>Ga0302324_100000480_pt1 | contig 107520 bp, 84 predicted proteins | sample Palsa_T0_1_FD_201949 | JGI IMG/M metagenome (GOLD analysis project Ga0302324, IMG submission 201949) | Peat permafrost microbial communities from Stordalen Mire near Abisko, Sweden - Palsa_T0_1 | ecosystem: Environmental > Terrestrial > Soil > Palsa > Peat permafrost | place: Sweden: Abisko... | reverse complement strand
TGCGCGAACGCGGCTATAAGAAACCGCTGCTCATGATTCAAAGCTCCGGAGGGATCGCCGAAGTATTTCGCACGACTGCCAGCCGGACGTTCAACAGCGGCCCGGTGTCTGGACTGATGGGCGCGCATCACGTTGCGAAATCGCTGGGCTATCAGAATGTCGTGATGTCGGACATGGGCGGCACGAGTTTCGACGTCGGCTTGGTCGTCAAGGATAGCGTGCGCAGCTATGACTTCCGCCCGATCATCGACCGTTGGATGGTCGGAATCACGATGATCAAGACGCTTTCGATCGGCGCTGGCGGCGGTTCGATCGCCTCGATCAATCGCCTGCTTCAAAATCGCGTGCAGGTGGGCCCGCGGAGTGCGGGCTCGATGCCAGGCCCGGCGTGCTTCAATCTCGGCGGGACGGATCCGACGGTCACGGATGCCGACGTGGTGCTCGGATACATCAATCCTGACTATTACTTCGGCGGACGGATGCGCCTCGAGAAGAATCGCGCCATTCAAGCGATTCGCGACAAAATTGCGAAGCCTCTTGGCGTCAGCGTCGAAGAAGGCGCGGAGATCATTCGCAAAATCGTGAATGGAAATATGTCGTCGGCGATCATGAAGGAAGTGCACCTTCGCGGGCACAGCCCGGATGAATTTATTCTTTTTGTCGGAGGCGGCGCTGGGCCGACGCATGCGGAAGGATTCAAAGGCGACATCCCGAAAGCCGTGACGTTTCCGTTTTCGCCGGTTTTCTGCGCCTTCGGGTCGTCCACCATGGACATCATGCACGTGTACGAGGCATCGAAGAAACTCACCTTGATGACGCCGGGAAATCAGCAGATCACCGACGAGTATGAAATCTTCAATCAAACGGTTGAATCGCTGTTGGAACAAGCGCGCAAGGACCTCATCGCGGACGGCCTCGAACCCACGCAGGCGTCTTACGTCCTCGAGTTGGACATGCTGTACGGCGGCCAATTCCACGTGAAGCGGGCTCTCTCGCCGCGGATGTCTCTGCACGGCAAGGAAGATGTCGTCGCGATTTGCGATGCGTTCAATAAAGAGTTCAGCGAGGCGTTCAGCCCGTTCGTGGTGAACCCTGAAGGTGGAATTTTCATCGAGAGCTTTATTCTCAAGGCAATCGTGCCGACCAAGAAAGTCAGTATGCCGACGATGAAACTTGAAGGAACGAATCCATCGGCGGCGCGGAAGGGCGAGCGCCCTGCATATTGGCCAGCAGAGAAAGATTATCGTGAGACGCCCATTTTCTCGTACGAATTGCTTCGCCCCGGCAACGTTGTCGAAGGTCCGGCCGTAATCGAAGGCGAATACACGACCGTCGTCGTTCCGGCGCCGATGCATTTGCGAATTGACGAGCGTGGGCTTGGAATATTGGAAGCCTGAGCGCGCTGAGAAATCGAAGGAGTTCTATGCCTATCCCAACATTGGCGGAAAAACTGGAATGGCTGAAACCGGCGCCGGCGACGCCGTATGAAATTGAGTGCGCCGCCAAAGTGCGCCAGGGAGATTACGAAATCGGCGTGCAAATTACGAACGACATTCTCGACGAAGCGATGGAAGTGTTCGTTCGATCTTCGCGAAGCTACTTCGGTGTTTCCGGCGATTCCATGGTGGCCATCTTTACGGCAAACGGAGACTTGATCAACGCATCGTGCGGCACATATCTGCACGCAATCATCCAACCGATCGTGATCAAATTTGTTCAGAAATATTACGCGGAGAATCCGGGCATTCGCGACGGCGACATCTGGTACACGAACGACGCTCTCTACGGCGGCATTCATAATCCCGATCAGGTCGCGTTGATGCCAGTGTTCTATAAGGGCAAGTTGCTTGCCTGGGCCTCCGCGGCTTTGCACACCACCGAAACGGGCGCGATCGAGCCGGGCGGAATGCCGGTGAGCGCGCGTTCGAGGTTCGAAGAAGGTTTAAATCTTCCGCCGATGAAGATCGGTGAGAACTTTGAGTTGCGAAATGATTTCCTCGAGTTTTACTCCGTCTATGGGCTTCGTGCGCCTGCGATGTTCATCTCCGATCTTCGCGCGCGCTGCACCACGGCCGATCGCGTTCGGATTCGCCTGATCGAGCTTGCGGAGAAGCGCGGCCCGGATTTCGTTGTCGGATTGCTGCGCAAAATGTGCGAAACCGCCGAAGTTGGCGCGCGAAAGAAAATCGAGGCGCTGCCGGACGGAAAGTTTCGCGCTGTGGTTTTCAACGACGCCATCGGCTTTACGCCTGCCCTTGTCCGCGCATGTAACCTGACGCTTATCAAGGAAGGCGGCAAGCTCACGTTCGACTTCCACGGCACGTCGCCGGAAAATCCTTCTTCCTACAATGTCCATTCGCAGGCGGTGGTCGGTCACATCGCGAATTTCATGTACGAGTACATCTTCCATGACCTGCCGATTTGCAGCACGACGTTTGCGCCCATTGATTTCGTTTTCCCTGAAGGCATCATCCTGAATCCTGACAAAATGGCTGCTACGAGCTGTTGTGTCTTCATCGGCATGCAGGCGCGATGCGCCACGCACAACGCATTTGCGAAAATGTCTTTTTCGAGCGCGGGCTTGTGGCGCCAGGTTACGGCCGCACCCGGCAGCCAGCACACGTCGCAGATTTGCGCGGGACTTTCGCAATGGAAGCTCGCAGTGGCCGACGTGCTGTCATTCTCGCTGAACACGATGGGCCAGGGCGGCCGCGCTTCTACTGATGGAATGGACGCATACGGCTTCGCGTGGTGCGCTTTCGGCCGCGCGCCTGATTCGGAGCAGGTGGAAAGTGAACTCCCGCTCACCGTTACGCTCTCGCAGCACTGGAAGGACTCCTGCGGCCACGGCCGCCATCGGGGCGGCTCGGGCGGCGTGCAGCAATGGATGATTCACAAAATGCCAAATCTCGTTTCCATGTGTATGGGCAACGGGACCAAGGTGCCGCTCGGCCAGCCGCTTTTCGGCGGCTACGCTTCCGCTCCGATTCCCGGCATCAGCGTGCGCAAGGCCGACTTGATGGAAAAAATGCAGGCGGGCGATTCGAGCATTTCTCTCGATTCCCGCGACATCCTGGAAAATGGCACGATTAAGGGCGATTGGAACTTCGAGCTCGTTGCGCGGACGCCAAAAGTTTACGAGGAGGGCGACTTGCTCTTCGGGTTCAGCGGCGGCGGGCCGGGGTACGGCGATCCTCTCGAGCGCGAGCCCTCCGAAATTTTCGACGACCTGCGCAAAAACATTATTTCGGACTGGACGGCGCAGAATATCTATCGCCTTGCCTACGACCCGGAGCGGCGAAAGCTTGACGTTGAGAAAACTAAACAACAGCGGGATGACGAACGGCGTGCGCGGCTCGCTCGCGGAAAGCCGTTCGATGAATTTCACGAGGAATGGAATAAGAAGAGCCCGCCGAAGGAAATTCTGCAGTGGTACGGCACGTGGCCGGATGCGAAGTCGACTGGGGCCATCTTTCGGCCTTGAGCGATGGCCGAAGATTACACGGCACGGCAGATCGCGAAGGATTTGTTGCAAGGGACCGTGCCGCCTCGGCCGTTGTACCTGCCCATCGTATTTTCACTCGGAGCACGAATCGAGAACATGCCGCTTCGTAGCTTTTTGACGAATCCAACGAAAATCACAAATTCTTTGCGGCAGATTCGCGGGCGCGTCAAATCGGACGGAATCACTTGCTATTACGACCGGTTTCTTGAAGCACAAGCTCTCGGCGGCGACGTGGAATGGGAGTCCGGCGACCAGCAGCGCGGAGTGCGCTGGCCCGGGCCTGCGGTCAACGGCGAGGTCCCGGTGGGACTTCGCTCGCCGGAAGATTCGGCGAAAAGCTCCTCCGTTATCACCGCGACGGAAGTCATTCGGCGGCTCAAATCGCTGATACGAGACGACTCGCTCTTGACGGCGTGCCTTACTGGCCCGTTCACGCTCGGCGCACTTCTCTCAAACGCAGATGTCGATGGCGAACTTCGTCCGGATGACGTTCAAAGCTTCGCCGTCGCATTTTCAGCGGCGGTGATCGCGCGAATCGCCGCCGCATTCGCTGAAGCGGGAGCGAATGTGATTTTCATCCGCGAGGATGCCTTGCCGGCTCCGTCTACGGAGGTGTTTTCGGATTGGAATTCGTCGCTCTCGTCGACCGTCAATATCATTCGCTTCTATGAAGCGCTGCCAATTCTTCTCGTCACGGATTCAGGCTCCGCCGACGCCAATCGCAGTGAAATATTCTCGCAGATTCGAGATTGCATTGTTTGCCAGGCGAATGACGGTGATCAGCCGGCGCGACTTTCTGCCGGCACCGAGAAAGAGAACCGAGCCAGAGGTGTAGCATTGCCTCTCGAACTATTCAACTCGCAGGAGTTTCCTGCCGAGGCTTCGGATGAAACTCTGCGCCGCATGATTTCGAATGGAAATCCAGCCGTGATTACGACAGCAGGCGACGTTGCCGCGACGGTGGATGTGAAGCGCTTGAATAAAATATGGGAACTCCTGCATTGTAGTTAGAGCACAGCCGCGCATGAGCCATTCGAGCCATCAACCGGAACCCATCATTGCGTCCGCTGATCTGCGCCGCCACGAACCGCATCGAAGCGGCGGCGGGAGCGCGAAAGCGGCAGAGCGCGTGCGTCCCGTGCGATTGCGCACTTCAGGCGTCACAATGCAGACACTCGCCGATGGCACGATTTTAGTTCGCCCCGACGAAGCGCTTCGACCTTACCCGAAAGCTCTCACCGATCGAGTGATTCACTGGGCAAACATCGCTCCCGACCGGTGCTGTATCGCGAAGCGCGGAGCAGACGGTGAATGGCGGCGTCTCACGTATTCGCAAGCGGTGGAATCGGCCAAACGCCTTGGCCAGTCGTTGCTCGATCGAGGACTATCGGTAGATCGCCCTGTCGCGATTCTCTCCGAAAACGATCTCGAACATTTCCTGCTCATGCTGGCAGGGCAACATGTTGGCATTCCGACGGCTCACATTTCGCCGGTCTATTCGCTCGTCTCCAAGGATTTCGCCAAGCTGCGGCACGCTCTGAATCTGCTGACGCCCGGCTTGGTTTTCGTTTCGGATGGCAAACGATATTCTCGCGCCGTTGAAGCTGCAGTTGATCGCGACACGGAAGTTGCGGTGACGCACGATCCTCCGCCGAGACCGAATACGACGTTGTTTGCTGAGTTGTTGGCCACCGATGCGACACCTGCAGTTGAAGCGGCACACGCGCAGATTGATCCTGATAGCGTAGCGAAATTTCTATTTACGTCGGGCTCGACCGGCTCGCCGAAGGGCGTCATTAACACGCACCGGATGATCTGCAGCAATCTCGAAATGATCGCGCAGGTGTTCGGCTTTCTCGAAGACCGGCCGCCAGTGATCGTCGACTGGCTGCCCTGGAATCATACGTTCGGCGGGAATCACAACGTCGGGATCTCGCTCTACAACGGCGGCACGTTTTATATTGACGAGGGCAAACCCGGCGCGGGATTCATCGAGGAAACGATCCGCAACCTGTGCGAGATTTCGCCTACCGTTTATTTCAACGTGCCGAAAGGCTACGAAGACTTGTTACCCGCGTTGCGCGCGGACGCACAGCTTCGCGAGAACTTTTTCCGGAATATCGAGCTTCTCTTCTACGCCGGCGCGGGCCTTTCGCAACCGGTCTGGGATGCGTATCGAGCGCTCGCGATGGAAACGTGCGGCGAGCGGGTCGTCATGGTCACTGGCCTCGGCGCGACGGAAACTGCTCCCATGGCGATACAGACGACGTGGGAAACCGATCACTCGGGCGTGATCGGTGTGCCTATTCCTGGTGTCGAGATGAAACTCGTTCCGCGTGACAATAAGTTGGAAGTGCGCGTTCGCGGATCGAATATCACGCCGGGATACTGGCGCGAGCCGGAACTGACGAAGAAGGTTTTTGACGACGACGGCTTTTATATTTTCGGAGATGCACTGCGCTTCGTGAATCCGGCGGATGTTAATCAGGGATTTTATTTTGACGGCAGGTTCTCTGAAGATTTCAAGCTGGCGAGCGGCACATGGGTCAGCGTCGGGCCGCTGCGGTCGAAAATAATCAGCCACTTTGCGCCGTATGTCCGCGACGTGGTGATTGCGGGGCACGACCGAGACGAAGTGGGAATGCTCGTGTTTGCCGAGCAGGGCGCCTGTTACTCGCTTTGCCCGAGCCTATCGCCCGATTCGTCGGTGACGGGCATTCTCCGGCACGAAAAGGTGCGTGCGCACTTTCAATCGCTGCTCGAGAGCCTGGCCGCCGGAGCGACTGGCAGTTCCAATCGCGTGGTGCGTGCAATGATTGTCGAGGAAGGGCCGTCGCTCGACGCGGGAGAAATCACGGACAAAGGCTCGCTGAACCAGCGAGCGGTTTTGGAGCGGCGCGCCTCGCTGATTGAGGAGTTATACGGGCCGGATCCGTCTCCGGCGATTTTGCAAATCAAGAAAAGATGAAACAAGATGAGTTGAGACACGGGGAGTTGAAATTATGACAGCGACAAACGGTGGTTTATTCACCGCGTACAAAGACACCTGGATTTTGGAGGGTGTTCGCACGCCGTTCGCAGATTACAACGGTGTGCTGGGCCTCGTATCGCCGATTGATCTCGGCATTAAAGTGGCGCGCGCGGTGTTTGAGCGTTCGGATATTCCGCCCTCGGATGTGGGCTCGGTAATTGCAGGCAGCGTCGCGCAGGCAAGTTTCGACGCCTTTGTACTGCCGCGCCACATTGGATTGTATTCGCGTGTGCCGATTGACCGGCCGGCGCTTCTCGTGCAGCGCGTCTGCGGGACTGGAATCGAGACCATGAGCCAGGCCGCCGACGCGATTGCGCTCGGCAAAATCGAACTTGGCCTTTGCGTCGGCTCCGAGTCAATGAGCCGCAATCCCATCGCGGCGTATACGCATCGGGGCGGATTTCGGATGGGGCAAGTCGAATTCAAGGATTTCCTCTGGGAAGCGCTTATGGACACGGCTCCCGGCGTGACGATGGGGCAAACGGCCGAGGCCGTCGCGAAGACTTACAAAATCACGCGTGAAGATGTGGATCGATTCGCGGAATTGAGTTTCTCTCGGGCGGTGGCCGCGCAAAAGGCCTGCTTCCTTTCGGGAGAAATCGTGCCGCTCGTGAGCGAAAGCTTTGAGCTGGCGGGCTATCGGACGCGCGGGATTCGTCTCGGAAAAGGCACGGAGAAGTTGGAGATGGACACTCACATCCGGCCTTCGCCTTACGAAGTGCTGGCGAAAATTCCTCCTGCGTTTGGCGGAGTTCAGACGGGCGGTAATAGTTCGGCAATTGTCGATGGCGCTGCGGCCGCGCTAGTTGGCTCAGGCGAGTACGCGAAGTCTCGGGGGATTAAGCCGCTGGCGCGTGTCGCGGCCGTTGCCACTGTGGGCGTTCCACCGGAGATTATGAGCATCGCGCCGGCGCCTGCGATCCGAAAGTTGCTCGACGGCGCCGGGATGAATCTCGATGCGATTGACCGCATCGAAATCAACGAAGCGTTCGGCGCGCAGTTGATTTCCGTGGAGCGCGAATTGAAGCTGGACCGGGCGAAGCTCAACGTGAACGGGGGCGCGATCGCGATTGGGCATCCGCTAGCCGCAACCGGGCTCCGGCTCGCGGTGACGCTGGCACGCGAATTGCGTCGAGCGAAACTGAGGTACGGTGTCGCGTCGGCGTGCATCGGCGGCGGACAAGGTATCGCCATGCTGATCGAGAACCCAAACTAAGGCGGCGCGATGCTAATTAATCGAAAGCAAATTCGCATCGAGTGGGGCGATTGCGATCCGGGCGGAATTGTCTTTTTCCCGCGCTACTTCGAGTATTGTGACGCCTGCACGAATGCGCTTTTCGAGCGCGCGGGGCTGCCCAAGCCCGAACTCCTCAAAGTGCATTGCATTGCGGGAATTCCACTGGTCGAAGCGCGCGCGCGATTTATCGTCCCTTCGCAATTCGGAGACACGGTCACGGTCGAGTCGTGCGTCTCGGAGTGGGGACGCAGCAGCTTTTCTGTACACCATAAAATATTCAAGGAAGATGTGCTGGCGCTGGAGATTTTCGAAAAGCGGGTGTGGGTGACGCGTATCGAGGGGGACGTCATTCGATACAAGGGGATACCAGTTCCGGAAGAAGTGAAGGCAAGATTCAACGGGCCTTCCGGCACTCGATGAGCTGAGACCGCCTGCGCAATCAAATCATTCGAACGGATACACTTCGACTCACCGATCTTAATGCAGATGCGAACGCAAATTGGAATTGTAGGAGCCGGCCCGGCGGGGCTGATGCTCTCGCATCTGCTGCATCTCCAGGGCATCGAGTCCATCAGCGTAGAAAATCGCGAACGCGAATACTGCGAGAATCGCGTTCGCGCCGGCGTTCTCGAACAGGGCACGGCCGACCTGCTCGTTGAATCCGGAGTCGGCGAACGAATGCAACGGGAGGGGTTGATCCATCACGGAATCTACCTGCGATTCCGGGGCCGCGACCACCATTTGAATTTTCCGGAGCTCACCGGCGGCAAGTCCATCATGGTCTATTCGCAACATGACGTCGTCAAAGATTTGATTGCCGCGCGCCTGAAGGACGGCGGCCAGATTTTCTTCGACGTGAAAGATGTTGCCGTTCAGGACATCACGTCAAGCGCGCCGCGAATTCGGTTCCAAAGCGGCGGCGAATCGCACGAGATTGTTTGCGACTACATTGCCGGATGCGATGGGTTTCACGGCGTTTGCAGACCGTCTATTCCGGCGGGCGTGTTGCGTGTGTTTGAAAAAACCTATCCGTTCGCGTGGCTGGGAATTCTGGCGCAAGTTGCGCCGTCATGCGAAGAGTTGGTCTACGCGAGGCACGAGCGGGGATTTGCGCTCTTGAGTATGCGCTCGCCGGATACATCGCGGCTCTATCTGCAATGCGAACCGTCCGAAGATATCAAAGAATGGCCGGACGATCGCATTTGGGATGAGTTGCGACTGAGAACTGCGGCGGACAATGGATGGGCTTTGAAAGAAGGGCCGATATCGCAAAAAGGCGTCACGGCGATGCGGAGTTTTCTTGTCGAGCCGATGCAATATGGCCGGCTTTTTCTGATGGGCGATGCAGCTCACATCGTCCCTCCGACGGGCGCAAAAGGGCTGAATCTCGCCGTGGCGGATGTGCGAATTTTTGCGCAGGCGGTCGATTTGTTCTATAAACAGGGCCGCACGGATTTGCTCGAGCGCTACTCGGAGATTTGCTTGCGGCGCGTGTGGAAAGTGCAGCGATTTTCTTGGTGGATGACCTCCATGTTGCATCGTTCGGATGAAGGCGAGTTTTCCGAACGAGTCCATTTGGCCGAACTCGACTACGTCACCAGCTCGCGCGCCGCGTCCACGTCATTGGCAGAAAACTATGTGGGCTTGCCGTTCGATCCGGTGTGAGCACGCCGCGCGGAGACTAGAAACCGCAATTGCAAGACGAAATGGAACGGAGGAAAACATGCCGAAGACTGACGCAGAAACCAGCCTGGATGCCGTCGTTCGCGAATATGGCCGGCCCGATTGCCATATTGGCGGGGGTGAAGATGAGTCCCCTTACGTGCCTTTCATCGAGAACGTGTTCATACGTCACGTGTCATTCGATGTCCGCAGTAATTCGTATGCGAATATCTTGTGGGTGAAAAAAGGCGGCGTACTCGGCCGCCATCGCCATCGCGGGCCGGTGTGGGCCTGCACGCTCGAAGGAAGCTGGCGATATCTCGAGTACGATTGGGTCGCGCGGCCCGGCAGCTACGTGCACGAAAGCCCCGGCGTCATCCACACGCTCGTCTCGGATGATCCGAACGGCATGAAGACATTTTTCTGGCTTAACGGCTCGCTCGAATTCTACGACGATAACGACACTCTATTGCAGACACTCGACGTCTTCTGGTTTATAGACCACTATCTCAGCTATTGCCGCGAGCACGGGCTCAAGATCAACCAAAAGATGTTCGTCTAGCGGCTGCGCGCTTTACGGAGGGCGGTATGCGTAACTGGGCCAGATGCGCGATCTTGATTTGCGTCTGGATGGCGATTGGCGGCGCGGCGTTCGGGCAAGGTTGGAAGCACATTGGAAACGCGGATCGCGTCGAGAAGCTGCCCGATGGGGTTGAGCTATCTTCCGGACAGGCTCGCGTGAGAGTCACCGTATTTCGCGAAGGCATCGCGCGCGTCCGCGTGGCGCCGCAGGGAACCTTTCCAAAGGATTTCTCCTGGGCTGTAATTGAATCGTCTGAACCGCCAGCCGTAAAAATCGAAGAATCGAAGCAGGAGGTGAGAATCGTTACCAGCCGCGTCGTCGTGCTAATCCAGAAGTCGCCGATTCTGATTAGCTTCATGGATCCGTCCGGCAATGCCGTGCTCGCCGATGAACCTGCACTGCCAATGGCCTGGGATGGTTCGCGCATTCATGCGTGGAAACGAATGCCCGCCGACGAAGGATATTACGGACTGGGAGATAAAGCCGGTCCGATGAATCGTCGCAACCGCTCGTTCACGATGTGGAATACCGACGCCTACGGCTGGCAGGAGTCCACCGACCCGCTCTACAAGACATTTCCCTTCTGGATCGGTTTGCGCAAGGGCATCGCCTACGGAGTCTTCTTCGACAACACGTACCGGAGCAGCTTCGATTTTGGAAAAGAATCGAACGATTACTACTCGTTTGGCGCGGAAGGCGGCGAACTAAACTATTACTTCTTCGCGGGGCCAGAGCCGAAAACTGTGCTCAGCGAATATACAGCGATGATCGGGCGCACACCGTTGCCGCCCTTGTGGTCATTGGGCTACCAGCAGAGCCGCTACAGCTATTATCCCGAGATTCGTGTCGTCAACATCGCCCTCTCGCTGCGCGAAAAACAGATTCCGGCGGATGCAATCTACCTCGACATTGATTATCAGAACGGCAATCGCCCGTTCACGATTGACCGGGTAGGCTTCCCCACCTTCGAGCAGATGATCAAGAATTTGCGGACCGAAGGCTTTCACACGATTCTCATCACCGATCTCCACATCAAGAAGGAAGCCGGATACGCGCCATACGATTCCGGCATGAAAGCCGACGTGTTCGTCAAGAATCCGGATGGCACGCCATTCGTCGGCGCTGTTTGGCCGGGCGACAGCGTCTTTCCGGATTTCACATTGGCGCGCGCGCGCGATTGGTGGGGCGGCCTTTATAAGCAATTTGTCGATATGGGCGTCGCTGGCTTTTGGAACGATATGAACGAACCCTCCGTTTTCCTTCGCGCTGATAAAACGATGCCTCTCGACGAGGTTCATCGCCTCGACGATGGAACGACACTCGATCACCGCGCGATCCACAACGTGCTCGGTCTTGAGAATGCGCGGGCGACATACGATGGAGTGCGGAAGTTGCAGCCCGACGAGCGGCCATTTGTGCTGACGCGCGCGGGATATCCGGGTTCGCAGCGTTATGCCGCGTCGTGGACCGGCGATAACAGCAGCACCTGGAATCACCTGAAGATGAGCGTGCCGATGTTGATGAGCCTCGGCATCTCGGGCTACCCGCTGGTTGGCGACGACATCGGCGGTTATGCGGGATCGCCACCCGCCGATCTTTTGACGCGATGGTTCGAGGTCGGGGCGCTCAATCCGATTTATCGGGACCACACTGCCAAGAGCACGGCGGACCAGGAGCCGTGGGTTAACGGTCCGGAGCATGAGACCATCCGAAAGCATTACATCGAACTGCGGTACCGGTTGCTGCCCTACATTTACACAGCAGTCGAAGGAATGTCCCGCACTGGAATGCCACTCATGCGCCCGATATTTCTAGAATATCCTCAAGCTGATAATTTATATGACGAGGATGACGAATATCTGTTCGGGCGCGACTTGCTGGTCTCACCGGTCCTGACCGAAATGGTTGATGCCCACGAAGTGCATTTGCCGCCGGGCGAATGGTACGACTATTGGGACGGCTCGAAACACGGCGCAGTCGAAAAGATCAAGAGCCATCTTGAGCTCGATCAGATGCCGCTGTACGTCCGCGCCGGCGCAATCCTTCCCGAGGAACCACTCGTCCAAAGCACAATGGAGACACCGAATGGACCGCTGGAATTGCGCGTTTATCCGGGGTCGGATTGCAGCGGTTCGCTATACCTGGATGACGGCCACACAAACGCTTACCAGAAAGGCGGATTTGTTCGGATCAGTTATACCTGCCAAGTCTCTGAGAATTCCGTTACGGTTTCGAGTGCGGCTTGGCAGGGAAGCTACCAACCGTGGTGGACGAACATCAAACTGGAAGTTTTCGGAGCCGCGCTCGAGCCAAAGGAAGTGCGCGAAGGAGATCACGTCGTGAACGGCTGGAGATTCGACGGCGAAAATCACTCTGTCACGTTCACGCTACCCGATTCTCACGCTGGCTGGACAGTCAGCGTCACCTATTAGCGTTCCGCATCTCAAATCGTTCCAGGAGACGATGAATGGGCAAAGGCTTGGTGATTGGATTCCTATTGGGCGTTCTTGCTCTCGTGGCGTGTGTTTATGTCTACTTCGCGACCGGAAGAGCTTCAGTTGCTATGTCCGATCCGGATATGCCTTTCGAGAAAATGCTCGCTCACAAAGCTCTGCACGCTCGAATTGACAGCGAAAAACCACAGGACTCGCCGGTGCCTGCCGATGAGGCGAATTTCCTCGCGGGTGCTGATATCTATCGCAAGAATTGCGCTGTCTGCCACGGATTACCGAACCAACCTCAGACGCCAATCGCGCAAGGATTGCGTCCAAAGCCCCCGCAACTATTCCACGGAACGGGTGTGACGGACGACCCTGCGTGGGAGACCTTCTGGAAAGCTTCCAATGGAATTCGGATGACGGGCATGCCTGGCTTCAAAGGACAACTCAGCGACACCCAACTCTGGCAAGTGAGCCAACTGCTGGCGAACGCCGACAAGATTCCCGACTCTGTGAAGACGGCGCTCGCCTCTGGCGCGCCTCCCGCAAGGTAACTAAAGCAGCGGTCACACGAAAAATGCGGGAGAAGCTACTGCGAGGAGGTGTCGGAGTCCCGCAGGAGTACGACGTCCGATTCCGTCTGCGATCGGATCATGCCGATCGACTTCCCGTCCGGCGACAAATGAACGGCCTCAATCACTTCGCTTGTAAAATTCGTAATCTGCCGCCCCGGCGAACCATCGAGCGGTTGCATCCACAAATTTCCCACTCCATTCTCCAGAATCGAATAAATCAGCGCTTTTCCGTCCGAAGTAAAACTCAGATGTCCTTTCACGCGCGCATCAGGATCGATCATGCGCGTCTGCGGCTCGGCTCCGGCATCGAGTGGCACCAGGGCTATTTTCTGCACGCCTGCAGTCGCGCCGTTTGTCGGCGTAAGCGTCACCATGCACGCCAGATACTTCCCATCCGGCGAGACCCCAAGATCGTGAGACGACACGATGCCATTGGGGATAGCCGTGCCCGGAATTATGGCCGGCTTGCTCGAGCCATCCACCGGAACGCGCATGAGGCTGTCCGTGCTTTCATCGGTGTAATACGCCCACTTGGAATCGGGCGAGCACTTCGGGAAGTCATCGAACTTGCCAGTAGAAATTCGCTTCGCGTCGCCTCCGTTCGCGTCCGTGCGCCAGATATTCACGACGGCCGCTTCATTCGGACCCTCCCAGCTAAATAGCACCGTGCGTCCGTCCGCGCAGGAGTCAATCCCGTAGAGACCCACGTTGCTGAGGAGAACCGACTTGTTGCTCCCATCGACTGAGATTCGCTCGAAATCCTGCTCTTCCCGGAGGTAAAAGCCGCCCGCCCCCACCCAAGCGAAATCGCTGATATCCTTCTCCTGCGGAAGCGCTGGAGCCGGCACATTCGCGCCCGTGCCCGTCGTCGGAAACGTATAAAAGCTCCGCAAAGTTTTCTGTTGCACGGTTGCCAAAGTCTTTGCGTCGCCCGACAGCGTCAAAGTCCTGTAACTATTCGTGTCCTTAGTAACCGCATGAAATAGCCCGCCCGGATATGCAATAAATCCGATCTGATAACGTGTGTAGTGCGACGACGGATCCTGATAAAGCCCCAGCATCCCCTTCCCGTCCGGCAGCCAAACTAGTCTTTCGAAATACTTTTCCTTGAATGACGCAATCGCTTTGGCCTGCCCGGACGCGACATCGAAGAGTTTAATCACGGTGAGCATATCGCCCACTTGATATTGAGGCGTGGCAACTCGGTTTTCATTTGGCAGCCAGGAGACGAATCGCGACGATTCCGACATCGGCGCCGCTACAAACATCTTCTCGTCCGAGCCGTCGGCGTTTGCCGTTCGGAGTTGAAACTTGCCGACATCCGGATCGTTGGCGCGCATGAAGGCGAACCGCTTGCCATCGGACGAAAACGAAAAATCCGAATCAATGTCGCGTACGAGCAGTTGAGGCGCGCCGCCCAAAACGGGCGCTCGGAACAGGTTGTTCACGGACCCAATCGCAGCCTCAGCCTTGGTGAAATAGATATAATTTCCGTCCGTGGAAAAACCGAGATTCGTATAAAGTGTGTCGGCCGGCGCGATCACTTGTGTATTGCTGTTTGTTGGCACGTTCCGCAGCCACAAGCTGGCCTTACCGCCATCTACCACTTCACTGAGGACGTATTTCCCGTCGGGTGAAATCGCGGCGCGCGCCGATTTGCCGTTTTTTGTGAGCTGAGAAATCGCGAAATTCTGAAACGGCACCACTCCCTTGCCCGCAAAAAGCGAATAGATTCCGTATCCCGCTCCGATAACGAGAAGCAGAACCACGACACCCGCCGCCATGAGCTTCCCCTTATTCTGCTTCGCCGCTTCCACTACCACGGAGCTGCCTGACGCGTGACTCCCCGACGCATGCGCCGTTCCGCTCAGAGCCTGCACAGCCGCCGCGCTCTGCGCCGGAACCGAAACCGCCTGCGAAGAGGAACCAATATTCGCGCCAGAGGACGGCGAACTGGCATCGGTAACCGCCGCCATCGACGATCCCGACCGCCCCGATTCCGCCTCGCGCTTCAGCCGCTTCAAATCCGCGCGCATGTCCGACGCATGCTGATAACGCGTCTCGCGATCTTTCTCGAGCGCCTTCGAAATAATCCGCTCGAGTTCCGCCGGGACCTCCGCGTTCAGCCGCACCGGCGCCGCCACCGGGCGATTCATAATCGCGTCGAAAATCACGCCGGTGGAATCGCCGCGAAACGGCGCCGTGCCCGTCGCCATTTCATACAGCACAACGCCGAACGAGAATAAATCCGAGCGCGAATCCAGTTCTTTCGCGCGCACCTGCTCCGGCGACATGTAAGCAACCGTCCCGAGCGTGCTCCCCGGATTCGTCAAATGTTCAGGAGTCACCGCCGCAGCGGTTTCCTGCGTCGCCGACATCGAAAGTCCCGACGCCGGCGCCAGCGTCTTCGCCAGCCCGAAATCGAGTATCTTCACGTGTCCGCGCGTCGTGATGAAAATATTCGCCGGCTTGATGTCGCGATGGACGATGCCCTTCGAGTGCGCGGCATCGAGCGCATCGGCAATCTCAATCGAAAAATCCAGCGTGTCGTCGAGCGGAAGCGCCCTCCCGGAAATCCGGTGCCGCAGCGTCTGGCCTTCCAGATACTGCATCACGATGAACGGCTGGCCATTCTCCTCGGCGATTTCGTAGATCGAGCAAATATTCGGATGGTCGAGCGCCGAAGCCGCGCGCGCTTCTCGCTGAAAGCGCTCGAGTGCCTGCCGGTCGTTCGCCATATCTTCGGGCAAAAATTTCAGCGCGACAAATCGCCCGAGCTTCGTGTCTTCGGCCTTGTAGACGACGCCCATTCCCCCGCCCCCGAGTTTTTCGAGGATGCGGTAGTGCGAAATCGTTCGGCCAGAAAGTGGCGCAGAGTCGGTCATGGATGCGAATGTTATGCTGCGAAGTTACTCAAGTCAACGCGCGGAATCGCTTTAGCCGCGTCGTCCTAGGCTGGACTTGGGCCTGGATTTGGCGTCGCGCGGGATTCGGACTGAGTTTCTTCGTCCTTATGTCCAAATCGGACGAAAACGGGGAGGAGAAGCAGAATCGCTAGTGGCGATGTGACCATGCCGCCGACGACCACGCGCGCGAGCGGTTGTTGCGCCTGAGCGCCGATACCACTTGAAAGCGCGGCCGGCAAGAGACCGAGTCCCGCCGCGGTGCATGCCATAATCACGGCGCGCATTTCGGCCAGCGCGCCTCTCTCGATGCCACCTGCGATGTGCGAGCGCTTCATTCCTTCGCGAATACCCGATAAGAACACCACCCCTCCAAGTGTTGCGACGCCGATGATTGAAGCGAATCCCACCGCGGCGGAGATGCTGAATGGTGTGCCGGTGACGGCGAGCGCAAGAACGCCGCCAATGGCGCAGAACGGAAGCGTAGCGAGAATCAAGAGCGCGTCACGCAGAGACTGGAAGGTCATGAATAGCAGCGCGAGAATAATCAACAGGCTGATGGGCAGGACGATCGCCAGCCGCCGCTGCTCTTTCTGCAGCGCATCGTACTCACCGGCCCACTCATAGTGGTAGCCTTCAGGCAATTGAACTTTCCCGGCGAGCGTGCCCTCGACTTCGTTCATTGTGCTAGCAAGGTCGCGACCGCGTACGCTGAATTTCACGGGAATGTATCGACGTCCGTTTTCGCGATAGATCATGAAGGCGCCCGATTGCAAATCCACGTGAGCCACTTGCCCCAGCGGGACACTGCTGCCATCGGGCGTTGGAAGCAGGATGCTGCGAATAGCTTCCGGACTTTGCCGATATTCAGGTTTATAACGGATGACAAAATCGAAGCGGCGATCGCCTTCAAGAATTCGCGTCGCCGCCTGTCCTCCCACAGCCGCCTGAACGGCCGAGTTAATGTCCGAGGCCATCAGGCCGTAGCGCGCGCTCGCCGCGCGATCGATCGAAACGATTAATTGCGGCTGGCCCGTTTCGGGAAAAACGCCAAGATCCGTGACGCCCTTCACCCCAGCCATCTTGTCGCGAATTTCTCCCGCTTTCGCGACAAGGACGTCAATATCGTCGCCGAAAAGCTTCAGGGAATTTTCGCCTTTGACGCCGGACATCGCTTCCTCGACGTTGTCTTGAATATTCTGCGAGAAATTGAAATCAATGCCGGGAAACTTGGTAAGGCGCTCGTTCATCTGGCGGATCAGCTCGGGCTTGGTGAGTTTGCCCCAGCGGTCGGCGGGTTTAAGTTGGACAAAAAATTCGATGTTGTTGAAGGTGGTGATATCGGTGCCGTCGTCCGGGCGGCCAAGTTGGGATACGACCTGAGTCACAACCGGGAAATCGCGCAGGATCGTGCGAATTTCATTGGAAAGACGCGTCGCCGATTCGAGTGAAACGTCCTGCGGCAGGACGGCGCGCACCCATAGATTGCCTTCCTCGAGCTGCGGCATGAATTCTCCACCAAGGAAAAACATGACGCCGAGAGTCGCCGCGAGCACGACGATCGCCGCCGCTAGCACACCTCGGCGCCGGGCGATCACCTGCGGCAATAATTTCGCATAACGCATCCGCATCCACGCGACGATAAACGTCATTTTTTCTTTCGGATGATGATGCTCGCCGGGAATTTCCGCGACTGGCGCCTCAGCATTTTTGGCTCCAAACGACGCGAGTGTCGGCGCGATCAGCAGTGAGAACAGGAGTGCTCCGAGCAGCGCGTAGCCGTATGTTGCCGACATGGGCGCGAAGATTTTGCCCGGGACGCCGCGCATGGTGAACAGCGGAATCAGCGCGACAATGATGACCATCACCGAAAACAGCACTGGCGTGGCAGCAGCAGCTGTAGCGTCCGCGATGACATCGAAAACTTGCTCTCCCGGACGAATGGTCTGCAAGCGGCGATGAATTCGCTCGAGCACGATGATCGCGGCATCCACCAGAATGCCGAAATCGATGGCGCCGATGGAAATGAGGTTTGCCGAAACTCCGGTGGACACCATTAGCGCAAAGGCAAAAAGCAGCGAGCACGGAATGGCAAGCGCGGTGATAAGCGACAATCGGATATTGCCGAGGAACAAAAGCAAGACTGTCGTCACAAGGATAAGACCCATCAACACAACGTGCCGCACGGTGCCCGTTGTTACGTTGATCAAGTCCGTGCGGTCGTAGATCGGAACAATATGAATCCCGTGCGGCAACAACCCATTGTTGAGCTGGTTCACCTTCACGCGCAGGGCCGCGAGCGCCGGAAGCGACTTCTCGCCGCGCTGCAACAGAACGATTCCTTCGACAACATCGTTCTGGGCGTCAGCTCCGACCAGTCCCAAGCGCGGCTGATAGCCTTCGTGAACGTCACCAACGTCGCCGAGAAAGATGGGCACGCCATTGCGTGATGCCAGCACGATATTGCGCATGTCCTCAAGATTACGAAGTAATCCGAGGCCGCGGACATTGACGCTCTGGCTGCCGTACGTCAGATAATTCCCGCCTGCATTTGCGTTGCTGGCCGTTACCGCGTTTACCACCTGCGGTAGAGGCACGCCATATTGCAGCAGCTTTCGCGGATCGATTTCTGCCTGATATTGCTTCGTCGTGCCGCCGAAGGTGGTGATATCGATGATTCCCGGCACCTGCTTGAGCTCGCGGGTGACGAACCAATCTTGCGTCGCCTTCAGTTCGTTCAGCGAATACCCGTTGCCTTCGAGTTTGTAACGGTAGATTTCACCGATCGGTGACCACGGCGAGAGTTGCGGCGTGAGATTTTGCGGCAGCGTCACAAGTTGCAGGCGATTCAAGACTTCCTGGCGATCCCAAAGATATTCGCTGTCGTAATCGAAATAGAGTTTGACGTCGCTGAGGCCGAACACGCTGATCGAACGGATGTACTGGATGTGTGGAATACCGAAGAGCGTCGTCTCTTCGGGCACCGTGATTTGCCGTTCCATCTCCTCCGCCGACCACGCCGGATTTTGCGTGATCACTTCAACGAGCGGCGGCGATGGATCGGGATAGGCCTCAATATTGAGGCCGTGAAAAATGTAAAGTCCGCCGGCCAGCCAGGCCACGAGCGCCAAAATGACCAGAGGGCGGAATTGCAAAAGGTAGCGGGTCAAGGCTCGCATGGTTATTCGTTAGCTCGCCCGCACCAGAAGCGCTCCTTCGGTCACCACGGTCTCTCCGGCCTGTAAGCCCTGCGTGATCTCGACGTCAGAACCGACTGCGCGTCCGGGCGTGACCTCACGTTTTTCAAAATGGCCCGGGGATTTTTGAACGAATACAAAGACGCCGCCTGATTCTCGAAGCAGCGCGCTCGTGGGAACTTGGATTCCGTTCAAGGTCGCGCGCAGTACGCGAATCGAAGCGAACATTTCCGGCTTGAGCTTTTCACCCGGGTTCGGCAAAACAACGCGCAGCCTCAGAGCGTGCGTGACTGGGTCAATCGCGTCACCCACATTGCCGACGCGGCCTTCCAATGTTTGTCCCGGATAAGCGCTGACCGCAATCTCTGCATGATCACCGGCCTTCACGCCGACGATGTCTTTCTCGTAGACGTCCCCCAGAACCCAAACGGTGGACAGATCAGCGAGCGTGTACAAAGGCGCCGGCGCATCGAGGGATTTCGAAAATTCTCCTGGAGCGGCGCCGATATCGAGTACCACCGCGTCGCGCGGAGCGGTCACGGCCAGGCGATCCATCGCGCCTTCCGGTGATGCGCCGAGATCTTTGAGTTGGGTTTGGGCGCGGTCGAGTTCGGATTTTGCGGTGTTGTCGTCCGCAACCGCTTGTTGATATTCCTTCTCCGCGATAGCTTTGTGCTGATAGAGGTCGGCAGCGCGTTCGAGGGCTCGGGCTTTGAGCTCCGCGTCCGTCCGTGCTTTCTGATAGTCCGATCGCGCCGCAGCGACGTCGCTGCTGTCGAGAACCGCGATCACCTGGCCACGATGCACGTGATCGCCTGGGCGCACTTCGACCGATGTGACTCGTCCGCCGAGCGGCGGATAAACCCGGATGACTTTTGTCGGGTCCGCTTCGACACGACCCGGAATCTCAAGATAGTCCGGAACGGACTTCCTCGCGAGTACGATCGTTTGGACGCCGGATGAATTCGCCGGAATTGAGATTTCGGACGGTGCGCTGCTCGAATCCGCAGCAGGCGCAGGAGTCTGCTGCTGCGCCTGGCTACCGCAAGCGATCATTCCCGCCGCCATTACTAGTGTGATTAAGAAGCGCTTCATCGCTGTGCTTTCCTGGTCGCGACGGCGGTAAAAACTGAGTATCGATTGATTCTTCATTTCTCCACTTCTGAAGCAAACTTCACGCTCATATATAGATGCAGCGGCGGCAAGAGTGACTTAGCCATGTACTATTACTCTACACTGAGAAGATAGTTCCCCGAAAAAGAGATGTACCAGCGCGGGAAAAGACTGAGAACAGAAATCGCGCGCGAGCTGTTCACAAGAGATGAACTGTGGAGTTTCATCGGTGCTAGCGGCTGGGTAGCAATCTATGTGCCCGTTTCAAAGTCGGGCTCAACGTCCGGAAGTCTGTCACCCTTTCGCGCGAACCATACGTACAGAGTGGGGAGGACAAAGATGCTCATCGCCAAATTGACCATCAGGCCTCCGACGATGACGATCGCGAACGGCCTCTGAGAATCCGAGCCAATGGCGTGTGACAGCGCCGCGGGCAGCAAACCCAGCGTTGCCACCAGCATCGTCATCATGATCGGACGGAGCCTCAGCACGGCTCCCTCAATCGCGGAATCCTCGATCGAGCGCCCTCGGGCGCGGAGCTGGTTGATGTATTCGAGCATAATGACACCCGTCTGAACCGAAACGCCGAATAGCGCCAAGAAGCCAACGCCGGACGAAACACTGAAATGGGTGCCGGTGAACAGCAGGGCTAAGAGCCCGCCGAAGCTGCCCATCACAACCGTTGCGAGAATGAGAGCGGCGCACTTTGGAGAGCGAAACATCATATACAGGATCAGGAAAATCACCAGAATCGTTAGCGGCACGATCACGAGTAGCCGCGCTTCGGCGCGCTTCTCACTTTCATATTCGCCTTCCCAATCAATGTGGTATCCGCGGGGCAATTGGACCTGGGCGTTTACCTTCTTGATCGCTTCCTCAACAGCGCTGCCGAGATCGCGGCCGCGCACGCTGTATTTAATCGCGACATATCGCTCGTTTCCTTCACGATAGATTTCTGAGGCACCGTCCTGTTCTTTAATTTTGCAAAGCTGCGCGAGCGAGACTCGTTCGCCCGATGGCGACAGCAAGCGAATATTCGCGATGGCTTGCTCAGTTGTGCGGTACTGCGGGAGATAGCGCAGCACCAGGTCGTATCGCGCCTCACCTTGTAGTACTTGAGTGAGAGCCGTACCGCCCGCGGCGGTTTGGATGGCGTCCTGAATGTCCGATACGTTGATTTGATAGCGTGCGGCTTGCTCGCGGTCTACCTCGAAATTGATATTTGGCTGACCGAGCGCACGAAAGACGCCAAGATCCTCGATTCCCTTCACCTGGCGCATTACGTTCACGATCTGATCGGCCTTTTCCTCGAGCAGTTTCAAATCATCGCCATAAATCTTCGTTGCGAGCTCGCCCTTCACGCCGCTTACTGCTTCTTCCATGTTGTCTTCGATGGGCTGAGAAAAACCCCATGTCACGCCGGGGATTTTCTCCAATTCCCGATTCATAGCCGCAATCAGCTCATCCTTGCTCTCATGAAAGACGGGCCGCCACTCTTCCTTGGGCTTCAAATCCACGAAGAATTCGGTATTGAAAAAGCCTGTCGTATCCGTTCCATCATCTGGACGTCCTACCTGACTCCAGCACTGAGGAACTTCGGGAAACGAACAAAGCAGAGTTCGGGCCTGATTCATCACCCGGATACCTTCAGATGGTCCGGTGCTGGGCGCAAGCGTACCGCGTACCCAGAGCGCGCCTTCATCCAGGTGAGGGAGGAATTCAGAACCGATCACGCCGCCGAACGTGAGATAGATGGCAATGAGCAAACCGATGCTCGCCACGCCAATCGTGACCAGACGATGCTCGATCGCCCATCTCGCAGCACTGCGATATCTCGTTTTCAGGAATTCCATCACGGGATTGCGCCATTCGCGCACGCCCTTCCCGAAGAAGAAGCTGGCTAAAACCGGGGCGATGACAATGGAGAATATGATGGCGCCGAGGAGTGCAAATGTGACTGTCCATGCCATGGGCTTGAATAGGCGTCCCTCCACACGCTGCAAAGTGAAAATGGGCGAATACGCCGTGATGATAATTGCGATCGCATAAAATACGGGGCGCTGGACTTCATGCGCGGCCTCGGCAATGACTTGGATCGGCGTCCTTGAATTATCTCCATCCTGACGCTGGCTCATATGGCGGACAATGTTCTCGACCATTACTACGGCGCCATCCACAACCATTCCGAAATCCAACGCGCCAAGCGACAGCAAGTTTGCGGGAATGCCCTTTAGGCTCAGACATGTGGCCGCGAACAACAGCGCAAAAGGGATGGTAAGAGCAACGATGATCGCTCCCCGGATATTTCCGAGGAATAGAAACAGAATGATTGCGACGAGAATAATGCCTTCCGTCAGATTACGCAGAACAGTATGGGTTGTGAAGTGCACCAAGTCGCTGCGATCGATGAATGGAACCACCTTTACGCCGGCGGGCAGGATTCGCTCGTTGAGTTCTTTGACCTTCGCGTGGATCCCTCGAAGCGCGGCGTCTGCATTTGCGCCTTTACGCAAGAGCACGATTCCTGAAACCACATCGCCGTCATCGATGATTTTGCCGTCTTCGCGATGGATTGCTTTCGCGGTCTGGCCGAGCCGGATTTTCGGCCCTTGCGCGACCTGCGCAATATCCTTTACACGAATGGGAGTGCCGTTCTTCGTCACGATGACAGTGTTTTCGATATCTTGAACGTTCTTTACAAGGCCCACTTCCCGGATGTTCAGTTGTTGGAGGCCGGACTCGATAAAGCTGCCGCCCGCATTGGCATTGTTGTTAGTAAGTTGCTGCTCTACTTGGACGAGGCTGAGACCGTAGGAGATCAATTTATCGGGGTCAACGCGAACCTGATATTCGCGGGTGGGACCTCCAAAGCTGGATACGTCAACAACATCAGGGACAGCTTTGAAGTTCTTTTCGATGACCCAGTCTTCAATCGACTTCAACTCCATGGGGTCGTACTGAGGGTTCGTACTGTGCGAAGTGTAAAAATAGATTTGACCTACCGGGCTCCAGTCCGTTCCCATTTGAGGATTGACCCCAGGGGGCAAGCTAACTTGCGAAAGTCTTTCAAGAACTCTCTCGCGGTCCCAAGCATTCTCCTCCTCATCATCGAATATCAGCTTTAGATCCGAGAGCCCGAACAGCGAAAACGACCGTAGATGGGTTACGTGCGGGATTCCGCTCATCTGAATTTCGAGCGGAATGGTGACTTGCTGCTCGATTTGTTCCGCGGAGATCCCCGGCCACTGCGTGATAATCTCGACATAGTTGTCTGCCACGTCGGGATAGGCTTCTACGGGAAGTTGATGAAATGACACCGCACCCCAGCCGAATAGAAAAAGAGCGGCTGCGAGGACGAGGAGACGATTCTCCAAAGCAAAATCGACAACCTTGCGGATCATCTACTGCTCCACGGAATTTTCGAATACCAGAGCGTTCAGAATTACTTTTGTTCCGGGGGTTATGCCCGACGCCACCTCCTGCATGTTGGCAGGAAGCGTATTTCCAGTGACGATTTCGACTCTCCGAAATTTGTTATCTCCTGCAGGAACGAAGACCCAGTCGCGATCACGTAAATGCAAGATTGCGGTACTGGGAATCGTGGTGTGAACTTCCTGCTTCTGTCCGTAAAAAATAGCCGTCGCAAACATGCCGGGGCGGATGAATCCGGGATTGGCGACTTCAATTCGGACTTTCGATGTGCGAGTAGTCGGATCAAGAACGGCGCCGATGTTGCTAATCGTGCCCTTCAGAACCTTGTCAGGATATGCGTTCAATTTGATATCGGCGGTCTCGCCCAGGCGCACGTTTGGCAAAGCATTTTCGTACACATCGCAAACGATCCAAACGGAAGACAGATCGGAGATTGTGAACGGGTTCGCGGCGGACAAGCTCTGTACGCCCGCCGCGTTTGTCACTTGCTGGTCGGTAATCACCCCCGAAATGGGCGCGTAAATATCGACAATTCCGGTGGGATGATCGGGATCGTTACCGAGAAGTCGAAGATGTTCTGCGGTGGTTTCGACGGCGACCTTCGCGTCGTCTTCGGCGTCTTGAGCGATTTCAAGTTCCGACTCCGGGATGGCGCCGTGCGAGTAAAGATCTTTCGCCCGGGTAAGTTGCTTTCGCGCGAGAAGTTCATCGGCAACCGCTTTGCGGTAATCGGAGTAACCGCCGGAAACGTCGTCACTTCGGACGCGCAACAAGAGTTGACCCTTGTGGACCGTGTCTCCTAGCCGCGCGCGAATGTCGACAACGCGGCCGGAGGCCAGCGAAATCACGGGCACCGTCCGTGCAACATCCGGGCTTACCGCACCTGTGGCTGACAATTGCGAAGCGGCATTGTGCCCGACCGCGGCAAATAGGGGGAATTGCTCAGGATGGTCAGCTTGAAACACGTTCGAATCTTCTTGGTTTTCGACCTGAGCGGGCGGCGGCGCCTCGGCTGCCGGGTCGCTCTTGGATGAGCCACAACCCGACAGACACAAGAACAGTCCGCTCAAAAAAAGTGCACGAGCGACTGCCGAAAAAATGCCGGATCCGGCAGGCGCGTGAAAGAAACACGCTTGCTTCATAAATCCTCACTTGCGACCTACGAATGAAATTCGATTTTCTAAAACGCGATTAGATAAATTGACGGAGCGCTAGAGGGACTGCAAAGGAGGACCACGAAGCTCGACAGAACCACGAAGAGCAGGGCGAACGATCGAGACGTTGGCGACCAGAACGCTGCCTTGTAACGCTAGGGGAGGGACACAAACAGGAGATGAAACTACGGCACTGAGCAACGCTTGAGTGTGGACCGGGCGATGGTGCTGGATGGAAATCTTGGAAGATCTCGCGCTGACAAGGGCTGCGTCTTCCACCAGCGCGGCAATTTCATACAGATCATCAGTCAGCGAGATGGCGTAGAACATCAACACCAGCACGCACATCAAACCGACTGCACTGTAAAGAATTTGCTTGCGACGGCTGCGAGCGTAGATGTCTCGGCGCCAATACACGACCCACAACATCGTGCTGGTCAGCGCCAACAGCAGCCAAACGAGATTGAGTAATGCTTCCATGGCTTCCGAAAACGTCCGGCGCAGCAGCCTACCGTTCTTCAGGAAATGCTGCGCCTTGTACCTTTGATGCTATCTCGAAGCTTTGCGGCGACGCAATCTAGTTGACCGGGGCGGAACCGTACAAGTTAGCCGCCGCGCCGGTAGCGCGGCCAGCCAGAGTTATATTGACACCCCTATGTACCCGCCGTTAAGATTTGCTTCCTAGCTGCCTATCTTTCCGGGTGGTGTGCCCGGCCGGAGACTCATCATGAAAAAAGCTCTTTGGATCGTAGCGGCCTTGGCGTGTTTTTTCGCGACTCGCGCGGAAGCGCGCCCTCAAGACAGCCCACCTCCGGCCGGCGTTACAGCGGCACCGGCGGCCGCGCCCGCAGTCGCCCCAGCCCAGCCGCAAGCGCGCAAGAAGCGCATCGCAGTTTTCGATTTCGACTTCGCAACCGTGCAATCTAGTTCGGCGGCGATTTTTGGTCAAAATGTCGACGTCGGCAAAGGCATCTGCGACCTTCTCGTGAGATACCTCGTGCAAGACGGTACGTATTCGGTCATCGAGCGCAAGGCGCTTGACAAAATCATGGCAGAGCAGAATTTCTCGAATAGTGACCGCGCAAACCCCACGTCTGCGGCCAAGATTGGAAAATTACTCGGCGTTGACGCCATCATCGTCGGCAGCGTCACACAATTTGGCAACGAAACGAAAAATAAAAACATCGGCGGCGGCGGAGGCAATTGGGGCGGTTTTGGAGTCGGTGGAGTCGGGCACAAGAGTTCGAAAGCAGTTGTCGTGGTGGATGCCCGCTTGGTTGACATTGATACGGCCGAGATCCTCGGCGTGGCCGACGGTAAGGGCGAGTCAAAGCGCGACAGCACTTCCCTGCTGGGTGGCGGCGGCAATTGGCACGGCTTCGGCGGCGGAAATGCGGATTTCGGCAGCAGCGACTTTCAGCAGACAATCATCGGAGAAGCGATAAATCTGGCGGTCCAACAGTTGAGCACGGGAATTGTTGCTGACAATACCAAGCTTCAGACTCGCACAATTTCAGTTTCGGGCCTGGTCGCGGCGGTCGACAGCGGCCAGATCATCCTCAATGTGGGAGCGAAGGCCGGATTGAAAGTCGGGGACCAGCTTACGGTCGAGCGCGTGACGCGCGAAATCAAGGATCCGTCAACCGGAGCGGTGATTCGCAGAATGACGGCTCCGGTTGGCACGATTCGCATCACTGACGTGGATGACATTTCTTCCGTCTGCACGCCTGTTTCAGGTTCCGATTTCAAAGTGGGCGACGCGGTCAAGACGATCACGCAATAGTGCGAAAATTCGAACCTATTTGTAGTTTACGGTGAATTCATCATTCGGACGCCGGTTTTGTTGGGACGTTCCTGCTGTGTCCGCCGGATGTGTCGTTGACATTTTCAACAGTCTGCCTGCATATCGACTCGATTCGGCGCTTCTAAAACTGCTAAACCTGAGGTCGATTCTCTAGACGAAGCCGTTGGATGAACGTCATCTTTTTCGATACACACCCGGAACTGCAAAATCCTGCTCAGGGATCAAGACTGGAATGCTCAACGCGTGTTTGTCGATTAACGCCGTCCCTCTAATTCGTGCGTATGCACCCGCAGCCGACCCATCGACAGTATAGATCCCAAGGCAAACGTGACCCGGACCTCTTTCTGTCGGCACGGCGACAGATTCGAACCGTCGCTGGCCCACCCAGTTCATGGGATGGCGTCGCGATATCTCGGCTGCTCCGCTGAACGCCAATTTCCGCGTGACGCCCGCTATTGCTACCCCTCGGCCGGCGACCCCGAATGCTGGTTTGAACACCCACTGATTTTGAGAGGACGGGGAAATCTCGGTTGGAAACCGCGACTCCGGTGAATGGGATCGATACGCGGGCATCGGCGCATCCAGTTCCTTCAATATACATGGAAGGCGCTTGCTTTCTATCAAGATGGAATAGCAGGGATTGCTCACTGGTGTTCTCGGCCCGGAGAACCAGTCCGCCCAATGTGAGCCCCGGCAGAGCTTGAGCATCTGCTCCACCGTTATTTGCCTGACTACCAGACTTGGCGTGCCCGTCGAGTGGGAGCGGACTACCTGGGCGAGGCCGGACTTCCATCTCAGTCGTCCAATATTCGCCTTAATTCCCCGAACTCCACGCATCTCGATCTCCTTCATAAGGAACTCCACTTGGCGCATGCCGTAGGGGTCCGTACCCGCGAGGACTACCGCGACCTGCGCACCTTTGTCCACGGACTTGCGGATTGCCTCAGCATTGACGGCGGCAGGATTGGGTGGCGGTGAGTATCCTGAATAATACGTAACCATTGGTTTGGTATACCCGTACGCTTCGATGTATCCGCCCGGCGTGTCAGGATTGGCTTCAGAGAATCTCCACCCATCTGTCGTATGGTAGAAATCGAAACGCATGATCCTCGGACCGCTCGCGGTCCTGCCGTCTGGCCCGCAACTTTGCAAAACCCTCTCGATGTCTGGCGCCAGGCCAAGCAATGGATACAGGTCAGGCCTCAAAAGTAATTCCCGTTCTGCAGCCAGCAATTCCAGCGTAAGCTGCTCCGCGAGCCGGGCAAGCCTGGGCCATTCTCCGGGTCTCATCAGAAGGGGGAAATCGAGCAGAACCTCTTTGTAGTCTTGCAGTCGAATACCGCCGCGACGGTAGACACGCATTGCCTGTTTGCAATAGCAGTCAAATTCCTCTCGCGTTAGTACCCGCCCGGCGATCCACGGCGTTTTCATTCGTCCAATTTTCCGTTTTCAAACGCGATCGCCCGCCATTTAACAGCCCTCACACCAGTACAGAAAATCAGTGTCGAGTGTGCGAGAAACGACTAGCGAGTGAAACAACCGGCCTCATGGCAGCGGCGGCGAGTTTAGCACCGTCGTTGCGACGGTCAAAGTCAGTGGGGAGAAACCGTCCACACCTGCTGTTCTTGGCGCCGAACCGCACAATGACAGGCGGATCCTCGGCTACTCCCGCAACTCAGCGGATGCATTTCTTCGGGTGGATTTCGCCCCGAGACACACATTATTTTTGTAGCTATCTTGTGTTGACATTTTCAACGGCGGCCCAGTAGAATCCGCTTGCGCAGGGGCGTGCGCCTTCCCTCCATTTTGCGTCCTTCCCTGTCTGCGGAGCCCAAATTGCCCTCTATCGCGCTGGACAAACCCAAAGTCGCAGTCATCGATATCGACGAAGCTTTTCGTTCGCAAATCGCGAAGGATCTTGGTGATGAATTCGAAATCCTCGAAGGCGAGGATTTCGAATTGGCGTACCAGCATATTCGGGAATCCAGCCTCGACGTTCTGCTTCTCGGCCTGCCGCTGCCATCTGGTGGCGTGCGGGAATCCATCGAATTGCTGCGGCGAATCGCCGAAAGTGACATCGATACCCTCGTCATCATTCTGAACGAGGACAACAACAAAGCTCCTGCGCTAAAATTAATTGAAGCCGGATGTTACGACTATTTCGTCAAGCCAGTCGACTCCGATGTGGTCGGCGCGCTCATGCGCCGCGCCATCAAGAAACTGCACATTCAACGCGAAAATCGCATCCTGCGGGACGAGGTCGCTCGAAAGCAATCTGGCGGCGACTTAATCGGCTCGACCGATTCCATGCGCGACCTTTTCGAGACAATCCGCAAGATGGCTCTCGCCTCGACAAACGTTATCATTCGCGGAGAAAGCGGCACGGGAAAAGAGCTTGTCGCGCGTGCTCTCCACGAGCAAGGGCCGCGCCGCACGCGACCCTTTGTGAGCGTCAACTGCGCCGCTCTGCCGGAAACACTGATGGAAGCAGAGCTCTTCGGCTACGAACGAGGAGCTTTCACGGGAGCGGTTGCGACGAAAGAGGGCCGCGTTGAATTGGCCAACCACGGCACACTCTTCCTTGACGAGATCGCCACGCTTACCCCAGCTCTTCAATCGAAGCTCTTGCGCGTCCTCGAAGAGCATGCGCTCGTCCGCCTCGGCGGCAAAAAACCCATTAAAGTGGATTTCCGCTTAATTACCGCGACAAACGAAAATCTGGAGGAGATGGCGAAAGAAGGCAGATTCCGCGAGGACTTGTATTACCGGATTCATGTTGTTCCGATCTTCATTCCTCCGCTGCGCGAACGAGTGGACGACATTCCTCTGCTGATCGATTACTTTGTTAACGTGTACTGTGCGGCGAACCGCACGCCGACAAAACGAATCGCCGATGACACGATGAATGCGCTGAAGCGATACGCGTGGCCTGGAAACGTTCGGGAGTTGCAAAACGTTGTGCAGAGGCTCGTGCTGATGACAGATGCGGAAATCGTCACTTTGAAGGATGTCCCGAGCGACATCGCTCAAGCCGCTGGCAAGAATAGTCGCGGTCGATTCCGCCTCCCCAGTGGTGGGATCAAGTTGAACCAGGAACTCGACGCGTTCGAGCGCCAATGGATCGAAACGGCATTGGCGCAGGCTAATCAGGTGAAATCAGAAGCTGCTCGGCTTCTAGGCGTCGACCGCAACCGCATCAACTACCTCTGTCGAAAGCACGATCTCTAGGCCGGACGTTGAAAAATAAATCGTGCGATTAGAAATTCAACACTTTTCGCAAAACACTGGCCCGGGTACTAAAACTGCCTCGCCTCGTAAGGTGTTTGGTTTGTTCGATTTGCCTAGGGGAAAATTGACGACGAGATTGGCACGCCTCGTGCAATTAGTGTATGCGTCGCCCACGAGGGCAAACCTAAAGAGGAGATACACGAAAATGGCAAAGACACCGGTAAAAAAGAATTCGAAGCTGGAACTCAAGTCGGGCAAGAAGGCCAACAAGATCGCCACGTTGAGCTTCGGCAAGAACCATAGCTAAGACTGGCCCGGCCAGAATTTGCCGGGACGAAATTCTAAAGGAGTTGTCATCGACATGGTGACAACTCCTTTTTTGTGCTTAGACGGCCTGGAATTGCAGCGTCGCCGAGGTTGAACGGAGGGATGCACCCGGGTCTGAAATGTCGAATTTGGATTGGCCGCTACCAGATTTGTAAGCGGATCCAGCGCCAGGTACCAACCGCAGCCTGCCAAGCGTACGGGCGGCGTAGCCCAGTGATTTTGGCAGTTCCAGTCATCCCTTCCGTCAAGCTGCCGTCGGCGTTCGAGAACGACATTTCAACGGCGAAGTAGTTTGTAAGTTCCTGGCCGTGCCTTTCCACCTTGCTTACCTGAGATACAGGCAAGTCGGCAGCGGCCGCAGGCAGAATCCTCTCGATGCTGCCGTCATATGTCCGAAGCGGGAAAGCCGCGACTTTCAACTGAGCTGGCGCGCCAATTGCCACTTCGTTCAGCTCCCAATCGTGCACCAGAATTCGGGCCCGCATTCTCGATCGATCAACGATTCGGATGAAATCTTGGCCTTCGCCGACGAAGTCGCCGGGATGCGGCTCGAATTCACCCGTCACGATCGTGCCGGTCATAGGCGCGCGAATCGTCAATCCTGCGAGGCGTGTCCGCGTGACGGAAAGTTCAGTCGCGACCGTTTGCCGCTCCTCCGTGGCACGCCCGATATCGCCTTGCGTTCCGCGCTGTTCAGCGATGCGAAGAGCGGATTCGGCTGTGCCAAGTTCGCTTGCCAGTTGGGCGGCTTGCGCTTCGAGTTCAGGATTGCTCAAGCGGGCGAGGACATCGTCCGCGCGCACCGCATCGCCGGTTCGCACGCGAATTTCGACGAGCTGGCCGCCTGCGAGAGGCCGCACTTCGGCTCGCACAGCCGGCTCGAGAATAAACTCGCTTGAAACTTTGCCTGAAAAAGGCGGAACGAATAGCACTAACGCAATCGACGCCGCAGCGACTTGCTGCGCGCGCGTAATTTTCCATTTCACGAAGGCCTCCCGCACTTTCCAGTACCAGGCGCGCGCGTGGGGTATGGCTCGCTGGATCCGGCTTCTCAGCATCAGATAAATTGCAAGGGCCAAACAGACGTAGCCCCAAGCGCCCAGACTGCTCACGAAAATATTTCTTACAAAATTCAGACTTAAACTGATCAGAAAAAGTCCGTACAAGATCGACAGAATACCGAACACCAGAAATAAGCGGCGCTGGCGGCGGCTTGCCGGAGGCATTGCGATTTTTTGCCGCAAAACGTATTTGTCCCAGCAGGCTCGAACATATTCGAAAGAGTCTTCACGAAGCGAATCGATCTGGACGAATTGAGCCAGCGCGTAGTAGCCATCTGCCTTAACCAACGGATTGAGGTTTATGGCAACGCCAGCCAATCCGGAGTACAACAATGTCTTGTACGCAAGATCATTCACCACCGTGCCTGGGATCGTCAGCGCCCAAGCGAAGGTAGCGATCACGCAGACCAGGAGCTCCACCCAGATGCCCGCAAAAATCGTAAGCAGGCGGGGCGTCGCCGTGTCAAAAATCAATATGTCGGTCGTGTCTGTGTAAAACGCCGGAGTGAAGTAAATCAGCAGAAACCCCATTTGAGGAACGTCGCCGCCATAGTGTTTGCAGGTGAGGCCGTGCCCAAGTTCATGAATTCCGCCTACAACAAGTATGATGATCCAGAAGGCCCAAATGTCGTAGGTGGTCTTGTTGGCAAACGAATACAAGGCCTCGGTATCATTCTGGATGCGAGTCCAGTCATCGAGCCAGATGGCCAAGGCGACGATGAACGCGACGATCGAGAAAACGGCGAATCCGCGCGTATAAATCCAACCAAGGTATCTGTCTAGCCATTCGAGCGTCTTGTTCGGATCCCACGCCTTAAATTGGATATAGAGGAGGCTCGATTCTTTGCGGCCTTTGCGCTCGTCGCGGATGCGCTCGAGCATGGCGAGATTCTTTTCGCCGACGGTGCGAACCCACAGATTCGCTTCCACCGTATCGAGGAAATCGAGAACGCTGCTCTCGTCCAGCGGCGACTCAGGATGGCGTTCCGTCATCCCCTCCGCAACTTCGGCGGCGGTTCGCGTCCCGTCGCACAACGTCAAAAGTTCGTATTCAATCGGACCGTAGCGGTGGTATGACGCGGTGTCTGGATCCTTGACCACATAACTTGCTTTGCCGGCGACTTGCTGCGCGCTGATCTTCAAATCTTCGCGGAGCTTCGGGCGATGAAGCCCTTTCGCAAGGACGCTAGAAATCTGCAGGCTGGTGGGCCCGTATCGCATCGAAGAATTCCTACGGCTTTGGCGCAGAAGCGCCCGGAGGCCACGCGACGCGAACGGCCATACCTGGACTCAGCGCGGAAAGGCCAGAGCCGCTGAGCTGCATGGTCACGTCGTAGCTATCGCTCGCCGCATCAACCATAGGACTTACTCTGACGATTCGAACTGAATACGAATGAGCGGGATCCACGACCGCGAAAATTTGTGTGCTGGTACCAATCGTGGGGCTTCCTCCCAGCCCTTCAGGGACTTGAACGTGAACCTGCAGCGGCTCGAGCTGGCTTATCCTGAAGCTGGGATCATCCTTGGCAACGTTCTGTCCCTGGCGCACGTAGCGTCGTACAGCGATGCCAGAGAACGGCGCCCGAAATTGCGTTTGTTCGACGTCAAACTTCAAGCTCTGAATCTGCGCTTCACTACTTTTCACCAGCGCCTTGCAGCTCTCCGCGTCGAACGCCGTCGCCTTCGCTTCGAATTGGGCCTCTTCGAGATCGGCCTCGCTGCTCAGTCCTGCTTGGCGTAGGAGTTCCTGGCGGCGCAGATTTGCCTCCTTCGCTTGGTTCTCGGCTTGTTTGTATTTCAGATTGTTCTGCGCGACTACTAGGTCTGACTGAGCTTTCTGCAGCTCCATCTGAAGCGAGCGATCGTCGAGACGACCGAGAATTTCACCGGTCGTGACCTTCTGGCCTTCTTCTACGTTGACTTGCTGGACGATTCCTTCGCGCTGCGCGCGCACATCAACTTCATGCTCGACGGTCAATACGCTAAGAATGTTCTTCGAGGCGTTGGACGTGCCGGAATCCGCCGAGCTCGGAGTTGGGGGTGTTACACGCACCGGTTGGGCGGCAGCAGGCGTTGCCGCGTTCTCACCGCCGCAGCCAACCGCGGCCAGCGCTAAAACGCTTGTCCAAATCCATGCTCTACGTCTCATGATCGCCCCTCGAATCGCCCTCACTCGCTGGGTCGCGGCTAGGGCAGCCAAACCCAAATCTTCTCCCATAGCCAGCGAAATGGTGAGCGAAAAAGCGCGTACCCAATCGGATACCAGCCAGAGCCGAACCATCCGCCGTCGGCACGAATCCGCGCGCGGCCTGCCATCCCATCGCGGGCCCGCATGCCCGCGTTATCGAACACCGCCCGAATCACGAAGTATTCTTCGCCTTCTATGGCTTCCGAACGAACGCCCACGCGGTCCACCGTGCCAGTGAATGTCTGCGTCGGTAATGCATTCAGCTTGAGCGCGACGCGTCTTCCCGCTCGAATAAGATCCAGATCTGTCTCGGGAACATTCATATCGATTGCCATTCGTTGCTGCTGGATGATTTCGCAGAACGCCTGGCCCACTGCCAGCATTGCGCCTGTTTTCTCCTCGATTTTGGGCGTCACAACCACGCCGTCAATTGACGCGCGAAGCTGGGCATCCGCGACGCGCTGTTCTTCGAGCTTTACATCAGCTTCTGAAGCTTCCGCACGAAGACGCGCCTGCGCCGCGACCGTCAGGTCGCGCCTGAACTCAGCTTCCGCGAAATCGTGTTGCGCGAGTGCCAGATCGGTTTTGGCGCGTTCGAGCTTTACGCGGTCCTCGCCGTCGTCAAGCTGCGCGAGAGTTTGACCGCGGACGACAACGTCTCCCTCGTGCACAAACACGCGCCTGACGATGCCGCCGGCAACAGCACTGATCACCCGGCGATCTGCGGGAACGACCGTGGCATTCGTGCTGACACGCACTGGCCACGGCACAATCGTCAGGACCACTGCGGCGAGAATTGCTTTCCAGCCATACTCGAACCAGCGCGACTGCGCGCCCGCGCCAAAAAACTGTTGCCGTTTTTCCGCCAGCGGCTGAAGGAATCCAGCTAGGGGCACTTGCTGATAGAGTTGCGCGTTTCGAATTGCGACGGTCGTCTGGTTCGCGAGAATCGACACCGTTTCGCGCTGGTTGTCGCTGAGAAATTCGGGTTCACCGTTGAGCATACAGAGCACGCCGACAGTTCCTTGATCGTCACGCAGCGGGAGAGCGTAGAAACCGCCGTATCCGTGTTCGTCGAGGAAACCGGAAGCCACGTCGCGTGCTGATTCAGGTTCAGTTTCCCAGCCTTCCTCGGATTTATCGGCCCGGACCGCGGATTCCTGCGTTGAGACCCATTCGAGAAGCTTCCGCAGCGCATCCATTTCATCGGACTTGGGCACTTCCTCCTCGCCCGACACCGCACCCAGGACGAATTTGTTGCGATCAAAAAAACCGATGACGCACTGGTCAAACGTGACGACCGTGCCTGCTTGCTGCGCAACCGTCGTCAGAACGTGATCGAGATCGAGAGTCGAAGTGATCGCCTGGCTAATTTTTAGAAGCGCGTCGAGTTCGTGCAGTTTCCGTTCGGATTCGAGGAGATTCGCGTTGTTCAGCGCCACGGCTGCCTGTTCGCTGATACTCGAGAGGAAGAAAACGTCATCTTCGGTGAATGCCGCTCCGTCCTCTTTGTTAATCAGCTCGATGACGCCGATGACCTGCTCTTCCTTCCGCATTGGCGCACAAATGATGGACTGAATCTCAAATTCACCTCCGGCCTTAATACGCTCCGCCAGCGATTCGTCTTCAGCTGGATTTTCGACGAGGCGCGCGTTGCCGCTGCGTGCCGCTTCTGCCAGATGTCCTGAATCCATCGAGATGGTCTCGCCGTCCTCGACCGTGGGGTCTTCGCCGTCCTGCTGCGCGAGCGTCAACTCGTCTCCATTTCCGCTGACAAGCCACAAGTTGCAGGCCTGCGCGTGCAGAATGTCGCGCATCTTGCCTGCTACGATCGGGGTAAGTTCGCTGAGCTCTAGCGTGGAATTGAAGATCCGGCTGATGTCGTAGAGCGATGTGAGGCGTTCGATGGTTGTGAGCTGATTATCACGTTCGATGTCAGCTTCAACGAGCAGCCCGTCTGCCTGTGAAGCCAGCCGAGCCGCCGTTTCCAGGAACTCGGCGTCTTCAGCGGTGAATCCGGCCTTTTTGTTTAGAGCTTCAACAACACCCGCGGTGCCTTGTGCCCCGGGGAACGGAACGAGCAGCACGGATTGAATCACTTTGCGTTGAGCAGCGGCAAAATGGGTGAGAGAATCAGCGTCAATTTCCTTGCCTGACGCCCGGTAGACAGAAGATTCTGCGAAGGCGGCTGCGAGGATTCCGTCCGCAACGCGATCGCTCGCGGGCGAAAGTTTTTCGTCAGGCTCGCTCCATCGCGCCCGGCTCGCTAGCTCGCCTTCTTCCCCTTCGGCTAGCCACAGGAAGACGGCCCGGGCACCAACCGCGCTGCCCACTCGAGCGACGAAGGTTCTGCGCAACGTCGAACGGTCGCGGCAGGCAATAAGGACGCTCGCGAGCTCAACGAGCGCCGATGAATTCTCCATGGCCTTCCCTGGCTGGAATTCTCAAACACCCGTAACGACTGCTTGAGTACCGGGCGAATGCCCGTGGGGTGCGAAACGCGGGCAGCCTAACAAATGCGGATGTCAGCGTCAATACGAGCCGCCCAGTCGCTCAGGGCTTGCTTGCACTGGATTTTTCAGCTAGTTTGACTGGGCGCGAGGCGCAGATGGAAATCCTGATTCGCAAGGTAGGCACCGCCACCATACTCGATCTGAACGGACCACTTCGTCTGGGTGACTCCGAGCAGGCATTCAAGGATCAAGTCCAAAAATTGGTGGACGCCGGGACGCCCCATATTGCGGTGAATCTCTCCGGCGTGACCGAGTTGGATAGCTCAGGGATAGGCGCGCTAGTTCGCTCATTCACGGCCGTCAAGCGCGCCGGCGGCAAATGCATCTTCTACGCCCCAACACAGCGAATAAAAATGCTCCTCAAGATGGTCAGGCTCGATAGCGTGCTGGATATTGTGGACGACGAAGCCGGCGCCCTCGCCCGCGTCTGACCCGCGCGCTACAGTCGCAGCAATCTGTCCGCGCCTAAAACCAGTCCCAGCGTAAACGCGGCAATAATCACTTCTCCGATTGCGCCGACTGCAAACGGCCTTAGTCCTTGCCTGCGCAACGCCCCGACATCCGTCCGCAGTCCCACACCGGCGAACGTCAAAAGAAACGCCCAGCGCGAAAGCGTCGCGAGCGATCCGATTTGATCCTTGTTGAACGCGTGAATCGTCGCCAGAATGGAGATGAGGAGAAACCCAAGAACAAACTTCGGAAATTTCTGCCAGAGGAATGCGGCCTTGTTTCCCACCGTCTTTGCCTGGCCGAGACCTGCCCAGTAGAGCGCGAATCCCAGCACGACAAAGCCAATCGTCGCATTTCGCGTCGTTTTAGCCATCACAGCCAGCTTCGCGGCGGCGTCAGAATAAAGTGCGCCCGCCGCAGTCGCCTCGGCTGTATTGTCCACGGCGAGCCCGGCCCAAAGACCGTAAGCGCGATCGCTCATGTGAAGCGCATGCCCGATTAGAGGAAATGTGAAAAGTGACAGCGCCCCGAGGGCGAGAATCGCGGCAATCGCGAAAGAGGAATCTTCCTCGTCTGCGTCAATCGCGCCCTGTGTCGCGATAATCGCGGACACTCCGCAGACTGCTGAGCCGACCGCGAGGAGGGAGATCAGCTTGGGCCGCAATCCAAATCTACGCCCGAGAAATGTCATGAACGCGATGGCGACCACTAGCTCGAGCGCCACTAGAGCAAGACTGACGCCCCCCAGTTTGACAACATCTCCAAGCAGAAACCGCGAACCCAGCAGCACGATCCCGGCCTTGAGCCAAAATTCGTACGTTGCAACGCCCGCGCGAAAGATTTCCGGTACGCCAACCGTGTTCGCGATCGCGAGTCCGATCAGAATGGCCCACAGGACGTACTCGATATTCGGCAACGTCAGATGGTGAGTCTTCCCGTAGGCCGCGATTCCCTGCTCCAGTAGCTTGCCGCCACAGCCAACCGCCGCTAGCAGAAGTATCCCGGGAACGATGCGAAGCGAATGCCGTACGAATTGACTTGCACCGGTTGCCGGTCCGGCTTGTAACACTGCAATTGGTTCGCTCATTCGTCACCTTTTGAAATTGACGGTCCTGCTTGGAGTTCATCTACCACGGAACGTGCTTGATCACGCCGGCGCGTACGAGCAACGCCGCGAGCAATGCCAGTGTCACCGCCCAGGCGTCCACGGAAATCGTGAATCGCTTTTGCGGCTGCTCGCTTTTAACTTGTGAAGTCATGTTCGCTCCTTCGGGGATTTCATGCGTGAAACTTCAGATCGCGGTGTCGCGATCCGCGCTGTCGCGGAGTGCCGTATTGATCCAGAATTCCTCGGCCGCTTCAATCGCTTCGTCGGCAACCACGCGTCCGATGATCATCAGCGCTGGTGAAGGAAGCGCGCCTTCGTCGGCTAACTTCGCGAGTTTCGTGGTACGAATCTGCTGTTTGCTGGATGTTGCGTTCGATACGATCGCGCAAGGCGTGTGCGCGGGCCATCCCGCATCGCGCAGTTGTTCGGCGACGCACGCGTAGTCCGGCCCCGGCATGTAGATGACAACCGTTGTCTCGCTCGAGATTCCGCCCCATTCAATCGAGCGGTTCGTTGCGCCGCGATGGATGGACGTGAACAGCACCTGCGAGGCGATGCGCCGGTCGGTGAGTGAAATCCCGACGGCCGCAGCCGCGCCGGCTGCCGCTGTGATTCCCGGAACGATCTCGAATTCGACGCCGGCTTCGCGCAGCGCCGCGATCTCTTCGCCAGCCCGGCCGAAGAATGAAGGATCGCCGCCTTTCAGCCGGACAACTACTTGGTGTGAGTTCGCGTGGGAAACCAGCAGCGCGTTGATTTCATCCTGCGTCAACAATTTCCGCCCGCAGCGCTTGCCCACATCAATCCGCTCCGCGCCCGGGCCTATCAACGCCAACACCTCGACGCTCACGAGCGCATCGTGCAACACCACGCTCGCGCATCTGAGTAGCTTCAGCGCCCTCACGGTCAACAGTTCCGGGTCTCCCGGCCCTGCGCCGACGAGATAGACTTTTCGGCTCATGCGACGCTCCCGGTCGAGCCGTTGTTGTTCGATCGGCTGTCGCGTGACGCCCGTAAGAAGTGCTCGAACATCTCGTTGCTTGCGAGGACGTGCAAAATTTTTCGTGTGCCCTCGGGATCGTCGCTGTCCGCGCGCAACGCGCTGCGAACCGCGCCGAGCCATTCGAGCCACGTCTCGTATTCCGGCCCGAATTGCGTCTCCAGTTCGCGCCTCAATCGTTGGGCAAGCGCTGGGCTGAATCCAGCGGTTGAAATAGCGATCTGGAGCGGCCCGCGGCGCACGACGGCTGGATAGTAAAAGTGGCACCTTTCGGGATCGTCCACGGCATTACAGAGAATTCCCTGAGCGTCGGCCTCGTGAAAGACGTCTTGATTGACGCCGAGGACTGACGTCGCCGCAATCACGACGAAAGCGCCCGAGAGATCGCCCGGTCCAAACTTTCTCGGTGCCCAGTCGAGCCTTCCATCCTTCGCCCACGCGGAAATCGCTTCGGTCACTTCGGGCGCGATCACGCGCACTTTCGCCCCCGCTTCAAGCAGACCGGGAATTTTTGCTTCCGCTACGTCGCCCCCGCCAACGACGACGCACAGCCGATCTCGCAATTTCACGAACATCGGGAATAAAGACATGGCTAGCCCTCGACTCCGTGGGGAACAGGACCGGCAGCAAGATCGCGCTCGAATACTTCAGAGATACCGCCGGCGAGCAATGCGCGAATCTCATCGTTCGTGTGCCGCGCGAAAAACTGCCGCAGGTTCTCCCCTTGTTCCCGTTCGGCTTGGTAGGACTTCAACACTCGTTCGATCGCATCCGGCACTTCCGCAGCAATGCAGCGATATCCCACCGGTCTCGCAAACGCTTGATGCTTGCCGACCGCTCCGCCGACGCAAAAGCAGTAGGCGTCCACCAGTTCGCCACCCACCTTGATCTTCTTGCCCTCGATGCCGATGTCTGCGATCCAATGCTGGCCGCAACTGTTTGGACAGCCGGTGATATGCAGCTTCAACTGCTGATCGAACCCGGGAACCCTGTCGTCAAGCTCCTCGACCACCCAGCGCGCAAAGCCTTTCGTCTCGGTCAGCGACAATTTGCAGAATTCAGATCCGGTGCACGCGACCGTGCCGCGGGCGAATGGGGACGCTGCGACGTGCAATCCTGAGAATCCGAGTTCGCGAGCCACCGTCGGGGAGTCCTCCTCGTGAATGTTCACGAGCAGCAGGTTCTGCATATTCGTCGTGCGAATCTCGCTCGATCCGTACCGCTGCGCTAGGTCCGCTGCAACGCTCATTTGCTTCGGCGTGATCCGCCCGCGCAGAACGGACGCGCCTACGTAAACGAGACCGGCCTGTTTCTGCGCGTGCACACCGACGTGATCGCGATACACGTCATCGGGAATCTCCTCTCGTTCGGCGGGATCGAGCGCGAATCCGACGCGCCGTTCCAGCTCAGCCAGAAACGCGTCGGCTGTCCAGCCGTGCTTCAGGAAAAGAAATTTCAGCCGTGCTTGCTCCCGGCTCTGGCGAAGAATTTCGCTGTCGCGAAAGATTTGGGCTACGCCTCGCACCACCGGCACGACCTGCTCCCATGGGACGAACGCATTGAGCTTCACCCCAAAATGCGGATCGGTGGAAAGTCCGCCGGCTACGCGAAGTGAAAAGCCGATTTCAGTTCCGCCATTTCTCCGCCGCGTGGTTGGCGTCAATCCTATATCGTTGATCTCCGGATACGAGCACCAGTAACGGCATCCTGTAATCGAGACTTTGAATTTCCGCGGCAGGTTGTAAAACTCCGGATTCCCGGCGAGTTCGCGATTCACTGCCAGCGCCAGTGGCGACGCATCGCAGATTTCATTCGCGTCCACGCCCGCCAACGGGCATCCGGTGATATTTCGCGCCACATCGCCGCACGCCCCGATCGTCGTTAGTCCGGCCGACCAGAGGCTTTCAAGAATTTCCGGAAGACTCTCGATCGTGACCCAGTGAAGCTGTATGTTTTGACGAACGGACAGATCGGCAACGCCTCTTGCGTATTTCGCCGCTAGATTCGCAATTATTCGCAACTGATCGCTGCTCAAAATTCCGTTCGGCACGCGAATGCGCACCATGAAATACGGAACGGCCTTTCCTTCGCCGCCCGTGCCGCCCATGACGCCATTTCCATCGCCCTGTGTATAGACGCCCCACGAGCGAAAGTACGTTCCCAGCCACTCAGGTGGAATGGACGCGAAGCCCTGCCGCGCAAAGCCGCGAATCTCGTCGATGCACTCCCACGCGTTCTTGGCTCGCTTGAGCCGCTCGACCCGCTGCGCCTTGGTTTCTTTGATCTCACTCATGGTCAAAATGTCCCCAGAAAAGCAAAAAGCCCACCTGCCAAAATTTCTGGCGGTGGGCTCTTCGGAACTTTCGTTTATGTTACAGCTAAGTCCGGAGTCTCCACTCGCCAGAGTTGTGGGCCATACAACACGCGCAACACACGCAGCACATCTGCGTGCACCGATCGCTGTGGCTCTGGCAAGTGTCCGGCATGAAGAACAAGCGTACGGGACGTTATCCGTGATGTCAATCCAAAATCTGCCCTGGATTGTAAACGAAATGTCACAGCGCCAGGACATACTTTGAACAGGAACCCTCCAGCACATCAAGTTCAATCGCTGGCATACTAGTCGAGTTCGAAACTCTTCTCGTTAGAGCATCTTGAGACTGCGACGATGCATCGAAATGACCTGATGAAGACCCGGACCGCGCGCGGGAATCCGAGCACCACGGATGTTCTGATCGTGGGCGGCGGACCAGCGGGACTCGCCGCAGCCATCGCAGCGCGACAAAAAGGATTCGAGGTCATCGTCGCAGATCGCGATCGCCCTTCGATCGACAAATCATGCGGCGAAGGCTTGATGGGCGACGGCATCGAAGCTCTCCGAACGCTCGGCGTTCAAATTCCTGCCGCAGAATCTTTCTCATTTCGCGGTATTCGGTTTGTCGGTTCCGGTTCGCGCGTCGAGGGCGGCTTTTTATCCGCGCGCGGCATCGGCGTTCGGCGTACAACGCTGCACCGCCTTTTGCTCGAGCGCGCTGCCAGGCTCGCCGTGCAATTTTCCTGGGAAAGTCGCTTCACCGGAATCGAGGCGCAGGGCCTCTCATTCGATGGCAGCCTGATTCGCTCTCGATGGGTGATCGGTGCGGACGGGCTAGATTCGATGATCCGCCGCCACTACGGCCTCGATTCGCACTTTTCAGGCTCGCGTCGCTTTGGATTTCGCCGTCATTATCGAATTGCGCCATGGACCGGGATGGCCGAGCTTTACTGGGGCGACGGTTGCCAGATTTATGTGACGCCGGTTGGACCGGAAGAAATTTGCGTCGCGGTGATTTCGCGAAACCGCCAGCTTCGTCTCGATCAAGCATTGCCGATGTTTCCAGAATTGCGCGCGCGGCTGCAGTGCGCGAGCAGCTTCGGCACGGAACGCGGCGGTGTCACCCACTCCCGAATGCTGCGTCGAGTGGCACGCGGAAACGTTGCGCTGGTTGGCGATGCGTCCGGCTCCGTTGACGCCATTAGCGGCCAAGGGTTGTGTTTGTCGTTCCGGCAATCGCTCGCTCTCGCGGACGCGCTCGAAGCCGGGGATTTGAGGCATTATCACCGCGCGCACCGCCGGCTCATGGCCAAGCCTCTGCTCTCATCTTCCGTGCTGCTTACGCTCGCGCGCCACGCTTGGCTGCGCGAAAGAGTCCTCCGCATCCTCGCATCGGATCCGGGCCGCTTCGCTCGCCTGCTCTCGATCCACGCCGGGCCGCGCGGCAGTCGTGAGTCTGATCGTCGCGCCGTCGCCTCGCTCGCGTTTCAACGCTCGAACGGATCGGACTAGTGGCGCGAAGTCGCAGCAAGATTTTCTCCAATCTTTCGATTCTCCTCCTGGGAATTGCTCTTTCCCCAACGCTGCGAGCACAGCAGCTCGCGCTCGGCTTTGATCCGAATCACACACGCGTGGAATTTACACTTGGCGGCACCGTGCACACGGTCCACGGAACGTTTGCCCTGAAGCACGGCTCGATTCGCCTCGACTCGGCAACGCACGAAGCATCCGGTCAAATCGTTGTGGATGCCGCCAGCGGCAATAGCGGCAGCGATGGCCGCGATCGGCGGATGAATCGGGAAATTCTCGAAAGCGACAAATTCCCGGAGATTGTTTTCACACCAGACCGGTTCGAGGGCCAGATTCCCTCTAACGGCAATTTTCAACTGAACGTTCACGGCATTTTCCGCCTTCACGGCGCGGACCACGACCTGATGATGCCAGTGCAGGCAAAGCGCGGCCCGGAAGGCATCACCGCCGCGATCCAATTTTCTATCCCGTATGTCAGCTGGGGACTCAAGAACCCGAACACTTTCTTGCTGCGCGTTTCCGATCAAGTGGAAATCACGATCCACACTGTCGCTGCTCCTGCGGACGCTGCCGCGGCCGATCATCTCCGATGAGAGCCCGCTAAGCGTCCGATGCACGCTCTATAAGCGATCGAAGTCGCGTTCTCACAAGCCTCGTCCTATACGGCACAGAACTTCGGCGCTCATGGGCGCGCCCGAAAGCAACATGCGAACCCGCTCATGCGTAGTACGATTGAGGGTCACTCATGACGAACAATAATGGCGCCGCGATTCGCGTCGAAAATGTTTCGCGCCACTACCAGATGGGTTCCGCATTAATTCGCGCTGTAGATGGCGTGACGCTTGCGGTTAACACTGGCGAATTTCTCGCGATGTTGGGAAGTTCTGGCTCCGGAAAATCCACGCTCCTGAATTTGATGGCGGGCCTCGATCGCCCCACTTCCGGCGCCATCATCGCGCAGGGTCGAAATCTTTCCGAATTGGACTCGCTCGATCTCGCACGCTATCGGAGCAAGATCGTCGGCATGGTATTTCAGTCGTTCAATCTCCTGCCGCGGATGACGCTCGAGGAAAATGTCGAACTTCCTCTGCGGCTCGCCGAAGTGGACCGCAGCGCTCGCGCAGACCGCGTGCTCGAAGCGCTGACTCGCGTGCATCTCGAAAAGCGGCTCGGCCATCGCCCCAGCCAGCTTTCCGGCGGCGAACAGCAGCGCGCAGCGCTCGCTCGCGCCTTGGTCAATCGGCCCGCGATTCTGTTCGCGGACGAGCCCACCGGCAATCTCGATAGCGCGACCGGCGAAGAAATCATGCATCTGCTGCGTGAGATTCAGCAGTCTCTCGGCATGACGATCGTGATGGTCACGCACGAACGGCCGCTGGCCGAGCGATTCGCAAATCGGATCGCATCGCTCGCGGACGGTAAACTAATCAGCGACGGAGCGCAGTCATGAAGGCTGGCGATCTCGCTGAACTCGGCGTCCGGAATCTGCGCGAAGCTCTTCTGCGCAATTCGTTGACGACGCTTGGCGTCGCCGTTGGAATCGCGTCGCTCGTCGCCATGCTTTCCCTCGGCGTGGGTTTGCAACAACTCGCCACCAAGCGTCTCTCGCACGCCGGACTTTTCGACACTGTGATGGTTATGCCTCGCACGAACATGCGCGGCTTCGGCCGGCCGCAAGTGACTCCTTCGCCCGCGGCGGAATCCAGGCCTCTCGACGCCGCCGCACGCCAGGAAATTGAGCATTTGCCGAATATTATTGAGGTCTATCCGCAAATTCGTTTCGTCACCGAGGTGCGCTTCGCCGACACGCCCTATCCAGCGATGGTCGCGGGTGTCCCGGCCTCGGCGCGTGAAGGCGGATCATTCGATGACGTTCAAGGAAATTTCTTCTCGAGCCCGACGGCGGACGAAGCCATTCTTCAAATCGAATTCGCAAAGGACTTATCCAGTCAGCCATCCTCGTTGATCGGAAAGGAACTAGTCATTCGCTATGCGGAGCGGCAAGCGCTCCCTCCAACCACCGCACCAGTCGCCAATCGAAATGCCGCGGGCACAGCCAATTCGCAGGCCGACGACAACCCATCCGGCTTTTCAATCGTGCCGAAAGAGAGAAAGTTGAAGATTGTCGGCATCGTCGAAACGGAGCCTGCCGCGGGCTTCGGCGGCATCGGCAACGGCCGCGTGTTGATCCCCCTCGCCGTGGCGGAAACCCTTCGCCCGGCCCAGGCCAACGACTTGCGCGACATCCTGCGCGGCGGTTCCGAAGCGAAACCTGGGTACGCTAGCCTCACCGTTCGCGCAAAAGGTCCGTCGCAGGTGGAAGCCCTCGAATCCAAAATCAAAAGCTTGGGCTTCGCCACGTTCTCGCTTCTCGACGCCACGCGCAATCTCCGGCTTTTCTTCGCCGTGTTCGATCTGCTGCTCGGAATTTTCGGCAGCCTCGCGCTCGCCGTTGCCACGCTTGGCATCATCAACACTCTCGTGATGGCCATCCTCGAGCGGCGGCGTGAAATCGGTGTGCTGAAGGCTCTCGGCGCGGCGGACGCTGACGTTCGCCAGCTTTTCTTCTTCGAGGCCGGAGTGATGGGATTCCTCGGCGGAATTTTCGGCGTCGGACTAGGCTGGTTTATCGGCCGCGCCGTCACGGTTGGAACGAATATTTATCTCAAACGCCAGAACCTTCCGCCCGCAAACGTGTTCTCAGTACCGTGGTGGCTTGTGCTCGGCGCAATCGCGTTTGGTATTGTCGCGAGCCTTGCTGCTGGAATTTATCCCGCATCGCGCGCCGCACGGCTCGATCCGGTCGAGGCCCTACGATATGAATAATCTTCGTCACGCTCTGGCTTTCGCTCTGATAATCCTCGCACTGGCCTTCGCCGCTCCAGCTCACGCTGCGACCGGACGCGCCGAATGTCTCTCGATTCACAGCCAGATTCTCGGCCAGCAGATTCCGTATTGCGTCCTTCTTCCTCCGAGCTACGACCACGAAGACACCCGGCGCTATCCCGTTCTTTATTTTCTCCACGGTCTCGGCGACAACGAGCAAATGTTCGTCCGCTCCGGCGGCTGGAGCATGACCGAAGATCTTTGGGAGCGCGGCACCATGAGCGAATATCTGATCGTCACGCCCGCCGGCGATGCCAGCTTCTACATCAACTCGCGCGACGGCCGGCATCGCTACCAGGATTTCTTTCTCAATGAATTTCTACCCTATATCGAGCATCGCTACCGGATTCGCGCCGAGCGCAACTCGCGCGGCATCGCCGGAATCTCGATGGGCGGTTACGGCGCGCTGCGATTTGCGTTTTTGCATCCCGAGCTTTTTCGCTCCGTGAGCGCTCAAAGCCCCGCGCTGATTGACAAGTTGCCGGCATTCACAATGCGCGACGCGCAAGATACAGTTCGACTGCGGATGCTGGGCGAGGTTTTCGGCGAGCCGCCCGATCAGGCTTTCTGGGATCGAAATAATCCGCTCACACTCGCAAAGACGGCGGATGTCAAAGGGATGAAAATCTACTTGGACTGCGGCTCAGAGGACGATTACGGTTTCAACGTGGGCACCGAGGCGCTGCACAAAATTCTTGTCTCCCGCAAAATTCCTCATGAATTTCATATTTATCCCGGCGGCCACAACTGGGCGTTTTTCGCCGAGCACCTGCCTGCCGTGCTCGAATTCCAAGCGCGCGCCATCGGCGCGGGACCGGCCGCGAAAAAACCCAAATCCAAATAGCGAGGCTGCGGGAATGAATCCGCTGTAGCCATCCGCGCGCGGCGACGCGGCAAATCGAATCTGAGGTTAACCGCCGAGCACGGGCGAAATATCAATCGGGCAAGGCCTCACTTGGAATATAATTCCCGCACCAATGGCCCTCACTGCAGGAACCAAGCTCGGCCCCTATGAAATCCAGTCCCTGCTGGGCGCCGGCGGCATGGGCGAGGTCTACCGCGCTCGCGATACGCGTCTCCAGCGTGACGTTGCCATCAAAGTCCTGCCGAACTCCCTGGCACAAGACCAGGACCGGCTGCGCCGCTTTGAGATCGAAGCCCGCGCCGTTGCCGCGCTCAATCATCCGAACTTGCTGACCGTCTTTGACGTGGGCACGGCTCCCGGGGCAGAAGGCGTAGATGACACCGGGGTGCCAAAGGTCACGGCAGGCTCGCCCTACATCGTTTCCGAGTTGCTGGAAGGTACGACGCTTCGCGAGCGTCTCTCCTCCGGTGCGTTACGCGAACGCAAAGCGCTCGATTACGCCATCCAGATCGCGCGCGGCTTGGCTGCGGCGCATGAGCGCGGCATCGTGCATCGCGATCTCAAGCCGGACAATGTTTTCATCACCAACGACGGTCGTGCAAAAATCCTCGACTTCGGCCTCGCCAAACTCAGCGAAGCTCCAACCACAGACGTGGACGCGACGCGAGACATGGCTACGCAAGCGGGCGTAGTCATGGGGACGGTCGGGTATATGTCCCCCGAGCAAGTGCGCGGAAAGCCTGCTGACGCGCGCAGCGATATTTTCAGTTTTGGCGCCGTTCTTTACGAAATGCTAGCGGGCCGCCGCGCGTTCCGCGGCGACAGCGCCGCCGATTTGATGAGTGCTATCCTGAAAGAAGACCCGCCGGAGCTCGCCGCGACAAATCAGGAAATTTCGCCCGCGCTTGACCACATCGTTCACCATTGCATGGAGAAAGATCCGCAGCAGCGCTTTCAGTCTGTCGGCGACATTGCGTTCCAGCTTAGCGAGATGAGCGGGATGCGGGCGTCCTCGGGAGTCGCTGCGATTGCCGAGGCTCCCGCAACGCCAGCAAGCCGGACTGCGCTTCGGCTTCCTTTACCAGCCTGGGCGTTCGCGGCGATTGGCGCATCGGTGTTGGCCTTGATCGTTGCGAGCACTTGGTTTCTCGCGCGAGCCTCCGCGCATATCGCGCCACCAAAGTTCGTGCAGTTGAGCTTCCAGCAAGGTTTCGTTGACTCCGCCCGCTTTTTGCCCGATGGACAGAGCATCATTACCGCGTCGCAATGGGGTTCGGAATCGAATCCAACGCTCTACACGGGGCGACTCGATAGCCAGGGATTGCGTCCCATGGGAGTAAAGGCGGATGTGCTCGCGTCTGTCTCGAGTACCGGCGAGCTACTTGTGATTCAGAATCTTCAGCGTATGGGCCCGGGATATGTTCGAGTAGGCACGCTCGCGAGGCTGCCGCTTGGCGGTGGTGCACCGCGACCGGTTATGGAGAATGTTCAATACGCGGACTGGGCCCCCGATGGCAAAGACTTTGCCGTGGTTCGCTTCATCCCCGAGAGCCATGTTTATCGCCTCGAATATCCCGTGGGCAAGGTGCTGTACGAAACGAACGGCTGGGTGAGCCATCCGCGTTTTTCTCGTGACGGGAAGAGGATTGCGTTTCTCGATCACCCCGTTTTCGGCGATGATCAGGGCACGGTCGAAGTCACGGACTTGGAGGGGCTTCGAAAACAACTCAGCAACTCTTACGAATCAACTCAGGGATTGACGTGGTCTCCGAAGGGCGATGAAATCTGGTACAGCGCGATCGAGAACGGCGTCTATCGCTCACTATTCGCAACCACTCTCGGGGGACGGGCGCGTCCTCTGCTCTCCGCTCCGGGAAACATTGATATTCAGGACGCGCTACCCGATGGCCGCGTGCTCCTGGACGACGTGAACCTTCGCCTGATTCTAATGGTGTCCACTCCAGATTACCCTCAAGGCCGCGATTTCACGTGGATGGATTGGGCCGTGTATGCCCGCTTCTCCAGCGACAGCAAGCAGATTCTTTTCGGGGACGAGCACAGCGGTGCAAATTACGGGACATTCCTCCGCAACCTGGATGGTTCACCCGCCGTGCGTCTCGGGGATGGCGATGCACAGGATATCTCTGCCGACGGCAAATGGGCCGTCAGCGTTTTGCCGACCGCTCCCAATCAGGTCTTGCTTCTGCCGACAGGAACAGGTGAACCGCGGCAGATCACTCACTCAAAAATAAATCACATATTTGTTCGTTGGCTCCCGGATGGCCGTCTTTTCTTTGTCGGAAATGAATCCGGCCACCGCGAGCGCACTTACCTTCTCGACGTCGGCGGCAGTGAGACGCCGCTCACACCAGAGGGGGTGAGAGCTTTCGCCGCGAGTGCCGATGGAAAGCGCCTCCTTGTCTACGATTCCGGCCACACGCAATTTCAGTTGTTTCCGCTGGACGGCGGCGAGCCGCGGACGGTTCCTCAACTTCAGAAAGGCGACTCTCCGACTGACTTCACTCCTGATGGCGCTGCGGTTTTCGTCCAGCGCGGCGGCGAGCAAGGAGCAGTCGAGATCTGGAGGGTGGAGCTAGCAGGCACAAAACGAACCCTGATCCGCAACATTACCCTCACAGAAGCTCCATCAATCGCGGGAGGCCTGCACGCCACCGTCTCACGTGACGGAAAGAACTTCGCTTACATCTACAGTCGCATCATTTCAACGGAATACGTGGTGGACGGCCTTCGCTAATCGCGGTTGGCGGCACGGCCTGGCGGCGATCCTCCACTACAAAGCGTTTCTGCTAGTAGCACATTTCCGAATCGTCCGTATCTCTGCAATCGTTTCGATCCATCGCCGATTGTCTCTATAATTGCCGCATGGATCGGCCGATACTACTCGAACCCATGACGGCCGATCATTGGGCGTCCGTGCGTTCCATTTATCTCGAAGGCATTGCAACCGGAAACGCAACGTTTCAACAGACGGCTCCCGAATGGAAGGAATGGGATGAAGAGCACCTGCGAGTCTGCCGGACGATTGCGAGGACGGTACAGGAAATCGTCGGCTGGGCCGCATTGAGTCCCGTGTCGAAGCGGCCTGTGTATGCCGGAGTCGCGGAAGTCAGCATCTACGTGGCGGAGACGGCCAGGAATTGCGGAGTCGGGAAAAAGCTGATCTCGAGGCTGATCGCCGATTCTGAAGCAGAAGGTATCTGGACACTTCAGGCCGGAATTCTCCCCGAAAATGAGGCGAGCATACGATTACACTCAAACGCCGGATTTCGAATCGTCGGTACGCGGGAACGACTGGGCAGCATGAATGGCCGCTGGCGCGACGTCGTGTTGATGGAGCGCCGAAGTTCGGTGGCTGGAATTTAATTCGCTTCGAATCAGGAAAAGCCTCCGCAAATTATCGCGACCAGGTGATTCCGATGATTGGCTCATCTTGGCGGCCATTTTCACGCCGGCTTATGATATGGATGTAGACTCGTCTCGATGCCGCGAACAAACATCCTCACTCTGCTGAAAGGAGGCGATCGGCGCATGATTGGCCGCTCTGGCAAAGTGGCCGCAATGGTTTCCAACAATCCGCGACTGTTTCGTAAGCTGATCGCAGGTCTGTGGTCCACTGACGCCATCGTGCGGATGCGTGCCGCGGATGCGACCGAAAAGGTTACGCGAACGGATCCTGAATTGCTTCGCCCGTACAAGAAAGAGCTCTTAGGCCTGATGACCGAGGCCAACCAGCAGGAATTGCGCTGGCATTTGGCAGCAATCGTTCCGCGGCTTCCACTGAATGCCAAGGAACGTAAACTCGCCGCATCCCGGTTGGACAACTATCTAGAAGACCGCAGTTCCATCGTCAAGACGTTCGCTCTTCAAGGCCTCGCCGATCTGGCACTGGATGGCCCAAGCCTCCGACCTGAAGTATTAGAGAGGCTGCGCGAGGCCACTCGAAGCGGTACGCCCGCGATGAAAGCTCGAAGCCGCAAGCTGCTGATTCATCTCGAAAAAAGTTTATCGCGAACATAATTTCAGGCAGCAGTTACCCAACGCCAGAATTAAGACTCCCGGCGTCACGCCGACGATTCGGTTTTCTCTCCGAAGGAAACGCGATGGGCTTCCGGGCCTATTGCGATCACGACTGCACCCACAGCCAGCACAATTCCCGCAAAAATCGCCATCGCCATCCCATACCCGAAGCAATGGCTCATAACTGCCTCAATGTATGCACTTGATGCGGCGAGTAGTACGCCCACCTGATACGCGAATCCTGGAAAGAATCCGCGAAGGCGATCTGGCGACAGCTCATTGATATGCGCCGGAATTACGCCCCACGCACCCTGCATCGTGAACTGCATCAAAAACGCACCCGATAGGATCAACGAAAGAGTCGGCGCGAAAACCCACAGCGGAATCACGAACATTGCAGCGACGACCGAAATGACCATGGAGCGGCGGCGTCCGATGCGGTCCGATAGAAACCCGACGGCCAGGCTGCCAAGAATTGCGCCGATCATTGAAACGATGGTAATAATGGCGGTCAGCTTCGGCGTGAAGCCGCGCTGCTGTTGCAGATATGTTGGATACAAATCCTGAGTGCCGTGGGAGATGAAATTCATCATGGCCATCAAGAGCACGAGGTAGAGAAAGCGGCGTCCGTTCGCCCAAACTTCGCGGCCGTATTCTCTCCAATCGTGCCGCTCAGCTTTGCCTTCCAGCCACAGCTCGCTTTCCTTCACTTTCAAGCGAATGAATAGCGTCAGAAGCGCGGGTGCTCCGCCGAGAAAAAACAAGGCGCGCCAGCCCCAATGCGGAAACACCGTCCAGTAAGCGACAGCCGCCAGCAAATACCCGACAGCGTAGCCCTCCTGCAGAAAGCCGGAGATAACGCCCCGCCATCGGGCGGGCACAGATTCCATCGCGAGCGATGCTCCGACGCCCCATTCGCCGCCCATACCGACGCCGTAAATCAACCGAAGGATTATAAAAACGGTATAGTTCGGCGCAAAACCGGAAAGAACTTCAACGCCGGAATAAAGCAGAATGTCGAGCATGAGCGGCATGCGCCGCCCGTAACGATCCGCGAGAAGACCGAACAGCAGCGCCCCAATCGGCCGCGTGGCGAGGCTAGCGGTAATGGCGAGAGCGATTTGGGGTACTGTGCAATGAAATTCGCGAGAGATCGGTGCGAGAACGAATGCCAGAACGAAAAAATCAAAGGCGTCGAGTGTCCAGCCAAGAAAGCCGGCGATCACGGCATTGCGCTGGTTGCTGCGCTCGGCGGCTGAGGCGTCCATCGTTTAGCCTGAGATGATTCTGTTCGCGCTGATGCGATTCGCGCGTTCGCGCGACGATACTTCGGACATAAGTCTTAGCGCGATGCATGCTCGCGAAGATAAGCGTCGGTCTTGTTAATCCAGTCCGCGCGCGGCGGCGTGAAGATATCGAGATCGACCGTGTCTTCGAGCGCGAACGCTTCGTGAGGCATGTTGGGCGGGATGCAAAGCACTTCTCCGGCACGCACGACAATCTCGTCGCCATCAATCCCAAATTTGAGAGCGCCTTCGAGAATGTAAGTAATCTGTTCGTTTACGTGGTTGTGCATTGGCACGTGGCTTCCTTTCTTCAGCAGCACGCGCCCTAACATGACTCCTTCGCCGACCACAAATTGGCGCTGCAAGAGCGGATTCAGATCTTCGAGTTCGAGATCGTTCCAGCGGAAGTATTTCAGCTCAGACATGTCGATTGCTCCCACGTGCATCGCGAGCCGCGCGAATCTAACCGCGAAGAAACAAGTTCATCACGGGCGCTACTTCAGCGGCGGATAAAGCTTGGCCGCGTTGTCGTGCAAATAACCGTGGGCAAGCTCGAGCGCTCTCGCTTCCGTTACTTCGCCTTCCGCAACCATTTCGGCCAGCGCGGCCGCGAGCGCCTTTCGAGCGGAATTCACGCCGAACCAGAAAGTCACTTCGGCGCCCAAAGCATCGTTGAACGGAAAAGCATCTGAGCCGAAGACGATCTTGTCGGGAAAGACTTCGAGCCATTGCCTAAGCGAGTCTTTCAGTGCGGCCGGATACATCAACAGTTCCATCAACGACGAATCCAGATACACATTTTTCATCGCGGCAAGCCAGATCGCTTGACGCTCCCAGGGATAGCAGCCGTGAAGCAGCACAAACGTCACGCCAAGATATCGCGGATCCCGCAGCACATTTTCGAGCCGCAAACCATTGCCTTCGTGCAGATTATAGTAATCGCCGATGCCAACGGCCGAATGAAAATGGACAGGCAAATGAAAGGCAAGAGCGCTATCGAGCAGCCGGCGAAACACGTAATCTTCAAAAATGCGATATTCATCGTTCGTCGGAATTCCCCCTGCGTGATACTTGCGATAAATCGGCTCGACCTCGTCGCGGCTCGGATCGCTGAAGTAAAGTGAACGGAAATACGCGGCTTCAAATTTCATCGCGACGCCGCCGCGCTTCTGATTGTCCGCAACGATGTTTCGAATCAGGGCTTCATAACCCCCGAGATCGTCCGGAAGTCTCGAAACTCCCTCCTGTTTCATGTAGCGGTGAAGGACTCTTTCCTGCAGGTGAAGATAGAGCGCTTCATCCGAATCGCGTTTCTCGAGTTGGGTGTTATCGAACGGGAACAGAAGCGAATCGACGAAGAAGACCCAGCGGAATCGCGCCGGCTCGAGATAGTCCGGCATAGCCATGCGGTTCGCAAGAACAGTTTCGATCCCCACGCGATCGAGAATATTCGAAAAATATTTCGCTCCCTGCTGCTTTTTCATTTCCGTGGTCTTGGTTTCGAGCCACTTCGCGTGTTCGGGGGAGAAATCGCCGTAGGGATAACCAAAAAGAACCTTTGCGGCAGCTGCGAGTTCGGGATTTGTCTCGCGAATGCGAAACGCTTCGCTTGCCCCTTCAGGTGCAGCCATGGCGTCTACGTCGGTATCGTCGGCAAATGCGGGATGCGCGTGATTGTCAAATATCGGAATCTTTTCGATCTGCGAGAGCAAGCGATCGTAAATACCATGAACGTCTGCCTCCCCTTTCGGTGGCAGCGGCGAGGCTTGAGCACTGGCGTGAGGTGCGCTCGAAACTGCTGTCAGAATCAATCCAGCCGCGGCTATGGCAATTTTTCGGAGCCTGACTGGATGCGATACTCTCATTCCGGCAGAATTCATTTCGAGTTCCTCCATGCGCTCCGATGTTTTTCAGAATCAAGACCGGGGACTTCAAGAGCCCAGCATTATACCGAGGCCCGAGAGTGGAAACGCCAGAATCTGTGCGGGCCACAATCTGTAGGGGAATGTGGAAGAGGTATTGACTGAACCGCCCAGGTTAGCGCGCGCCCTAAACCTCAAGCTTGGGCGGCTCAGCAGCGGCGAGGTGGTGGGATCTCCGCTTACTCTTTCCGGACGCTCCAAGAGGAAGTATTTCTCGGTACGGCCGGATGCTGAAAAAACGTTGCCGGCACGGATCGCAACGATACGCAGCAAATCCCAACATCCGCTTCACACGGTGCAGAGGGCCCTGAGTGATATGGCGGGCCGAGATTCGATCGAGGTGAAGCATTCCACAGCGGGGACAATGAGCGTATAAGACAAGGGACGCCGGTACAATCCATGCATAAAAACGAGATTCGCACGCCTTGCAACGCCAGGGCCGGAGTCGAAGCACGCTGAGAATGAAATCGGCCACGCCGCGACGGCGTGATCTAGTACACGACAAACTGTGGCACTGAGGACAGAGCAACTGACTCCTTCCCGATTACGGGCGCCCTTGACCGGAATACAGTAAGAATAATTGAGAATGGTGTGAACTGCAAGGCACGGCCCGGCTGCGGCGCCGGTTCAGTGTAAGATGGTTTGGGGGAAATATTTAATGCCTGATTACACTGCCGAGCATTCGCGCGCCGGAATTGACGCCAAATTACCAACCCTCGAAACCTGGCCAAATCATTTCCCCGGCTACGAGATCAAAATTCGTTTTCCCGAATACACGTCGGTATGCCCGAAGACGGGACTACCCGACTACGGCGCAATCACGATCCGCTACGAGCCGAAGCGCGTCTGCCTCGAGTTGAAGGCGCTTAAGATGTATCTGCTGGCTTACCGAAATCTCGGAATTTTCTACGAGAACGCCGTGAACCGCATGTTGCGCGACATCGTGGCGGCGACAAAACCCGCCTGGTGTCGTGTTACCGGCGAGTTCACGCCACGTGGCGGTTTGACCACCACGATCGAGGCAAATTGGCCGAAGGCGCGGCGTCCGAGATAGACTTCGCGTTACGCCTCGGCGATAATTGCGGCGTAGCGCGCTCGATATTGAATTTCGCGCGAATGATTATTTAGGAGGGGTCGATGGCCACGCCGTCACAATTTTCCGGACCACAATTCTCCGGATCAGGTGAACCGCCTCACACAGAGGCTTCCGCACTTCCGCGTTGGGTATCCATTCTGTTCGGTGTCGCGTTTGTGCTGGTTGCCTATCTGATTTACGCGAGCGTTTCCGGACGCGAGGCTGTCCAAAAAGGTTTCGATGATTCGAATAAGCAGGTCCAGGCCCTGACGGCTTCGCTGGACAAGACCAACTCGCAGCTCACGGACCTTAAGGGTGAGATGGACGTCACCACGCAGAAGCTCGGCATCACACAAGACGAGCTCGCCCGCGCGCGTTCCCTGGCGCAAACGCTCCGCAAGGAGCAAAAAGAAAGCGATGCGCGCCTCTCCACGCAAATCGGCCAGGTGCAATCGGACACGGCGACTAAATTCGGCGAAGTTTCTACCGATCTCAGCTCAACGAAGAGCGACGTCGCAGCCACCAAGGCCGATCTCGATGCGACCAAGGCCAAGCTCTCGACCACAGTGGGCGACCTGGGCGTGCAGAGCGGCCTGATCGCGCGCAACCACGAAGAAGTCGAGGCACTGAAGCGCCTCGGCGAGCGCAATATCTACGAGTTCAAGGTTTCAAAATCCGGCAAGCTGCAGCATGTTGGACCGATTCAGATTGCACTTCGCAAGGTCGACGCCAAGCACTTCAAGTATACGATGAACGTGCTCGCGGATGATAAGACGATCGAGAAAAAGGACAAAACCGCAGGCGAGCCGGTGCAATTCTACGTTCACGGTTCCCGGACGCCTTACGAGATCGTCGTATTCGACGTTACCAAGGATCAGATCAGCGGCTATCTGAGCACGTCCAAAGAAGCGTCGGCGGCGCCTCCGAGCGCTCCTGCTGCGAGCACACCGCCGGGCAACTGAGAGCGGATTCGATTTTCGATGGCGGTAACTGGCGCGCGGGAATTCTCGTCTGCGCAATTCTTTGCGGCGGCCTGATCGGAAAACTATTCAGCACCGAGCTTGCAAACGCACAAGACGCGCCTCCGTCCCCGCCCGTAGTACAAGAACCCCTCAAAGTCCAGGCGGAACTAGTGTTTCTGCAGGTAAGCGTGGAGGATGGCAATGGCGTCTTTTGCGGCGATTTCGATCGGTCTCAATTTCGTATCTTCGACAACGGCGCCGAACAAAATGTCGCGTTCTTCAACTCAGTTGATACACCGGCCCACGTCGCCGTTCTTCTGGAGACCAGCCCCGCCGTCTATTTGATTCAAAGCCAGCACATCGCGGCCGCCTACGCCTTGCTCGATGGCCTCGCGCCGGATGACCCAATGGCGCTCGCCACCTACGATCGGTCCGCCCGCGTTGCACTGGATTTTACGTCGGACAGGAATGCCGTCATCCGCGCGCTCGACGCCACACAGTATTTTCTGGGCATGGGCGATCTCAATTTCTACGACGCCGTAAATTCCACGCTCGCGTGGCTCGAGGCACCGCTCGGAAAGAAAGCTCTCGTGATCCTCTCCACTGGTCTCGACTCCTCGTCCGAATCGCGATGGAACGCCCTTCAAACCGAGCTTGAGAAGACTAATGTTTCCGCGTTCACCGTCGCGCTCGGCGGCGCCGTCCGCAATTTCAAATCGAAGAAAGCTGCCCAGGCACCGCAGGCAAGTTTCCAGCGCGCGGACACCGCGTTGCGCCAAATTGCCAAGATTACCGGCGGTCGATCATACTTTCCGGCCACTCCGGACGATTTCGTGAAAGCCTATCGGGAAATCTCCGCTCAACTGCGCCACCAGTATTTGTTGGCCTATCGGCCGCCTCCCCATGACGGCCGCGTGCATTCGATCGAAGTTCGCGTGTTGAACGCACAAGGGCGGGTCCTCGCGGCTACCGGTGGCACTACCGGTTCAGCCAACGGTTTTCGCATCTTCTCGCGTCAAAGTTATCTTTCACCCGATAAGTAGCGGTGGGATTGAGTACAATCGCCAGTCGCCTCGCGTGTGTCGGCGTATCATCATGCGGCAGATGAAATAGTTCGGGACACCCATTCCAGGAGATTTGGATGAGAGCGGGACCAAAAAATACATCGCGCTGGCCCATCGCGAAGCTTGTTTCGGCTGCGTTCGCGGTTGGTGTGCTGCTTATCGGAGCAGCAGCGCAGGAGAATCCGGCGAAGCCTGCCCCTCCGCTGAATGACATTCAGTTTCGCTTCGCCTATGGGGGGAATGTTGCGCAAGTGCCCATGGAAATTCGAGGAAACCAGCTCCTCCTGCCTGTGCGCGTGAACCAATCGAAGCCCGCCATGTTTCTCCTGGCCACGTGCGAGTTGCATTCGAGTATCGATCCCGCGCCCTGGCTTCCAGCCGACGCGGGTCCTCAATCGCAGATCACGTTCAAGAACACTCTTCTCTCGATGCCTGACCTTGATGTGGGCATTCCGCAGATCGAGCCTCAATCGCTCGACAAGGTGTCGTCTATCGTCGGGCGCCAGGTTCGCGGCATCATCGGCGCCGACATTTTGAGCAAATTCGTAGTGGAGATTGAATACAATCGCTCTGCGATTCACTTTGACGACCCCGCAACATTTGAATATACCGGCAAAGGCGTAACCCTGCCGCTCTTCGTTCGCGACGGTATACCTAATATTCGCGCCAAACTCGCCATTCGCGGACACCGTACGTTCGAAGACGATTTTGAAATCCGCACCGAATTCAATGGCGCTATCGAAGTTTCAAAACCGATGGCCTCCGCGCACAAGTTGAAACTCGGGCATGTCAAAGGATACTGGTTCCCCAACCTTGACGGCGGCAGAACCCTCACGGCGCGCGCCGAAATGTTGACGATCGGACCGTTCGCGATGGCCACGCCTCCTGTGTCGTTCCCTGACGTCGCCGGTTCCGAATCATTGGCGCATGGCGGCGCCATCGGAAACGCAATTCTGAGCAAGTTTCGCGTCATTCTGGATGTCCCCCACCAGCGAATCATTCTTGAATCAAACATGAGCTATCCGAACAACGTTGAGTTGGATACCAGCGGCGTCGCGTTGCTCGCCAAGGGGCCAAACCTAAAGACGTTCGAAGTGGCAGGAGTGACGCCAAAATCGCCAAGCGCGGCGGCGGGACTGCAAAAGGGCGACGTCATTGCCGGAATAGACAATCAGCCCGCGGCTGACCTGACTCTCGTGGATGTGCGAACCATGTTTGCTGACATCGACCACGAGTACAAGCTGACCGTGCTGCGTGGCGACAAACCGCTCGAAATGAAACTTCGAACTCGCCACCTACTCTGATTGTTCGGCGAACCTAATTCATTGGCTGAGCTGTAGATTCGGATCTCAGCGCGGTGGGGCTCATTGGTAATCTCGCATCGTGTCAGCCATCTTGCTGAGGCAGGCGTCCACGCGTGCGAACACGGTTCCCTCTTCGAACTTGCCGTTCGCTTCGCGCTTGCCCGCGCGAATGCCGGTCAGAAGTCCGATTCCCTCGGCAACGGTTGTTACGGGATAAATGTGGAACTGGCCCTGCGCGACGGCTTCGATCAACTCGTCGCGGAGCATGAGATCCTCGACGTTCTCGCTGGGAATTAGCACCCCTTGTTTGCCCGTAAGCCCTTTGAGTCGGCAGACATCGAAGAAGCCTTCGATCTTCTGGTTGACCCCGCCGATGGGCTGAACATCGCCCTGTTGATTCACCGATCCTGTAACGGCAAGTTCCTGCGAAATCGGAAGATCGGCAAGCGCGGACAGCAGCGCGTAAACTTCAGTCGAACTTGCGCTATCGCCGTCCACGCCGGAATACGATTGCTCGAAGCAGATGCTTGCCGAGAGCGAGAGTGGCTTGTCCTGCGCAAAGGTGCTGCGCAGATATCCCGCAATAATCTGCATGCCCTTGTCGTGGAACCTGCCGCTGAGGTTCGATTCGCGCTCGATATTGATCAAGCCGGTTTTCCCGAGCGACACCGAAGCCGTAATGCGCGTGGGCTTTCCGAAGGCGTACCCGCCAATCTCAAGAACGGCGAGGCCGTTCACCTGCCCGACGCGAGCGCCGGTGGTATCAATGAAAATTTGGCGTTGCTCGATCATCTCGCGAATTTTGGTTTCAGTAAGGTTGTGGCGTTCGATTTTCGCGTCGAGCGCTTTGCGGACATGTTCGCTGGTGACTGTCGTGCACCCATTCTGTTGGCGTGCGAGATAGCACGCCTCGCGCGCAACGTCGGCGATTTCGAAGAATCGCGCTGTAATTTTCCCACGGCGCCCGGCGCAGCGCACTCCGTGTTCGAGCAGAGCTGCAACGGCGGTGCGATCGAACGGGCAGAGCCCTTCATCTTCCGTCAATTTGCGAAGCCGCCCGCTCAAATGCCTTATAACCTCGGCGCTCCAGCGCATTTCCTCATCAAACTCGACGCGCATCTTGAAAATCTTTCGGAAGTCTTCCTCAAAATCATAGAGAAGCTCGTACATCTCCCGGTCGCCGATGAGAATGATCTTCGCGTTCACGTTGATCGGCTCAGGCTTCAGTGCCGCGGAAGAAAATGGAAAAAAGAGATCAACCGGCTGAATTTCGAGTTTCCCGTGATTGAGCGTGCGCTTCAGAGTCCGCCAGACGCCGGGCTCCGTGAGCGTGTCAATCGCGTACATGATCAGGAATCCGCCGTCGGCGCGAAGGAGCGAACCGCCGCGGAGATCCATGAAGTCCGAGTTCCATCCGGCCCGGCTGTCGTAGCTGCGGTGGACCGTTCCGAAGAGGTTCGCGTATGTGGGCACGGTCTCAAAAATCACTGGGCAAGTATCATGCTCGGAATGCGCAAGGATCACGTTCACGCCGTAAACGCGGAATGGATCGCGCTCTTGCCGCTCAATGCGCGGGCCGCCTCCGCCTTCCGATGGCGGCTGCTCGTCCTCACCCTCGCGCTCCTTGAAAGGCTCGAGATTGTCGAGAATGTGGTGGCGAACTTCTTCGAGATACTCCGCCATTTGCTCGTCTGGATATTTTTCCTTCAACTCCTCGATTACCCCGTCCACAAGCACCGATGCCGCTTCCTGCTCGAGATAACTCATCTCGCTCGCCAGTTCGCGCGAAAGCGACAGTGTTTTTCGGTAGACGACCGTAAATTCCTGCCGGAATTGATCGTATTTGCGTTCGATGTCTTCGGCGGCCACGGTCTCGAGCTTTCCGTCCTGCACCAGCTTCGGAATCTCCTCAATGGGAACCATCTGGCCTTCGAGAACCGGAAAGATTTCCGGAAGAGCGACGGCACCCACTTGCATGCGGCCAAGAGCAAATTGATCCCGCGCGATGCGGCGCGTGAAATCGTCCATCAATTCTTTTTCACGAACGGTGAAGCGCTCGACGATACGCGCTTTTTGCCGTTGGAAAGGCTCGCCCTCGAAAACCTGCGGTATCCGGCGCCGGAGAAATTCTATCCCCGACTCCATTTCCTTTTTGAAAGCGTTCGCCTGGCCCCGCGGAAGCGTGAGCAGGCGGGGCCGGTCAGCATTCTTGAAACTGTTCACGTAGCAGCGATCGGGCGCGAGCTCGCGCGCAGGATCAAGCTCTTCGACCATCCGCGTGACCATCCCGCCTCGGCTCGACCCGGAAAGCCCGCAGATGAAAACGTTGTAGCCCGGCGCCGTCAATTCGACGCCCATTTGCAGGGCGCGAAGCGCGCGCTCCTGTCCCATTTCGCCGGCAACGAGCGGAGCCTCCGCGGTGGTCTCGAACGGCACTAGCGACGCGTCGCATCGCCAGCGCAGTTTTTCCGGCGGCAAGCCGGACGGAATGGGTGCTTTTTTCTCGCTCATGGCGCGTTCCGAGGGTCGTACTCTAGCACGCCCCCGTTTGAGTGCCTAAGACGTTCGAGGTGCCACGTGCCTTTTCGGTTCCGGGTGGGTGTAGATATCGAGGACACTCGCGGCAGTTGCGACAACGATCGGGCCAAGGATTACGCCAAGGATCCCGAATACGCTGATGCCGCCGAGAACACTGATGAAAATCACGAGAGCACTGAGATGCGCGCGACCGCTGATCAGCCAGGGGCGCAGCACGTTTTCGGCTATGGCCACAACTCCGGCGCACACGGCCACCAGAACAATTCCGCTGGTCGTATGTCCCTGCGCAAAGAGCCATATCGCGGCCGGCACCCAGATGAGCGCAGAACCGACTACCGGCAGGATAGAGAACAGCGCCATCACCACGCCCCAGAACAGCGGAGCGTGAATACCCAATATCGCGAACATGGCGCCACCCACGAGGCCGTGCATTGCGGCGGTAGCCAGGCTCGAAATAACACTCGCGAATATCAGGTCATTGGCTTCGTCAATCATTCGTTCGCGGTGCTCCGCTTCGAAAGGAAGCACGTGGCGGATCCGGCGCATCACATCTTCGCCATCGCGGAAGAGATAAAACATCGCCAGAATCATCACCACGAGATCGACAGCGAAGCGAACAACGTGCTGCAGCACCACACCAAGTTCTGCAGCAAGAGAACCGGCGAATGCTTCCGCATGGTTACGAACGATCGTATTGAGGTCGCTTGAATATTCGGCGTCGAATCGGTCTTGGAGCGATGCCCACAATTTATTCGCCCAATCAAATTGCCCGTTCGCAATCTGTTGCTGCATCGTGTGCGCAATCCCGAGTCCCTGGCGCACAAATGCGCCCGATACAAGAATCATGGGCACAACGAGGATGAAAGTTACGGCTGCGGTGCTGGCCGCCGCCGCGACGTTCTTTCCCCAGCGCTTCTTGAGGAGCTGATACAACGATGAAAACACAACCGCCAGGACGCCGGCCCACACCAGCGGAGCGAGAAACGGAGAGATGACTCGGAAAACGAGGTAGGCGAGGCCCGCGACAAACCCGTAGAAAAGAATCGCACCCAGCCTCTGGTCGGCGTTCGATTGCGTCAAATCTTCAGACTCCTCAAATCGGCCTTTTGGGTTGCCGTTGGCACTCCTCTCAGGGCTGCCCTTGGCACTGATAGATACATTCTCAGATTTTGTCAACTGCGAGACGCCGGACCCCGAAAATGCTAGAATCCGGCCTAATAAGGAAGAATGGCGTGGCTGAACCTTCCAGGTGCAAACACCCCCGCACGCAGGTGATCGCTCGTGACCAGGACGCTCAGTATATCGAGTGCCTGGATTGCGGTGAAATTCTCGAAGCAGACGAACTCAAGAACGACGCGACCGGCTTCGATGAATCACTTTCCGACGCGTGAGCCGGCAGGCTGAACCCAATCAACGAATGCCAAGCCGGGCGATGATGCGGGTCACGTCTCCCGCGGGAACGTCGTAGAGCGTGTGCTCGTCTTCCTGCTCTAAGCGCTCGCGGAGATACTCCGCCCCAATATAACTCGCTTCGCGGTCCGTAAGATTACGCCCCGATGTTTCACTGAATTTCACGAAACCGGGATGCGCCAGTCCCAGCACCACGCCCTTCCCATCCACAAAGAACTTGCAATCCATGGTGTCGCTGTGGCGCGTCGCGATTCCGTTCCAGCAGTGCGAGAAACGGCAGCGATAGACGAAATCAGTCACCTTCGATGCGACGTCGAACGCGCCGATGAAAGCGCTCATCGCGCCGGCGTTGGCTATGATTCTGGGCTCTTTGGTTTCTGATGTCGCCACGAATAATTCCTGCGCCGCTACTTCGCCGCGCCCGCGGGAACCGGCTGTGCCTGCGAATAACTCTGAACGGCTGCGCCCACACCCGTGCCTGAAGGAACGCGATGGCCCTGGTCGAGTAGCACCTTCTCGAACGCGCCGAGGAACAAGAGCACGTTGTTCCGCTGGCTTGAATAGCCCATCAAGCCGACGCGCCAGATCTTGCCCTTGACGGGCCCAAGTCCGCCGGCGATCTCGATATTGAATTCAGCGAGGAGTTGGTTGCGAACCTTGTGATCGTCCACGCCTTCGGGAATGCGGAGCGCGGTAACGGTCGGCAAGCGATCCGCCGGATTTTTAACAAACAATTCGAGGCCCATCGCCTCGATACCGGCAATCAGCGCCTGCTGATTCTGCGCGTGGCGTTCCCAGCGCGCTTCGAGTCCTTCTTCGAGCACGCAACGCAACGCTTCACGCAAGCCGTAGATCAGCGATATCGGGGGCGTGTGGTGATAGAGGCGTTCCTTGCCCCAGTAATTCATCACCGTCTCGAGATCGAAATACCAGCTTTGCGTTTTGGTCTTGCGTCCGCGGATGATTTCCTCGGAGCGCGCGTTGACCGTCATCGGCGACATTCCCGGAGGCGCGCTGATGGCTTTCTGTGTGCCGCTGAAGCAGATGTCAATTCTCTGGCGGTCCACATCCACCGGAACACCAGCCAGTGTTGCGACCGTGTCAACAATCAGGAGTGCTCCGAGTTCGTCCGCGACTTTGCGATACTCGTCAATCTTCTGCAGAACCGACGTTGACGTTTCCCCGTGCGCCAGCCCGATAAACTTGATTTTCTTGCCCTTGCCCGCGCGCCGGACATCCTCGGGGTCAACGGTCCGTCCATACGGCGCTTCAACGCGAGTTATCGTCGCCGGCGTCCGGCTGGCAATAATGGCCATGCGTTCGGAGAACACTCCGTTCACGCAAATCAGACACTCGTCGCCCTCGTCGAGTGCATTGAGGACCGCAGCTTCGATTCCACCGGAACCCGAAGCCGAGAGTGGAAATGTGACCCGGTTATCGGTGCGAAATACGCGCCTCAATAGGATCTGCACCTCGGACATCATGTCCATAAACCACGGATCGAGATGGCCGACGATTGGCGTGGCCATGGCGCGATACACGCGCGGGTCAACGCACGAAGGGCCGGGCGTAAGCAGCACCCTGTTTGGCGGATTAAGTTCTCCGATCGGTTCATCTCTCATTGTGTTGTACCTCGCCTATGTGCCGAAGAATTGCGCGGCCGAATCTGCTAAGAACTCGTTGCCTGGCGAATACAAGAGACATTGAATTGCGGCCAAGTCGAAGTGATAGTTTCTCGAAACGTAGTGCGCGGGTCAACTGGCAAGATGCAGCGGAATCGAGTCCAAATTGTCTCACCGCGGTGGGGGCAAAACTGAAAGTCGAATCGTCGATTTAATCGCGCGTCCGGTCCTCATCTTCAACGAACAACACACCAACGCCGGTTTTGTATTTCTCCGTCGCCGGCTCGGTATAGACAACGGTACCTCGCAGCGAGAGCAGGCTCGGATGATTGTCCGCCGCCGAGGCCTCGATTATCACTCGTACATCCGACTGGAGCGCCGGGCGGTTTGTGAGCGCAAGGTACGCGCCGTGAAGACTCATGTCGCGTACGGTCGCTTTCTCTTCGAATGATTTGCCGTCTTCGCCAATTCCGGAGATGGTCGCCGAAAAACGCAGCCGCCGCCGTTGGCCCACGCGCGAATCCCTAAGCGCAACGTCCACGCCCTTCTCGCTCAGCGAAATCGTCATCCCCTCCATCGCCGCCCAGCTTGGCTTAAATTCTTCCCGCGCGGCCAAGAGATAGCCATCTACCATCTTGTCCGACGAATCGGGATCGTGGTGGAACAAGAATAGGTTTTGCGCTTTTGCTTGCCGCGCCAGTTTCACACATTCGAGCCAGCTCGAATGGCCCCAGCCCTTGCGCGAAGTTGCCAGTTGCTCGGGCGAGAACTGCGCATCGCAAATCAACACATCCGCGCCAGCGGCAAGCTGCCTTAGGTTTTCATCGAACTCAGGAACCCCCGGCTCGTTATCAGGGGCGTACACGATCGAGCCGCCCGGCGTGTCCAGCCGGTAGCCAAGGCATCCCTGTGGATGATTCAGCCATCGCGCGGTGACGCGCGTCCCGTTCACCTCAAACTGATCGCCGCCGGAGATCTCCTGGAACTCACGCGCGGCCGTCATCATGCTCAGGTTCACCGGAAAATAGGGACTCGCGACCTGCGCTTCGAGAACTTTGCGTAGGCTCTCAGGCCCGAGATATTTCGACTGAAAACTGTAGAAGTGAAATCGGTTCTGCGATTGGTAAAAGGGATGGAAGAACGGTATGCCCTGAATGTGATCCCAGTGGTAGTGGGTCACCAGAATATGCGCGTCAATTCCATGCTCGGTGGACTTTTCTTCCCATCGATTGCCGAGCAATCGTAATCCAGTGCCGCAATCCAGAATGAAGCGTGTGTCCGGCGAAGTTTTCACTTCGACGCATGGCGTGTTGCCGCCATAGCGCCAGGAACTAGGATGAGGCGTTGGAGTTGATCCTCGCACGCCCCAAAAGACAACTTTCGTTTCGGTAGAAGACATCGCTGGAGGAGATTAGAATGCCGGGCGCCCCGAAATCAAACTCACCCAAGCTATCGCGCAATTCTGATCTCAAAAGCATGTTAGGCGGTCGCTAAGAGCGAAGTCAACTCCGCATCAGTCCACACAGTATGTAATTTGAACAATCCAACGAGCTACGCCACGATTCCTCCAGAGCCCGGAGGCTCCCGCCTCCGGGACCCCACGCCATTTCATCAGAGATTCAAGGAGAAGCGTATGCATGCGGCTGCGGATGCGGTTAAAATCGGAGACATGCACGCGCACGCTCACGGCGCCGGACACGATGGCCACGCGCACTCGCACGCTCATTTGCAGGACGCGCTGCATTCGCGGCGCATGGCCGGCGTTCTCGGCGCGGCCGTCGTCGTCACGCTCGCTCTCGTCGCCGTGGAGTTCACCGCGGGCTACATAGGCCATTCGATCGCGCTCGTCAGCGACGCCGTCCATAACCTAACCGACGTTCCCGCGATTTTCATTTCCTGGCTCGCCATGCGCTGGGCGGAAAAGCCCCCAACGCGCGAGCACACTTACGGGTATCACCGCGCCGGAATTCTCGCCGCCTTCACCAACGCATTTTTCCTGAGCGGGGTCGCGGTGGTGATTCTATACGAAGCCTTTGCGCGGCTGCGTCATCCCGTGGAAGTAAACGCCGGAGTGATGCTTTGGGTCGCGCTGATCGCGCTGGCCGTGAACGGCGGCATCACGCTCGCGCTGGTTTCAGGCCGGCGCGACCTGAACTTGCGCAGCATCCTCGTTCATTCCTTCGGCGACGCCCTCTCAAATGTTGGAATTATCGCCGGCGCCATCGCCATTCGCTGGATGGGAGTGAGCTGGATTGATCCAATCCTCGGCGTCATCATCGGCGCGATGGTGCTGTGGTCGGGATGGGGAATCCTGCGCGAAACCAGTCACATCCTGCTCGAAGGATTGCCGCGCGAAATCAGCCTCGAGGATGTGGCCAAGTCGGTTCTAAAAGTCGAAGGCGTGCAGGAAGTTCACGACATCCACATCTGGACGCTGGGGACCGATCTGAACGCGCTCTCATGCCACATCCGCATCCCGGACATGCACCTGGAAGACTGCGAAAAAATACTCGCGCGCATACAGAAAAGTCTCGCGCACGAGTTCCACATCAAACATTCCACCGTGCAATTCGAGCGCGCAGGACTTCCGGAAACCGGACTCTATATGCCCGAGCCAATTCACAAAGCCGATTAGAGCTCCGCTCCAAATTCTTCTGCCACAGGTTCGAGCCGGCCTGAGTCCCCAAGGTGAGGCGCGCGGCTCTTCCCTCATAATTATCTTCGCCGGAGGTGGGGCCTGAACTTGAGGCGATTGCGATTTTCCTCTCGCTCTGCATGCTGTCGCCCGCCGCTGATTCCGCTCTCCCAGGGAGCCCCGCCTGAAGCTGAACCGGATTGCTTCCGCTTGGCCGCCCCTTTCGTCCAGAATATTAGACACACCGTTCTGCTTTGCTTAGGACCGTTCTCAGGAAGTCCTTGGTCCCAGCAGGGCCAGTCACACGCATGTCCACTGGCCCCATGTTCGGCGGGAAAGCCAATGTGAACGTCAAGAATGGGCAGCACTCGCGCTCTGCCACAATCAATGCTGCCGCAACTTCTATCCACTTTTTGTCCCCAGGGATGCGGAAAAAATATCCGTCTGGGAGCTCCTCCATTGCGATCACACCGGACCTGAACTGGGCGAGGAGCGTTGCTTCACGTTCGCGCAATTCTGCGTCCGGCAAACAGCAAGCAACCGGGACGTCATCGGACTCCCGATTCATCGGCGGCTGGCGGGCGGCACGATACCGTTCATACGCAGATATTCCACCATCTGCCCATAGTGGTTGCTGGAGTGAGCCACCACGTCTACGGCGAGCTGAAGACGGGTCGTCTGCCGGAGGCCTGCGGAGGCGGTTATCGGCTCCAGGATGTTCCCGGCGTTGATGGCAGTCATGGCCCGATGCAGTGCTGCGAACGAGCCTTTGACATACTCCATAATCTGGGCCTTCGATTGGACTCTGTCGGGCCCAGACTCAGACTGCTGTTCAGGGGTGGGCGTTTGGTCGAGGATGTAGGCAGCCATGCGGTAGTTGTTGGCGGCCAAATGCTTGATCTGTTGAGCGAAGGTCCGAACGCCAGTAAACTCGCCAGCAGTTGGTGCAAAGGAATACTTCTCGGCTGGCATCGCATCTGCGGCGGAAACGACCAATCGTTCGGTGTTGGTAATCCAGAAGTCGAGTGCCTGGCTGACCGTGTGAATCGGCGCCGGCTTGCTATTTTGCGCGAGCGCTGCGCCACTGCTGACCAGCAGGAGCGGAAGCGCCAAAAAAAACCAGTGCGACCATTTCATTTTATCCTTCCTTGGAATGCCACCATTTCCTGCGTTTGTGGATCTCCCTAAAACCCTACGACTTCAAGTTAACTTTAAGTCAAGCATTTTTTCGCTCGCTGAAATTGTCTTAGGCTTTTCGGGGCGAGCGTCGCAGGCAAACTTCGATGTCGCCGCAACAAAGGCAGTGCTCTAGAATGCGGCCATGTCTCAGTCATCTATTTCTGAAGTAGCACGCCAAGTTGGACTTCGACCGTCCGCAATTCGCTACTACGAGCAAATCGGGCTGCTTCCTCCCGCCCTGCGAGTGACTGGGCAGAGACGTTACGACGCATCAACTCTCTATCGGCTTGCAATCATTCAACGGGCGCGACAACTCGGCTTTACCTTGGTGGATATCCGGCGGTTATTCTTCGGCTTCGGCAATTCCACTCGGGCGTCAGCGCGCTGGCGGAAGCTGTCCCAAAAAAAGCTCGCTGAGCTCGACAGTTTGATGGACGGAATAAAGGCAGTCCGGCAGCTATTGAAAAAGATGATGCAAAACTGCCGCTGCGAAACGCTGGATCAATGTGGCAAGGGAATATTTCGAAGTGGACGCGGAGAAGCGGTGGTGAAGCCTCTAACCGCGAACCATCGACATGGCCGATAGAAGTCCGTGGACCAGTTTTCTTCGCATTCGAGGCAGTCATATTCGCACCGCGCCGCACGTGATGCGAGGACGGAAATTAGCGTAATTCGCACCCCGGGCGCAGGTGATGCGAGGAAAGAAAATAAGGTAGGCTTGGACTACGCTAAGATACGGCGGAAAAAAGCGCGGCGCGGCCGGCGCCAAAAAAAAAACGTACTCGACGCCGGTTAGATGGAAAGCTTCAGAGGCGTGCCGCGATCTTCATTCAGCTTCGTCGTTGCCGCGACATCAATATCCGCGACCCTCACCGTGCGTCGATTGCCCTCGCGCGTAATGTAAACGAGCTGATCGTTTCGACGCGTGAACGCCACGGCGGAAATCTCGCCTCCGTTCTTGAGGAGCAACGTGAAATCGCCGACGTCGGGCAATGGGGCTTCCGCCGCCGGGGCCGATTCTGCTTCTGCGGGTCTCGCGGCCGGAGCCGGTTGCTGAATCACAATAATTTGCGGTTGTTGCTGCGCGGGCGCTGGCCCTTGATCTTGATTATCCGCTTCGGGTTCATCATAAGCGACGGGATAGCCGCCACCGTAACCCGTAAGCAGATATGCACCAGTCAAATTGCCGATTCGATGAAAACGCGCGGCGAGCGCGAGATTCGCTGCCGTCGAAGGATTGATCAGAGCCTCAACGCCCAGATTTGAGCCGGACGAGCAACCGAGATTCTCGCAATCAAACCCCGATCCCCCAAAGGCCGGGAGAGTATTGCGTGAGAGCGACGAATTCGGCCCATACAATGAGACTCTCGAACCAGACGAGAAGCCCGAACGCCTTCCTGATGGGGAGGTGTGCGAATTCAGTCTCACGTTTGTAAATACGTGACCAGAACGAGGCGAGCTCGCGAATCTCGTTGGCGCGCCCGCGTGCGCACCGCCAACTGATCCGCCGCGCTGTGCCTGAGCAGCGGGAGAAATTATGAACGCGAGAAGTGCGATTGTACCGAATGCAAGTGGCTTACCCATGGCGTGCCGCCTCTATAGTTAAAGACGCGAATTGCAGTAGGACGGTTGCACTGCGATTCTACTCCAGTCACAACACGGCGGCGCATTTTCTTGAGACACAAATTTATCGAAACCGGCGTGTATCGAGGTGGGGTACTAGAGGTTCCAGTCACAAGACCGTTCAACGCATTCGAAATGACCGGGTTGCTTCCCCGCTTGATTCGAATATGTTATAACCATCGCGCCGTAGGAATCGGTCTAATTGGAAAGTGCACTGCCAATTTCGGTGCCGGAACGGGCGGAGAAGCCGTCTGCCGCCGAGCTTCGAGGGGAAGAGCCATCAACATTTTGCCCTGGATGCTCAACAAAGCTGGCGCAGCGAAGTTGTAAGCTCATCTGTACGTCGTGCGGTTACTACATGTCGTGTTCGGACTTCTACTGAAAGCGCCCTCGAACGCGAAGCCCGGGGCAGCTTCACCGGCCCTCTAAGCCGGAGACTTCAGAAACAATAGGCGTTTGCCAGGAGGCAACAACGTGGCACTGCGAATAACGGAACGCGATGTGAACGGGGTCAACGTGCTTGATATAGACGGACGAATCGTGCTGGGCGAGGAAAGCAATGCGTTCCGAGAACGGGTGAAGGCATTGCTTGCCGCCGGAAAGAAAAAGATCGTGCTGAATCTGGCGAATGTCACCTACATTGACAGCGCCGGACTCGGAACGCTCGTCGCGACTTTCCATAGCGCGAAGTCGCAGGGCGCGATGCTCAAGCTCGCGAACTTGGGAGCAAAATTCAAGGAAGTGCTGCAAGTCACCAAGCTGATGACGGTGTTTGACGTTTACGACAGCGATACGGCAGCGATTCAAAGCTTCTCGTAGACGAATCTCTCCTTGCGGGCGCGGTGGTCGCAGGACTCCGCGCCTTGCCTTTCTGTCCGAATCACGTACCATTACTCCGTTTTGAGCCCCGTTGTGGCTCCGTAGTGCGAGATGGAATTCAGGTGCGTGGAAGTTCGTTCCTACTTTCTATCTTCGATCCGGTAAATCACGAGCCCACTAAGAAGCTTTGGGTAGAAGTCCGTGGATTTCTGAGGAAGCACCTCGCCGCCAAGCGCAATCTCCGTCACTTGCTTCACGCGTACGGGATTGAGCAGAAAAGCTAACTGAGCTTCGCCGCCGTCAACCGCTGCGATCGCAGCGGACAGGTCCCGCTCGTACGAAATGTGTTGTTCACTCGTGACGGCCTCGGCAGTGATCCCCAGGCATTTCTCGATCAGCAGGCGATGCAGTAGCACAACGTCCAGCTCACGTTGTGCCTCGGAGACATCCGGAAGAATTTGCGCGAAGTCTGTGTTGGGCTTCAACACAAACAAGTAGAACGCTCCACCGCCGCCATACACGCCAATGGCATGACGCACTCGCTGCTTCTCGAGGTCTCGCAGGAAATCCTCGTGCGCACCGGCGCGTTCGTCCTGCGATGAAAATGGATATCCGTACCAATCGAAATAGCGCGACGCTTGCGCGCGGAACTTGGCGAAATCGAAATTCGCGACGTTTCGAATCACGCGATGCGTCGGCAAAATCGTCAGGCCACTGGAATGCGTGTTGAAAAGCGCCATCATTGCGAATTCGTACGGAGCGTCGGGATTCGCTTCTCTGGCGCGCTCTCTGCACTCATCGCGAAAGGCCAGCGCCGTCTCGTAGCGGTGATGACCATCGGCAATGATCAGCTTCTGCGCGGCCATCGCGCCGGTGATTCGGCGAATCGATCCGGCGTCGGTGATCGTCCACAGTTGATGGATCACGCCATACTCGTCCTTCAACTCGACGGTCGCCGGAGTGCGGCTGATCATTTCGAGCATCGAGTCAATTTGCTTCGAGGGATCGTCGTAGAGCATGAACAGCAGACCAGTCTGCGCGTGGGTGTGGCGGAGCAGCTCGAGGCGATCAGCCTTCGGCGCGGCCAGTGTTCGTTCGTGGCGAAAGACGATTTCCGCAGCGAAGTCTTCGACGCGGGCAAGCGCGATGAAGCCGCGTCGCACGCGGCGGGTGTTCGTGCCGGGAACAGCGTACTCCTGAGAGTACGCGTAGATCGCGGGTACCTGATCCTTAACCAGGATTCCCGAGGAGATCCAATCGTCGAGCTTCGCGGCCGCGCGTGTGTAGACATTCGTCTCGGATGAATCGCCCGGCAGGATGCGCCCCTTCTCAATCGGAATCAAATTGAACGGGCTAGCGGCGTAATAGCGTTCCTGCATCGCCGGCGTGATCTTGTCGTAGGGCTGAGTGGTCACATCCGCGGATGACACAGTAGCGGCGTTAAAACGATACGCTCGAAATGCTCGAATCTCGGCCAAGCGATCCCCGGACAACGTGAACGACGATTGAAAAGAACAGAACTGTAGCAGCGGAATTCGATGCGTCCAAACTCGCAGAATCGCGCCGGAACAGCGCCGCGAGCATGCGCGGCGTTTCAAACTGCAGCCTAAGAAGTGGCCAGGCGAATAATACGAGCGCCAGTAATCGACGGAATCTCTCGGATGCGCGCCGCAACCGAATCCGGCACCTCGCCGTCGAGCCGCACGAGTGCCAGCGCGTCGGACTCCCGCGTCGCCGAGCGCCGGCCCAGCGCGAACGTGGCGATGTTGATGCCCATACTCCCGAGCGCAGTGCCGATGTGGCCGATGACGCCGGGAACGTCGCGATTGCGCGTGAGAAGCAAAGTGCCTTCGAGTGGCGCTTCGAGATCGATTCCATCGAATCGCAAAATTCGCGGGCCCGTATCCGACAGCACGGTGCCTTCAGCGGCAAGTTCGTGCGCGCCGCAGAGAGTCACTTCGATCGTGTTCGGGAAACCGCGCTCGCGTCGGCGCGTGGATTCTTCAACGGCAATTCCGCGCGCCGCTGCAGCCGCCGTGGCGTTCACCAGATTTACTTTTTGCGCTAGCACGCGATTCAGCACGCCGACAAGAACGGCGTTGCCCAGCACGCGCGCGCCAACCTCAGACGCTTCGCCTGCGTAGCGAATGCGCACGCGATCCGCGCGCCCGTCAAACGCCTGCGCCACGAGCGATCCCAATCGCTCGGCCAGTTCGAGATAGGGGCGCACCCTTTTGTACTGCTCGCCGGAGAGCGACGGCAGATTCACAGAATTGCGAATCACGCCCTCGGCCAGATAGTCGCGGACCTGCAACGCGATTTGAATCCCGACCTCCTCCTGCGCTTCGGAAGTCGAGCCCGCGATGTGCGGTGTGGCGATCACGTTGGCGAGCTCAATGAGCGGCGAATTTTTCGGCGGCTCTTGCGCGAACGTATCGAGCGCGGCGCCGGCGACGTGCCCGGAACGAATCGCGTCGGCCAGCGCGACTTCGTCAATCAATTCGCCGCGCGCGCAATTGATGATTCGCGCGCCGCGTTTCATCTGCGCAATCGTTGCAGCGTTGATCATTTTTTCTGTCGAGGCACTGAGCGAAGTGTGCAGCGAAACATAATCGGAGCGTTCCAGAAGATCTGGCAACGATAGCAATTCCACTTCGAGCTCGCGCGCAATATCCGGGCTGACGTACGGATCGTGCGCGAGAATTTTCATTTCGAGCGCCGCCGCGCGCCGCGCCACTTCCGTCCCGATGCGGCCGAGCCCGACGAGGCCAAGCGTCTTCCCGCGAACTTCCGTGCCCATCGTGCTCGATTTTTCCCATCGTCCGGCGTGAATTGCCGCATTAAATTGCGGCACGGAACGCGCAAGAGCCAGCATCAACGCAATCGTGTGCTCGGCGACGCTGACCGAATTTCCTCCCGGCGTGTTCATCACCAGAACGCCGCGATTCGTGGCTGCGTCAATGTCCACGTTGTCCACGCCAACGCCCGCGCGACCGACGACTCGAAGCGCAGTCGCTTTCTCAAGAAGTTCGGCAGTGACCTTCGTCGCGCTGCGAACGATGAGTCCTTCGGCATCCGCGAGGTCTGCTACAAGAGCGGCCGGCGCAGGAGTTACTATCGTCCAGCCTGTTTCACGCAGAATCTCGATTCCACGCTCGCTGATTTTGTCCGCGACAACAATTTTCATAGCAAAGAGCCTACGGGCCGCTCGCACTTCTGTCAAATCCCGCCGCGAACTGCCGCGTGTGCTATTCTGGATTTTCGAATCGCAATTTTATCCGGAGGCGGACGCATGGCGTTGGGCGAACAGATTCAAACTGACATCGTCAAGGCGATGAGGGAGAAGGATGTCCTTCGCCTGAGCACGCTCCGGATGGTGAAGTCCGCGCTGCAGCTCAAGGAAGTGGAAAAAATGCGGCCGCTCGAAGATGCGGAAGTACTCCAGACATTGCAAACTCTTCTGAAACAGCGGCGGGAGTCGGTGGAACAGTTTACCAAAGGCGGCCGCACGGATCTGGCCGCCAAGGAAACGAAAGAAATCACCATCATCGAGGCGTATTTGCCGGCAGGGGCGAGCGACGCCGAAATGGTGAAAGCGATTGATGACGCGGTCGCGGAAACCGGCGCAATTTCGATGAAGCAGATGGGCGCGGTGGTCAAGGCGGCGAAAGCGAAGCTCGAAGGCAAAACCGTTGACGGGAAAATATTGAGCGACCGCGTGCGCGAGCGCCTCTCGAAGTTAGGATAAAAGACCCGGATAGGAAGTTGAGATGAGTGGGTTGCGCCGCGGCGTTTCGCTTTTGAGCCGTGCCGGCGAATCAATCTTCTACAATCTATCGCTGCATGACTCTTCCGGAAACAATCGCCGTCCGCTACACCGAAGACGAAGCCGAGTACGTGAGTCTTCGGCCCGTCGTCCGCCAGACGTTTCAAATCGACGAACTCGTGGACATGATTCTGAGCGTGACGCGAAAGGACGCGACGAGAGTTGCGCAAATCCTTCGCGCCGGCTCAGTCGCATTTCACGGCTATCGCTATTGGTGGACTGGCTTCGAAGCACCGGAGGCCGAACTCAGCGCCAAGCTCGCCAAATTCCCCGACGCTGACGCGTCACGGCCGTTCGATTCCGCGGCGTGCATCGCGATTGTCATCGAATCCGGAGGAATTCCGCCCCGGCATCCAGTTGAGCTGTCGCGTTCCGCCGCGTCGCGCCGCCGCTTTTTCTACTTGCGCAGTTTCTGGGATGAATTAAACGCGCTGGCCGTCGCGAATCCGCCAATGTATCGCGACTATTCGTACGCGCGCCATGCGGACGTTTATTTATCGGCGTTGACGCCAGATGATGCCGCGCATCTCGTAGCCGCCGCACGTCGCGCCATTCCGCGCTCGCTCAGCGCATCGGTCAAGTACCTGCCAGAAGCCACCCGCATCCTCTGGATTTGCGCACGGAATAATTCGAAGCAGTTGAAATGAATAACCGATGTGATCCGTTCCCAAGAGTGCCGAGTTCATTTTGAGACGTTTGCGCGAGCCGGAAAGCAACGGGAATGCGGCTTGCGTCGTGGCGGGGCTAATGCTAAGTTGCCCATCTTTCCGCACGATTTTGGCTACCGGCGCGCACCGTTGAAGTGCGCGGAGGTGAAGCTTGGCAGAGAAACCGTGGAGCTCGACGGCGCCGCCGGCGGATTTCCGGCCCTATGTGGATGCATCGAAGAGTCCCGCCGAATTCAGCGTTCGCGCGATATTGCTCGGCGCGTTTTTCGGGATCATGTTTGGCGCGGTGTCGGTGTATGTGGGATTGCGCGCCGGGTTGACGGTTTCGGCTTCGATTCCCATCGCGGTTCTCTCCGTGAGCATCCTGCGCGCGTTTGGCCGCTCGACGATCCTCGAAAATAACATCGTGCAGACGACCGGCTCGGCGGGCGAGTCCGTTGCAGCGGGCGTAATTTTCTCGATTCCCGCGCTGATTTTTCTAGGATTTTCGTTGAACGCCGAGTACTGGCGAATTTTCTTCCTAGCGCTGATCGGCGGATGGCTCGGCGTGCTGTTCATGATTCCGCTCCGGCGGCAGCTTATCGTGAAAGAGCACGGCAATCTGCTCTATCCGGAAGGTACGGCTTGCGCGGATGTGCTCGTGGCGGGCGAGCGCGGAGGTTCATTCGCCGGGCGAGTTTTCTGGGGGCTCGGAATCGGCGGAGTCTACACGATCTGCATGAACACGCTACAAGCCTGGCCCGGGCAGCCCGACTATCAGCCGAAATGGTTTCCGGGATCGTCGTTTCGCGCGGCAATTACATCGGAATATTTGGGCGTTGGCTACATCATTGGGCCGAAGGTGGCGGGAACACTTTTCGCAGGCGGAGTATTTTCGTGGCTCGTGCTGATGCCCGCAATCAAATTCTTCGGTTCGCTGAATCCGGCGCTGGCGCTTTATCCGAGCACGATTCCGATTCCGCAGATGTCGCCGGACCAATTGTGGGCGAGCTACATCCGTCCAATGGGAGCCGGCGCCGTGGCGGCTGCGGGATTGATTACGCTACTGAAGACGACGCCGACGATCGTCTCGGCGCTTACCGCAGGCCTGAAGGATGTTCGGAAGAAGCGGGGCAAGCTTTCCGAGACCAAACGGACTGAACGAGATCTGTCGATCAAGGTAGTGTTGGTTGGCTCGCTGGTTCTCGTTGTCATGGTGTGGGCGCTGCTTACGTTCAAGCCGATTCCCGGCGCGCAGACTGGTGTCTTCTCGAATCTAGTTGCGTCGATTTTCGTAATCGTCTTTGGATTTTTGTTCGTCACGGTGGCGTCGCGAATCAGCGGCTTGATCGGAAATTCTTCGAACCCGATCAGCGGGATGACGATCGCGACGCTGATGGCGACATGCGCCGTGTTTCTCGTGGTCGGCTGGACGGCTGGCCCGTACACGGTGCTGGCGCTGACGATCGGCGGCGTGGTTTGCATCGCATCGGCAATCGCGGGCGCGACTTCGCAGGATTTGAAGACGGGCTATCTCGTCGGGGCGACACCCGTGGCGCAGCAGATTGGACTGGTGATCGGCGTGATGGTTTCGGCGTTTGCGATTGGCGGAACGCTGATCCTGATGAATGTGGGGCTCGCGCAGTACAAACCGATGCAACTCGCAATCAATATGCAGCAACTGCCGGCCGGCGTACACGTTGAAGCCGAACATCAAGACTATCACGGCAAAGATTACGTGCTGCTGAACGCGCTTGGCTCGCACGAAGTGGCCGACGGAAAATACCTGTACGATCCGAGCACGAAGCAGATTGAGATCCAGTGGGTGCAGGGAATTGGCAGCGCGCAGGCGGCGGCGCCGCAGGCGCGGCTGATGGCGACAGTGATCAACGGAATTTTGAATCAGCAATTGCCGTGGAGGCTCGTTCTTCTCGGCGTGTTCCTGGTGCTTGCCGTGGAGTTGCTGGGCATAAGATCGCTGGCATTCGCTGTCGGTTCGTATCTTTCCATTGCGACGACGATGGCCATGTTTGCGGGCGGAGTGGTGCGATGGGCCGCCGAGCTTGGGCGGGAGAAAAAGAGCGATTCGGAGAGCGAAGTCAGCCCTGGGTCGCTTTATGCGAGCGGATTGATCGCGGCGGGCGGGGTGTTTGGCTTGCTCGCGATCATCATCAATCTCATGCAGGACCCGGAGCTCGGGCGGCGGCTGCCGCACTGGATGGCGTTCCTACACCTGCCGCTTCGCGCCGACCTCTTCGCATGGGGGCCGAAGCTGATGCCGAGTTTGAGTAGCGCGCCGGGACTGGGCGTCGCGATGTTCGTGGCGCTGGCCGTGTCGCTATTTGTGAGCGCGCGGAAGAAGATGGATTGAGCGGTTGCTTTGGGTACGGCCTAACGTATCTCAGGTTACGCCCGAGGCCAACTAAGCGATCGGTCACGCTGGCTTTGACAGCGGCGCGGTCGTCTCGTTAGACTGAAAGCCGCAATGGGTTCCTTCCGCAGTTACGGCAACCGGCTCAACTGGCGCGGTGCCATCCCGCCCGCAATCAAGACGCTAATCATCGCCTGCGGGGTCATATTCCTAGGCCAGACTTTGCTTGGGATGTTCGCCGGGCCGGGCGCGGTGAAATGGGTCTGGGATACGTTCGGGCTGCAGCCGTTTGCGGTGACCCACCTATTCTTCGTTTGGCAGCTTTTTACCTACCTATTCCTGCATGGCGGAATCTGGCATGTCTTGCTGAACATGCTCTTTCTCTGGATGTTTGGCGCGGACCTGGAGCGCGCGTGGGGAACGCGGCGGTTCTATGCGTACTATTTCACCTGCGGAGTGGGCGCTGGGATCGTGAACGTGATCGTGAAGACGATTCTCGATCCGCACGGGCATGGAACATCAATGATTCCGACGATAGGCGCGTCGGGTGCAATTTACGGCGTGCTGCTGGCTGCCGCGATCGTGTTTCCCGACCGGCAGGTGTGGATCATTCCGTTCCCGATCACTCTGCCGATGAAGGTGTATGCGCTGATTATGGGGGCGTTGGAATTCTACTTCGGCCTCACCTCCGGCAGCGGCGACAGCGTCAGCCACGTCTGCCATCTTGGCGGAATGTTCGTCGGGTATGTGTATCTTCGCCGGAGTTCGTTCTTCTTCGATTTCCGCAACAAGTATTCGGACTGGCAGCGGAAACGGTTGCGCCGCAAGTTCGAGGTCTACGTGCGGGATCATCAGGACAAGCCTCCCTCCAATCCCGATAGCTGGGTCAATTAAAAATAACTAGAAGTGTTGGGGGATTTGCGGTCGGTCGCCGACACGGTGAAGGCGCATCATGTTGGTGGTGCCTTTTGCGCCGAACGGTGTGCCGGCGATGATTCCGATCACGTCGCCGCGGCGCACTAGCTTTTCCTCGATAAGCCGCTTCTCAGCAAAGTCGGCAAGGCGATCCACGTTTTTGACCTCGCCGATCGTAAACGGGCTCACTCCCCAAAACAGGCTGATGCGGCGGCGCGTTTCCTGACTCGGCGAAAACGCGACGATCGGAGGTTGCGGACGATACTTCGAGACGAGCCGCGCGGAATAACCGGTCTCGGTGAATACGGCGATAACCTTCATGTTCAAGTCTTCTGCGGCGTGGCAAATGGCTTCGGCGATCGATTCGTTGATGTGCAAATCGGAGGAGCGGGCAGGTCGCAAAGGCTCGGTGACGCTCGATTCAGCTTCGCGAATAATACGATCCATCATTTCGACTGATTCGATCGGATAGCGGCCAACGGCCGTTTCTCCAGAAAGCATCAGAGCGTCGCTGCCATCGAAGATCGCGTTCGCGACGTCGGACGCTTCCGCGCGCGTGGGGCGCGGATTCTGCGTCATCGAATCGAGCATCTGCGTCGCGGTGATGACGGGCACAAGAGAATTGCGCGCGTGCGAAATGATTTGTTTCTGCACGACGGGAACTTTCTCAAGATTCATCTCGACGCCCAAATCGCCGCGAGCAACCATCACGCCGTCGGCCGCGCTGAGAATTTCTTCGAGATTATCAATGGCTTCGGGCTTTTCGAGCTTGGCGATGAGCGGCGTGTCTTTTCCGGCGCGAGCAATGGCGGCTTTGGCGGCGTGAACATCTCGCGCGGAGCGCACGAAGCTGAGCGCAATGTAATTGACGCTGAGGCCCAGCGCAGTGCGAAGGTCTTTGCGGTCCTTGGGTGTGAGTGAAGGAATGTCGAGCTTTACGCCCGGCAGATTAATACCCTGATGCTCACCGAGATCGCCGCCGTTTTCGACCCGGCAAATCACTTGGCGCGGCAGCTTCGATACGACACGCAGTTCGATCTCGCCGTCACTCAATAGAATGCGATCGCCCTTCTTGACCGCCTCGGGCAACGGCTGAAATGTAGTGCTGACGCCTTCCACTGTTCCAACAATATTTTTCGTGGTGATAACGAATTGCTGCCCGGGGCGCAGGCTTACCGCAAGGCCGCCTTGAAGCGTTCCCGTGCGGATTTTCGGGCCCTGAAGATCGGCCAGAATTGCGATGGGCTTCTCGTGAATACGGGAGGCGCGACGCACGCCCCCGATGCGCTGCACGTGTTCCTCGAGAGTGCCATGCGAAAAATTTATGCGCGCGACGTCCATTCCCGCGCCGACGAGACGTTCGATCATCTTTGAAGCGGTGGTGGCGGGGCCGAGAGTGCAAACAATTTTGGCTCTGCGATTTGTATTCACAATCCGAATTCCTCGATTTTTAGATACTCGATGTTAGCCGAAGCGGTTGAAGTTGGCGAGCGATGTGGGACTGAGGACACGCGAAGGATGGCGATCGCCGACTGGTCGTTGTGTTCCCGGAGGCGGGGGCCTCCGGGCTCTGGGGAATGGAACCATAATCATGAGACGCCTTGCGGCCCATGTGAGTCCCAATTCATCGTCACGCCGGTTCGGTTATTGCGAGACGGCGAATGCCGTTACGACGTGGTATAGGAAAACAACGCCGGAGCGAAAGGATTCGACGGGGACGCGTTCGTCATCTGAATGCATTCTCCCCAGATCCGTATCGTTTAGCGGGAACGGCACCAAGCCGTAGGCTTGCACGCTTCGCAGACGCAGAGGCGTGGAATCAGTGAACCACGTTGACATCATGGGCACGGACGGCGCGCCCGCAAATTCAGTCGCGGCTGTTTTCGCGATCGTCTTATACAGATCGGATTCAAGCGTTGACCCTGGAGCCGCTTCGCTACCGTCCGGCTGGACCTCAAACCGGATTTGCGGGTCGTTGACGATATCTTTCAACTTCGCGACCAGGGGCTCGAGGGGATTTCCAGGCAGCAGGCGAATATTCAGCGACGCTTTAGCGACCGGCGGAATGACGTTGACGCGAATGCCCGCCTGAAGCATCGTCGGCGACACAGTGTCGCGCAACATCGCATTCCAGAACGGATTCTGCGAAATGATCCGCTCGGCGTGCTCCTGCCGGTCGGAAGTGTCTATCGCGCGCATCCATTTTCCTGTTTCATCGTCCTCGACTTTTGCAAGCCCTTCGAAATAAGCACGAGTGATCGTGTTGAGTTGCACGGGAGCCTGATACGCGCCGATTTTTGCGATGGCTGCCGCGAGGTGGACCACGGGATTGTCCGGCCTCGGAATGGACGCGTGGCCGGAAGTGCCCGTCGCGATAACTTCCACGTTTGCCGGAACTTTTTCGCTGGCCTGGATGCCCACGTACTGCACTTTGCCATTTTGCAGGAAGACGTTGCCGCCCTCATTCAGCGCAAAGCCGCAGGCAATCTTGTCCCAGTGCTTTTCGACGGCGAACTTCATGCCGAAGGCGCTGCCTGCTTCCTCGTCGCTTTCGGCGAGGAAAATGACATCACGATTCAGGCGCGCGCCGGTCCGCTTGAGCGCGATGAACGTGGCGAGATTCGCCGCGAGCATGCCCTTGTCGTCAATCGCGCCGCGGCCATAGAGATAGCCGTCCTTGATGACGCCGCCGAATGGATCTACGGTCCATTTGCTCTTGTCCACACCGACGACATCGAGGTGCGCCATGAGAAGCAGCGCTCGCGAAGGATCCGGAAACGTACCGACGGAGAGGCGTGCAACGAGAATTCCTCGTCCGGGAGTGCTCTCGAAAATTTCAGAAGGGATGCCTTCCTTCTGCAGGACGCTGGCCACGTATTTCGCGGCGACAATTTCGTTTCCGGGAGGATTGCTCGTGTTGATGCGGATCAGATCCTGAAGCCAGATAAGAGCTTCGTCAGAAATTTTATTTATATCGGTCTGAGGAGGAGCGACGGGGACCTGTGCTTGGGGTGGAGCTTGCGCACTTGCATGCCGGGCCCCGCCAAAACCGGCGACCAGACATAGGCCGAGCGCGAGCAATCGAATTCGAGACATTCCCACCCCCATGTAAAGTCCCTAGTGAACCGGCTTCCGGCTGCGATTTCATACTAGCATCAGAGGGAGATCGCTCAAGAGCGGCAGCAATCGCCGTGCCCAGCCCGCCAATTGCGGCCGGCGTTTGACCATCCACAGGCGACTCTGGCAGCATCAAAGGCCAAAGAGGATTCCATGAAAAGCAATTTGTGGATTCGCGCGGCAATTCCGGCCATTCTTACAATCGCGCTCGGGATTCCGCCGCACGGCTGGACAGCATTCGCGCAGCAAGACAACGGCCCGATCAAGCCGCCGCAGCAAACCGCGCCGCCTCCGCCGCAAGCGCCGGCTCAACCCGCGCAGGATCAGAAGCAAACTGGCCAACAGAAGCCGCCGGATTATTCGATCGCCGTCGAATCGAATCTTGTCCGGTTGGAAGCCGTGGCCACCGACCAGGATGGAAATATCCTCACGGGATTGAATCGAACGAATTTCCGGATCATCGACGACGGCGCGCCTCAGCAAATCACATATTTTTCCCCGAGTGATGCGCCGATCACCGTCGTCATCCTGATGGAATTCAGCCGCATCTCTTACTGGTTCGCGAGAGACGCGAAGGCGTGGGGCTACGAGTTCTTGAGCCACCTGAACAAAAAGGACTGGGTCGCGCTGATCACCTACGATTTGAAGACAACTCTTCAGGTGGACTTCACGCAGAACAGAGAAGAAGTGGAACAGTCGATCGTGGGTTTGTACTTTCCAGACTTTAGCGAAGCGAATACGTTTGACTCGGTGATCGAGACGGTCGACCGGATGCAGGACGTGAAGGGAAAGAAAGCGATCCTGCTGCTGGCGTCGGGCTACGACACGTTCAGCAAACACACGCTCGATCAAACTATCAAGCACTTGAGAACCACGGACGTGACCATTTATTCCGTGGGCGTGGCTGAGGAAGCGATGGTTCGATCGATTCGCGACGGCGGTATCGGATACATCCAGGCGAAAAATCAATTGACCACGTTTTCGAGAATGACGGGCGGCTATGCGTGGTTCCCGCGTTTTGACGGCGAATTGCCCGGCATATTTGACGGCGTCACCGCCTACCTCCGGAACCAGGTCACGCTGGGATTTACGCCCACGAATCCGGCGCGCGACGGCAAGTATCACAAGCTGAAAGTCGAGGCCGTGGATAACAACGGAAATCCCCTGACGGTTCCGAATGCCAAAGGCAAACCACGGAAAGTAATCGTGTATTGCCGCGAAGGATATACGGCGCCGACGGGAACGGTCGGGGATTGATTCAGTAGCCCCGTTTCAAATCGACGAGATTTCGCAGCTCGCGCCCTTCAAACCAGCGTTCGAGATTATCAATCAGAAGATCCGTTTGACGCCGCCAGAGGTGTTCACTCGCGCCCGCGAGATGTGGCGTGATGAATAAATTCGGGCACTTCCACAATGGACTCTCCGGCGGCAATGGTTCGATTTCCGCGACGTCCAGCGCCGCCCCCGCAATCCTCCGCTGCTCGAGAGCTTCGATCAGCGCCGGCTCGTCCACGAGCGAGCCGCGCGCGACGTTGATTAGATAACCGCTCGGCTTCATCGCCGAGAACCGGCCGGCGTCCATCAAATGATGTGTTTCTGGTGTTTCGGGCGCGGCGAGGACTACGAAATCCGATTGCGCGAGTGCGGCGTCGAGATCCGCGACAGGATAGATTTTTTCGACGAGCGTTTCATCGCCACGGCCGGACAGAGTGACTGCACTCGTTTTCAATCCCACGGCACGCGCGAGACGCGCAACTTCCCTGCCGACGGCGCCAAGGCCAATCAGGAGAAGGACGGCGCCACGAAGTTCCTGCACGTGGGGCGTCGCGTCCCAGATTTCCTGCTGCGCCCATTTGGATTCGCGTTGATAGCGAAAGGCGTCGGGAAAGCGCCGCGCGAGCGAGAGCGCCAAACCGATAACGTGCTCGGCGATGGGTATGCTGTGGACGCCGCTCGCATTCGTGACGATTATTCCGCTCTCGCGCAATTCGGGATACAAGAGCTGCGCAATCCCCGCTGCCGTCGAGTGAATCCACGCCAAGCGTTTCGCGAAAGCGAACTGCTTTGGCCGGATGGAATAGCCGACGAAGATGTCCGTGTCCGGGAGTTCGGCTTCGAGACCGCTGTAATCCGGCAAGTGGACAACTCGCATCTGCGGAAAGCGGCGCTTCACGGCAAGACTGAACTCCTGCGGCGGCTGCCAAAGATTGAACGGAACGCCAACGCAGATGACGAGCTTTGAGTTTTCAGGAGTGGTTCGGCTCAACTTTTCCGAATTCGTCCGGCTCATCTGTTCAGGATTCGTCGCGATCATCTGTTCGGGACTCGTCGAACTCATCGCCTCGTGATGGTTCTCAAATCGCGGCCGGTCATTTCAATCGGCTCTTGCACTCCGAGAACACCGAGCATGGTCGGAGCGACATCGCGGAGTGAGCCTTTCGCTTTCAGGCCAGCAATGCCGTCTTCCGTGGCGAGAATGAACGGAACGGGATTTGTGGTGTGATAGGTGTGCGGCCCGCCGGTGACGGGATCGATCATGGTTTCGGCGTTACCGTGATCGGCAGTGATGATCCACGCGCCGCCGCGCGCGCGCATCGACTTGTAAATCCGGCCGAGGGATTCATCCACGGCTTCGACCGCTTTGATGGCAGCTTCGAGCTTTCCTGAATGGCCCACCATATCCGCATTCGCGAAGTTCATGATGATGGCGTCGAAATCGCCCTTCTCGATGGCTTTTATCACCGTGTCAGCGATTCCTGATGCGGACATTTCCGGCTTGAGATCGTACGTGGCGACTTTCGGCGACGGGACCAAGATGCGTTCTTCGCCCGGGAATGGTTTTTCAATGCCGCCGTTAAAAAAATAAGTCACGTGCGCGTACTTTTCCGTCTCTGCGACGCGCAGATTTCTATAGTTCAGTTCGCCGAAGACCTGCGCGAGGATTTGCTCGAGTTTTTCGGGCCCCTGGACGTAGCGCAACCACGGCCACGTCTTTTCGTATTGCGTCATCCCGACGTAGCAGAGATTTTTCGGTCGGTCAGTATCGGCGAACTCGTGGAAGCCGGGCTCGGCGATGGCTCGAGTCATTTGTCGCGCGCGATCGGCGCGGAAATTGAAAAAGATGACGGCGTCATCGTCGCGGATCACGGCGCGCGGGACGGGCGGATGTCCCGGCGCAATGGCTTCGACGATGGGCACAGGAATGGTGAATTCGTCGGTGACGCCTTTTTCGTAGCTCGCGCGCATGGCGACGATGGGATCAGCGAACGAAGCCTCGGCCTGCCCGTGCACCACGGCGCGATACGCTTTTTCGACGCGCTCCCATCGATTGTCGCGGTCCATCGCGTAATAGCGACCGCTGACTGAAGCAATACGTCCTACGCGGTACTCGCGCATTTGCTTTTCGAGCTGCTGAAGGAACCCGAGGCCGCTTTCGGGCGGCGTATCGCGGCCGTCCATAAAGCAATGCACAAAGACACGCTCGACATAATTCTCGCGTGCCATTCGCAGCAGGGCGTAAAGATGATTTATGTGCGAGTGGACGCCGCCATCGCTGACGAGCCCCAATAGATGAAGCTGGTGCGCGCGACCGCGCTCCATCGCTTCAAGAAGCAGCGGTTGGCGAAAAAAATCGCCGCTCGCGATCATCGTGTCAATCCGCGTGATGTCCATCAGCACGATTCGGCCAGCGCCCATGTTGAGATGGCCGACTTCGCTATTGCCCATTTGGCCTTCGGGCAGGCCCACGAAGGGACCGGAGGTGTGGATCAGCGTGTTCGGAAATTTCTTCAGAATCTCGTCGTAATTGGGTTTGCGAGCGAGCGCGATTGCGTTGCCTTTGGTCTGCGGGGAATATCCCCAGCCATCGAGGACGGTGAGGACGAGAGGTTTCGGACGTTTTGCCATGGCTGGTTAGAATACACGGATTCTGCCAATGGATTGAAGTGGATGAGCGCGAGAGGCAGCGCTACGTACGGCCGCTCGATTTTGTTGTTGCGAACGCGAGCGCCAGGAGAGTTTTCTGTTCGAGTTCGTGTGCGCCCGCAGAGCCGGTGGCCGGGCTGGCGCTTGCAGAGCGTTTCACCGAGAGCACGGGACGGCCACGAGCGGATCGCTCGAGTCGCGGCAAGAGGAACGCAAGAGCGCCCATGTTGGCCGGTTCTTCCTGCACCCAAACAATTTCGCGCGCCAATGCGTGACGGTCGAACTCCGCCGCCAGCTCCACCTCGGGGAAGGGATAGAGCTGCTCGAGAAAGACAATCGCGGTTGACGTGTCCCTCAAGCGCTTCCGCTCGGCTACGAGCTCGTGGCCGATTTTGCCCGTGCAGATCAAAACGCGCGCTGCGCTTTCAGCGCCTTTGTCCGGAATGACGGGTAAGAAATGTTTCTCCGATAATTCTGCGAGCGACGAAGATGCAACGGGATTACGCAACATGCTTTTCGGAGTGAAAACGATGAGCGGCTTGCGCCAAGATCGAAGAGCCTGCCGGCGCAGCAAGTGAAAATATTGGGCGGCATTCGATGGCTGGCAGATTTGAATGTTGTCGCGCGCAGCCAATTGCAGATACCGCTCGATGCGCGCACTTGAATGCTCGGGGCCTTGGCCTTCGTATCCGTGCGGCAAAAGCAACACTACGCCGGAGAGAAGATTCCACTTGTCCTCGCCCGCAGCGATGAACTGATCGATGATAATTTGTGCGCCATTTGCAAAATCGCCGAATTGCGCCTCCCAGAGGACGAGTGTCTCGGGATAATCGCGGCTGTAGCCGTACTCGAAGCCCAGAATGCCCGCTTCCGAGAGCGTTGAGTTGTAGACTTCGAAGCGCGCCTGATCCGGGCTCAGATTCGCGAGCGGGATGAAAACCTTTTCGTTTTCCGTGTCGATCAAGGCGGCGTGGCGCTGATTAAAAGTGCCGCGGCGCGTGTCTTGTCCGCTCAGGCGCACGGGCGTTCCCTGCCGCAGTAACGAACCGAACGCGAGAGCTTCGGCCATGCCGAAATCAACCGGCCGCTTGCCTTTGCCCATCTCGGCGCGCTGCTCGAGAAGCTTTTTCACTTTTGGATGAATGTTGAAGCCACGTGGATAACTCGACGCGCCTTCGGAAATTGCCGCGAGTTCATCGGCGGGCACGCCAGTTTGCACTTCGAAAGATGCATTGTAGCGCCCGCCTTGATACGCGCTCCAATACGGGGGCAACTGGCGCATCGGCGGATTCTTTTCTAGCTCTTCAGCGGACTTCTGCGCGGCATCGAGTTCATTGCGCACGGCTTCCACGCTTGGCGCAGGATCAATTCCAATTCTGTCGGCATAAATTTGATACAGCGGCGGATGCGCTTGAATTTTGCGATAGCGGCGCGGCTGGGTGATGGTCGGGTCGTCCACTTCGCTGTGGCCATGGCGGCGATAGCCGATCAAGTCAACGACAACGGGACTATCGAAGGCATAGCGATAATCGATAGCTATCCGGCCGACGCGCACGACGGCGTCCGGATCTTCCGCGTTAACGTGAAAAATTGGAATCGGAATTCGCTTCGCCAAGTCGGAAGAGAATCGCGACGAATGCGATTCGCCCGGAACGGTGGTGAATCCGATGAGATTGTTTACGATGATGTGAATCGAGCCGCCGACTGTGAAGCCTTCGAGCGAGGCATAATTCAGAGTCTCGGCCCAAATGCCCTGGCCGGCAAACGCGGCATCGCCGTGGAGAAGAATCGGAATGACGCGCTGCTTCCCTTCCGCGCCGATTCGCATCTGTTTTGCGCGGGCGCGCCCTATCGCAACCGGATCGACGGCTTCGAGATGGCTCGGATTCGATACGAGATGCATCGAGAGGCTGCGGCCGTCCGGCGTAACGAATTCTCCGGTGGCGCCGAGGTGATACTTCACGTCGCCGCTGCCGAGCACGCTGCGCGGGTCAACGTCTTCGAAGCGCGCAAAAACTTCGGCGGCCTGGCGTCCTACAACGTGAACCATTACGTTGAGGCGCCCTCGATGGCTCATGGCGATGACGCCTTGTTCAGCGCCTAAATCCGCGGCGGCGGCGAGCATTTCATCCAGAAGCGGGATCAGCGAGGCGTTGCCTTCGAGCGAATAGCGTTTTGTGCCGAGATAGCGAGTCTGGAGAACCTGTTCGAAAATTTCCGCGCGAACAAGGCGCTCGAGAATTCGCGGGCGATCGGGCGCCTGCGATTCCGATTCCATGCGCTGCGCGATCCAATTGCGCCGCTCGCGATCGACGATATGCATGAATTCCGCGCCGATGCTGCCGCAATAGATTGCACGGGCGTCGGCGGCGTCTTTTCCGTCGAAATCAAGTTCCGCCATCGCCACGGGCTGAAGGTCTCCGAGCGGGTCGAGATCTGCCTGTAGAAATCCCCAGCGGCGATACGCGTCGAAGACGGCTTCGCGCTTCTCCGAAGCCGCCGCCGGTTCGACTGTTACCTGTCCACGAGCCATTCCGTCTCCCTGAAAGCCATCACCTATTATAAACGCAACGGAGAAGGCGCTGTCGAATCGGGCGAGGGTACGGTGTTAGACGCCGCGGTTCAAATGCTGGCGCGCTGGAAACCAAGCGAGCTAATTCAGGTTACCGGCGTTCGCGGGATGCGGACTCGAACGAGCTTACCGACGGATCACGCGCGCCCTCGTGAAATCGTTGCAGCGCATCGAGGATCTGCTGGCCATAAAGCTCGGTCTTGCGCGCGCCAAAGCCCGAGACTTCACGGATCTCGGTAAGCGACGACGGATGCTTCCTGCAGAGATCGTCGAGAGACGTATCGTGCATGACGATGAACGCGGGAATGTCCTGGCTCCGCGCCGTGGCTCGCCGCCATTCACGAAGATAAGCCCGTAGTTCCGCAAACTCGGGAGTTTCATTTTGTGCCTGTGGAATGAGCGGAGCAACACGCGGCTGTTCCTCGGAAGGTTTACTCGGCTCGCTTCGTTTCGCGGTTTGTTTCTGCGCGGAAGGCAAAAGCCAATTGGGATCATCACCACAGACATCGCATGCACCGCATGATTTCCATTTCGTATTCTCGCCGAAGTGACGGCAGATTTGGAAATGTCGGCAGAGGCCGCACTCAACGAAATCTCGAATCGTGTGATACCTCTGCCAAGCGCGTTCCTTTTCGGCGCTGTCCGTGATGGCGCCGATGAAGTATGCATGCAGACCCGCATCGCGTGGCCGCCACAGCAAGAGGCAATCGGCCGGCAAGCCATCGCGGCCACCTCGGCCTGCCTCCTGGTAATACTGCTCGATGGACTTCGGTAGCGAGAGATGAATCACGGCGCGGACGTCTGGCTTGTTAATGCCGAGGCCAAACGCGACTGTCCCGACGATGACGCGCACCTCGCCTGACATCCACAGTTCTTGATTTCGCTTTCGCGTAAGTGCATCCATCTTGCCGTGATAGCCGGTTGCTTCGATTCCGTGTTCTTCGAGTTTCGCTATCATTTCGGCGACGTCGGCGATTTTCGGAGCGTAAACGATGATGGCGCCGCCCGGGTGCGCGCGAATCGCGGAGACTAGCAGCGGAAACTGCGTTTTGCTATCGCATTTCTTCACGATGTATTTCAGATTGGGACGATGGAAGCTGGCGATGTACTTATCGGGATCGCGGAGCTGCAACTGTTCGATGATGTCGTGGCGCACCTGTCGCGTGGCACTGGCGGTGAATGCCGCGATGGGCCGATCCGGAAATTGAACGCGCAAACTGCTTAATTGGCGGTACTCCGGGCGAAACTCGTGGCCCCACTCGGAAATGCAGTGCGCCTCGTCAATCACGAAAAACGAGACGGGCACCTGCCGCAGCCAATCGAGCGTGTCCTGGCGGGCCAAGCGCTCGGGCGAAAGGTAGAGCAGGCGATAGCGTCCTTGGGCCGCATTGCGCATGATTGCTTCGGTCTCGCGCGGCGCGAGCGAGCTGTTCAGCACCGCCGCTTCGATTCCAATCTGCGCGAGCTGCGCCGTTTGATCCTGCATCAGCGCGATCAGAGGGGAAATGACGATGGCTGTTCTCTCCATGGCCAGCGATGCGGGCAATTGATAGCACAACGATTTCCCGCCTCCGGTGGCCATGATGACGCAAGTGTCGCGGCCCGCGAGCAGGCTCCGCACGATGCGCTCCTGCATTGGACGGAACGAGTCGTAGCCCCAATAGCGCCGAAGCGGCTCGAGAAGGTCGGCGTCAGAAGTCAGTCGGGTAACTATAGGTAACGGCACGCTTATCGTCCATCCGGAAGAATACCGACCCGGTCGCGCGCGGGGTTCACCACGTGAATGTACTTTACTCGTGCCAAGCGCCAAGCAGGCGCCGCACGATGACAAATTGGCCGATGTGATAAGCGTTGTGATCGGCGAGGAGAAGCGCTTCGCGAAGAATCGTCTGGCCGGTGCCGTGCGGGATTTTGGCGAATAGATCCGTCTTCGGATCCAGCACGAGTTTCCGAAATTCACTTAGCTCATGCTCGAAAGCGTGCAGGCTCTTTTCCCATTCCCTATCACTCGGTGGCGCGCCGGCCGCGGGCCAATAGCCCGACGGCCAATCGGGCGAGACGTGTTTCGAGTCGCGGCTGAACTCGAGGATGTCCCATTGAGCGATGCGCAAATGCTCAAGGAGCTGCCAGAGCGAGTGCGGCGCGCCCGCAGGCGTCACGCCGCGAATTTCCACGGGAACGGCGGCAAGCGCCGGTTTCAAGGACACGTGCGCGTGGCTTTTTTCGAGCAGCCCAGCGAGTTCTTGCCGGAGCGCTCCATCAGAGTTCGGGTGTACTTTCGAAACCTTTGCGGGCTTTTTCGCTTTGGTCTTGCTCTTTTTCTTGGAGCGCGCCATCGCCCACCTCACAAAATGAAATCGAGTTTAACAACTATACGTTCGTGACGCGCGTGCCGCAACGGCTGGCGCAGAGTGGAAGCGTTCCTTCCAGAAGTCTGAATCGCAGCTTTTTCCAAGAGGTTGAGTTTGCTTTGGTTGGAGACAGCACAAGCGGATACGTCGGGAGTTCGGCGCCACTAAAAATGGATGGCACGCGACTCTAGCGCACGGCTCGCGCCGGTCGCCGTGTCCGTACCGGACTCGGGGCCCAGACCTAGGCAGTAGCGCCGCTCGAGGCGCCCATGGTTCGCCGCTGCTGAAAGCATTCGCGGCAATACACAGGTCGCCCCTGAGTTGGCTTAAATGGGACGGTGGTTTCTTTCCCGCATTGCGAACAGACGGTTTTCGTCTCTACGCGCTGAACGCCATTTCCCGTAGGTACCGATCCGCCCTGCGCCCGCGCCGACTTACAGGATTTGCACCGCTTGGGCTCGTTCTTGAATCCTTTGTCGGCGAAAAACATTTGTTCGCCGGCAGTGAACACGAACTCCGCCCCGCAGTCCGCGCACTTCAGGACCTTATCGTGATATTCCATGGGCCGCTCCGTGCCTGGCCGGGAGATGACAGGAGGTCCGAAAGCGATGCCAGCCGTCACGAATTGACCCGCCCTGAGTCGCTCGCGTCGGTCCGGTTGGCATGTGATCGCCCAAAAGGCGATCGTCTTTATCGTTTAGTCCTGCTCTCGCCGCTGTTTCTTACGGAGGCGTTTACGCGAGAGAGCTTCCTTGGCACGACGCCGTTCCCCGGGCTTCATGAAATAGCTGTGCTTCTTGATTTCCTTGATGATGTCTTCGGACTGCACTTTTCTCTTGAAGCGCCGGAGAGCGTTCTCCAAAGATTCGCCCTCTTGAATTACAACTTCAGCCACGCGTAGTCACCCCCATCCCCTTAATATTCCAAATTGTACTGGTTGAGCTTTCAGTGTACCTGTTTTCAGCCAAACCCACAATTTGTGCTGGTTCTATCCTTGGCTGGTTGGGAAGTCAAGCAATATTTCAACAGTGAAGTACCGGGCGGAATATCGACATTAGTAACTGATCGTCAAGAGCCTTCGCCGGCCGCGAGACGCCCGCACCGAGCAGGAAGTTTTTAACGCCTATTGGCAGGCAAGAAGTTGCTGCTAGAATGTGACTCCCAGCGAACTTACTTTTGGGGCTCAGGTGGCTTATGTCAGCGATGCGCAATGCGCTTGGGGTGCTGCTCGCAGGCGGCCAGGGAGAACGTCTTTGGCCTTTGACCCGAGATCGCGCCAAACCGGCAGTGCCGTTCGGCGGAGTTTATCGGATCATTGACATAACGCTCTCCAATTGTCTAAACAGCGATCTCCGCCGCGTCTTCGTCCTCACCCAATACAAAGCACTAAGTTTGAATCGCCACGTTCGGCGCGGCTGGTCCGTCCTGATGGGTCACGGAGACTTTATCGAAGTATTGCCGCCGCAGATGCGCGTGTCGACGCACTGGTATCAGGGCACCGCCGATGCCGTATATCAAAATATCTACTCGATCGGCAGCGAGCCTTCGAGTTACGTCTTCATTTTGTCCGGCGACCACATCTACAAGATGAATTACCAGAAGATGCTCGATCAGCACGTGGCATCGGCAGCAGACGTCACGGTTGCCACGCTCGAGGTGGACGCGACCGAAGCCGCCCGGCAGTTTGGCGTTATCGAGACCGACCAAACGTGGCGCATTATGGGGTTCGAAGAGAAGCCCACCAAGCCGAAGCCGTCGCGTTTTCATGCGGACAAAGTGAACGCTTCGATGGGCGTTTACATCTTCAACACGCAGCTTCTTTTGCCTATCCTCATCGCCGACGCGGAAGATCCTAATTCCGCGCATGATTTCGGGAAGAATATTATCCCGAGGATTATCGACAAGCATCGCGTGTTCGCCTACAACTTTCAGGATGAGAACAAGAAAGAAACGTCCTACTGGCGCGATGTGGGAACGATTGACGCGTACTTCGAAGCCAACCTGGACCTCGTCGCCGTTTCGCCGGTGTTCAACTTGTACGATAAGAATTGGCCGCTGCATACCTGGCAGCAGCAATATCCGCCCGCTAAATTTGTGTTCAGGGATCCGGAAAGAACCGGCGAGGCATTGGATTCGATCGTCGCGGGCGGGTCCATCGTTTCCGGAGGGCGCGTGAAAGGCTCGGTGCTCGGTTACGATGTACGCGTCAACAGCTACTGTGACGTCGAGGATTCGATCATCTTCAACCATGTGAACGTCGGCCGCCGCACGCGCGTGCGCCGCGCAATTATCGATCGCCACGTCCAACTCGCCGAAGGCACGGTGATTGGATACGATCTCGAAGCGGATAAACAGCGATATCAGGTCACCGAAAGCGGCGTTGTGATCGTGGTGCGCCAGGAATCCATGCTCGAAGAACCGGAATAGAGCAGCCGCACGCCAGCCACGCGAGAGTCACCGGCGCCCGCAGACCGCGTCCGCCGCTAACAGCGGCACAATCCGAGGAGCGAGTGATGTCAACGAAGATTCAAGCTGTGCACGGCCGCGAAATTCTCGATTCGCGCGGGAATCCCACAGTCGAGGCGGACGTGATTCTCGAAGGCGGCGTGCACGGCCGTGCGGCTGTTCCCTCCGGCGCATCGACGGGCGAGCATGAAGCTCTCGAGTTGCGCGACGCCGATAAGTCGCGCTATCTCGGCAAGGGAGTGCGGAAGGCGGTCGGAAACGTAAACGAGGCGATTGCCGGAGCGGTGGTAGGGCTGGATGCGAGCGATCAGAAGGCCCTGGACCGCCGCATGCTCGATTTAGACGGCACGCCGAACAAGGGCAAGCTCGGCGCCAACGCGATCCTCGCGGTGTCGATGGCCGCAGCTAGAGCAGCCGCAAACGCAAAGGGCGTCCCTTTGTACAAATATCTCGCGCAATATTCGAGCGACAAATCTGCAAACACGCTGCCCGTGCCGATGATGAACATCCTGAACGGCGGGGCGCACGCCGACAATTCCGTGGACGTCCAGGAATTTATGGTGATGCCGGTGGGCGCTTCGAGTTTTGACGAAGCGCTGCGCTGGGGCGTCGAGGTGTTTCATCAGCTCAAGGCTGTTCTCAAGAAGAACGGCTATTCGACTTCGGTCGGCGATGAAGGCGGTTTCGCGCCGAACTTGAAATCGAATGAAGAGGCGCTTGAACGAGTGCTCGAGGCCATCACGGCCGCTGGATACAAGCCGGGCGAGCAAATTGCAATCGCGCTCGATCCGGCATCGAGCGAGTTCTACGATCGCGCGAGCCGAAAATATATCTTCAAGAAGTCGGACAAGTCGGCGCGCAGCTCGGAGGAAATGGTCGAGTTCTGGGCCAATTGGGCGCGGCAGTATCCGATCGTGTCTATTGAAGACGGCCTTGCCGAAGACGATTGGGCCGGATGGAAGATCTTGACGAATGAGCTTGGAGGACAATTGCAGCTTGTGGGCGACGATATTTTCGTCACCAATCCTGAAATCTTCGCGCGCGGAATCCGAGAAAAAATCGGCAACGCGATTCTGATCAAGCTCAATCAAATTGGCAGCGTCACGGAGACTATTGAGGCGATCGAAATGGCGCGCGATGCGGGTTACGCGTCCATCGTGTCGCACCGGTCGGGTGAAACTGAGGACACGTTCATCGCCGATCTCGCTGTGGGGCTTGGCACTGGGCAAATCAAGACGGGATCAGCATCGCGTACCGATCGAATCGCGAAGTACAACCAACTCCTGCGCATCGAAGAAGAGCTAGGCGCAGCAGCGCGATTCCCGGGGCATTCAGCGTTGCTTTGATGATTTTTTCTATTGTCCTTTGACAGAACCCCTATCGCTGTTCAGAGCCCCGAGGCCCCTGCCTCGGGGAACAACCGCCCGGCTATTTCAGTTCATTTTTGTAAATTACGCCGCTCTTCATAACAAAGCCGACGTGATCTAGAACCGTAATGTCCTTCAGCGGATCGCCGCCCACGGCAATGATATCCGCGTATTTTCCAGCCTCAATGGATCCCATGCGATCGCTCGCATTCAAAAGTTCCGCCGCACCCGTCGTGGCCGTGCGAATCGCTTGCATGGGCGTCATGCCGTATTCAACGTAGTAATGGAATTCGAGCGTCTCATTCAGATCGGTCCACGCAAATCCGCCGACGTCCGTGCCGAAGACAATCTTGACGTGATTCTTGAGCGCGCGCCCGAACGCCTCACGCTCGGTGTTCACCATCTTGGTCCAATTGCCCCCGCGCCCGGGCGCGACGGCCGCGCCAACCATGATAGTCGGCACCCAATAGACACCTTTGCGCGCGATATCTTCCGCTTCGGATTCGGTCATGCCATCGCCGTGTTCGACAGAATCGACCCCCGCGCGCAGTGCCGCAGCGATCCCGTCCGAACTGATACAGTGCGCGGCGACACGATGCCCGAGGCGGTGAGTTTCGTCCACAATCGCGTGCGCTTCATCATCAGTGAAATTGACGATGCCATGTAGGATGCCGTCATCGCCGTAGTGATAGCCGTGGTCGGAGTAATACTTAATCCAGTCGGCGCCGTGCGAGAGTTGCTCGCGCACCGCGAGCCGCGCTCCTTCGACGCCATCCACCGGCTGCACGCCATGCGGCATATCGAGCTCCCACGCGTAACCGAGCAGCGGATACATCCCGGTGGGCGCCATCGCCCGCGTGGAGACGAAAAGCCGCGGCCCGGGAATTACGCCGTCGTTGATCGCTTTCTTCACATCCACGTCGGCGTACATCGCGCCCTCGGTTTCTAGATCGCGCAGTGCCGTAAATCCGTGGTCGAGCGCGATCTTGACGTTGCGCGATGCCAACAGCGCGCGATACGGAATGGATTGCTTCAGGATTTGCTCGGCGTAGTCTGCTTCCGTGACGTCGCCTTGAAGAAGAATGTGCGTGTGTGCATCAATCAGACCGGGCAGAACAGTTGCATTCGAGAGATCGATGAATTCGGCGCCGGATGGAGGAGCGCCGCTGGGCGTGACGCTCACGATTTTTCCGTCTTCAACGAGTATGAGCGCGTTCGCGACGGGATTGTCGCTCTTGCCGTCAATTAATTTGCCGGCGCGGATGGCAATTCGCTTCGACGCAGGCGCGGCGCTCGACTGCGCGAAGAGCGGAATGTTCGGAGCTATGGTGAGCGAGAGCATAATCGCCAGCAAGACTATTATTGGATTTCGCATCGAAGCGCCTCCACTCGAAGGATTCTATCGGTCTCCGGAATCTCTGCATTGATTCGCGCAGCTTCAACGAAGCCCGCGACGACGAGATCGTTGCCGGCGTTAGCGGCCTTGCGAGCCTGCGGCGGCGCCCGACGCTTCTTCGATCCACTCGTCAATGCGCCCAAGCGCATGGCGAAGGGCGTGCGATTCACCGCCGTAGCCAATTCGGAAATATCCGTCCAAGCCGAGCTGAATTCCGGATTGAATCAGAACGCTTTTGCGTGTGCGCAATTCTTCGGCGAGCTCGGCTGATTTCCACGGGCGATTGTAGCCGTACCATACGATCGCGCCGGCACGCGGCGGAACATGAGTGAGGAGATCGGCATGCTTCGCGGCCCACTCGCGCATGATCGGATACTGTCGGCGAACAATGCCGCGCGTGCGTTCAAGAATGCGCGTGTTATTCGCCGGCTCGAGCGCGATCGATGCGAGCTTCTCCGTCAACATCGTCGGAGCCATGCTCGCGTAATCGTGATAGCTCCAGAGTTTGTCCATCATCGAAGCCGGCCCGACGATCCAACCCGTGCGCAGACCCGGCAAACCGTATGCCTTCGAGAGTCCGCCAGTGCAGAAGAGCCGGTCGTATCCGCCCCAAAGGCTAGGCGTCGTGTCGCCTTCGAGTTCGGCGCCGCGATACACCTCGTCTGAGAGAATATAAGCGCCGGCCTTTGCGGCGGCGTCGCAAATCGCTTTGCGCGCGTCGGCGCTAAGCGTCGCACCCGTCGGATTATTCGGATTGCACACGGCGATGATGCGAGTTTTGTTCGTGACAAGTCGCGCTAAGTCGGAGAGTTCAGGCGCCCAACCAAGATTTTCGCGTAGCCAGAACGGCTTCACGGTCGCGCCAAAGCCCTTGCCCAGTCCGTGCACCTGCATGTAATTCGGCATCATGAAAACAATTTCGTCGCCCGGCTCGATGAGGAGCCACGTAACGAGGAAGTTCGCTTCGGCGCAACCGGCCGTCAGGAGGACGTTCTCGGCACGAGCGCCGGGATAGAGCGCCGCGATTTTTGCGCGCAGATCCTCGCTGCCGTTCGTCTGGGGATAGCCGAGCCTTTGATTCAGAATCTTCTCGATGTCGGCAGTCTCGCCGAGCAACTCGCGCAGCGTCATCGGATCCACGCCGCTTTCGCTGACATTCAGATCGACGCGGTTCTCCCATACGCTCTGCCAGCGTTCCATCTCAAAAGGTGCGATCTGCATTTCGGATCTCCTGGATTTGTTCGCCCGTTATCGCAAGAGCGCGATTAAACCGCAATACGCCGCAAACCGAAAGTGAATTTCTCAACGCGAATATTTCCGACGGACGCTGGACGCCAGAGAACGCCGTTGCCAGCGGCGGAGTCCCGCGAGAGAATGTCGCGCGGAGGAATCATGGGCCAGCGCTTTTTGATACTCATATACGCTTTTCTATTTGTTTGCGCTTTCGCGTCGAGTGCACGCGGGCAGACTTCCACGACCTCGATGCGCTTCGCGGTATCAGGCGATTCGCGGGATTGCGGCGACGTGGTGATGCCGGCGATTGCCGTAAAAGCGATCGCACAGCGGCCCGCCTTCTATTGGCACCTCGGCGATTTCCGCAAGATCTACGATTTCGATGAAGACATGCAGCACGAGCCGGAACATCTCGCGAAGCCCATGTCCATCATCGATTACGAGAGTCTTGCATGGGGCGATTTCATTGAAAACCAAACTGTTCCGTTCGGCTCGCTTCCCATGTTCCTCGGCATCGGCAATCACGAAACGATTTCTCCGAAAACGCGTCCGGAATTGATCGCTCAATTCGCGGACTGGTTCGACGCGCCGGTGCTCCGCGAGCAGCGCCTCCGCGACGATCCTCTCGACCATTTCCTCCGAGCTTATTACCACTGGATCGAGAACGGAGTCGATTTCATCAATCTCGATAACGCGACGCCCGATCAATTCGACAGGGCGCAATTAGGATGGTTTGAGAAGGTTCTCGCGCGCGATGAAGCCAGTCCCGAGATTCATTCCGTTGTTGTTGGCATGCATGAGGCCCTGCCCGACAGCATTTCCGCGGGCCACAGCATGAACGAGTCTTCCGCGGGCACGGATAGCGGCCGTCGCGTTTACGTTGACTTGCTTCGCGCGCAGAACGAATCGCACAAATATGTGTACGTCCTGCAGAGCCATTCCCACTATTACATGGCGAATATTTTCAACACGCCGTACTGGAAGGCGCATGGCGGCGTCTTGCCCGGATGGATCATCGGGACGGCCGGAGCCGTCCGTTACGCACTCCCGGAAAAATCCTCCGACGCTAGCGCCGCGATGACGAAGGTTTACGGCTATTTGCTCGGAAGCGTCTCGGCAAACGGCGAAATTCGATTTGAATTTGAAAGAATAAACGAGGACGAAATTCCCGTAACCGTCGTGAGCCGGTTCACCCCGGAGTTCGTTCACTGGTGCTTCGCGGAGAATTCCAGCGCGCACTAAGTTCATAAAAGAACTCTCGGATATTCGGACAAACTTGATATAATTTAAGCATGGCGAGAGGTTGGGAAAGCAAGGCGGTCGGCGATCAAATCGACGCCGCGGCGGTCGAGAAGTCACCTAGCGAATCCAGATCACTTTCACCGGCACAGGCCAATACACTGCGGGAGAAGAAAATCCTGGAGCTCTCACGTGCGCGAGTCACGTCAGATCTCGAGAATAGCCAGGATCCTCGCTACCGCAGTCTTCTAATGCGCGCGCTCGAAGACCTCGACGCGAAGCTTGCCGGTCTAGCGCAAGCCGGCTAACCGGTTTTCGTTGAGCACTAACCACACGGCAATCTCACGCACCAGTACGTCCTGACGCACGACTACTTCCCTATACGCTTGGAGTTCGGACCGGCGTCGGGCCGGGTGTATCCTGACGAGGCTTTCGATGTATCCAGAGCGTATCGAGGCTTGCCTATGAGCACCGCTTCTGTTCCCATCGCTCCCGCAACTCCCATTGCCGGTTTGCAATTGGCCTTACGAATCCTAATCGGATCCGGACTCGTTTGGCTACTGGTCCGGAGTCTCGGCCATCATGATCCCCTCTGGGCGATGATCTCGGTGGTGATCGTGTCGGATGCAGAGCTAGACGCGACGGTAAAAGCGTTTCGCTACCGCGCACTAAACACGGTTATCGGCTGCGCAGTGGGCCTGGCGTTTCTCTACGTGCTCGGCACGGCAAGCTGGTCGATTCTTCTCGCGATGTCCGCCGCTGTTCTGATCTCAACTTCTTCGGCCTATACCCTCTATGCCTGGCGGATTGCGCCGGTAACTGTCGTTCTCGTCATGATGCCCGGCATCCTTCAGAGCTCGCGCGTCGCCGGTACACCGATTGCGATTAGGCGCACAGAAGATGTGCTCTTAGGCAGCGCGGTGGCCGTGGTCGTGTCCTGGATTTTTTCCGTAGCGGCGCGAGCGCGGCGGCGGAACGTGGTGCAAGAGCGGCCGTCGAGCTAGCCCATGTTGGAAAAATGCTCGGGCTCGATCTTGTACATCACCCGAACTTCTCCCGGCTGGCGGAACGGGTACTTGTCCTTGCCGAGATATTTCTTCGCCATCTTATCAATGTGCTCGTCCGCGCCTTTTTCGACAATCTCGGCGACCTTGCCGCGAACTTCAAGATAGCGGTAAGGATTCGCGGGATCTGAGATGGCGAGCGAGACGCGGCCATCGCGGCGAAGATTCTTGTCTTTCTGGCGCCCCTTGGCCGAATTCACGATCACGTAGTGGCCGTCGAAATCAACCCACACCGGCGTGACCTGAGGCCTGCCATCGGGCATGAGCGTGCCCAGATTTGCGAATGCCGGCTTTTCAAATAAATCTTTGTGCGTTGCGGGAATTTCTGCGGACATTTCATCCTCCTGACGAACGTAAAGATTAGTCTTCTGAGACGCATACTTTAGCACGAGGCTGCAACGTTGAAGTAGATGCCCTTCATCGCTATGAGGTCGCAATTGCCGGGCGCAAATAGGTGCATGATAATCTGAATCCTGATGACGCGATTCTTTGCCGCCGCCGTAATCGTTTCAGCGTCGATAGCGTGCGTAGGTGCCGGAACAATCAGCAACGGGCGCGCGCCGCAGCAATCCACGAACGGACGTCCTACATTTTATCGCGACGTCCTTCCGATCCTCCAGCAGCACTGCCAGGCGTGCCACCGCGACGGCGGAATAGCGCCGATTCCATTCGAGACCTACGAGCGCGTCGCGCGCAAAGCCGGCGCGATTGCCGATGCCGTCACCAGCGGCAAGATGCCGCCGTGGTTTGCCGACCGAAATATCGGCAAATTCGCGAACGATCCCTCGCTCTCAGATCGGGAAATCTCGACGCTTGCTGATTGGGCGGACGCCGATGCTCCGGCCGGCGATCCGCACGATGCTCCTCCTCCGCGCGCGTGGGCCGGCGGCTGGAATATTCCTGAACCAGACGACATTGTAAAAATGCCTACGCCAGTTTCGATTCCGGCGCAAGGTGAAGTCGAATACACCTACGAAATTATTCCGACGGGCTTCAAAGCTGATAAATGGGTACAGATGTCGCAGGTTCGGCCATCGAGCCCGCAATACGTTCATCACGCGGTTGTCTACATCCGGCCGCCCGATTCGAAATGGTTGCGAGGAGCGCCGGTTGGCGTGCCATTCACAGCTTCAACGCTGAAAAGCAAAAAAGACAAGCACGACGCCAATTGGACCGACAGTGATGTGCTGCTTGTCTATGCACCTGGAAGTTCGCCGGATTCGTGGCCCGCGACAATGGCGAAATTTGTCCCCGCAGGATCCGATCTCGTTTTTCAAATTCACTACACGACGAACGGCCGCGCCGGAAGCAACCAGAGCAGCATCGGCCTGATTTTTGCGAAGTCGCCGCCTGCCCAACGGGTCCTTACGTTGCAACTGACGAACGATTCCTTCGCGATTCCTCCCGGCGCCGATGACTATCGCGTCGAGGTTCACGGCTCGCTGCCAAACGACGCCACGCTCCTCAGCTTTTTCCCTCACATGCACCTCCGCGGGAAGCGATTCGAATACAACATCGTGCACAAGGACGGGAGCCTCGAAACGCTTCTACGCGTCAATTATCATTTCCACTGGCAGATGAGCTATCGCCTCGCCGACCCGCGCCCGCTGAAGGCTGGGACGGTCCTGCAGGCCGTGGCGTGGTTCGACAACTCAGCGAAGAACGAGCACAATCCCGATCCGAATAAGACCGTCCGCTGGGGCGATCAAACGACGGATGAAATGATGGTCGGTTTCTTCGATGTCGCCGTCGCAGGCAATCTGGACAAGTGGCACTTCTTCATCCGCCACCCGGCGACGAAATAATTCCCCTTATACCTTTAATCGTTCCTATGCGACCGTTGGAAAAACTTGCGACCGAGAGCGGCGGGCCTACCGACCAGCCCTGCGACTGCTGAGCGTGCGTTCGTAGCGCCGGCATCTTGCCGGTGGTTGTTGGGAAAATGAGCAGCGGTTCAGTAGCTCTGCCAGAACTGCGCGTCAGGTTGAAAAAACGTGACGCCGATGCGCAGCCGCCCGTGGAATCGTTTGCTGACGTGGATCACGCGGCACTCGCGCTCGGCTTGGTTTTCGGTGTTGGTAAGGCAAAGCCGCTGGCCGGGGAAGACGTTCTCCGCGAGCGAGAGTCTGCAACCGCCGTCATTCAAATCCAGCGTGAATGCTTCCTCGTGAAACGGTTGCTGGTCGGTGTTGGAGCCGTAGACGAAAAGCGGAACGTTCAGCTCGACGCGTTTGCTATTGCGCCGGTCGCCCCGGTGAGTTTCGAGTTGCTGTTCCTGCGTGCGCTGGATGGCTCGAGCCCGATGCTGCTCTGCGGCCCTCAGCGCGTCCCAAATCCGGCTCACTCTGACCCCCAAGGCTGGCCGCCCCAATTGACCTCAAAGTATTGATGCAAATGAAGCCTCACGGAAGTCAGATTTCCGAGCTTTAGCGGAAGAGTAAATGCACGCTTTCCGCCTTTGAGCGCTAGCCAATCCGGGCAAAGACGCTGGTATAATTTTCGCGGGATACCACATTTCAATTCCAGCGACTCATCTAAATTCCTCTTGGCGTCGGGTGTCTGTGGGAGCTTTGCGCATGCGCTCTGATAGTGACCGGGCTTGCACTCCGTTGGCGCGGGCTATGAAGACGCATTTATCGCGCCTCATCCTGTTTTTGATTCTGGCGCCGACGGCTCAGCTCGGCTTCGCTGCGCAAAACGCCTCATCTCAGGATGCACAGAGGGATATCAACGCGAAAGCTCAGGCGGCCTATCAAGCAGGCAATGCAGCTGTCGCAAATAACGACTTCAAGTCCGCAGAAGTACAGTTCGAGACAGTTGTGCGGCTAGCCCCGCAGATCGAAGAAGGTCACAGTTCTTTGGGCGCAGTTCTGATATCGCTAGGGAAGTTCCCGCAAGCAACAAAGGAGCTGGAAAAAGCGCTCACGCTGAAGCCTGGCGATGTTTCCGCGCAGACAAATCTCGCCCTGGCGTACGAGCAAACCGGCGCTTACACCAAAGCGATTGTATTGTTCAAACAAGTCGAAGCTGGCACACACGGAGGATCGAATACCGCCTCGCCGCACGCACTTCCGTCGTCGGTGCTTGCAGCTTACGCCCGCTCGCTGGCTGCCATTGGTCAGGTCCCAGCGGCAATCGCCAAGATGAAGAACGCCGCCGCCGAATCCCCGCAGAATGCCGAACTTCATGACGACTTGGGCTCGCTATACGCCATCGAGAAAGCCTGGCCGGCGGCCATAGGCGAGTTTCAGAGGGCAACCGAGCTTAATCCGCAATTCGCAGCGGCTCACATGCATCTCGGAGTAGCGTTAGTCGCGCAACAGCAAGCCCCGGCGGCGATTTCGGAGCTTATGCTCGCCTGCCAACTCGCTCCAAACAACGCGATGGCCGCCGCCGAGCTGGGCAGCGCATACGTTGCAAATAATGAAGACGACAAAGCCATCGTGGAATTCCAGCGCGCCATCGAACTCAATTCCGCAGCCACGGAAGCTAAATATCAACTCGCTCTGGCGCTGCAACGCACCGGCCGCGAGCACGACGCTTTTCCCTTGCTTCGCCAAGTCGTTGAAGCTGAGCCGAAGAACGCAGACGCAGTTGGAAGCTTGGGTCTCGCTCTCCTCCTTGCCGGAAACGCAAAAGATGCCATTCCGTTTCTCCAGCGCACGCTTGCAAATCGGTTCAATGATCCTACCGCGCACGAGAATCTCGCAGCCGCGTACATGCAAATGAACGAAATTGACGAAGCCATCCACGTCCTCAAATCTGGCCTCAAGGGCAACCCCGACAATTTCCAGCTTCATTACAATCTCGGACTCGCACTCAAGTTAAAGGATGACAATGCGGCTGCCATACCAGAACTCGAGACCGCGGCCAAGCTCGACCCTTCAGCCCACGAGCCGCATTACACGCTCGGAATCCTCTACATGCAGGACGGCCGCTACGACGACGCAGCCCGCGAACTCTCGCTCGCGATGAAGCTGCACCCCGACAACGCTGACGGATGGGCTACGCTCGGTAGCCTCTATCGAAAAATGAACAAACTGCCGGAAGCCGCCGACGCTTTACGCGAAGCCATTCGTCAAATGCCCAGCCAGCCCGATCCTCACCTGACACTGGCAATGGTTCTCGCGCAGCAGGGTCAGTCGGCCGAAGCAGCCATCGAGCGAAAAAAGGGCGCAGAATTGGAACGCGTGACCATGAATCGCCAGAGAGCCACAGTCTCCACAAATTCAGGCAACGCTTTGCTGCAAAAGGGGCAGGTCGCAGACGCCGTCGAACGGTTCGAGGAAGCGCTCAGCAACGATCCTAACTATGCCGAAGCCCACCGTGGGTTAGCCAATGCTTTGGACCGTCAAGGTAAAAAGGCGGAAGCAGCAGAAGAACGGCATAAGGCCGACGAGTTGGAAAAACCGCAGCCGTAATCCGCGCCTGGCTGCAGACTATGATTCAGAATGCGGCCATTTACACGGAATCGGAGATGCGCTATACCAAGCTACACAGCATGCCAGCCCAGATGGATACAATTTTTTGCCCAACGGCATATTCTTGCGGTAGGACTCCGCAATGCTCCGAAGACGTTGTAATGGCCGCTTTCGACGAGTCGAATTGGAAATTGCATTGCCGGACTAGAGCGTGATGAAGTTTCGAATGAGCCATATCGCTGAGATCGCCGCCGGTTCCCTGGCCTGTATCGCATTGCTCATGGGGACCCTGCAATTCGCCACCTATGCCCAGTCCGACGAAATCCAAGCGCGGAAAAATTATTCCGACAAAATTCGCGAGACGTACAACTTTGGTTTCGGCAAGGACAACTTATCGCTCCCCGGAAACGCCGCCATCGAGGGCAACGAATTCATCCAGCCCGGCGCTTTTCCCGAGGCGGAATATTGCGGCCATTGCCACGAAGAGGCCTACCACCAGTGGCGTCAGGCGTTGCACTCCAACTCTTTCCGCACACCGTTCTACCGCACCAGTGTCAACATTCTGATCCAATACAAAGGAATCGAATTCTCGCGGCACTGCGATAGCTGTCACAATCCGATTGCCGTGCTTTCAGGCGCGTTGACTCAAAACTCTCAAGTCGATCGCGCCTTTGACAAAGACGGCGTAACTTGCTCAACCTGCCATTCGATTCAGAAATTGCAATCCACTTCGGGCAATGGCGGCTATGTGATGGGCGTTCCCGCCGTAATGGTGGACGAGAAGGGCAATCGCATTCCCGGCGAAGTTCCCTTCGGCGATATCCTGGCGAATCCGGAGCGTCATTCCAAGGCCGTGATGCAATCCTTTTATCGCACGCCGGAATTCTGCGCTGCCTGCCACAAGGCCAACCTGCCCAATCCGCTGAACGATTACAAATTCATCCGCGCCTTCACCACCTACGACGAATGGCAAAATTCCAAGTTCTCCAAGCGCAGCCCGCTAACTTTTTACATGGCAGATTTCACCACATGCCAGGACTGCCACATGAAGCGTGCAACGGCCATCCTGCCCGATTACGGCGCGAAGCAAGGAACGTTTGCGTCGCACCGCTGGCTGGCGGGTAACACCGCAGTTCCCTTCTACTACGGCTTCGCTGAGCAGCTCCAGAAGACCATCGAGTTCCTGAAGGCAGGCAACTTCCTCAACGTGGATATCTTCGCACTGAAAAAAGCGAGCGACGACACCATGATCGCCCCGCTAGGCTCGGTGCCCTTCCAGCTTGAGCCCAACGACGTTGTCGAAGCTTACGTCGTCGTCCAGAACAAGAATATTGGTCACTCGCTGATTCCCGAAGTTCGCGATCTCTACGAGGCGTGGGTCGAAGTCACAGTGAAGGACGCCGCAGGAAACGACATCTATCACAGCGGCTTCCTCAAACCAGACGGCATGCTCGATACTCGCGCCCATAGCTTTACCAACCGGCCAGTGAATATCTCCGGAGAATTTGTGGACAATCACAAGGTCTGGACCATCCATTCCATGGCCTACGACAACTCCATTCAATCCGGACGCTCCGCATTGGTGCGCTATGAATTCCGAATTCCGCATGACGTAAAGGGGCGGGTGAGCATTACAGCCAGCGTGAACTATCGTCACTTTCGCCAGAGTTATCTGAACAATGTATTCGGCGCCGATCATCCGCTCTACCCCGTCGTTGAGTTGGCATCTCGCACGCGCACGCTGAACATGGGCATGAATAATCCCACACCTGCGGAAACGGGCGACAATCAAGACTGGATGCGCTGGAACAATGTCGGCATCGGCTTCCTCGATCAGCAGCAATACTCCGACGCGATCGCGGCTTTCGAGCAAGTGGTCAAACTGCGGCCGGACTATGTGGACGGCTACGTGAACGTGGGCCTAACCTACATCGACTGGGAAAAATATTCTTTGGCGAGGCCCTCCCTCGAGAAGGCGCTTCAGTTGCGTCCCGATTACGCCCGGGCGCTCTACTATCTCGCCTTGGTAGATCGCCGCGAGGGACATCCCGAAGCGGAAGTCGCCAATCTGCAGAGGGTTGTAGAACAATATCCGCAATCGCGCGATGCGCGCCGGGAACTTGGCATCGCCTACTATCAACAGCATCGTTCCGATGATGCCGTGGCGCAATTTCAAGCTTTGCAGGCGATCGATCCCGACGATGTGGCGGCGCACTACAATCTTGCGATTCTGTATCGCCGCAAAGGCATGAAGGCCGAGGCCGCCGCGCAGGCCGCGCTATATGCCACCAAGAGAATCGATCCTGCCGCTCCAACGTATTCACTCGATTTTCTACGCAAGCATCCAGAAATATCCACAGAGAGCGTGCCCTGGCACATGCACACGGATCTGAAGCCCATGACCGCCAAAGGCAACGGACAGCAGTAGCTGAGAGGGATTCTTGTCGCCTATAGATCGCCGGAAATTTCTTCGTTCGCTAAGCCGCACGGCGCTAGTACTTCCATTCGCAGATATCCTGGCCCTGGCCGCTCCCGCTCAACAACAGCAAGAAACCAAACCAAAAATCGGCCCGATCGAGCGCAGCTACGACGCCAAGCCCGCATCTGCACCGCCAGGCCCGAAATCTCCGATAGAAGGCACACCGCTCGGCGTCAGCTTCGTTGATGTCGTCAAAGGTTCGGGTCTCGATGTTGAAACGATTTACGGCGGCGTCGGCAAGAACAAATATCTCCTCGAAACCACAGGCTGTGGCCTCGCCTTCTACGATTACGACAACGACGGCTGGCTCGACGTCTTCCTCGTGAACGGCTGGCGCCTCGAAGGATTCGCCAAGGGCAAGGAGCCGCATTGCCATTTGTTCAAGAACAACCGCGACGGCACGTTCACCGACGTCACCAAAGGCTCCGGCCTGGATATTCGCACAGGCTGGGGGCAAGCCTGCTGCGTCGGCGACTACGACAACGATGGCCATGACGATTTGTTCGTCACCTACTACGGCCAAAATGCCCTGTATCACAACAACGGCGACGGAACTTTCGTCGATGTCACAGAACGCGCGGGGCTCACGCAGCCCGGCCCGAAGACGCGCTGGAATACCGGCTGCACCTGGGTAGACTACGACCGCGACGGCCATCTCGATTTGTTCGTTGCCAACTACGTTGACTTCGATCTGAAGACCGCTCCTCTTCCCGAAGAAGGCCCTTGCACTTACAAGGGAATCCTCGTCGCCTGCGGCCCTCCCGGCCTGGCTGGCGGAAAAAATATTCTGTATCACAGCAATGGAGACGGCACCTTCACCGATGTGAGCGAAAAATCGGGCATGTGGAATGCCATCGGCACCTACGGTCTCAGCGTCGCCGCGTCGGATCTCGATAACGACGGCTGGCCCGACATCTACGTCGCCAATGATTCCGCGCCCGCCACTCTATATCTGAATCAGAAAGACGGCACCTTCAAGGACGTTGCCATCGAATCTGGTGCAGCGCTCTCCGCCGAGGCAAAGCCGCAAGCCGGCATGGGCGTTTCCATCGGCGATTACAATCGCGACGGCAATCTCAGTATTGTGAAAACGAATTTCGCCGGCGATACCGATTCCCTCTACACCAATCTCGGCGAGGGCGTCTTCGAAGATCGCACTTATCCCAGCGGTCTCGGCGTGAACACGCGCCTTCTGGGCTGGGGCGTCGGCTTCTTCGATATGGACAACGACGGTTGGCTCGACATCTTGATGTCCAACGGCCACGTCTATCCCGAGGTGGACAAATCGAAGGCTGACCTGAAATACGCCGAACACAAATATCTCTATCGCAATCTGCGCAACGGACGTTTCGAAGAGGTCACCGAACAAGGCGGCCCCGGAATTATGGAGGGCGCATCGGCGCGCGGTTGCGCCTTCGGCGACTATGACAACGATGGCGACCTCGACATCGCGGTGAACTGCGTCAATTCGATTCCGCAACTTCTGCGTTGCGACTCAACCCTCAATCGCAACTGGATCAAGATCAAACTCGTGGGCGTGAAATCCAACCGAACCGGCATCGGTACGCGCGTACTCGTAACGGCCAAGACGGTCCCGGGCGCAACGAAGCCGCTCGTTCAGATGGACGAACTGCGCAGCGGCGGCAGCTATTTTTCACAAAACGACATGCGCATGCACTTTGGTCTCGAACAGGCAACGAAAGTCGAAATGGTCGAGATTCGCTGGCTAAGCGGGCAAATCGACCAATTGAAAAATCTCGAGGTAAACCGCCTCTATGTTATCCAGGAGGGCGGCAAGATCCTCAAAACGGAAGCGCTGAAGCCCGCGACAAAATCGTAGCGCGCTCGCGCCGTTTGCAACGGCAGCAACGACAGCGACGCTATCGACAGCAGCAGCGGTATCAATGACGACAACGACGTAACTGCAAACCGATGCGACGACATCACAAACTCATGCTTAGTCTGGCAATTCTCATCCCCGCCGTGTGCCACGGACAAACAAAGTGTCCCTGGATCAACGAAGCAACAGCACGCGGAATCCTTGGCGGCGCCGCGAATGTGAGCGTGACCACCAACGTCACCCATCAGGGCGATGGCGTCTGTAAATTTTCGCGGCAGCAAGGAAATGCGGTTTACGAGCTGCGCATCTCGGTCGACATCATGACCGACATCCCCAAACAATTTCCCACCTACCTCGCGCAATGCCCGTCCAAGAGCACCCCGCTCCGCGCCATCGGCAATGAAGCTGTAATGTGCAGCACTGACGCCAAGACTGATGCCAAGCCCGGCGCCAACACCGTCACGAAAGGCGAAGCCTTCGCAGAAAAAGTGGTCGGCCGCGTGCGCAGTCAGGCTTTCGTCGTAAGCGTAAGCTCCAGCATCGAGAACGACGCCTCGATGACGCGCGAAATGCGTCGCGAGAAGGCCAACCTCATAGCCGAGCAGGTAGCCGGAATCCTCTTCTAGATTTTCTCGATCGGTCTAAAAACTTACAAAAAGGTTGGTGGGCCCGCCAGGATTTGAACCTGGGACCAACGGATTATGAGTCCGC
>Ga0302324_100000479_pt1 | contig 107625 bp, 99 predicted proteins | sample Palsa_T0_1_FD_201949 | JGI IMG/M metagenome (GOLD analysis project Ga0302324, IMG submission 201949) | Peat permafrost microbial communities from Stordalen Mire near Abisko, Sweden - Palsa_T0_1 | ecosystem: Environmental > Terrestrial > Soil > Palsa > Peat permafrost | place: Sweden: Abisko... | reverse complement strand
CACGTCCGGTGGTTGGTCGGCGAGCGAAATGCCGCCCTTCAGATCGGCCGCGTTCTGCTGCTCGGCCAGCGTTCGCGCCGCTTCGCTCGACGCGCCGCGTTCGGACAGGATATAAACCGATGCGCCGCCGACCCCGCGGTCGCGCACCGCATCGGCGTGGATCGAGACGAACATGTCGGCGTGCGCCGCGTGCGCCCGATCCATGCGAGCGCGCAGGTCAACGAAATAATCCCCATCGCGCGTGAGCACCGCGTGCATTCCCGGTTCGCGACCGATGCGCGCCGCGAGCGCACGCGCGATGGCCAGCGTGACGTCCTTTTCATGCGTACCGGACACGCCGGTGGCGCCGGGATCATCCCCGCCATGCCCGGCGTCGACCGCCACGATGATATTGTGCTCGCCCAGCGGTGCATGCGCCGCGCGTACGCTGCGGGGCGGTTTCGCTACCGTCGCTGCCGGCGTTGCTGGGGCGGCTGCCATCGCTGGCGCGGCCGCTGGGGCTGGTGCTGGTCCGACCGCCGGGGCATTGATGCCCGCGTCCACCGCCAGCGCGATGCGCAGCTGGTAGCCGCCGCCGCTCGCCACCGGCTGCAGCTGCGGTTGCACGGGCGAGCGCAGCTCCACCACCAGCCTGAGCGTGCGGCGCTCGTGCACACCTGAGCGCACCGCGGCCACGACTGCGCCCTCGGGCGGCTGCGGCAACCTGGCCCGGCGCCGGGTATCGGGCAGATCGATGACCAGCCGCTCGGGATTGTGCAGACGGAAGATATGTTGCGCGACCCGCCTGGACAGCGACAACGTGAGGACCGCGCTGCCCTGCTGATTGGCCTCCAGGGCGATCCGGTCCAGCTCCGCGCCCGAGGCCCGGCTCGGCGAGGTGACACCCAGCAGCCCCACAACTGTGAGGCCGGCGGCGAGTCTGCCGCGCCAGAGATGCCTACCGAATTCGTGCTTCAAGCGGTCGTTCCCTGCGCAATTGCGCCCGGCGACTCTATGCCGACTACGGCTACATTTCAATATTAATTAGCGAGATACATGCTTAAGCTCAACTCAGATCTGGTTTGGCAGCGCCGTGCGGGTCAGCGCCAGCCAGGTCTCGCCGGCGCTTGACCGGGCGTCAATGCAGGCGGTTCTGCCGCCATCAGCCCCGGCCGCGCCGATGTCGAGCTGCACCTGAAGGTCCGCGGGCGGCAGTGCACTGCCGGCGCGCTCCGGCCATTCGATCAGTAGAAGCGTGCGCCCGTTGAGGTAGTCGCGCAGACCCAGTTGCTGCAGTTCCTCGGCCCCCTGCAGCCGGTACAGGTCAATATGCACCGCCTCGCCGGCGCGCGCCGCGTAGGTCTCGATCAGCGCATAGCTGGGACTGCGTACGCTCTCCTCGACGCCGAGCGCCTGCAACAGCGCTGCGGCCAGCGTGGTCTTGCCCGCGCCTAGCTCTCCGGACAGAAAAATGATCCGCGGCTCACGCTCATCCCACGGGCAGTCGCGTGCCAGCGCCACGCCCAGTTCCTGCGTCGCGCGCGCGTTCGGCAGCCGCCATATCCCCTTCATCGGTGCAGATTCACCCAGCGATTGAGCGCATCGGCCAGCTCCAGAGCCAGAATGCCGCGCTCGCGCTCGCGCGCCAGGTCGTCGCCCGCCAGTGCATGCGCCATCACGCCGGCACGTGCGGCGAGCCACGGATCGCGGCACTGCGCCAGAATCCCGGCAATCGCGCCGGTCAGCACATCGCCCATGCCGGCTGCCGCCATGCCCGGGTTGCCGCGCTCGCAGATCGCAGGCATCGGGCTCGGGGCGTTCACCTGGTTCACGCCGATCAGCGTGCCCGCACCTTTGAGCACGATCACCGCGCCCGGATGCCGCAGCGTGAGCGAGCGCAGCGCCGCCATCCGATCCGCCTGCACCGCCGCGCTGCCGATCTGCAGCAGGCGGCCGGCCTCCCCGGGATGCGGCGTGAGCACCGAGCCCGGAGGGGCGGCCTGACCGCTCTCGGCCAGAAGATTGAGGGCATCGGCATCGATCACCAGCCGCTTGCCGCAACCCAGCGTGCGCTCGAGCACCGAGCGCGCCCAGGCCGAGCGGCCGAGGCCGGGCCCGATCGCCACTACGTCGGCCGCTGCCAGCAGCGCCGACAGCTCTTCGGTCTGGTCAACACCGTGCACGATCAGCTCCGGGCGACCGGCGGCGATCGCGAACAGGTTCTCGCGCGCAGTAGCCACCGTCACCAGCCCGGCGCCGACGCGCAGGCAGGCCTCGCCCGCGAGCCTGACCGCACCGGGCATGCCCGCGCCACCGCCCACGACCAGCACGCGGCCGAAGTCACCCTTGTTCGCCTGCCGCCGTCGCGATGGCAGCGCCAGGGGAATCTCGGCCTCGCTCAGCCGTTCCAGCAGCGCGGCAAAGCGCGGCTCCAGCGGCGGCGTCACCTCCAGGTCGTCGAACAGCAGCCGCCCGGCATATTCCGGGCCGTCCCCCAGGAACAGCCCGGTTTTGAGCGCCACGAAGCTGATGGTGCAGTCCGCGCGCACCGCCGCGCCCATCACCGCGCCGCTATCGGCATTCAAACCCGAGGGCAGATCCAGCGCGAGCACCGGACGCGCGCAGGCATTGATGGCCTGGATCGCCTCCGACAGCGGCGGCCGGACCGCACTGGCCAGACCGGTGCCGAGCAGTGCGTCCACGATCACGTCGGCCTGCGCCAGCAGCAGGGCAGAGTAGGTGACCACCTGGCCGCCACTGGAGCGAAAGTCCTGGCAGGCGGTACGCGCATCACCGCTGAGCTGATCCGGCGCGATGACGGCCAGCACCGTGGCCGACAGCCCGGCCGCCTGCGCGAAACGCGCCAGCACGTAGCCGTCGCCGGCGTTGTTGCCGCCGCCGGCGACCACGGCGATCTCCAGCGCCTTGGGCCAGCGGCTGCGCAAGGCGCGCAGCGCCGCCTCCCCGGCGCGCTTCATCAGCGTGTAGCCGCTCGTGCCCTGCGCGATCGCGTAGGCATCGAGCGCACGCACTTGCGCGGCGGAGTACAGCAGGCTGGCAGCAGACATACTCGGATTATACTGAGCCCAGGTAGCCAACCATGCACGAGCCCTCTGCAGCCGCGCCCGCGGCGATACCCACGGCGCGTGCACTGCGCGCGCAGATCGCGCGCGCGGCGCAGGAACTCGGCCTGAACGCCATCGGTATCAGCGAGATCACCCTGGATGAGGACGAGCGGCACCTGGAGCGCTGGCTCGAGCGCGGCTGGCACGGGGAGATGCATTACATGGCCCGCCACGGGCGCAAACGCAGCCGTCCGGCCGAACTCGTACCCGGCACGCTGCGCGTGATCTCCGCGCGCATGAATTACCGCGCGCGCGAGGCGCGGGCCGCCGAGGCCGTCCTGGGGGAGTCGGAGAGCGCATACATCTCGCGCTACGCGCTGGGCCGCGACTATCACAAGGTGATGCGCAAGGCGCTGCGGCAACTGGCCGCCGCGGTGGCCGCGCTTGCCGGCCCGCACGGCTATCGGGTATTCGTCGACAGCGCCCCGGTGCTGGAGAAGGCGCTGGCGCGCAATGCCGGTCTCGGCTGGATCGGCAAGCACACCAATCTGATCGCGCGCGATGCCGGCTCGTGGTTCTTCATCGGCGAGATCTTCACCGACCTGCCACTGGCGCCGGACGCGCCGGCCGAGGCTCATTGCGGCAGCTGCTCGGCCTGCATTCCCGCCTGCCCGACCGGCGCGATCGTGGCGCCTTATCAGCTCGATGCGCGCCGCTGCATTTCATACCTCACGATCGAGCTGGCCGGTTCGATTCCCCCGGCGCTGCGCCCAGCCCTGGGCAATCGCATCTATGGCTGCGACGACTGCCAGCTGGTGTGTCCCTGGAATAAATTCGCGCGCGATGCCTCGCACCCGGATTTCCGCGTGCGTCACGCGCTGGATTCCCCGCGCCTGACCGAGCTGTTCGGCTGGAGTGCCGAGAGCTTTGAACAACGCATGCGCGGCTCGGCGATCCACCGGATCGGCTATGAGCGCTGGCTGCGCAACATCGCCGTCGCGTTGGGCAATGCCGCTGCCAGCGCCGGCGTACTCGCTGCACTCGAAGCCCGGCGCGAGCACCCATCGGCGCTGGTGCGTGAGCATGTGGCCTGGGCGCTGCAGCAGCAGCGCGAGCGGGCGGCCGCCGAGCATTCCTGATCGCTCCTCGCCCGCCGCGCCCTACGGCCGGTGCGCACGCAGATTGTCGATCAGCCGCGCCCGTCCCAGCCTTACCGCCGTGAGTGCCACCAGGTCGCTCGACACGGCACTTGGTTCGCTCAGGTCCGCCGCATTCCTGATCGAGAAATAATCCACGCTCATGCCAGCCTGCTGCAGCATCAGGCTGCCTTCGCGCTCGAGTGCGGCGTGATCGGTGCTGCCGTCATAGATGGCGCGCGCTGCCCGGCTCAACGACTGATAGATCGCCGGTGCGCGAGCCCGCTCCTCGGCGCTCAGGAAGCGGTTACGCGAGCTCAGGGCCAAGCCATCGGTGGCGCGCACCGTGGGCGCACCCACGATCTGCACCGGCAGCGCCAGATCGAGCGTCATGTGTCGAACCACCAGCAGCTGCTGGTAGTCCTTCTCGCCGAACACCGCGACATCGGGCACGACGATGCCGAACAGCTTCGCCACCACGGTCGCGACGCCGTCGAAATGCCCCGGGCGGAAGCGGCCGCACAGGATATCGGACAGGCCCCGCACCACAATCAGCGTTCGCTGGTCGCCACCCTGCGGATACATATCCGCCACGCTGGGCGCGAACAACAGGTCGCAATGCGCCTCCTGCAGCAGCTGCTGATCCTCGAGCAGCGTGCGCGGATAGGCCGTGTAATCCTCGCTCGGTCCGAACTGCAGCGGATTGACGAAGATACTTGCCACCACGCGATCGCCGCGATAACGCGCCGCGGCGAGCAGGCTCATGTGGCCAGCGTGCAGATTGCCCATGGTCGGCACGAAGGCGACGCGCAGGCCGGCGCTGCGCCATTGCAGCACCTGCGAGCGCACGGCATCGACCGTGGTCAGCGTTTCCATCGCGCCTGCGGTATCAGAAGCAATGTTCCGGAGCCGGATACTCGCCGGATTTGACCGCCTGCACGTAACGTCCGACCGCGGCTTGCGGCGAATCGACGCCACTCATGAAATTGCGCACGAAGCGCGGCTTGCGGCCCGGAGTAATATCCAGAATATCGTACAGCACCAGTATCTGGCCATCGGTGTCGGGCCCGGCGCCGATGCCGATCACCGGCACCGTGAGCGCCTGGGTAATACTGCGGCCGAGCGCCGCGGGTATGCACTCGAGCAGCACCAGATCCGCGCCCGCTTCCTCCAGCGCCAGCGCATCCTCCAGCATGTGCCTGGCCGCCTCCTCGGCGCGTCCCTGCACGCGAAAGCCGCCGGTCTTGTGCACCGATTGCGGCTTCAGGCCCAGGTGCGCGCACACCGCGATGTCATGACTGGCGAGGAACTCGACGATCTCGGTCTGCCCCTTGCCGCTCTCGAGCTTGACCATGCGCGCCCCGCCCTCCTGCATCAGCCGCACGGCGTTCGCCAGCGCCAGCTCGCGCGACGGATAGCTCATGAATGGCAGATCGGTGATCAGGAACGGCCGGTGCAAACCGCGCGCGGCCGCGGCGCTGTGATACACCATATGATCCATGGTGACCGGCACCGTGGTGTCGTGACCCTGGATCACCATGCCGAGCGAGTCACCGGCCAGCGCCACGTCGACGCCGGCGGCATCCAGCACCGCGGCGAAACTGGCATCGTAGACGGTCAGGCAGGCGATCTTCTCGCCGCGCTGTTTCATCTGCTCGAGCGTGCTGAGGTTGACCGGCGGACGATCGGAATCACGCAGCTGTAACTGGGTGTACATGGACGGCTCCTAAAGTGCCGCGTGCCGCATCGGATTGTAGTAGAGGCGTCCGCGGCGCAGGCGCCGGATCGCCGCCAGCAGCTCCTCGTAATCCTCGGGGATATTGACCGGGTCGATGGCGGCCGCGTTGACGATCAGCAGCGGCCCTGCATCGTACTCGTGAAAGAAGCGCGCGTACGCATCGTTGAGCCGCTCCAGGTACCCACGGTCAATGAATTGCTCGTAGCGGATGCCCCGGCGGCTGATGCGCGCGAGCAGCACGTCGACCGGCGCCTGCAGATAGATCACCAGATCGGGTTTGGGGGCCTCGATCGCCAGTTTGGCGTAAACCTGTTCGTACAGGCGGTATTCCTCTTCATCCAGCGTGGTGCGCGCGAACAGACGGTCCTTGTCGATCAGATAGTCGGCCACTCGCAGCGGCGCGAACAGATCCTGCTGCTTGAGGGCGGCGAGCTGTTGCGCGCGCTGAAACAGAAAATGCAGCTGCGCCGGCAGCGCACCGGCGCGCGGATTGCGGTAGAAGCGCTCGAGGAAGGGATTGTCGTCGGCGCGCTCGAGCACCAGCTCGGCCCCCAGGGTCGAGGCGAGCTTGGCCGCGAGCGTGGTCTTGCCGACCCCGATCGGCCCCTCGATCACGATGAAGCGGTGTGACAGAGTTTCAGGCGCCATGCGTTATCGGATTACCGTCCAGACGCCAGATGCCCGCGCAGTCGGCACGGGCTGCAAGCTCGGCAACACGCCCGCAGCCAGGCACGTTCAGCTCCGGCGCCACCTCGAGCAGAGGATACAGAACGAAGTTGCGCTGCACTATCCCGGGGTGCGGCAGCGTGAGGTCCGCACTGGCGAGCCGCTGCGCGCCGAACACCAGCAGGTCGAGATCGATGCGGCGCGGACCCCAGCGCACGCGCGGCGGCTCGCGGCCCAGCGCCACCTCGAGTGCACGCAGCGCCTGGAAAAACGCCGGCGCCTCGAGCTGTGTGAGCAGCGCCGCCACCGCGTTGACGAAGTCCGGCTGCGCCGCCGGGCCCAGAGGCTTCGACCCGTAGAGGGTGGAATTCAGTACCAGTCGCGTCTGCGGCAGTTCCGGCAACGCTGCGAGCGCGCGTCGGACCTGTATCGCCGGCTCATCCAGATTGCTGCCGATGCCGACGTAGGCCGGGCGCCACAGCATTCAAGGCGAACCCGGAAAGCCGCGGCGGCGGCGGCGGCGGCGGCGTGTCCGGCGGCCCGCCACGCTGCCCGTTGCAGCGCCGGCGGCCGCGCCGGCCTCGGGCGCCTCCGGCTCTGGCGGGGCGGGCGCTGGTAGCGGCGCGCCGGGCGCGGCCGGCGCAGGCGGTGCGTTGGCGCTCTTCGCGCCGGCACGAGCTCGCGGCAGCGCGTCGAGCATGCGCAGCCGCTCGTCCGGCGACACCTCCTGCAGCCGCGTCCACCAGGCCGCGATATCCGCCGGCGCCAGACCCAGCTGCGCGCGCAGCGCCAGCAGATCGAACGCCGCGCGGAAACGCGGCTGTTCGAGCAGGCGCAGGGCGCGTTTGCCGCGCGGCTGCTCGAGCCGGGGCTGAAACGCGTACATTTCCCGCAATCCGAGGGCCACCCGCCGCGGAATCGTCACGCGCGCCGAAGCCTCGCGCAACGCCCGATCGCAGGCCTCCACGATCGCGCCGATTTCGTGCCAGCGCTGCGGCGGCAGGGATTCGATCGCCGCGGCGATCGGCCCGTACAGCAGCAGGGCGAACAGGTACGTCGGTGTCACCGGCTTGTCCGCCGCGACGCGCGCGTCGGTATTGCGCAGACCCTGGCACAGCAGTTGCTCGACCTTGCCGCCGGGATGTTTCGCCAGGTAGCGCTCGATCGCCGGAAACAGCACCTCGAGCAGCTCGCGCCGGCGCAGCACCTGCAGGCTGGCCTCGCCATGGCCGGTCAGGAACAGTTTCAGCGTCTCATCGAACAATCGCGCGGCCGGCACGCCGGCCAGCAGCCCGCGCAGGCGCGAGATCGGTTCTGCGGTCGAAGGCTCGAGCGCGAAGCCGAGCTTGGCCTCGAAGCGCGCGGCGCGCAGCATGCGCACCGGGTCCTCGCGATAGCGCGCTTCCGGATCGCCGATCATCCGCAGGCGATGCGCGGCGAGATCTTCGGCGCCGCCCACATAGTCCCATAACGAGAAGTCCGCAATATTGTAGTAGAGCGCGTTGACGGTGAAATCGCGCCGCCAGACATCCTCCTCGATGCTGCCGTAGACGTTGTCGCGCAGCAGGCGGCCGTGCGTATCGAGCACGCGCTCATTGTCCAGCGCGTCGAGTTCGGACTCCTCGTCAAGCTCCGGCGCTTCGCCCTCTTCCGGATCCGCCTCCGGTACCGGCTCCTCGCTCGGCGAGGGCGCCGTGGCGGCGCGAAACGTCGCCACCTCGATCACCTCGCGGCCGTACACGATATGCGCCAGCCGAAAGCGCCGTCCCACCAGGCGCGAATTGCGGAACAGCCGCCTGACCTCGTCGGGCAACGCATTGGTCGCAACGTCGAAATCCTTCGGGTGTCGCCCGAGCATCACGTCGCGCACGCAACCGCCGACCAGAAAAGCCTGATAACCGGCTTCCTTGAGCCGATAGAGCACGCGCAGCGCGTTGCCGGAGAGATTCGAGCGAGAGATGTTGTGGTCGGCGCGGGCGATGATGCGGGGTGCCGAGCCGATGGCGGCTACTGAGGGGGTATCGTTCAAATCGTCCAATCCGCTTGAGCAATAGGAGGGGGCGTCTATAATACCGCGCCTCTCAATAGCCCCCCGCTCGCGCTGCTCCCTTCGTCTAGAGGCCTAGGACACGGCCCTCTCAAGGCTGGAACACGGGTTCGAATCCCGTAGGGAGCGCCATCCGGCAGCATTCCGCGCCGCGGCTGGTCGGCCGCCTCAGGCCGGTTCAACCGGTTCAACCGGTTTAAAGGCACTCCAGCGTGGCCGCGGATGGCGCCGGCTGGCCAGATAGGTCGAAATCAGTCCTGGCAGCATAAGGATCAGGCGCGGCGCGGCCAGAATGAGCGCCAGCAGGAGCGGCCAATGCCACACGGCCACCGCGCCGTACACGACAGCGATCCGCAGCGGCAGCAGGAATCCTGACAGCAGCAGCCCCAGCGCCAGGGCGATGGCCCAGCCCACGCCAATGAACGCGGCCAGACCGAGCACGCCAATCCAGATGCGCAGCCCGAGGAATGCCGCGAGCGTGACCAGCCCCACGATGCGAACGAAAACCCTCATGACGGGGCCCGCGCGTACCAACGCCGCAGGCGTGCCGCCATCGCCCGTGGCTTTGGCGCGTAGAGACGCTTCCCCAGCGACATCACCTTGGTGCGCAGCACCCGCCGCCGCCGCTCGATCGCCGCCAGCAGCGGCGCGCTCAGCGCTTGTTGGCGCTGCCCGAAAGCCATCACATTCGATTGCAGCAGCGCGAGGTCGTGCTCCTTGCCGAGGTAATCCGAGAGCCGTCGCGCCACGGCGGCCAGCTTGGCGGGCGGCCTGGATTGCAGCGGCCTGAGTATCAGCAGCGCATGCCACAGGTACTGCACCTGCTTGCGCCACGCGTGCAGCGTCAATGCATCGGGATGTTGCCGAGCGGCGCGGCTCGCGCGGCGGCCGGCGCGGTAGATACGCTTGAAGGCGGCTTCCAGCAGCCTCCAGCCCTGCCGGCCTACACGCCAGCGGCGCGCACGCCGCTGCACCTGCTGCAGCGTACCGCGAACGCCTGAGAGCAACCTCGGCCGGTCACGCAACTGGCGCTGGGCCTGCAGCTGGCTGCGGCGCAGCACCCGGGCTAGCGCCACGACCGCCTTGTCCTTGCCGAGTGCGGCATTGCGCCGGCGCAGCGAGTCGAGAGCGCGCACCAGCACCCGGGCATCGCGCGCCGGATTGAGGGTACTGGCCGCGCTGCGCAGCGCCGCATCCTCGCGCCGGTAGGTCGCCTCGGCCAGCGCGGCGCGCAGCAGCCGCAGCGCTGCACGGGATTTCTTGATCTCCTTGCGCGCGTGATGCACGTCGAGGTCGGAAGGACTTGCCGATTGCAGTGCCCGCTGCGCATTCACGGTGTGCTGGAGGGCGGCGCGGCGCACGGTCCCCGTGGCCGATCGATCAACGCGGATATTCTGGCCTGACATCAGCCGATGCTACGGCAGCAGCGCCGCCGTGCGCATCAGCAATTGCGACGGCGGGACCATCTCCCGCCGTCGCCTCGCATCGACCCAGGCCTCGGTGAGTCGTACAGGCAATAGTCGCGTCAGTTGCTGACGGAGCCGCCCGCATACGCAGACGGCGCAGCCGCAACCGTGCTGCCGCTCTTGCCCTGCGCGACTTGCCCTGAGCCCGACAAGCCGGCATCGGCCGACGCTGTCGGCGGGGGCAGCACGGGTGGCGAGGCACTCGACTGTGCGCCGGCACTCGAGCCGCCGGCCACAGAGGCGGTGCCGGCTTTGCCGGACGGGAGCGCTGCGGCCGAATTGCTCGCCGCCTGAGTGGCCAAAGCCGTACTCGGCGTTCCGGCCGCGGCCGCCCCGCTCGTCGACAGCGAGCCGGCGCTGTTCGCCGCTGAGGCCTGTGCCGACTGCGCCGCGCCGGCTGTGGTGCCGGCCGCTGTGCCGGTAGCCGACTGGGTCGTGCTCGCGGCCTGGTCCTTGGTGGACTGGACCGCGCTCTTGGCTGCCGGGCCGGTGCCCTTGGCCACGGAGCCCGTGTTGCCGCCGAGGCCGCCGTTGGCGCTGCCGGCCGCGTTACCGCCCAGGCTGCCAAAGCCGCCCATGGTGTTGCCACCGAAGCCACCACCCATGCCGCCTGCCAGACCGCCGCCGGCTCCACCGCCGAGCAATCCAGCCTGCGCCACGGATGTCAGGCACAGTATCGCTGGGACCGCAAACGCGGCGCGAAGTTGCTTCGTTTTCATATGCTTAGCTCCAGTTATGGCCGCCGGTGATGGCGGCCTTCATGGAACACAACGATCCCGGAAGCCGGTTTCTTCCCGGCGGTGCCACTTCTTCACGCGGCAGGCCATCCATCAGCGCAGCGGGGTCGCCTGCGCCTGCATTATGTCTGGTGCTACCCGCAATCCTTCCGCCACCAGACCCAGTCCATAGGTCGGGTTGCGCCCGCTGGCGCCCAGGTGGATCGCCTCGCGGGCCAGCGATTCGATCGCCTGGCGCGCCGCCGCCGGATCGGGCTGCGGCAGGCGTGGCGCCAGCAGTCCGACGACCAGCGGTGCGGCAAAGGAGGTTCCGCGCACGCTGGTGTAGCCGTCGGGGCAGTTGGCCGCCGCCATGTCGGCACCGGGTGCCGCAAATTCCACCTGGGCACCGCGCTCGGCCTCGATGAGCGCATGGCGGTGGGCGTCCACAGCCGTCACGCCGATGACGTCCGGGTACGCCGCCGGATACAGCGGCGGTGCCGCGGGTCCGTCATTTCCGACCGCGGCGACGATGATGTAGCCGCGCGCAATCATCTGCCCCACGAGCCGCCGGAGAACCACGTTGTCCGGACCGACCAGGCTGATGTTGACGACCGCGACCTGATTCGCCCCCAGCCAGCCCAAGGCTGCCGCTATCGCATCGATGGCACCACCGGTCGGTATGCCGCAATAGACGTCGGCGGCGTAGAGCCGTGCCCCCGGCGCCGCGCCGCGGAACTGCCCGGCGTCGCCGATCAGCAGCGAAGCCACCGCCGTGCCATGCACGCTGGCTACCGGCCGACCGTCGCAACCCCAGACCGTAATCGAAGCACCGTGGAATACCGCGTGCGTGAGCTGCACGCCGCCATCGATCAATCCGATGCGCACGCTGCCGCCGGGTTGGCCGTCGCCGGCTGGCGGATGGTCAGCCGGCGCCGCACCCGGCTGTGCGCCCGTGCCCGGTGCCATGGGCGCGGCCGCCGCCGTGCCCGCCGCGCTGCCCTGATAGATATGATCGTAATCAAACGTCGCGCCCGGCTCGATGCCGCGCAATACCCGCAGGGCGCGCCGCGTCGACATGCCGGGCGGCGCCTGCAGTACATCGACGCGGCCGTCCAGCCCTTCGAGCCGCTGTTCGCGTACACGCACAAAGCCCGCCGCGGCGGTGCGCTCGAGTGTCGCCGGGCTCAGGTCCAGCGCCACCAGCTGGCCGCGCAGCATCGGCTCGCCATTGGGATCCGCCTCGATCAGCTGCCGATTCTGCCGGATCAGATTCTGCGCCGTCGTCTGGCGCAGCGAGGCGAGCGTATTCGAAGCCAGACTGGCGGCGCCGGCGCCGGTCTGTGCCAGCGGACTGGTCAGCCCGCCCACCGGCAGCGGCAAGCGCACCGCGGGCAGACCGACCTGCGCCGCGGCACTGCCCGTCAGGGCAGCGCAACCGAATGCGAACAGCGTGGCCGCGGTACCAAGTCCCATAGCGCTACGTCCTTCGATAACGATGCTAGCATTGACTCAAACGAACGCGCGGCGCCGTTTAGTGCCGCCCGCATGCAACAAATCCTCGCCGCCACATGGAAGATCCTGCCACTCCCGCGCGTTTAACCAGACAGACATGAGCAGCCCGGCCGATCTGCTGCAGACCCGGATCATCGAGCTGCTGCCGAAGTTGCGTCGGTTCGCTCGCAGCCTGACCCGGAATCCGCATGATGCCGATGATTTGCTGCAAGGCGCGCTCGAGCGCGCACTCACTCACCTGGAACAGTGGCAGGCTGATACGCGGCTCGACAGCTGGCTCTACACCATCGTCAAGCATGCCTGGATCGATGAAGTGCGCGCGCGCGCGCGGCGCGAGCGGACTTTCGAGGGCGGCGGGCAAGTGGATGACATACCCGACCATCGAGGCGATGCGAGCGGCACCCTGTCGGTCGAGCAGGCTATGGAGCGCCTGCCCGAGGACCAGCGCCTGGCCGTGGCCCTCGTGCTCATCGAGGGCTTGCCCTACAAGGAAGCCGCGCAGATCATCGGGGTCCCGATGGGGACGCTCACCAGCCGGCTGGCGCGCGGGCGCCAGGCGTTGCAGGAGCTGCTGGGGCCGGGAGATTGCGCATGAATATCTCGGATGAACTATTGGCAGCCTTTGTCGACGGCGAGCTCGAGGGTACCGAGCGAGCGCGCGTCGAACAGGCGATTGCCCAGGATTCGCAGCTGGCACAGCGCGTCGCGCAACAGCGCGCCCTGCGCGAACGGCTGCGCGGGGCGTTCGACGGGGTGTTACAGGAAGCGGTGCCAAAGCGCCTGGCGCAGGCCGCCAGGCTCGCCCCCGCGCCCGGCCCCGCCCAGGTGATCGATCTGGCGCGCGTTCGCGCCGAGCGGGCGCGCCGCGGCAGCCAGCGCAGCGTGAAAGCACGCCGTCTCACACTCGCCGCCAGCCTGGTGGTGGGATTGCTGGCGGGCGTCGTGCTGCAGCGCCTGTCCACATCCGGCGCTTTGACGGAGTTCCACGACGGTTCGCTCCTGGCTCGCGGCGCGCTCGCACGCGCATTGGATGAACAGCTTGCCGGCGCCGCGCCCGCCGGTGCGCCGGTGCGCGTGGGCCTGAGCTTCAAGTCCAGAACCGGCAGTTACTGCCGCACTTTCGCGGTCAGCGGTAATCACCTGGCTGCGGGTCTGGCCTGCCGCGACCAGGAGCAATGGCAGGTATTGAACCTGGTTGGAACCGAAGGGGCGGGCGGCGCCGGCAATGGCCAGAATATGCGCATGGCCGCATCGAGTCTGCCACCGGCGCTGCTGCAGGCGGTCAACGAGCGCATCAGCGGCGAGCCGCTGAATGCCGCGGCCGAAGCCAAGGCGCGCAGCGATGACTGGCATTGAAGCCTTAGAGCCTCTGCCCGGCTAGGGCTTGAGCCTGCGGGTGGGCTCAGCCGCCGTGTCCACCAGCTCGCCGCTGCGCACGTTCTCGTAACGACGTGCCAGCAGATAGGCGACCGGAAACCAGACCGCCGAAGTGATCAGGCCGAAGATCGCCAGTCCGGTCACCCCGTGCGGCTGAATCAGCGAACTCACCCAGGCGTTGCTGAAATCCCCGAACCGATACACCACCGTATCGATGACATTCTTCGCCTTGTACCTGCTCTGCTGGTCCACCACGGTGAACAGCATCTCGCGCGTCGGCTTGGCGAGCGCATATTCAGCCACGCGGCGCACGACCTGGATGCCGCCGAGGATCAGCAGCAGCGGCGCGAACGCGATCGCGAGGAAGGCGATCACCATGATGATCGGATTGAGCAGCAGGCCGGCCTTGACGCCATAGCGTGCGATGATGCGCCCGGAGCCGAACAGCTGGATGAAGACCGCGATGCTGTTGACCGACAGATCGATCACACCGTATGCCCTGGTGCGCGCATCGTGGCTGCTAAAGGTCTTGGTGATGAGATCTCCGAGCTGGAAGTAAACGATGGTCGATATCCAGGTCATCAGCAGCAGGAACAGCGCCAGCAGCAGCAGATAGGGCGATCGCAGCAGCAGCACGAAGCCATCGAAAGGATTGCCCTGGAGACGATGCTCGAGGCTGGTGCGCTGGGCTTCGACGCCGGCCGCCAGCAGCCGCTGCTTCTCGTGCGCCAGCATGCGCACCAGCACTGCGGTCACCACGAAGCCCGCGGCCGAGATCAGCATCAGATTGTTGTTGCCCAGGCGTTCGGCCAGAAATACCGCGACCGTCGGCCCGACGATGCTGCCGAGGGTACCGCCGGCGGCAATGAAACCGAACAGGCGCTTGGCCTGCTGGCGCGAGAAAATGTCGGCCATGAAGGTCCAGAACACCGAGATGATCAGCACGTTGAAAGTACTCACCCAGACGAAAAATGCGGCGATGATCCAGCGATCGTTGCTGCCGACGCCGACGAACAGCGCGTAGAAGGCGCCGATCGAGACCGCAACGAAGCCATAGACCCACGGCAGGAAGGTCGACAGTTTGATGCGCGCGGCGAGGCCCGAATACAGTGGCGCGAACAGCAGGCTCGCGAGCAGCGTCATCGTGAACAGCTGCTGGTAATGATCCACGCCATAGATCGTTCCCATCGCGTCGCGCACCGGCTTGACCACGGCGTAGCTGCCGAACAGAAAATAGAAATACAGCATGCTCAGAACGACCGCGTTGACCTCGTACGGTTCGATCGCGGCGACCGACTTCAGCAGCCGGGCCAGCAGCGACGGCGGCTGCGGCGCCGATGGCGTGGCGGCACCCATGTTATTGGGCACTCATGTCATTGCTCCCGGCGGATCTGCTCGTAGCGCTGCCCCGCATACCGTGCCACCGCGCCCCACGCAATGCACGCGCCGGCGCCCAGCGCCAGAGCGCCACCGAGGCCGAATCCGGCCGTCCGGAGGCCTGCCTGCATCCACGCCGAAGCCACGTCACCGAAGCGGTAGATCACTGTATCGATGACGTTTTTGGCCTTGTAGCGGCTGGCCTGATCGACCACCGTGAAACAGATTTCCCGGGTGGGCCGGGCGATGGCGTACTGCCCGACGCGACGCACCACCTGCAGCCCCTGGATGACGATCAGCGACGGCGATACTGCAACCACGAGGAAGGCGCCCAGCAGGATGAGCGGGTTGAGCACCAGCCCGGCCGTCACGCCGAAGCGCTGCACCAGGCGGCCAAGGCCGAAGGTCAGGATGAGCGCGGAGGCGATGTTCACTACCAGGTCGATATCGGCGATGGCCTGCGCGCGCCCCTCCACGGCCGTGAACGCATGCGCGATCACATCGGTCTGCAGGAAATAGGCGATGGTGTTGACCCAGGTCATCAGCAGAATGAATGCGGCCTGGCTCATGATGTAGCGCGACTTGAAGAGCTCGCTGAAGCCCTCCAAGGGATTGCCCGGCAGACTGTGATCCAGCGTCGTGCCCTGCACCTCATCGTGGCGATCGCGCAGCCGTTGCTTCTCGCGCATGAGCCGGTAGATCAGCAGGATCACGATGAGGAATCCCGCGGCCGCCAGCAGCAGCAGGCCGCTGAGCCCCAGCCGCCCGACCAGCAGCCGCGTCAGCAGCGGCCCGGCGATCGACCCGATACTGCCGCCCGCGGCAATCAGCGCGAACAGCCGCGTCGCCTGCGCGGCGGTGAACATATCGACCATCAGGCTCCAGAACACCGAGATCATGAACAGGTTGGCGACGCTGAACCAGACGTAGTAGCCCGCCGCAACCCACAAATTCTGCGGTGCCAGCCTGAACAGCAGCTGGAACAGCAGCACGTTGAGGAGCCAGAACCAGAACACGCCCGGCAGCAGCCGTGTGAGCTTGAAGCGCGCGGCCAGCATGGCGTAGATCGGCGCGGCCAGCAGTGTGCCGGCGAAGGTCGCGGTGAACAGGTTCTGCAGTTGACCGACACCGATGATTGTCGCGACCGTGTCGCGCACCGGGCGCAGGATGTAATAGCTGCCGAGCAGAACGAAATTGCACATGAACGCCAGGGTCACCGCCCGGCGCTCCTGCGGGGCGACCTGCGCGGCGACCGCGAGCGTGCGCGCCAGCCCCAGGCTCGAGCGCCGGTAGAGCCGCGCCATGGCCGCTAGCGCACGCGCCAGATCATCATCGCCGTGACCAGCGCCAGCAGCCCGGTCGGCACCCACGCCAGCAGCAGCGGATCCAGGTTGAACACCTGCGTGCCGCTCTCGACCAGCCGCTGCAGAAACACGTAGACGATGCCGAGCGCCACGCCGAAGGTGGCGCGCGCGCTCAGCGAAGCGGTGCGCAGCGAGCCGAATCCGAATGGCAACGCGAACAGCACCGCCACCAGGATGCCGACGGTGCGCGCCACGCGCGACCAGAACGCGATCTCGTACTGTTCGGACTCCAGGTTGTTGGCCCGCAGGTAGCGTATCGCCTTGTACAGCGTGCGCAGCGACAGCTCCGCCGAATCGGTATTGACCAGCCGCAGGAAATCCGCCCCGGCGGCGGTATGCAGCGGCTGCTGCGCCACCCGCTGACTCGTGACCGAGTCATCGACAAAACGCGATTCCGCGTAATTGCGCAGCAGCCAGGATTGCGGTCCGGCCGCGGTCGCACGCTCGGCACGCGCGATCGCGGCCAGGCGATTATCCGGCGTGAGCTCGAAGATCAGCATGCCGCCGAATTCTGCCGCGCTCGAACGGTTCTGCACGCTCAGAATGGTGTCGCCGTCGCGAATCCAGGCCCCGGCGCCCGCGAAGCTCATGTTCGAGTACTTGGCGATCGCCTTCTGCTCGTCGGCCAGCTGGCCCAGCGGCTGCGCCAGAAACTCCCCGATCAGCAGCGCGATCGCCACCAGCAGCGCCGCACTCGCCAGCACCGCGGCACCCAGACGCAGCTTCGACATGCCCGAGGCGCGCATCACCGTCAGCTCGTGGCTGCGCGCAAGCATTCCTATGCCGAGCAGCGCGCCGATGAGCGCGCCAGCCGGAAAGGACTCGAGCGCAAATTGCGGCAGGGTCATGGCGGAGTACTGCAGCGCATCGAGCATGCCGTAATGGCCGATGCCGACATTGCCCTGTTCACCGATGAATACGAACAGCATGCCGAGCATCAGCAGTGCCATCATCACCAGCGCGACCGCGGACAGCAGCGTGCTCGCGATATAGCGATCGAGCAGCGTCATCGCCCGCGCCGCGCGCGCTGCGCCCGCAGCAGCCCCGGTCCAAGCATCGCCGCCAGGCTCATAGCGAAGAACAGCCCATGCACCCACCACAGCCCGAGCGCCGAGGTGATCACGCCGCGTTCCAGCCAGGTGCGCGCCGCGAGCGCCAGGTTCGCATACACCGCAAACACCAGCACCGCCACCCAGACATGGGCATAGCGCCCCTGGCGCGGGCGCAGCCGTCCGAGCGGCACGGCCAGCGCGGTCAGCACCAGCGCCATCACCGGCAGGCCGAGGCGCCATTGCAGTTCCGCCTGCAGTTTGATATCGCGACTGCCGAACAACGCCATGCTGCTCAGTTCGCCCACACGCGGGGCGTGCACGGCGGTCTCCGGCGTCTGTACCGGGATCAGCTGCTGCTCGAAGCGCATGATGTGAAAGCGGTTGCTGCCGGGCGTGCCTTCGATGCGCTCGCCGTCGTAGAGCGTAATGGTCTCGGCCGCGCCCTCGCCCGCCCCGGTGTAGTGCGCGCGCCGCGCCACCGTCGTCTCGACCGTGGGTCCTTCGCTGCGCTTGACGAACACGTCCGTCAGATCGCCGTTGCGCTCGGCGGCACGCGCATAGACCACGATGCGCCCGCCGCTGAAGCTGCGAAACTTTCCCGGCTCTAGCGGCGCGTTGATGCCTGCGCGTATCGCCTCGTTGCGCAGCCCGGCCTCGGCCGCCGCGGCGCGCGGCGACAGATCGAAATTGAGCCAGGCGATCAGCGCGGTGACCGGCAATGCCAGCAGCCACACCGCTGCGGCCACGCGGGCGACGCCCACGCCGCAGGCCTGCGCCGCCGCCATCTCGCTGTCGTGATAGAGCCTGCCGAAAGCCAGCACGATGCCGATCACCAGGCCGAACGGCAGCAGGATCGCCACATTCTGCGCCGCACTCAGTGCGATCAGCTCGAGCACGAAGCCCTTCTGGTACTGCAGCTGGGCCGCGCGCGCAAGCACCGAGCCGACCTGGTTGACCAGCAGCAACGCGAGCGCTACCAGCGTCACACCAAGAAAGTTGACGGTCATCTCCCAGAGCAGATAGCGCTGCAGAATTCGCAACGGGTCCTCATCCTCCAGTCGGCTTCGGCTACACTTACACCGCACTATCGCCGTCGCGCACGAGCCGGCGTATCTGGCCGATACCGGCGAATTGTGGGGTTTACGCCGCGGCGGGCGCTACGTTATACGAATAATTCGCGGGCAAACAAGGATTAAGACCATGCGATTCGAAGCTTTCAGCCGCCGGGCCGCCGTCCAGCGCGGCGATTGTCTCGTCATAGGCGCCTTCGAGCGCAGCGAGTTGGGTGTCGAGGCGGGCGCCGTGGACCGCAGCCTGCGGGGCCGGGTGCGCCGCCTGCTCACGCGCGGTGATTTCTCCGGTCGCACGGGCGAGACGCTGCTGCTGCCCGAGGTGGCGGGACTGGCCTGCGGGCGGCTGCTGCTGGTCGGCCTGGGCACCAAGGCGCAGTTCAACCGGCGCGGCTGGCGGCGCGCGTTGCAGACCGCGATCGGCGCCCTGGCGCGCACGCGCATCGCGACGGCCGCGATCGCGCTCGAGCGGCCAGGCGCCCGTGAGCTCGATGACTATTACTTCGGTCGCTGCACCGCGGACATCGTCGGCGCGAGCCTGTACCGCATCAACGACCTCAAGACCGGCCGGCGTGCACGGCCGCCGGCACTGACGCGGATTGTGCTCGGGCCGGTGGGCCCGCCCGCCATCGCCGACGTGCGGCGTGGGCTGGCCGCGGGCGCGGCCGCCAACGAGAGCGCCAGGCTGCTGCGCGATCTGGGCAATCTGCCGGCCAACATCTGCACCCCGCGCTACCTGGCCGCGCAGGCGCGCGAGCTCGAGCGCAGCTATCGGCGCCGCTTGCGCGTGCGCGTATTCGATGAGGCAGGTATCCGGCGCCTGAAGATGGGATGCCTGCTCGCCGTCACCCGCGGCAGCGCCGAGCCGCCGCGCTTCATCGTGCTCGAATACCGCGGCGCACCGCGCAGCCGGCCACCCCTGGTGCTGGTCGGCAAGGGCGTCACCTTCGACACCGGCGGCATCTCGCTGAAGGACCCGCCGTCGATGGACGAGATGAAATTCGACATGTGCGGCGCCGCCACGGTGCTGGCGGCGATCGATTTCGCGGCGCGCTCGCAGCTCAGGATCAATCTGGTGGGCCTGGTGCCGACCTGCGAGAACATGCCGGACGGGCGCGCCGTGAAACCGGGCGATATCGTCACCAGCGCCTCGGGTCAAACGGTCGAGATCCTCAACACCGACGCGGAAGGGCGGCTGATCCTGTGCGATGCGCTGAACTATGCGCGCCGTTACAAGCCCGAAGCGGTAGTGGACTTTGCGACCCTGACCGGCGCGTGCATCATCGCCCTGGGTCACATCCACAGCGGCGTGATGGGGAACGATGATGCCCTGGCACGCGAGCTGATCGAGGCCGGCGTGCGCACCGATGATCGGGCCTGGCAGCTGCCGCTCACCGAGGAATACGGTGAGGGTTTGCGCAGCAATTTCGCCGACATGGCGAACATCGCGGGCCGCGAGGGCGGCGCCATCACCGCGGCCGCGTTCCTCGGCAAGTTCACCCAGGGCCTGCGCTGGGCGCATATGGACATCGCCGGCAGTGCCTGGGCCGGCGGGGCGGCCAAGGGCGCCACCGGCCGACCGCTGTCACTGGTAACCGATTTCCTGACACGCCGCGCCGCGCGATCAAGGTCGTAGGTGCCGGCGGCAGCGCCACGCGTTGATTTTTACGTGCTGCCGGGCACCGAGGCACGTGCGCGCCTGAAGTTCGCCTGCCGCGTGGCCGAAAAAGCCTATCTGGCCGGTCAACGGGTGTTCGTCTGGCTCGAGGACGCGGCCGAGCTGCAGAGCTTCGACGATCTGCTCTGGACCTTCGCCGACCGCAGCTTTGTGCCGCACGAGATCTACGGCGATGCCCGCCAATGGCAGGACACGCCGGTGTTGCTGGGCTGGCAGACGCAGCCGCAGCAGCCCTTCGACGTGCTGCTGAACCTCGGCAGCGATGTGCCCGCGGCCGCCGCGCGCGCCGGGCGCATCGCCGAGATCGTGGATGCGGAGGAGCCGCGGCGGCGCGCCGGGCGCAATCGCTTTCGGCACTATCGCGAGCTCGGGCTGGCGCCCGAAACGCACACCATGGCGGCCGAAGAAACGCCTTAAGCTCGCAGCTCAAGCCCTATAATCGCTGGGTTTCAGGCCCAGCCTCATTCCCGGATGGAAAAAGTCTACTCGCCCGCCGCGATCGAACAGCGTCTGTATCAGCGTTGGGAGGCCGCCGGATATTTTGCCCCGCGGCCGGCGCCGCGCAGCTACTGCATCGTGATTCCGCCGCCGAACGTCACCGGCACGCTGCACATGGGGCACGCGTTCCAGGACACGATCATGGATGCGTTGATACGCCAGCATCGCATGCGAGGCGAGCAGACGCTGTGGCAGGTGGGCATGGATCATGCCGGCATCGCCACCCAGATGGTGGTCGAGCGGCAGCTCGATGCCGAAGGCAAGCGGCGCACCGACCTGTCGCGCGCCGCCTTCATCGAGCGCGTCTGGCAGTGGAAGCAGCAGTCAGGCAGCACCATGGCGCACCAGTTGCGCCGCCTCGGCGCCTCGGTGGATTGGACCCGAGAGCGCTTCACCATGGATCCGCAGCTCTCGCGCGCGGTCCTCGAGGCCTTCGTGCGGCTGCACCAGGAAGGCCTGATCTACCGCGGCCAGCGCCTGGTCAACTGGGATCCGGTGTTGCGCACCGCGCTGTCGGACCTGGAAGTGCTGTCCGAGGAAGAGGACGGACAGCTGTGGCATCTGCGCTACGCGTTCAGCGACGGTGGCGGACAGGTGGTCGTAGCCACTACCCGCCCCGAGACCATGCTGGGGGATGCCGCGGTCGCGGTGCATCCGCAGGACGAGCGCTACCGGGCTCTGATCGGGCGCAGGCTGCTGCTGCCGCTCGCCGGACGCGAGATCCCGATCATCGCCGACAGTTACGTCGATCCCGCCTTCGGCACCGGCTGCCTGAAGATCACGCCCGCGCACGACTTCAATGACTATGCGATTGGCATGCGCCACGGCCTGCCGCTGATCAACATCTTCACGCCCGAGGCCCGCCTGAACGACAACGCGCCGCCGCATCTGCGCGGCCTCGATCGCTTCGAAGCGCGCGAGCGCATCGTCGCCGAGCTGGCGGCCGCCGGCCTGATCGAGCGCATCGAGCCGCACAAGCTGACGATCCCGCGCGGTGATCGCACTGGAGCGGTGATCGAGCCGTATCTGACTGATCAGTGGTACGTGCGCATTGCGCCGCTGGCGGCGCCGGCCATCGCCGCGGTCCAGTCCGGCCGGGTGCGCCTGGTGCCCGGCAACTGGGACAAGACCTACTACCAGTGGATGCACAATATCCAGGACTGGTGCATCAGCCGCCAACTCTGGTGGGGCCACCGCATTCCGGCCTGGTACGACGAGGACGGCCAGATCTACGTCGCCCGCAGCGACGCCGAGGCCCACGCCCAGGCGCGCACCCGTCACGGTCGCGAGGTGACACTGCGCCAGGACGATGACGTTCTCGATACGTGGTTTTCATCGGCGCTGTGGCCGTTCTCGACCCTGGGCTGGCCGGAGCATCCCCCGGAGCTCGATCGCTTCTACCCGACCAGCGTGCTGGTCACGGGCTTCGACATCATCTTCTTCTGGGTCGCACGCATGCTGATGCTCGGACTGAAATTCATGGACCAGGTGCCATTCCACGCGGTGTACCTGCACGGCCTGATTCTCGATGCCGAAGGTCAGAAGATGTCCAAGTCCAAGGGCAATGTCATCGATCCGCTGGACATCATCGATGGCATCGGGCTCGATGCGCTCGTGGCCAAGCGCACCTCCGGACTGATGCAGCCGCATCTGGCCGCCGGCATCGAAAAGGCCACGCGCAAACAATACCCGCAGGGCATCGCGGCCTACGGCACCGACGCACTGCGCTTCACCTTCGCATCCCTCGCCACGCAAAGCCGTGAGCTGCGGTTCGATCTGGGGCGCGTGGCCGGGTATCGAAATTTCTGCAACAAGCTGTGGAACGCGGCGCGCTTCGTGATGCTAGCGCTCGAGCAGGCGCCGGCCGCCGCAGCGGCGCCCGCGCCGCCGGCCTCGGGCGGCACTGCGCTCAACGACGTGGCCGATCGCTGGATCCGCTCACGCCTCGGCGACACGATCAGCGCGGTCGACCGCGCGTTTGACGAATACCGCTTCGATTTCGCCGCCAGCGCGCTCTACGAGTTCACCTGGTACGAGTACTGCGACTGGTACCTGGAGATCGTCAAACCGGTGCTGCAGCAGGCCTCCGATCCGGCCGCGCAGCAAGCCGCCCGCCGCACCTTGCTGGAGGTGCTGGAAGCGCTGCTGCGGGCGCTGCATCCGCTGATGCCCTTCATTACCGAGGACATCTGGCTGCGCGTCGCGCCGCTGGCCGGCGTAGGCGGCCCCAGCATCATGCTGGCGCCCTGGCCGCCGGCCGAGCAATTCCCACGCGACGTCGCCGCCGAAGCCGAACTGCGCTGGGTCATGCAGGTGGTGCTCGGCATTCGTCAGATCCGCGGCGAGATGGACATCAGTCCCGCGCGCCGTCTGCCGTTGCTGCTGCAGCACGCCAGCGCGAACGATCTGCAGCTCACGCAGCGCCATCATGCGCTGCTCACGCGCCTGGCTGGTCTTGAGAGCCTGCGGCCGCTCTCCCCGGGCGAGGCCGCACCGCCCGCGGCCGCCGCGCTGGTCGGGGAACTGAGCCTGCTGGTGCCGATGGCCGGACTGATCGAGCCGGCGAGCGAACTGCAGCGCCTCGGCAAGCGCCTGCAGAAAATCGAACAGGAGCTCAGCCGATCGCGCGGCAAGCTCGCCATCGACAGCTTCGTCAACAGCGCACCCGTGGACGTGGTCGAACAGGAGCGCACGCGCCTCGCCGAGCGCGAGCGCGAGCGCGGTGCACTGTTGCGACAGATCGAGCAGGTGCAGGCGCTGGCCCAGGAGCGCGTTTGAAGCGTCTCGAGGAGACCGTGGCGGCGATCGAGCGCGTCATCCTCGGCAAGGGACAGCAGGTGCGACTGTGCCTGACCTGCCTGCTGGCACGCGGTCATCTGTTGATCGAGGACGTGCCCGGCGTGGGCAAGACCACGCTCGCGCACTGCCTGGCGCGCGTGCTGGGCCTGGAATGGACCCGGGTGCAATTCACCAGTGACATGCTGCCTGCCGACATCATCGGCGTATCGATCTTCGACCGCGACACACACAAATTCCAGTTCCGGCGCGGCCCGGTGTTCACGCAGCTGCTGCTGGCCGATGAAGTCAATCGCGCCAGCCCCAAAGCGCAGAGCGCATTGCTCGAAGCCATGGAAGAGCGCCAGGTCAGCGTCGATGGGGTGACCTACCCGTTGCCCGAGCCATTCTACGTGGTGGCGACCCAGAACCCGCACGAGCAGATCGGCACCTACGGTCTGCCGGAATCGCAGCTCGATCGATTCCTGATGCGTGTGAGCCTGGGCTATCCGGACCGGGCCTCGGAGCGGCGCGTGCTGCTGCAGGGTGAGCGGCGCGAGTTGCTCAACGACACGCCGGCGGTGCTCAGCGGCCCCGAGGTGCTCGGCCTGCAGCGCCAGGTTCGCAGCGTGCATGTGGCGAGCGCGCTGCTTGATTACGTGCAGGCATTGGTGGCGCGCACACGCCTGGAGCTGGCGCTCGGCCTGTCGCCGCGCGCCGCGCAGGGACTGCTGCGCGCCGCTCAGGCCTGGGCCCTGATCCAGGGCGAGAGCGCGGTGCTGCCCGAGCACGTGCAGACGGTGTTTCCCGCGATCGCGGCGCATCGACTCGAGACGCGCCAGGGCGAGGGCGCCGCTGATGGCAGCGAAATCATAGATGCGCTCATCAGGGCAGTCCCGGTTCCTGTCTGAGCCGCGCGCCGCGCTGGCCGCGGCGCTGGCGCGCTGGGCGCGCGCGCGCCAGGGGGAGGACGCGCCACCGCTCACGCTACAGGCGCGACGGATCTACATCCTGCCGACCCCGGCCGGCCTGGCGGCGGCGGCCCTGCTCTTTCTGATGCTGCTCGCCGGCATGAACTACGACAACAGCCTGGCACTGCTGTTGTGCTTCATGCTGTGCGGCGTGACGCTGGTATCGATGCACGAGTGCCACGGCATGCTCTCAGGCGTCAGGCTGCTGCGCGCCGAAGCCGACAACACCTTCGCCGGCCGGCTCGGCGAGTTGCGGCTGTACGTCGAGAACCCGCAGAGCCGCGCGCGCTATGGGCTGCAACTGCGCAGCTCGGCGGCATGTGCCCCGAGCCGCTTCCAGTTGCCGCCGGCCAGCACGCAGCTCGTGCGCCTGTCATTTCAGGCCGGCGCGCGCGGGCGGCAGCGCATCGAGCGGCTCGAGCTGTCGAGCCGCGCCCCCCTGGGGCTGTTTCGCGCCTGGAGCTGGCTGCATCTGCCACTGGAAGTCGTGGTCTATCCCGCGCCGGGCGGCGCGCAAGCACTGCCGGCGCGGCGTGGCGTGGCGCCGCGGGGCGAGCGCCGCTCGCGCGTGAGCGGCGAGGAGGAATGGGCGTGGCTGCGGCCATTGCAGGAGAGCGATCCGCCCCGCAGCGTCGCTTGGAAAGCCTACGCCCGCGGCGCACCGTTGCTGGTCGCGCACTACGATGCGCCCACCGGCGTGCACCGCCTGCTCGATTTCGGGCTGCTGCCGGCGCTGCCGCTCGAGCAGCGCCTGTCGCAGCTGGCGCAATGGGTAATCGATTGCGAGCGCCTCGGGGAGAGTTACGGCCTGCAGTTGCCGCAGCGCCTGCTGGCCGCCGGGCACGGCCTCGCGCAGCAACGCGCCTGCCTGGAAGCCCTGGGGCTGTACGGCCTGTGAACGCACCCGACGCCATGGCCGATGAAGCCGCGGCGCTGCCGCCGCATACCGTCTGGCTGCTGCTCGGCGGCTTCCTCGGCGTGGTACTGCTCAACGCGCACCATACTGCGCTCTGGTGCCTGCCGCTGGCGCTCGGCGCCGTGGCCTGGCGGGCGCGCGGCCTGCACGTGCCGCTGCGCCTGCCCGCCCGTTATCTGCGTCTTGGCGTGGCCGCGCTGCTGACGCTGGCAGTCCTGGCCGGCTATCACACCCTGAACGGCATCGAGGCAGGCTCGAGCCTGCTGGTGGCGATGGCCGCACTCAAGCTCACCGAGACCGTACGCCGGCGCGACTGGCTGATCGTGCTGGGCGCGGCGCTGTTTCTGCTGCTGGCAGCCTGCCTGGACGGCCAGGCGCTGTGGCGCCTGCCGCTGTATACGGCGGAGTTGTGGCTGCTGTGCACGGCGCTCTACGGCCTCGGCGCCGGCGCCGATGCGCCGCCCACCGCGCAGCTGCTGCGCCGCTCGGGGCTCAGCCTGGCCGCGGCACTGCCGTTTGCGCTGCTGCTGTTTTTCTTCGTGCCGCGGCTGCCCGGCTCCTTCTGGGCCCTGCCGAAATCCAACGAGGCCTTCACCGGCCTCGGCGACGAGATGAGTCCCGGCAGCATCTCGCAACTCACGCAGTCGGGCGATGAGGCGCTGCGGGTGCGTTTCGACGGACCTCTGCCGCCGCCGGCCGAGCGCTACTGGCGCGGACCGGTACTGCATGTCTTCGACGGCTACACCTGGCGCCGCCGGCATGCTGACGTAGGTAGCGCACCGCGTCTGCAGTTTCACGGTCCGGCCTACAGCTATGAGGTCACGCTGGACCCGAACGAGCACAACGTTCTGATCGCACTCGAACTTCCGCAGGGCCTGCCGGACACGCTGCCAAACGCCTACTCGACTTTCGACTATCAACTGATCGCGCCGGCACCGGTGAGCCGCGCCGTGAGCTACCACCTGGAGTCCTATCCGCAGTATCGCAGTCTCGAGCCGCTGTCGCCGGCCGCACGGCAGCTGGATCTACAGCTGCCGCCGCAGCGCAATCCGCGCAGCATCGAGCTCGCGCACTCGCTGCGCCAGGACGCGGGCAGCGACGCCGCCTTCATCGATGCGGTGCTCGATTACCTGCGCAATGGCGGCTTCACCTACACGCTCGAGCCGCCGCTGCTCAATCTGGATTCGGTGGACGACCTGCTGTTCCGCACGCGCCAGGGTTTCTGTGGCCACTATGCCTCCGCATTCGTCACGCTGATGCGCGCCGGTGGCGTGCCGGCGCGTGTGGTGACCGGCTATCTGGGCGGCATCTGGAATCGCTACGGCGGATACCTGTTCATCAGCCAATCCGATGCCCATGCCTGGGCGGAAGTCTGGCGCGAGAACCACGGCTGGGTGCGGGTCGATCCGACGGCGGTGGTGGCCCCGGGACGCCTGACGGAAGAACTCGACGACTTGCTGCCCGCCGGCGGTGGGGCTGGCCGGCGGCTGCTGACCGCGCGCTGGATCACCGACGCGGTGCAGGCCTGGCAGGGGCTCAATGCCTGGTGGCAGGACGAATTCATCGGCTTTAGTTTCGCCAGGCAACTCGGCCTGCTCGCCTGGCTCGGATTCAGGAACCACGACCTGCAGGTGCTCGCCGCGTTGCTGGCGGCCGGCGCAGCTATCTGGTTGGCACTGATCGCCTGGGGGCTGCGCCCGCGACTGCAGCCAGACACCGAAGACAGCCTCAGCCGCAGCTGGCGCGCGCTGGAGCGCAAACTGCGCCGCGCCGCCGCGCCGCGCGCGGCGCACGAGAGCACCACGGCTTATGCCGCGCGCGTGTCGCGCGCCCATCCCGAATTATCCGCCACGCTCAGGGCGCTGGCCCGGCGCTACGCGCGCTTGCGCTATGGAGCCTCGGTGAGCCCGGCGGAGCTCGAACAGTTTCACCGCGCCGTGCGGCTGCTGCGTTGGCGGCCGCGCGGATCGGCCGTCTGACGCGCCGGGGCGGCAGGCGAGCTGACTACTGGCGCGCCGGCTCGGCCTCACGCACGCGCGCCAGCAACAGCGCGCCGCCGATGAAGAACAGACCGAGCACCAGGATCGACAGGCGCTGATTGCCGGTGGCGATCGCCACCACGCCCATCGCCAGTGGCCCGAGCACGGCGGCGAACTTGGCGAGCATGTTGTAGAAACCGAAGTACTCGCCGGCGCGCTCGCGCGGAATAAGGTGCGCAAAGTAGGAGCGTGACAGCGCCTGCACGCCGCCCTGCACCGTGCCCACCACCGCGGCCAGGATGTAGAACTCGCCCTCGGTGCGCATGAAATACGCATAGCAGGTCAGGGCCAGGAATACCGCCAGCCCCAGGTAGATCGCGCGCTTGGTGCCGATTCGATCCCCCAGCCGCCCGAACAGCAGCGCGCACGGGAACGAGACGAACTGCACCAGCAGAAACGCCTGCATCACCGCATTCGAGGAAAAGCCCAGCTTGAGCCCGAAGTCGGCCGCCATCTGCTGCAGGGTTCCGATCGCGTCGATGTAGAGCCAGTAGGCCAGCAGAAAGTTGAGCACCGGCCGGTCGCGCAGCACGCCGCGCACCGTATGCCACAGATCACGCCAGCCGGTGTTCTTGGCGGTCGGCGCGGCCTCGCGCACCAGCCGGAACATCGGCAGTGAGAACACGATCCACCACACGGCAACATCGAGGAACGAGATACGGATCGCCATGCCGGCGCCGGCGATATGAAACCAGTGCGGATATTTCACCAGCAGCACGTTGAACAGGAACAGCAGGCCGCCGCCGAGATAGCCCAGGGCAAAGCCCAGTGACGACACGCGGTTGGTCTCGCGGCCGCTGGCGACCTGTACGATCAGCGCGTCCTGAAACGAGGAACCGGCGAAGAATCCGACCGAGCCCAGTGCGAACACGATCAGCGCCCACGACCAGTGACCGGCGCCGATGAACGCGAGTACCGCGGTGGCCAGCGCGCCGATGCCGGTCCAGATAGCGAACCAGAGTTTTTTCTCGCCGCGCCGGTCGGCCAGCGCGCCGAGCCACGGCGCCAGCAGCATGACGATGAAGCTGGCGCTGGAATTGGTCAACCCGAGGTAGAACGTCGAGGTCGTGCCCGGCAGGCTGGCAGCCCAATACTGGTCGAAAAAAATCGGGAAGAACCCGACCAGGACGGTGGTAATGAAGGCGTGGTTGGCCCAGGCGGTGAGCGCCCAGGCCCACTGGGCGGCGCGTTTGGAACTCAATGTGTTCTCCCCGGCACCCGGCGTTCTCCCCTGCCATCGGGCCGCTACGCCACCAGGTGCTCGCGGGTGGTGTGAAATCCGATGTCCGGCCAGCGCTCCTGCGTGAGCTGCAGGTTCACCCTGGATGGCGCGAGGTACACCAGTGCCCCGCCGTGATCGAGCGCCAGGTGCTCGTACGCCTTGAGCCTGAACTCCTCGAGCTTGAGTGTATCCGCGGCGCTGACCCAGCGCGCGGTGTGTACGGCCACATTGTCGAACACGCACTGCACACCATATTCGTCCTGCAGCCGGAACGCGACTACCTCGAATTGCAGCTGGCCCACCGCGCCCAGGATCAGCTCGCTGTTGCGCAGCGGCCGGAACAGCTGCGTCGCCCCCTCCTCGCACAGCTGGTCCAGGCCCTTGGCCAGCGCCTTCATGCGCAGCGGATCCTTGAGCACCGCACGGCGGAAGATTTCCGGGGCGAAGTTCGGTATGCCGATGAAGTGCAGCGCCTCGCCTTCGCTGAAGCTGTCGCCGATGTTGATAGTGCCATGATTGTGCAGACCGATGATGTCGCCGGCATAGGCCTCTTCTGCCTGCGCGCGGTCGGCGGCCATGAAGGTCAGTGCATCGGCGATCTTCAGTTCCTTGTTCAGCCGCACGTGCCGTATGCGCATGCCACGCTGGTAGCGTCCGGAGCACAGGCGCACAAAGGCGATCCGATCGCGATGACCGGGATCCATATTCGCCTGGATCTTGAACACGAAGCCGCTCAGGCTCGGCTCACTCGCCCGCACGCTGCGCTCGCGGCACGCGCGCGGCAGCGGTGCCGGGGCATGCGTGACGAACGAGCGCAGCAGCTCCTCGACGCCGAAGTTGCTGATCGCCGAGCCGAACAGCACCGGGGTCTGACGACCGGCGCGGTAGTTCGCAGGATCGAAAGCGGCGGTGGCACCGCGCACCAGCTCGATCTCGGCGGCCACGCCGCCCGCGTCCTCGCCGAACAGCTCGCGCGCCGCGCTCGAGTTCAAGCCCTCGATCACGCGATTGCCGCCGACGCGGCCACGCTCGCCGGCCTGGTAGACGTAGATGCGGTCTTCCAGCAGATGGTAGATGCCCTTGAGATCGCGCCCCATGCCGATGGGCCAGGTGACCGGAGCGGTCTGAATCTTGAGCACGCGCTCGATCTCATCGAGCAGCTCGATCGGCGCGCGGCCGTCGCGATCGAGCTTGTTGATGAAGGTCATGATCGGCGTGTCGCGCAGCCGGCAGACCTCCATCAGCTTGATGGTGCGCTCCTCCACACCCTTGGCGCAATCGATCACCATCAGCGCCGAATCGACCGCGGTCAGGGTTCGATAGGTGTCTTCGGAAAAGTCCTCGTGCCCCGGGGTATCGAGCAGGTTGATGATGTGGTCGCGATAGGGAAACTGCATCACCGAACTGGTCACCGAGATGCCGCGCTGCTGCTCCAGCCGCATCCAGTCCGAGGTCGCGTGGCGCGCGGCCTTGCGGCCCTTGACCGTGCCCGCCATCGCAATCGCACCGCCGAACAGCAGCAGCTTCTCGGTCAGCGTGGTCTTCCCGGCATCCGGGTGCGAAATAATGGCAAAAGTGCGCCGCCGCGCGATCTCCTGCTCGAGCGTAGTCATGAAGAATGGCTGACAGTCTTAAGGCAAAAGGCGCGCGATTCTAATCGATGCGCCGCTTGAGCACGATCGCATCTTCGCGGCCGTCGATGGACTGATAGTAGCCGCGCCGCATGCCGATCTGCGCAAATCCCAGGGACTGATACAGGCGGATCGCCGATGTATTGGACGGGCGTGCCTCGAGGAACGCCTCCCTGGCCCCGGCGGCGCCGGCGGCCAGCAGCAGGTGCGCCAGCAGGCGTCGGCCGATACCGCGGCACCGATAGGCATCGGCGACGCACAGATTGAGCAGATGCGCCTCGCCGGCGGCCACGCTCAGGATGCCGTAGCCGCCGGTGGCGGTGCTGATCTCGGCGATGCGGCAGGTGTAGTGGACCCGAAGACAGTCGCGAAAGATGCCCTCGGTCCAGGGGAAGGCATACGAAGCGCGCTCGATGCGCAACACCGCCGCAATATCCGCCTCCTGCATGGCGCGGATATCGAGCTCGGGCATCCCGATCGCCTCTTGTCTGACTACCGCCATAGAAGGGCTAATTACGCTCCGGGCTGCTCGCCATCAAGTCCGAAGGCCAGATCCAACCACGCCCGCGGCATCTGCCGCCGCAGCGCCCCCGGCGCCGCTAGTCGCGGCGGCACCGCGCGCGCGGGCCAGCTCGGCGCGGACGAATTTCAGATCGCTCCAGGCCTTGCGCTTCTCGCTCGGACTGCGCAGCAGATAGGCCGGATGGTAAGTCACGATCAGCGGCGTGCCGCGCGTACCGAAGCGATGCACCTGGCCGCGCAGGCGGCCTATCGGGGTATCGGTGGCGAGCAGGTTTTGCGCCGCAATGCGCCCCACCGCCAACATCAGCCGGGGCTCAATCATATCGACCTGCTGCTGCAGGTACGGCAGGCAGGAGGCGACTTCTTCCGGCTTGGGATCGCGATTGCCCGGGGGCCGGCATTTGAGCATGTTGGCGATATACACCGTCTCGCGCGGGTTTCCCATCGCCCGCAGCATCGAGTTGAGCAGTTGCCCGGCGCGGCCGACGAAGGGTTCGCCCTGGCGGTCCTCGTCCGCCCCCGGCGCCTCGCCGATGACCAGCAGTTCGGCGCGCCGGTTGCCGACGCCGAATACCGTCTGCGTGCGCGTCTTACACAGTTCACAACGCGTACAGCCACTGACCTGGGTGCGCAGCGCCTCCCACGCCGCCTCGTCGGCCGCCACGATCCGGCCAGCCCCAGCCCCCGCACCAGCACCAGTGCCCGCCCCAGCCACGGCAGGCCGCGGCAGCCATTCGTCCGGCACCACGCCCGGCTCATCCGGCCCAGCCTCGATGAGCTGCGCGCCGGCGGCTGCGGCCGCTGCGGGCGCCGCGCCCGCCAGTCGCGGCCGCGGTTTCCACAGCTCCACCCCCAGGGCTTCCAGATATTGCTCGCGTGCGCTCACGCCGCACCGTCCACCGGCGCTTTACGCTCCATGCGCTTGGAGCGTCTTATGCGCCGCCAGACCCACACCAACGGCGACCACAGCGCGTAGCCGCCGAAGATGGCCAGCAGCACGATCGCCGGCGCCGGCGCGATGACGATGAAGATCAGCGCCACGCCCACCAGCCAGATGAAGCGCACCGGCCGCGTCAAATCGAAACCCTTGAAGCTCGAATAGGAAAAGCGGCAGACCATGAGCGCGCCGGCGGCCGCCGTGATCATGAATGCGAGTATCAATCCGGGCAGACCCGGTTCGCGCCATTCGCTCGACATCCACAGGAACGCGGCGACGACCGCCGCGGCCGACGGGCTCGGCAGCCCTTCGAAGTAGCGCTTGTCCTGCACCCGGGAACCGAATTTCGCCAGCCGCAGCGCCGCCGCGACCGCATAGAAAAACGCCGCCAGCCAGCCGAAGCGATACCAGGCCTTGCCGTACTCGGCGATGCGTGCCACGCCCCATTGATAGGACACGATCGCCGGTGCGACGCCAAATGCCACCATGTCGGCGAGGCTGTCGTACTCCTTGCCGAAGGCGGTCTCGGTGCTGGTCAGGCGCGCGACGCGGCCGTCGAGGCCGTCGAAGATCATGGCGATGAACACCGCTACGCCGGCGCGCTCGAAATTGCCGTCGATCGCCGCGACGATTGCGTAGAAACCCGAGAACAGGCAGCCGGTCGTCAGCAGATTGGGCAGCAGATAAATGCCGCGCGACTGTCGGCGTACGGGCGGGCTGTCAGGATCCATGAGGGCGGCATCATAGGGTGAGTCCCCCCCGGTCACAACCGAGCGCACCAACCCGCGACAACCCTTCTGTTAACATCGCATTTTTATGCCACCGCCCCGCCCGCTGCATGCGCCTGTCGCAATACCCGATCAATACCGTCAAGGAGACGCCGTCCGAGGCTGATGTCGTCAGCCACCAGCTGATGCTGCGCGCCGGCATGATTCGCCGCGTCGCGGCCGGGATCTACAGCTGGCTGCCGCTCGGGCTGCGCACGCTGCGCAAGGTCGAAACCATCGTCCGCGAGGAGATGGACCGCGCCGGAGCGCTGGAGCTGCTGATGCCGGCGATCCAGCCGGCCGAGCTCTGGCAGGAATCGGGTCGCTGGCAGGAATTCGGCCCGGAGCTGCTGCGCCTGAAGGATCGCCACGAGCGCGACTTCGTGTTCGGGCCGACCCACGAAGAGGTCATCACGGATATCGCGCGGCGCGAGATCAAAAGCTATCGCCAGCTGCCGGTCAACTTCTACCAGATCCAGCTCAAGTTCCGCGACGAGGTGCGGCCGCGCTTCGGCGTGATGCGTGCGCGCGAGTTCATCATGAAGGACGCCTACTCCTTCCATGCCGATGAGCGCTCGCTGGCCGAGGGCTACGCGGTGATGCGCCAGGCCTATACGCGCATGTTCCGGCGCATGGGGTTGAATTTTCGTACTGTACAGGCCGACCCCGGGGCGATCGGCGGCACCGCCTCCGAGGAGTTCCAGGTGCTCGCGGCCTCGGGCGAAGACGCCATCGCGATCTCGGATGCCGACGATTTTGCGGCCAACGTCGAACTGGCGCCGGCCCTGCCGCCACCGACGCCGCGCCCGGCCGCCTCGCAGCGTCTCGAGCGCGTCCCCACCCCCGGCGCACACACCATCGAGCAGCTCAGCGCGCTGCTCAGGGTCCCGGCAACGCGCTGCCTGAAGACCCTGATCGTCGAGGGCAGCGAGGCGACACCGGTGGCCCTGTTGCTGCGGGGAGATCACGAACTCAACGCGCTCAAGGCGCAGAAGCTGCCGGGAGTCGCCAGCCCGCTGCGCATGGCGAGCGCGGCCGCGGTGCAGGCCGCGACCGGTTGCGCGCCCGGATCCATCGGGCCCCTCGGCCTGGGCCCGCTGCGCGTCTACGCCGATCATGCGGCGCTGGCGATGGCCGATTTTGTCTGCGGGGCCAATGAGGAGGGTGTGCACTTCACGGGCGTGAACTGGGGCCGGGATCTGCCGCCAGCCGCCGCCGCGGATCTGCGCAACGTCGTGCCGGGCGACCCCAGTCCCTCGGGCCACGGCCAGCTGCAGATCGTGCGCGGCATCGAGGTCGGGCATATCTTTCAGCTCGGGCGCAAATACAGCGAGGCCATGAATGCGACGGTGCTGGATGAAGCCGGCTCGGCGGTAGCGATGCTGATGGGCTGCTATGGCATCGGTGTGACACGCATCGTGGCGGCCGCGATCGAGCAGAATCACGATCAACGAGGCATCATCTGGCCGGATCCGATCGCACCGTTCCAGGTCGCATTGGTGCCGCTCAATCTGCAGAAGTCCGAGCGCGTACGTGCGGCGGCCGACGCGCTCTATGGCGAACTCGGCGCCGCCGGCATCGAGGTGCTGTACGACGATCGCGACGCGCGGCCGGGAGTCAAGTTCGCGGACGCCGAGTTGTTCGGCATTCCACATCGCCTGGTGGTGGGCGAGCGCGGCCTGGAGGCCGGCACACTCGAATACCGCCACCGCCGCGCCACCGACAGCGAGGACTTTCCGCAGCATGCCGCCGTGGAGTTCATCCGTTCGCGCCTGCAGTTCGCCCCGCCGGCCTGAGAGCCTGCCCATGGGCCGCGCAGAGCACCGCACGCTGCCCGCACTGCTGCTCGCTGTGCTCGGCGCACTGCCGCTGGCCCGCGCTGCGCCGGTCGCGCCGCCCGCGCAGCGCGATCCGGAACTGCGGGCGGTGGTGCAGCAGGCGATCACTCAGGCGCAGTGCTTCACCGACCAGTACGATTCCGCAGTGTGGTACACCCTGATGGAGCCGAAGCTGCGGCGCTTCGTCAAGGACGACAAGGAGCGGCTGGAGATCCTGCAGACGGTCTACTGCGAAGCGCATGAAAACGGCGCCAGCGTGCTGCCACCCGGACTGATCATGGCGGTGCTCGATGTCGAGAGCGGCTTTGATCGCTGGGCGGTTTCGAGTGCCGGGGCCGTCGGTCTCATGCAGGTGATGCCGTTCTGGCCCGAGCAGCTCGGCATGCGCCGCTACGAGCTCACGCGCATCGTGCCGAATCTGCACATGGGCTGCGCGATCCTGCGATTCTATCTGGACAGCGAACGCCGCGACGTGCGGCGCGCGCTGGAGCGCTACAACGGCAGCATCGGACGACGCGACTATCCCGACCGCGTAATAGTACGCTGGACCACGTATTGGCATGGCGCCGACGACCTGGGGCGCGCGCCGGTCAAGCCGTCCTGAAATCCGGCGGCCGCTGCGCCGGGTGAAGCTCAATGATCTCCACGATCACCTCCGTGACCTTGGCGGCGGACGGGCCGATCCACAGCCACTCGATGAACTCGAGCACCCGCAGCTCCTCGCCGTAGGCCAGCACCTCGACGCGACCGTCCTCCAGATTTCGCGCATGCCCGCTAATGCCGGCGGCACGCGCGCGCTGCTGGGCGCTGGCGCGGTAGTAGACGCCCTGCACGCGGCCTGAAACCAGGCAGCGGCGCGCGACGGGGCGAGCCCCGGATTGCGAGTCTGCGCTCATGGCCCATGATTTCCCGCCGGCGCGCCTGCGGTCAACGGCGGGCAGCCGCGGGCAGCGCCGGGGCCGCGCTGGGGCTGCACAGACCGGCTCACGGGCGGGCGCGAAGCGGTTAGACTTCCATCGATGGCCGAAGTACTCGTGGTGTATTACTCGCGCGACGGCAGCACCGCCGAGCTGGCGCGGCAGGCGTGTCGCGGTATTGAATCCATCGCCGGAGCGAGCGCGACGCTGCGCACCGTGCCCGCGGTGAGCGCCAGCAGCGAAGCGGCCCCGCGGGCGGTCCCGGATCACGGGCCGCCCTTCGCGACGCTCGAGGAGCTGCGACGCGCCGATGCGCTGATGCTCGGCAGCCCTACGCGTTTCGGCAACATGGCCGCACCGCTGAAATACTTCATCGATTCGACCTCGAGTCTGTGGCTCGACGGCGCGCTGGCCGGCAAGCCGGCGGGCGTATTCACCGCCTCCCACACCATGCACGGCGGACAGGAAACCACGCTGCTGTCGATGATGCTGCCGCTCCTGCATCACGGCATGCTGCTGGTCGGGTTGCCCTATACCGAGCTCGCACTAGGCGCGACGCGCAGCGGCGGCTCTCCTTATGGGGCTTCACACGTGGCGGCAATCCAGCAGGATCTGACCGAGCACGAGCGCGTGCTGGCACAGGCACTGGGCAAACGCGTCGCACAGGTCGCGGTTACTCTGGGTCGCCGGGACGCTCCCGCGCGAGCACCTGGCGTATAAAGGGCACCGTGAGACGCCGCTGCGCCTGCAACGCGGCTTCGTCGATCGCATCCAGCAGCTCATAGAGCGTCGGCAGATCACGGCGGTAGCGTCGCTGCAGGTACAGCGCGGTTTCTTCCGGCAGTTCCAGGCCACGTGCGTGCGCGCGCAGCTGCAGCGCCTGGCGTTGCCCGGACTCATCGAGCGCACGCAGCGGTAGCAGCGTGGCGGCGGCAAAACGCGACGCCAGGTCCGGCAGCGAAAATTTCAGCAACATCGGCGGCGCCGCGGCGGCCGCCAGCAACACTGCGCCGCGCTCCTCGACTTCACGATATAGCCGGAACAGGCCCTGCTCCCAGTCACCCCGGCCAGCGATCGCCGCCAGATCGTCGAGCGCCACCACGCGCGAGCCCTGCCAGCCCTCGAGCGTCTCCGGACCCAGCGCCAGCAGCTCTGACAGGGGCAGGTAAGCCGCATCGTATCCGCCGCTGCGGGCCAGCGCGCAGCTCGCCTGCAGCAGATGCGTCTTGCCGACCCCAGGCGGCCCGGACAGCCAGTACACCCCGGACGCCGTGCCAGCCGCCAGCGCGCGCAGCTGTTCGACGCCGGGCGCGTTCGCCCCGGCCACAAAGCTTTCGAAGACCGCGCGCTCGCGCAGCCGCATCGCCAGGGGCAGCTGTTTCACAGCGGCAATCCCGGCAAGGATCGCAGCTCGCGCGTCAAGCGCGTGCGGCCTGCAGCGCGCGATGCGTGAACTCGCGCACGTAGGCGACGCCGCTGATCAGCACGGTGGCCAAGGTCAGCCACGCCAGCGCGTCGAGCACGCTCGGGGGCGGAAATCCATAGCCGGCATGGGCTACGATCGCCAGCACATAGAGCAGTTGCAACAGCGTGTTGACCTTGCTGCTGATCAATGGCCGGCCCTTGAGCGGACCCCAGCCGATGTGAAAGGCGATCGAGCCCAGCAGGATAAGCACATCACGCCCGACCGCGGCGATCGTCAACCAGCGCGGAATCAGCCCGTACCAGGTGGCCACGAGAAACACGCCCACGAGCAGCAGTTTATCGGCCAGCGGGTCGAGCAGCTTGCCAAGCTCGGAGGTCCAGTGAAATCGCTTGGCGAGGAAGCCATCCAGGCCGTCGCTCATCGCCGCGATAAAGAACAGCAGCAGGGTCAGCGGGTAGTCGGCGTGCGCGATCGATACGACGATCGGCCACACCAGCGCGATGCGCAGCAGGCAGATCAGATTCGGCAGATGACGCATGGCTTCCAAGGCTCCCTCGGCTACTATAACGTGCTCCGGAGAGCGCTGCGCATGCCGCGGCGAGCACCAAGCGCCATTCATGAGCAAGCCCAAGAGCTATACATATCGCGACGCCGGGGTCGATATCGATGCCGGCGATGCCCTGGTCGAGCGCATCAAGCCGCTGGTCAGACGCACCATGCGCCCCGAGGTGCTCGCCGGCATCGGCGGGTTTGGCGCCATGGTCGAGCTGCCAGTGGACCGTTACCGGCGCCCGGTGCTGGTCTCGGGCACCGACGGCGTTGGCACCAAGCTGCGGCTCGCAATCGAGACCGGCCGTCACGAGGCGATTGGCATCGACCTGGTCGCGATGTGCGCCAACGATGTCGTCGTGCAGGGAGCGGAGCCGCTGTTTTTTCTCGACTACTACGCGACCGGCCATCTCAACGTTGAGGTCGCGGCCACGGTCATCAGCGGCATCGCCGAGGGCTGCGCCCAGGCCGGCGCGGCACTGGTGGGCGGCGAGACCGCCGAAATGCCCGGGATGTACCAGGGAGAGGACTACGATCTGGCAGGCTTTTGCGTCGGTGTGGTCGAGAAAGAGGCCATCATCGATGGCAGTCACGTCGACGCCGGTGATGCGGTCATCGGGCTTGCCTCCTCGGGTCCGCATTCCAACGGCTATGCGCTGATTCGTAAGCTCATCGCGGTCGCTGGCGCCACGGCCGCCACGCAGCTCGCGGGCCGCTCGCTGTTCGACCAGCTGCTCACCCCGACGCGCATCTATGTGAAATCGCTGCTGCAGCTCATCGCGGCACTCCCGGTGCACGCACTGGCGCATATCACCGGCGGCGGCCTGACCAACAACATTCCGCGTGTGCTGCGGAGCGGCCTGGAGGTCGTGCTGCAGCGGCACTGCTGGCCGCAGCAGCCGGTATTCGATTGGCTCGCACGCACCGGTGCGATCGAGCAGGCTGAGATGCATCGCACCTTCAACTGCGGCATCGGCATGGTCGTGATCGTGTCCGGCGCGCAGGCGGCCGAAGCGATCCGTGTGCTCGAGCAGGCCGGCGAGCTCGCCATGCGGATCGGCGAAGTCAGACGCGGCGAGCGCGGCGTGGTCATCGAGACATGAACGCCGCGCGCGGCGCGCGCAGGGCCCAGTCCGTGCCGCGCATGCTCATCGTGCTCTGCGTGCTCTGCGGGCCGACCTGGGCCGCGGTGGCATCGGCCGAGGAGCTCGAGCCCTTCGAAGCCTCTTACGCCTGGAGCTGGCACGGTGCCACAGTGGCCGTGTCCACGCTCAGGCTCGAACGCGGCGACGGCGACACCTGGGTCTACAGCTCGAGCAGCGGGCCGCGCGGCCTGGGGTATCTGTACCCGATGCGCCCGAAGTTGCGCAGCACGCTGCGCATCACCGATCAGGGCGTGCAGCCGCTGAGCTTCAAGGCGGAGGGCGCCGGTGACAGTCACAACGCCGATGTCAGCTTCGACTGGAGCGCGGGCCGTGCCACCGGCGTCTACGAGGGCACCGAAGTCGACCTGTCGCTCAAGCCCGGCATTCAGGACGACCTGTCGGTGCAGATCGCGATGATGGTCGAGTTGCTGCACGGCAGAACACCCGACCATCTGTGGATGATCGACAGAAACTCGGCGCGCGAGTACCGCTACCGGCGCGAGGGCGCACAGACCATCGACACCGCGCTGGGGCGCATCGACACGATCGTCTACAGCAGTCATCACGAGGGTTCGCCGCGCGTGACACGCTTCTGGTGCGCGCCGTCCGCGGGTTACCTGCCGATGCGGGTCGAGCAGAAGCGCATCGACAGCGTCGAATGGAGCATGGAGATCCGCAGCCTCAGGCGCGGCTGAGACGCTCAGGCCTTCGGCAGTGTCACGCCCTTCTGTCCCTGATACTTGCCGCCGCGATCGGCGTACGAAGTCTCGCACACCTCATCCGACTCGAAGAACAGCATCTGTGCCACGCCTTCATTCGCATAAATCCTGGCCGGCAGCGGTGTAGTGTTGGAGAACTCGAGCGTTACGTGGCCTTCCCACTCCGGTTCCAGCGGCGTCACATTACAGATTATCCCGCAATTGTGGACGAAGACGCCGGCCTCCAGCCCGAAGTTGCCGGCTTCCGGTACCGTCAAACAATACACGTCATGCTCACCCGGGAGCTCGCGCACGGCAGTTACTTTGTGATTGCGGCCCGGCGTTCCCCGAAAGCCAGCGAGAACTTCCGGGAAACGTCGGAACACGGAGCGGTCGCAATTGAGTTGCCGAGCCGCACCGCGGATCGACCCGGTATCGTCGAGCGCACGCCGCACGCTATGCGCCGTGATCTCAGAACGAATCTTGATCTGCCGCGCAATCTCGGCCTGCATAGCGCGGCGCGAACCATCATCCTGCGCCCACGCCGCCCGCATCGACCCCGCATGCCGCAGACGTTCTGCCGGGTCGGTAAAACGCCGCACCATTGCGACTCGATGAGCCTCACGCGTGGCATCACTGGGATTCCGGCGCGCCTCCAATAGGCGCTCGCGGATCTGCGCGAATCGTTCACTGTTCCAGAATTCCTGCGCGCGCTGTGATTGCGCCTGCGAAAATCGTTCGCGCCAGCCGGGATCGCTCGCCAGGCGTTCAAAGGCCGCGCGGATCGCCGCACTGTGCTCCTCGCCGTCGAAATCTTCCCCGAACGTGTTGGTATTGTGCAGGCGGATATGCTCCGACGCCCCCATGCGTTCAATGTTGACGGGCTTGTTGTTGCGCCGATCGAAATCGATATGATGCCGGTGCGTGCCCGGACACTCCTCATAAATGCCCCGGCGTATATTCCATTCATCCGCCAGGCGATGCGTGGCAAGCAAGTGACCATTGATCGGCTGGTAGACGTACTCGTATCCCCGGCGCAGGTCCCGGTATAACGGCATCAGTGAATCCCCCGGCCGCAGTTCATGGGCCATAGCCGTACGTCCATCACGTCGAAAAAAGACGTGATCGGGCGTAGCCTGGACCGGCTCGCCATTATCCAGCGTAATTTCGATCAGCGAATCACGCCCGATAATCCGCGGCATGTCGAGCAGACTGACGATCACGCGCCCGCCTTCAGCGAGGCTATAGCCCCAAAATAGCTCGCCACTTTCATGGCGTCGCGCCATCTGTTCCAGCGTCGGTGCGCTGCCATCGACCAGGGCCACGCGCGTAGTGGCACTGAAACAGCGTGCATAAGTCGATTTGCCAACACAAAGCGTTAATACGTTGCGCGGGATGCGGAAATATTCCACCGTGCGCGCGAGCGCGAACGAATTAGGCGGAATGATGCACACGTCGGCAGTAAGATCGACGAAGCTCTGCTCGTCGAACTGCTTCGGATCGACGATGGTCGAGTTGATGTTGGTGAAGATCTTGAATTCGGGTGCGCAGCGCACGTCGTAGCCGTAGCTCGAGGTGCCGTAGGAGATGACCCGCCCGGTAGCGTTCGCGCGCACCTGAGCCGGCTCGAACGGCTCGATCAGACCGTGCTCGCGCGCCATGCGACGAATCCATTTATCCGATTTGATGCTCATCCACTGCTGCTCATTGGCCTTCAGGTATCTTCCACCACGATTTTCGGGAACAGCGCGCTGCGATCGCGCGCGCGACGCGCCAGCGCCGCCGCCGCGTGCCTGCCGGCCTCGATGTAGGCCAGCGCCCGCGCGCTGTCCGGTGCGGCGACCACTGTGGGACGGCCGCCATCGGCCTCCTCACGGATTCTGGTGTCGAGCGGCAACTCGCCCAACAGCGTGAGACCGTATTCGGCGGCCATGCGGGCGCCGCCGCCGGCACCGAAAATATGTTCCACATGCCCGCAGTTCGCGCATACATGCACACTCATGTTTTCGATAATTCCGAGCACCGGCACCGATACTTTTTCGAACATCGCCAGCCCCTTACGCGCATCGGCGAGGGCAATGTCCTGCGGCGTGGTGACGATGATGGCTCCGGCGACCGGCACGCGTTGCGACAGCGTGAGCTGTATATCGCCGGTGCCGGGTGGCATGTCGACCACCAGATAATCGAGTTCGCCCCAGTCGGTGTCGGACAGTAGCTGGGTCAGCGCCTGCGTCACCATCGGGCCACGCCAGACCACGGCCTGCGCCGGGTCCACCAGAAAGCCAATGGACATGGCCGCCAGCCCGTGAGCCTGCAGCGGCTGGATGTGCTTGCCGTCCGGGGAGCTCGGATGCTGCCCGGTCAGACCCAGCATCAGCGGCTGGCTGGGGCCGTAGATGTCGGCATCCAGAATGCCCACCTGGGCGCCGCCGGCTGCCCAGGCCAGGGCCAGGTTGACCGCAACGGTAGATTTGCCAACTCCGCCCTTGCCGCTCGCTACGGCCACGATATTCTTCACGCCCGCAAGTGGCTTGAGGTTACGTTGCACGGCGTGGGGCACAATGCGGCTGGCGAGCTCGAGCGTGAGCCGCACATCCAGACCGGCGGCAGCCAGGTGCCGCTGCAGCGCCGATTGCAGCGTATGCGTATAGCCAACGGTAGGAAACCCGAGTTCAATTTTTGCCAGCACCCGGTCCGCATTCAGTTCCATGGCGCGCAAGGCTCCGGCTTGCTCCAGGGTTTGCTGCAGATAGGGATCGATAAAACCTTCAAGGGCCGCGCGAACGCTAGCCTCGGAAATCGCCATGGATTCTGTCACCTTAGAATCAGGCAAGAACGGCCGGCGTGCCGGGCAAACATGGCATAATCCCAGCTTGCTTGGAACCACTTGGCCATTGGAAATTATGGGCGAAGCACTGCGGTAGCGGCAGCCCCCTGCAACAACATTAACACGGCGGAATGAGTTTTTTCACCAACCTGCGTGCCGACCGGCTGATCGATCAGATCAAGTCGTCCACGAATCTCATGGGTGCGGAAACGCAGAAGGCCATCGCCAAGCTCAAGGAAGCCGGGCCGGGCGCGATCGACGCCGTCATCGCGGCGCTGCCGGAGGCCGACAAACATGCCACGGTGGCATTCGTCGACGTGCTGGCGACGCTTGCGAGCGCCAAGACCTTCCCCAAATACGTCCAGGCGATGGTCCAGGGCAGCCCGCGCTCCATTGCCGGTGTGGCCTGGGCGCTGACCAGCAGCCGCGGCTATCCGCCCAACCTGCTGCTCGAGGCGCTGGGGACGCCGGGCATCGCCAAATCGGCGCTGCTCGACGTCATCAACGGCCAGCGCCAGCGCTTTTCGATCCGCGAATTGCTCACGGCCGCCTATGCACAGGAACCGAATGAGAAGGCGGCGCTGTTCCGCATTGTCGCCGAGGCGGCCGACGAGTCGGCGTTGCCGGAGCTCATCAGCCGCCTGCAGGGTAAGGATCCGATCGCGCGCCTGCACATCATCACCGTGCTGGCGCGGTTTAATAAGCCCGAAGTGCAGCGTGCGCTGCAGGGACAGCTCGGCGACAACAACAAGATGATCCGCTCCGCCGCCCTCGCGGCGCTGGCGAAAATGGACGGTCCGATCGAGGTCGCCCGGGTGACCGCATTGCTGCGCGATCCGGAGATCGAGGTGCAGAACCGGGCGGTCGAAGTGCTGCAACGCGCGCGCGATCCGGAGACCATTCGCCATCTGGTGCCGGTACTCAAGGATGAAAATGAGCAGGCACGCCGGGCCGCCGTGGAGGTACTCAACGAGATCGGCGATGCGCGCTCGGTGAAATATCTGCTCGAGGCCATCAAGGATGACGACTGGTGGGTGCGCAGCCGCGCGGGCGACGCCCTCGGCAAGATCGGCGGTCCGAAGGTCATCGATGCGGTGCTCGAGCTGGTGCGCGACAAAGACGAGGATCTGCGGCGCGCGGCGATCGAGATCCTCAACCAGACCAAGGACGAGCGCGCGATCAGTCATCTGATCGAGGCCACGAAAGACGCGGATTGGTGGGTGAGCGAACGCGCGGTGGACGCGCTGGCCGAAATCGGCAGCAAGCGCGCCGTGCCGCGGCTGTATGAGATGCTGCGCGGCGCCAACGCCCGCGCGCTGCCGGTGGTGGTGCGGGCGATCGGCAAGCTTGGCGATGAGAAATCCCTCGACCTGCTCACGCCCATGCTCAATCGCGAGGAAAAGGAAATCCGCATCGAGACCATCCAGGCGCTGGCGCGCCTGGTCGACGAGCCGCGCGCCGATCAGATCCGGGCACAGCTGCAGAACCAGACGGCGAATCCCGATGCGACCGTGGCGCGCGCGGCGGTGCGCGCCATGACCGAGCTGGAAGTGCGCTTCTCCTCGGGCATGACCGTCGCCACGGCCGTCTCACCGGCCGCCAGCACGCATCCGGGACGGCCGGCTCGACCGGTCGAACCGGCCCGTACGCTGCTGATCCCGGAGCGCGAAGTCGCCAAGGTCGTGCAACAGGTCGCGAACTCGAGCGCGCCCAAGCTCGACATCAACACCCTCACACCCGGGGATATCATCGAGGGGCGCTACAAATACATCGAACGCATCGGCCGCGGGGCTTTCGGCACCGTGCTGCTGATGGAAGACACGGTGGTCGATGAGCGCCTGATTCTTAAATTCCTGAATCCGAATGTGGCGCAGGACGAGGAGATCATGAAGCGCTTCGTGCATGAGCTGCGTTACTCGCGCAAGATCACGCACCGCAATGTCATCCGCATCTATGACTTCCTCTACATCCAGGGGCTGTACGCCATTTCGATGGAGTTTTTCCCCTCGCACACCCTGGGTGCCGAGATCGTCAACGAGAAGCCGCTGGAGCTCAAACGCGCCCTGCAGTTCGGTATCGACATCGCCACCGGTATGACGGTCGCGCATCAGGTCGGCATCGTGCACCGCGATCTCAAGCCGGCAAACGTGCTGATCAACGACGAAGCACTGCTGAAAATCGTGGACTTCGGCGTCGCCGCGGCCCAGCGCGAAGGCGATACGCAGCTCACCAAGACCGGCTATGTGATCGGGTCGCCCAAGTACATGGCGCCGGAACAGATCCTGGGCCGCAAAGTCGATGAGCGCGCCGACGTCTACGCCCTGGGCGTGATGATGTACGAGATGCTGACGGGAATCCCGCCCTATTCGCGCGGCGATCACATGGCGGTGATGTACCAGCACGTGCAGGGCAAGGCGCGCGCGCCGCAGGAGATCAACCCGACGCTGTCGGCGAACCTCGCCGAGGTCGTGGTCAAGGCCATGGCGGTGGATAAGGCCAAGCGCTTTCAGACCATGGAAGAATACCGCGGCGCCCTGGAACGATTCCTGTAATCCTGTAAGCTGCGCTGCGGCGGCCCGAAACGCCCCCCCCGCGGACCGGTCCGGTGGCCAGATCTGCCCAGTCCGTGCGCTGGATCATGTTTCAAGCCGCAAGCCGTTGATAGGGTAACGCTTAGGGCGTATAGCTCTGCCTCGACGGCGGGGCTGACCCCTGCAAAACCGTGAGGACAGAGCACCGTGGCGCGCATCGATGCGTTCCTGAAACTCGGCACCCAGCAGGGCTGCTCGGACATCCACCTGGCGGTGGGCGTGCCGCCGATGCTGCGCATGAACGGCGATCTGGTGCCGATCAAATTTCGCGATCTGCGCGACACCGAACTGGAGAGCTACATCACGGAAGTGCTGACGCCGAACCAGCAGGACTACTTTACACGCGGCAACGACCTCGACTTCTCGTATGTGTCCGCCGAAGGCGGCCGTTTCCGTGTCAACGTGTTCCGCAAGGACACCGGCATCGGCGCGACTTTCCGCTCGATTCCTTCCGACATACCGAGCCTGGTCAAGCTCGGCCTGCCGCCCATCGTCACCAAGCTGTGCGATTACCATCAGGGCATGATCCTGGTGACTGGCTCGACCGGCACCGGCAAGTCAACCACGCTGGCGGCGATGATCGACCTGCTGAATTCGACCCGACGGCTCAACATCATCAGCCTCGAGGATCCGATCGAATTCGTCCACCGCAGCAAGTCGAGCCAGATCATTCAGCGCGAGCTCGGCACCCACATTCCGAGCTTCGCCGAGGGCGTGCGTGCGGCCATGCGCGAGGACCCGGACGTGATCCTGGTGGGCGAGCTGCGTGACGGCGAAACCATCCGCATGGCGATGACCGCGGCCGAGACCGGCCATCTGGTGCTGGGCACGCTCCATACCACCAGCGCCGTCAAGACCATCGATCGGCTGATCGACGCGCTGCCGGCCGAAGAGCGCGAACAGACCAAGAGCTTCCTGTCGCAGAGCCTGCTGGCGGTGATAACCCAGATCCTGGTCAAATCCAACGAAGGCCGCGGACGGCGCGCGGTGGTCGAGATCATGATCATGACCAAGGCCATCGCCAAACTGATCACCAGCGACCAGACGCATCAGATCCCAAGCCAGCTGCAGATGGGGCGCGAATTCGGCATGCAGATGTTCGATCAGGCACTGCTGCAGGCGCTCAATGCGCGCGAGATCGATCCCGACGACGCCTATATCTACGCCTCCGACAAGCGACTGTTCCAGAAATTCGTCACCGATACCAGCATATTGCCGCGCATCGACAGCGTGGTCCCGCAACAGGCGGGCGGCTGAGGACCGCGGTTCGCCCGGCCACGACATGGCGCAGATCGATCAATTCCTGGAAGAGATCCTCAAGCGACGCGGCTCCGATCTGCATTTCATCGCCGGCGATCCGCCGCGCATCCGCATGAATGGCGAGCTCTCGCCGCTGCGGGGCGAGGCGCTGACGGCGGAATTCGCCAAGGAAACGCTCTACGAAATCATGCCGCGCAAGGCCATCGAGCGCTTCGACAGCAAGGATGGCGCCGATTTCGCCTATACGCTGGAGGGCAAGGGCCGCTTTCGCGTCAATATCATGCGGCAGCTCAACGGTATAGGGGCGGTTTTTCGCGCCATTCCATCGCAGGCGCTCACGCTCGATCAGCTCGACATGCCGCAGGCGGTGCGCCAGCTGTGTCACGCGGTCAGCGGATTGATTCTGGTCACCGGCAAGACCGGATCGGGCAAGTCCACGTCGCTCGCGGCAATGATCGACGACATCAACAAGCGCATCAAGGGCCACATTCTCACGGTCGAGGATCCGATCGAATTCGTGCACGTGCGCCGCAATTGCCTGATCAGCCAGCGCGAGATCGGCGTGCACGCCCCGAGCTTCGCGGCGGCGCTGCACTCGGCCCTGCGCGAGGATCCCGACGTGATTCTGGTCGGCGAGCTGCGCGACCTGGAGACCATGAGCATGGCGGTCACCGCCGCCGAGATGGGCATTCTGGTGATGGGCACGCTGCACACCAACGGCGCCGGGCCGACGGTCGATCGCATGGTCAATGCCTTTCCAGCCGACAAGCAGTCGCACGTGCGCACCATGCTGTCGACGTCGCTGCGCGGCGTGATGTCGCAGCAGCTGCTCCGCAAAGCCGACGGCAGCGGCCGGGTGGCGGCGCTGGAGATCCTGATCAATACGCCGGCGTCGGCGAATCTGATCCGCCAGGGCAAGCTCGATCAGCTCGAGAACGCCATGCAGACCGGCGGCCAATTCGGCATGCGTACCATGGATACCGCGATCCAGCAGCTGCTCGATGCGGGCATCGTCAGCGGTTCCGAGGCCTATAAGAAGGCCATCAACAAGGCCAAATTCGAGCCGTTCAAGGACCAGGCCTGAGGCGCAGGCCGCGCGCGCGGCCACCTGGGCGGCGCCCGCCGGCCACGGCATGCGTCGCGCGTGCGATAATCGCTCTTTTGCGATAGCTGCACGCTCGATCATGGCACGAAAAATCCTCGTCACCAGCGCCCTGCCCTACGCCAACGCCCCGCTGCACCTGGGCTACATCATGGAGGCGGTACAGACCGACATCTGGGTGCGGTTCCAGAAGATGCGCGGCAACGACTGCATCTACTGCTGCGCCGAGGATGCGCACGGCACGCCGATCATGATCCGGGCGCAACAGGAGGGCATCACGCCGGAGACGCTGATCGCGCGTACCGCCGAAGAGCATCGGCGCGATCTCGCCGGGTTCCTGATCGGGATGGATCAATTCCATAGCACCCATTCGCCGGAAAACGTGCGCTTGACGCGTGAGCTTTACGTGCGGTTGCGCGACGGCGGCTACATCGCAAGTCGCGCCGTGCGCCAGGCCTACGACGAGAAGGCCGGCATGTTTCTGCCCGACCGCTACGTGCGCGGCACTTGTCCGCGCTGCAAATCGCCCGATCAGTACGGCGACAGTTGTGAGGTGTGCGGTTCTACCTATACGCCGGCTGACCTGATCGATCCGATCTCCACGGTCACCCAGACGAAGCCCGTCTGGCGCGAGTCGGAACATCTGTTTTTCAAGCTCGGCGCCTTCGAGCCCATGCTGCGCGAATACGTCGGTGGCAGCAGCCTGCAGCCCGCGGTGCGCGCGAAACTGGCGGAATGGTTCGAGGCCGGCCTGCAGGACTGGGACATCTCGCGCGATGCGCCCTACTTCGGCATCGAAATACCGGACGCGCCGGGAAAGTTCTTCTACGTGTGGTTCGATGCACCGATCGGCTATATCGCCAGCTTCGAGGCCTGGCGCGCCGCGCACGCCGCCTCGTTCGACGCCTACTGGAAGTCGGAAACCGCCACCGAGCTCTATCATTTCATCGGCAAGGACATCAGCTATTTCCACACGCTGTTCTGGCCGGCGGTGCTGCAGGGCGCCGGCCTGCGCCGGCCGACCGGTGTCTGCGTACACGGCTTTCTGACCATCAACGGCCAGAAGATGTCGAAATCGCGCGGCACTTTCATTACCGCACAACACTTTCTCGAGCGCCTGCCACCTGAGCCGCTGCGCTATTACTTCGCGGCCAAGCTCAGCAGCGGTATCGAGGACATCGATTTCAGTCTCGACGATTTCGTGGCCCGGGCCAATTCGGATCTGGTCGGCAAATTGGTGAACATCGCCAGCCGCTGCGCAGGTTTTATCGAGCGCAGCGGCGGCCGGCTGGCCGCCGCGCTGCCCGAACCCGAGCTGTACGATGAGTTCACGGCGGCCGGCGAGCACATCGCCGCACTGTACGAATCGCGCGACTACTCGGCTGCAATCCGCGAGATCATGGAACTGGCCGACCGCGCCAACCGCTATGTCGATCGCCACAAACCCTGGGCCCTCGCCAAGGACGCCGCGCGCGCCGATGAGGTACGCGCGATCGCCACCCAGGGCGTGAATCTGTTTCGCGTGCTGATGAGCTATCTGGCGCCGGTACTGCCACGCATGGCACAGGCCGCGGCGGGGTTTCTGGGCACCAGCTTTGAGAACTGGAACGCGATCGCGGCGCCGCTGCTCGCCCAACCCATCGCCCGCTATCTTCCCCTGGCGACGCGCCTGGAGCCTGCAGCCGTGGCCTCATTGATCGCGCCTGCGCCCGCGCCCACATCCGAGGCCGCGGCTGCGCCGCGGACCGCAGCGGCGGCGGCGGCGGCCACCACCGTGACTGCCGCCGCGAGCATCAGCATCGATGAGTTCTCCAGGCTCGATCTGCGCATCGCACGCGTGGTCGCGGCGCAGCTCGTGGAGGGTTCCGACAAGCTCCTGCGCCTGACGCTGGACCTGGGCAGTGAGCAGCGCACGGTATTCTCCGGCATTCGCGCCGCGTATCGACCCGACGAGCTCACCGGCCGGCTGGTGGTGGTGATCGCCAATCTGGCGCCGCGCAAGATGCGCTTCGGGGTCTCGCAGGGGATGGTGCTTTGCGCCAATGGCGAGGATGACGCCAGCGGCCTATTTTTGTTGGCGGCGGACTCCGGCGCCCAGCCGGGCATGAAAGTTACCTAGCGCGCGCCCGCACGTGCCGGGCATGAGCCTCAGCCCCGGCGGCTGGGGCTGCGACTGCGCCAATAGCGGATCAGCACGTACCCCGTCGCCATGCCGCCCAGGTGGGCGAAATGGGCCACGCCCTGGCTGCTTCCAAACACGCCCATGGACAGCTCCAGAATGCCGTAGAGCGTCACGAACAACCAGGCGGGCATCGGGATCGGCGGAAAAATCAGCAGCACCTGGCGGTGCGGAAAAGTCATGCCGTAGAACAGCAGGATGCCGAAGATGCCGCCCGAGGCGCCCAGGGTCGCGTACGGCTCAGGGTAGATCGAGTGCGCCACCCACAGCTGGGTCAGCGCCGCCCCGACCACGCAGGCGAAATAATAGAGCGTGAACCGGCGCGCCCCGAGCACGCGCTCGGCATCCGGACCGAAGATGTAGAGCGCGAACATGTTGCCGGCCAGGTGCCAGATGCCGCCGTGCAGGAACGCATAGGTGATGAGCTGCCAGGGTTCGAACGGGTGGCAGTCCGGACAACCCACTTCGCCCACCGGCCACAGCGCGAATGCGTCGAGCAGCTGGTCGTTTGTCAACCATTGCAGGCCGTAAACGATGAAGTTGGTGTATAGAATTGCCCGTACGACGGGCGTGAGGTTGCGGAACATCCAGGCTCGCTGCGCAGTCAACATCGATGACGCGGCGACATTTTGCCATCAGGAGAGACTCGTCATGCGTACTTCTACTGTCGGTCGCGCCCGGGACGCCCGGGGCGCTGCACTCCTCGCGATTGCGCTGCTGCTCGGCCTCACCGCCTGCGTCAACACGTCGTTGATCGATCGCTGGAAGGATCCGGGCTTTAGCGGGCCATCGCTGCACAAGGTGCTCGTGGTCGGCGTGCAGAAGGACCAGGGCCGGCGCCGTGTCTGGGAAGACGGCATGGTCGCGGCCCTGAATCATGAGGGCGTCCAGGCAACTCCCTCCTATGTGGTATTCCCCGATAAGGCGCCGACCGTAGAGCAATTGACGTCGACGGCCAGCCATGAGGGTTTCGACGCGGTCATGGCGACGCACTTTGTCAGTGCCAGCCAGCGCAACTACTGGATGCCAGGCTATGCTGGCGTCGGCTTCGGCTGGCGCTGGCGCTATTACGGTTATTGGGACGCGGTCTACGGGCCGGGATACGTGGAGACCGAATACCGCGCCGACTACCAGACCGACATCTTTACTGTGGATGGGGGCGGCGGCAAACTGATCTGGACCGGCATCACCCGCAGCGTCGATCTGAGCTCGACGCAGCGCACCACGGACGAGATCAGCCGGGTGCTGGTGCCGGAGCTGACCAAGCAGGGCATTCTGGCCGCCAACCACAAGTGACTCGCCGCGACAGTACGCTGGAAGGTATCGACGTTGATCGCATCGATGCCCTGCTGCCGCAGACGCAGTGCACGCGCTGCGGCTACGACGGCTGTCGCCCCTACGCGCAGGCCCTGGCTGAGGACAGGGCCTCGATCAATCGCTGTCCGCCCGGGGGCGCGGTCGCGATCGAGGCGCTGGCGGGGCTCCTGGGGTGCGAGCCTGTGCCGCTCGATCCTGCCTGCGGGACCGATGCGGACCCAGGCGTGGCCTGGATCGATCAGGATGCCTGCATCGGCTGCGCCCGCTGTCTGCCGCCATGCCCGGTCGATGCGATCATCGGCGCACAGCGCTACCTGCACAGCGTGCTGGAGCGCTCCTGCACCGGCTGCGCGCTGTGCATCGCCAGCTGCCCGGTGGACTGCATCGTGATGCGCCCGCGTGCGCTCGGCGCACCGGCGCCGCTGCCGGGGGAGAACCGCGAGCGCTACGAGGGCCACCGCGCGCGCGCGCAGCGCGGCGCCCACGAGCGCTCGGTGCTGCTGGCCGCGCGCAAACGCGCCGCCCCGGCCCAGGGCGCGCCGCCATCGCAATGAATCCCCGGCAGGTCCGCCGCATCTTCGAGCAACTGCGCGCTGCGAATCCTGCCCCCCGATCCGAGCTGCATTACGGCTCGCCGTTCGAATTACTGGTCGCGGTCATCCTGTCGGCGCAGGCGACCGACAAGAGCGTCAATCTCGCGACTCGAGAGCTCTTCCGCAAGGCGGCCACGCCGCAGGCGATGCTGACACTGGGGCTCGCAGGCCTCCGGCGCTGCATCCGCACCATCGGCCTGTATAACGCCAAGGCGCGCAACATTCTGGCCACCTGCAGGATCCTGGTGGAGCGTTTTGGCGGCCACGTACCGCGCACGCGCGAGGAGCTCGAGGCGTTGCCGGGCGTCGGCCGCAAGACCGCCAACGTGGTGCTCAACGTTGCTTTTGGCCAGCCCACGCTGGCGGTGGACACCCACGTTTTCCGCGTCGCCAATCGCACCGGACTGGCGCGCGGCTCGACGCCGCGCGCAGTGGAGGATGGACTGCTGCGGGTCATTCCCGGAGAATTCATGCCGCACGCGCACCATTGGCTGATCCTGCTCGGCCGCTACGTCTGCAAGGCGCGTGTGCCCGACTGCCCACACTGTCCGATCGCGCGCTGGTGCGAATACAAGGAAAAAACGCCACCGTGACCCTGTTCGCCGACCAGAGCCGCGGTGCGCTGCGCGCCACGTATCGCGAGGCCTGGCGCAAGTGGCGTGAACGCGAGCCGCTGCAACCGCTCGAGGCGCAGATCGCCGATGTCGTTGCCGCGCATCCCGAATACCAGCCGTTGCTGCAGGGCGAGGCCGGTCTGCGCCAGGATTTTTCGGCCCACGGTGGACGCGACAATCCGTTCCTGCACATGGGCCTGCATCTGGCCCTGCGCGAACAGCTCAGCACCGACCGTCCCGCCGGCATCGCCGCGATTCACCGGCGCCTGGTCGCCAGTTCGCAGTCCGGGCACGCGGCCGAGCATCGCATGATCGAGGTTCTGGGCCAGGTGCTGTGGGAGGCGCAGCGAGCCGGCCACAACGCGGAAGACGCGGTCTATCTCGAGCGGCTGCGCCGCCTGTGAGCCCCTGTGCCCACATCGCCGCCCTGCACTACTACCCCTTGAAATCGGCGCGCGGCATCGAGCTCGAGCGCGCGCAGCTGACGATCGCCGGCTTTCAGGACGATCGGCGCTGGATGCTGGTGAGCGAAACTGGCCGCTTTCTCACGCAGCGCGAACTGCCGCGCCTGGCGCTGCTCGAACCGAGCCTGTCGGCGAGCGCGCTGCTGCTCTCGGCCCCGCAGCGGCCGCAGATCTCGCTGCCGCTCTCGCGGCAGGGCGAGCGGTGCACCGTCACCGTCTGGCGCGACCAGTGCGAAGCCTTCGACGAGGGCGATGAGGTCGCCGCCTGGCTGCAGGCTTTCCTCGGACGCAATTGTCGCCTGGTGCGCTTTGATCCGGCGCACCGGCGCCTGAGCGCGCGTGAATGGACCGGCGAGTTCGAGGCCGAAGTGCGATTTCCCGACGGCTTTCCGATTCTCGCGCTAAACACCGCGTCGCTCGCCGACCTCAACGACCGGCTCGCGGTGCGGCTGCCGGTGAATCGTTTTCGGCCGAATATCGTGCTGGCGGGCCTGCAGCCCTACGACGAGGACCGCATCGATGAGCTGCGCGGCGAGGGCGTACGGCTGAAGCTGGTGAAGGCCTGCACGCGTTGCCAGATTACCGTGACCAATCAGGATAGCGGCGAGCTTGAAGGTGACGAGCCGCTGCGCACGCTGCGGGGCTATCGGTACGACCCGGGCCTGCACGGCGTGTCCTTCGGCCAGAATGCCATCGTGATCGAGGGTGCGGGGGCCACCCTCCGCCGCGGTCAGACGCTGGAAATACGCTGGCGCGAAGGCGCGGCAGGTCTCATGGCCCGCAACATCTGAGCCATGAGACCGATTCTGCCTGCGAGCGCTTCAGAACTTAAAGCGCACACCCATGGTCGTGGCCGTGGTCGAGGTCTTCAGGAAGCTGTTCGATAGGCCGTCGCTGACCTTGCTATACATGGTGCCGATATAGAAGTCGAAACGTTTGGCGAAGCGATAGTCAATCATCGCCGAGCCGACACTCTCAGTGCCGCTGCAGCCCGAGCTGATGTGGGTGGTGCAGCCGGTGTCGGCGCCGTGCGCGTAACTGTTCTGCTGAATGCCGTAATAAGCCACGGTCGCCTCAAGATTGGGAGTGAACCCGTACTTGACGCCGCCCCAGTAAATCTGCAGATCCTTATCGTTCAAGTAGGTTGACGTCGGGCCGATTTGGACATTGACGAATGCCAGGATATAGCCGCCTTCATCGATGTAGCCGGCGGACAGTGGCTGCGCCGGATTCGCGTATTGAATATGTTCATAGCCAGCGTAGACTTTCGGTGCGCCGAAGTTATACATGCCGACGATGGCATAGGTCGTATTGTCGGAAATCGTGCCGGACAGGGAGTTGCTCACCGAGTAACCCAGGCCCGCCAGATCCCCTACCTGTCCTGCGCTGAGCGCGGACACACTGACGGCGTCTTTCACGAACAAGTAGTACCCGTCGACCGACAGGCCGGCATACTCACCGCCCAACTGGAACTCATAGGCGGTGGCAGCCCCGCCATCGGCGCCGTTGAACTTGTACTCGGCCCCCGCGTGAATGCCCTGGTACGCCAGCACATACTTCAACGACTGATCCAGCCGACGATCTTCGGTGTCACCGCCGCCGGCGGCGGTACCGGAGAAACCGATCAACGAGAACGCCTGGGCCGCACCCATCGGGTCGTACTTGGCGACGGCATCGGCGAACAAGGTGTTCTGACGACCGAAGGTGATGGTGCCGAAGGTCGGTGAGCTGAATCCGGCATAGAGCTGCTGGAACGCCTGGCCCGCGACGCTGGTATCGATGCCGCTGATCTGTGCCCCCACGGCGCGGCCATTGTTCAACGCCGTGGCTTTCAAGCCATCCGATATCTCACCGGACTGCGGATTAAAGAACGTTTCCATGCGGAACACGCCGGACCAATCCCCGGCCATCGGCAGTGGCTCCTTGCCCGACAGTCCGACCCGCGACTGGCTCAGGTTGCTGGGCGTAGCACCGAAGACCGACCTGTTGGCGTTCTTCTGGATAATCTCGTTGGAACCCGGGGGAAAGTAATCGCTAATCGGCGTGCCGTGATCTTGAAACTGCAGGCCGATGTCCACGATGCCGTAGAGGGTAATACCCTTCCAGGTCAGGCTGTCGTCGCCGCCGTTATTGGCGGGCGCCGGACCCACATTTTGGGCCTGTGCGGCACCGAAAGTGACCAGCAGTATCGCAAATACAACACCAGCCCGACACAGGGCGGTGACGCGATTACCGCGGACTTTACAGGCCACCGCTGCGGCGGTCGAACTCGGATTCATCATTGGAAGGTGCTCCCGCTGATCCATCGTTAAATTTAATAGATGCCCTAGAAATGCCGCTCCATTTTACAGGGTAATACATGTATCTTTTGTGACAGTCTGACCACAACCTGCCTAATCGTCGGCTATTCCACGCGGCTCTCGCGTGAACCGAACATGCTGGAAATCAGCCGCGCGATGATGCTCAGAAACAACACAAAAAGGGTGATTAGCAGCGCACCGGCCCAGGCCAGCGACTGCCAGTTTTTGTAGGGGCTGGTGGCGAATTGAAAGATCACCACCGGCAGGTTCGCCATGGGCTGATTGAGGTTCGCGTTCCAGAATTGATTGTTGAGCGCCGTGAACAGCAACGGCGCGGTCTCGCCGCTCACGCGCGCGAGTGCCAGCAGCACGCCGGTCAGCAGACCGCTGCGCGCGGCTGGGTAGACTATGCTGGTAATCGTGCGCCAGGGCTGCGCCCCGAGTGCCGCTGAGGCATGCCGCATGGTCTGCGGAATCAGGCGCAGCATGTCCTCCGCCGTGCGTACCGTGACCGGAATGACGATGATCGCGAGCGACACCGCGCCGGCGAGGGCTGAGAAGTGGCCCATGGGCACGACCATCAGCGTGTAGACGAATAAGCCGATGACGATCGAGGGGGCACTCAGCAGTACGTCGTTGATGAACCGGATCACCGTGGACAGGCGCGCGGTACGGCCGTACTCGGACAGGTAAGTGGCGGCGAGGATGCCGATGGGGCCGCCGATGAGCACGCCGAGCAGCGTCATGACCAGGCTGCCGTAGATCGCGTTCAGCAGACCGCCGCTGCTGCCGGGAGCCGGTGTGGTCTGGGTGAATACACTCCATGACAGACCGACGATGCCCCGGGAAAACAGGGTCCAGAGGATCGCCGCGAGAAATGCCAGCCCGATCAGTGTCGCGACGCCCGAGGCTCCCAGTGCCAGCGTCGCGGTGATTCTGCGGCGGCTGATGTTGTTCAAACGCGCGCTCCGCGCCGCTCGATCTGCAGCAGCAACAGCCGCGCCGCGGCAATGATGGTGAAAGTCAATACGAACAGCAGCAGGCCAAGCGCGATGAGCGAGGAGGTGTAGAGAACGCCCACGGCCTCGGTGAATTCATTGGCGATGCTCGCGGAAATCGTGGTCCCCGGCGCCAGCAATGAAGTCGAGATCCGATGCGCGTTGCCCACCACGAAGGTCACGGCCATGGTCTCGCCGAGCGCCCGACCGAGTCCGAGCATCATGCCGCCGATGATGCCGGCGCGGGAATTGGACAGCACCACGTCCCAGACCACTTCCCACTGCGTCGCTCCGAGAGCGTACGCGGCTTCCTTGAGCGAGCTCGGAGTCGCCAGGAAGACCTCGCGCATCACCGAGGTAATGAACGGCAGCACCATCACGGCGAGGACCAGTCCCGCCGTCATCAGGCCGATGCCGTAGGGCGGCCCGCGAAACAATTTGCCGATCCATGGCAGATCGCCGAAGGTGCCGATCACCCATGGTTGCACCGAATGCTGCAGTATCGGGGCGAGCACGAACAGACCCCAGATGCCGAATACGATGCTCGGCACCGCCGCCAGCAACTCGATGCAGGTTGCGATCGGTCCGCGCAGCCATAGCGGGCAGGTTTCCGTCAGGAATACGGCGATGCCGAACGCCAGCGGCACCGCGATCAGCATCGCGATCAATGAAGTAATCACGGTGCCATAGAGCGGGGCCAGGGCCCCGAATTGATCGGTCACCGGGTTCCAGACTTCGTGCGTCAGAAAACCGAACTGGAACGTCCGCAGCGCCGGCCAGCCGCCGTAGCACAAGGCTATCAGGACACCGGCCAGGAGAATCAGCACCAGGGCGGCCGAGGCAACGGTCAGCCCCCGGAACACCCACTCGGAGCGTGCTTCGCGCTTGAGCTGCGGGTGGTAAGGGATCGTGATGGCCGACATGGTCGCGCGCGTGCCAGGTAAGGGCCTAGCTGGCAGCCCAGACGGAGGTGCCGTTCACTTTCAGGGAGTCCTGCCAGGTCTTCTGGATCAGCTTTATGATCTTGTCCGGCAGCGGCACGTAGTCGAGATCCTCCGCCATTTTCTGACCCCTCTTGTAGGCCCAGTCAAAAAACTTGAGCGCTGCCAGGGTGTTCCTGTCCTTGCTGTCCGTATGCATGAGAATGAAGCTTGCACCCGTGATCGGCCAGCTGTCCGCGCCCGCCTGATCGGTCAGGATCAGATAGTAGCCCTCGGCTCCAGCCCAGTCGGCATTGGCCGCGGCGGCCTGGAAGGCCTTGGCTTCCGGCGCCACGTACTTCCCGTCATGGTTGAGCAGCCTGGCGTAGGTCATGCCGGTCTGTTTGACGTAGGCGTACTCGACGTAGCCGATCGCGCCGCCGGTCTGCGCGGTCTGATTTGCCACGCCCTCGTTGCCTTTGGCACCGATGCCCACCGGCCACTGCACGGAAGTATTGGCGCCGATCTTCTGCGAGAAGCTCGGGCTCACTTTCGAAAGATAATTGGTGAACAGGAAATTCGTGCCGGAACCGTCCGAGCGGTACACCGGCGCGATGTCGAGCTTGGGCAGGCTCAGTTTCGGATTGAGCTTCTGGATCGCGGCGTCGTTCCAGCGAGTGATGTCTCCCAGGTAAATCGCCGCCACGGTCGGTCCATCGAGCACCAGCTCGCCCGGCTTGATGCCCGGAATATTTACCACCGGTACCACGCCGCCGATGATCATCGGCCATTGCACCAGGCCATTCTGCTTCAGATCGGCGGGCTCCAGCGGCTTGTCGGAGGCGCCAAAGGTGACCGTGCCGGCCTCGATCTGCTTGATGCCCCCACCCGAGCCGATGGACTGGTAGTTCAAGCCGATGCCGGTCTGCTGTTTGTAAGCCTCGGCCCATTTGGCATAAATCGGATACGGAAAGGTCGCGCCGGCGCCGGAAATATCGTCTGCCCGCACTGCACCCGCCGCACCGCCGACCAGCGCCACTGCGCCCAGGATCGCCGTCAATTTGCTGAAAAACGTGCCGAACAATTTGCTCACTCGCCGCTCCTGAAGTTTTTACTCACCATGCCCACGGCGCGCACCTGGCCAGTCACGGTCGCGGGCGCCCTGATGCCGGGGCCGGGCTGATTCACGAGGTTGTTGACCCGCGCTGAATAAATATTCACGCTCACACTTGGGCCGTTCGAACAGCGACTGAGCCGATCCGTTGGCCCGCCTGCTTCGTATCCCCGCGACGCGCGCAGTGTGTTTTGCCTGTATGACATGATAAGGACGGAAATATTACGTTCTGATGACACTCCGGCCGCCGATGAACCTTCATATGGTATCCCGGCGGCCCCGTGCGCAACGCCCGTCTCCGGCCGGCGCCATAACGCATGCGCCTGTTGATTGTCGAGGACGATCGCAAGCTGGCGGAATTTGTGGCCCGCGGCCTGCGCGCGGAGCGTTTCGCCGTCGACATTGCCAACAACGGACTGGACGGCCAGCGGCATCTCGAAGCCAACCAGTACGATCTGCTGATTCTCGACCTCATGCTGCCGCAGTTGAGCGGCGGGGAACTGCTGCGTCGCGTGCGCCGCACCCAGGGCACGCTACCGGTGCTGGTGCTCACGGCTCGCGATACCACGGAGGACAAGGTCAGGCACTTCGAGGCCGGCGCTGACGACTATCTGACCAAGCCGTTCGATTTTGCCGAATTGCTGGTTCGCGTCAGGGCGCTGCTGCGTCGCACGCCAGTGGAGCGCAACGACGTGCTGCGCGTCGCCGACCTTGAGCTCAACCGGCTCACCCAGCAGGTGCGGCGCGGCAGTCAGCGCATCGACCTGACCGCCAAGGAATACGCGGTGCTTGAATACCTGATGTCTTCGGCCGGACGCGTGTTCTCGCGCACCATGATTCTCGAACACGTCTGGGACCAGAGTTTCGAGGGCGTCACCAACATTGTCGATGTCTACGTGCGTTATCTGCGACGCAAGATCGACGAACCGTTCGCGATCGAACTCATTCATACGGTGCGTGGGGTCGGCTACTGCATCCGCGAACCCGACGCGATCCGCGACCCGGTGCGCGAATGAATTACCGCTCGCTGGCATTTCGCCTTGCGGTCTGGTACGCGCTGCTGCTGAGTGCAACCTTCGCGCTGATCGGGACCGGCATGTTCTACGGGCTCGAGCAGTATCTGCGCTCCAACCTGCGTGATTCTCTGCGGCGGCGCTCGGTCCAGGTGGAGCAGATTCTCGAGCAGGCGCCCGCAGGGATTTCGGACGGCGCGATTGCAGAGGCGATCGATACCCGGGTGGCACCAGAATTCAACAGCCGCTTCGTGCGCGTGACCCGTGCACCCGCGACCCTCGTGTACCGCGCCGGTGAGCCCGCCGACCGCAGCTTCATCGCCGCCGCCGTGCCGGCGCCGACCGCCCCGTGGCCGTCAAAGCCCCAGGTGCGCCCGCTCGCCACCGCGGCCGGGCAGCTCATGGTCAGCATCACCCCCCTGCTCGCCCCGTCGGGCCGGTATCTGGTGGAACTCGGTATTGCGCTCGGGCCGATCGAGGCGGTAAAGCACCGGCTGCTGAGCCTGCTCTGCCTGTTGTTGCCGGTGCTGGTGGTGTGTGCCGCGGGAGGCGGCTACCTGCTGGTACAATGGGCGCTGCGGCCGGTCGAGCGCATGTCGCACACCGCCCGACAGATCAGCGTCCAGGATCTGGACGTGCGGCTGCCCGTGGTACCCACGGGCGACGCCCTGCAGCGGCTGTCGATCTCCCTCAATCACATGCTCACCCGCCTGCGGGACTCGGTACATAGCTCGCGCCGATTTTTGGCCGACGCCTCGCATGAGCTGCGCACTCCGCTCACCGTGATCAAGGGCGAACTGCAGGAACTCGTGGCGCACGAAGTCAGCCAGAACCAGGTGCGCGAGCGCATCGGCAGCGTGCTAGAGGAAGTCGCGCGCCTCGAGCATCTCGTGTCCGGACTGCTGGTACTGTCGCGACTCGATGCCGGCGATGCGCAGCGCGAATGGATCGATGTGGACCTGGGCGAGCTCGCCGCCAGCACCGTGGAACAGATGCGCCTCGTCGCTGAAGACCGCGGAGTCCAGCTGCAGTCCTCGGCGCTGTCCCCGGTGACCGTTCGCGGCGACCGCGGCCGGTTGAAGCAGGTCATCGTCAACCTGCTCGATAACGCCATCAAATTCACGCCGCGCGGCGGTGTCGTAAGCCTGCGCACTCAGACGCAGGACGATTATGGGCTGCTCGAGGTCAGCGATAGCGGCATCGGTATCCCGGCCGCCGCCGTGCCGCATGTGTTCGATCGCTTCTATCGCGTCGACGCGGCGCGATCCCGTGAGGACGGCGGTGCCGGTCTTGGACTGTCGATTGTGCGCTCTATCTGTGGCGCGCACGCCGCGGAGATCGATGTGGACAGCGCTCCGGGCAGCGGCAGCCGCTTTCGTGTCAAATTTCCCCGGCCGGCCGCGGTGTCGCTGCACGCATCGGCGTTGCAGGTTGAAACAAAGCAATAGAGCGCGAGGTCATATTCGCCCGGCGCCGCCTCGGAACCAATTGACCTGCAAAGTGCCTAATGACTCGTCAGGTCAGTGAGAGCACACCCAAAGTGAGCAGGCACAGACAATTTCACGCGTCGACCTTGACACTGATCCTGACGGGTGTGCTGCCCGGCTGTGCGACATACCGGAGCTGCGGATTTCGTGGCTGTCCCGGCGACGCGGAAATCACATCCCAGGTCCAAACCCAGTTGGAACAGTACCCGGCTTTGCAGGCACCAAATCTAATCCGCGCGCGCAGTCTGGATCATGTGGTGTATCTCTATGGTCAGGTCGATACCGACCTGGAGCGCCAGCTGGCGGAATCGGTCGCCCGCAAAGCCGCCGGCGGGGCGCGCGTCTTGGACTCGATCGCCGTGAGTAACGTGGGATATTGAGCGTCGAGCCATGGCGTCGACATCAGAAACTGTATCGCACGCCGATGGTCGGATTGACGTTGGTCGTAAAGTACAGGTAACCGTTGGCCAAGCCATCTGACACACCGCTGTACATGATGCCTGCGTAGGCGTCGAAGCGCTTCGTAAATCGATAGTCAACGTCCAGCGAATATGCCACGAATGTTCCGCTGCAAACCGAGTGTGCATCGGTGGAGCACCCCGCCTGGCTGCCGGTGCCGTAGGCGTTCTGGCGATAGCCATAATATGCCGCCGTGATATCCAGGTCTGGAAGGACGCTGTAGCGTACGCCGGCCCAATAGACGTCGAGCTTCTTGTCTTCGGCGTAGGCGGCGTTATTGACAAAGGCCAGCGTGTAGCCGCCGAGACCGACGGTCCCCGCCGCTACATCGGTGGCAGGATTCGCATATTGAATATGCTCATAACCGGCGTAGAGTTTCACCGGTACCGGGGTGAACTTGTAGGAAGCCATGACCGCGTACGTGGTGTTATCCGAGATCGTTGCCGACAAGGAATTGATCGATGAGAAACCTAGTTTTGGCAACTCGGCCAGCTGCGCCGTGCTGAGCGAGGTCAGCGAAATCGCATCATAGATCTTCGAATAATAGGCCTCGATCACCAGGCCAGCGTATTGGCCGCCGACATTTGCCTGGATTGCCGTGCCGGCGCTGCCGCCGTTGGAATTATTGAACTTGTAGAGAGCCCCTATATGAACCGTATCGGCAAAGCCGACGCGGTACTTCACCGTCGAATCCATACGCTTGTCTTCGGTTGAGCCGGCGCCCGCGTACGCCCCGGATGCGCCGAGCAACGAAAACGCGGGGGCGGCCTGGTTCGGGTCGAGCGCATTGATGCCGTCTGCCACGAGCAGCTGCTGACGGCCAAACGTCAGGGTGCCGAATGTCTTTGAAGTGACGCCCGCATAGGCAATCTGAAATATCTGGCCGGCGCTGGCGCCATCGTTATTGGTCGTTTGCTTGCCGGGGCTGAGGCCATTGTTCAAAACCAGCGATTTCAGCGAATTACTGAGTTCGGCCGCTTGCGGATTGAACCACGTTTCCAACGCGAACACGCCCGACCAATCTCCGACAATCGGCTCCAGGCCCCGTAAGCCAACCTTTGACTGACTTAAATTGCTGCCAGTCATTCCATATACCGATTCGTGGCTGTCCTTCTGAACGATATTCGTACTGGCCGGCGTATAGAAATCGCTGAACGGTGCGCCGTGTGATTCGTATTGGAAACCCACATCGATGTTTCCGTATAGCGTGATGCCGCGCCAAGTCAGACTGTCGTTGGCGTCCGGCGCAGTCGCGGTAGAAGTCTGCGCGCGTGCGAGACCGACGGCACCCAACGCGGCCACTAGAAGAACCGACTGCAGGCCGCGCAGATCGCGCCGCGCGCGCCGTCCCGATTTCAATCCGATGGACATTTTTTCTTGATTCCTCACTGTCAAATCTTCTGTAAGTGTTCTTCTGTAAGTATTGCGGGTTGTATCTGGTCAACGCATTTTCTGTGGCTGGTGCAGCAGGCTGAGCGCGAGTTCCAAACTCTTGCTGCAGCTGATGCTGCGGACACAAATGGTGCGAAGCAGTGTGACGACGCCGGGTAACAATGTCAGTCTCACGGCGATAACAATTCGGTCACTTCCGTGGCGGCACAGAAATTAACGAGTGGCGCGATCGCCAACAGCATTTCCCGGAAGAGGACGCGAATTATTGTCAGTCAGGGAAGGCCGGCGCTTGCCGCCCGCCAGGTTCTCGCGGCCGCCGCTGCGCGGGTAACAGCGCGATTCGGCAGTGCGTGCGGCGTCAGCGCTTCTTCGGCATGTACAGGTCGGTCAACGTACCGTCCATGGCTTCTGCGGCGAAGGCCACAGTTTCCGACAGGGTCGGATGGGCGTGCACAGTCAGGCCGATATCCGCGGCATTAGCGCCCAGTTCGATCGCGAGGGCCACTTCGGCGATCAACTCACCGGCGTTGGTACCCACGATGCCGCCACCGAGCAATCGGTGTGTCTGCGGATCGAAAATCAGCTTGGTGAATCCCTCATCACGCCCGATCGACAGCGAGCGGCCGCTCGCGGCCCATGGGAACACGGTTTTCTCAACGCTGACGTTCTGCGCTTTGGCGGACGCTTCCGTCAGCCCCACCCAGGCTATCTCGGGATCGGTGTAGGCGACCGAGGGGATGACGCGCGCATCGAAGGCACTCTTGTGGCCCGCCGCCACCTCGGCGGCCACCTTGGCCTCATGGCTGGCCTTGTGCGCTAGCATCGGCTGGCCTCTGACATCGCCAATGGCGAAGATATGCGGCACGTTGGTGCGCATCTGCTGGTCGCTGGGGATGAATCCACGCTCATCGACCTGCACCCCGGCAGCTGCGGCGCCGATGCTCTTGCCGTTAGGCGTGCGCCCCACGGCTACAAGCACGTAGTCGTAGGTGCTGCTGCTCTTAGCGCCGTCCTTGGTCGCGAAGCTCACCTGCAGCCCATCCTTGGCGGCGGCCACCGCCGTAACCTGCGTATTGACGAGGATCTCGCCGTAGCGCGCCTTGATCCGCTTCTCCAGCGGACGCACCAGATCCGGATCGCAGCCAGGCATCAACTGCGACGTGAGTTCGACCACGCTCACCTTTGCGCCCAGCGCGTCGTAAACGCAGGCCATCTCCAGGCCAATGATGCCGCCGCCGATCACCAGAAAGCGCCCCGGATTTTTCGGCAATTCGAGCGCGCCGCTGGAATCGAGGACGCGTGGATCGTCCGGCACGAACGGCAAGCGCATTGGCTCGGAACCGACGGCGATGATGCAGTACTCGAAGCGGATTCGTTCGCTGTTGCCGTCCTGGGTCACCTCAAGCACGTACGGGCTGACAAATTTGCCGATGCCGCGCACGACCTCGACCTTGCGTTGCTTGGCCAGCATGGCAAGCCCGCCGGTCAGCTTCTTGACGATGCTCGTCTTCCAGGCGCCCAGTTTGTCGTTATCCACGCGCGGCGCGTCGAACACGATGCCGTGCGCAGTGATCTCGCGCGCATCCTCGATCACCTTGGCGGCGTGCAGCAGTGCCTTGGAGGGGATGCAGCCGACATTCAGGCACACCCCGCCCAGCGTCGCCCAACGCTCGACCAGCGTGACCTTGAGGCCGAGATCCGCGGCGCGAAAGGCTGCGGTGTAACCGCCGGGACCGGCGCCGAGCACCAGCAGATGCGTGCTGTGCGCGGCCTGCGGCTCAGCCACAGTGGCCGCGGGCGCCGGCGCGGCAGCCGGCGCGGCGGCAGGCGGTGGCGCAGCGGCAGCGGCCGCCGGCGCGGCCTTCGCCGCGGCGGCTGGACTCGATGGGGCGGCCGCCGGCGTCGGTGCGGCCGTCTCTGGTGCTGGTGCTGGTGCAGCGGGCGCCTCCGGCGTAATCGCGGCCGCCGCCACCCCGGTCTCCACCAGCAGCAATGGTGTGCCCTTGGAAACCTTGCTGCCCTTGCTGACCAACACTTCGACCACCTGGCCGGCCGCCGTGGACGGTACGTCCATCGTCGCCTTGTCGGTCTCGAGCGTGATCATCGGCGTTTCGAGTTCGATGCTGTCCCCCGGCTTGACCATGACCTCTATGACCGGGACGTCCTTGAAGTCCCCCAGGTCCGGACAGAGCAGTTGCACACGGCTCACGGTACCGCCTCGGTCAGGCCACGTGCGTCAGCCAGCGCCTTCGACAGATAGCTGGTGAAGCGGGCACCGTTGGCGCCATCGATCACGCGGTGATCGTAGGACAGCGACAACGGGAGTATCGTGCGCGGCACGAAGGCGCCGTCACGGAATACCGGCCTGACGGCCGCGCGCGATACGCCGAGGATCGCCACCTCCGGCGCATTGATGATCGGCGTGAACGCCGTGCCGCCGATGCCACCCAGGCTGGAGATCGTGAAACTGCCGCCCTGCATTTCGGCACCGCTGAGCTTGCCGCTGCGCGCCTTGCCGGACAGTTCGCCCAGCGCGCGCGCGATCTCGTAGATATCCTTGCGGTCCGCATCGCGAATCACCGGCACCAGCAGTCCGTTGGGCGTATCGGCCGCGAAGCCGATATGAATGTACTTCTTGTAGATCAGGTTCTCGCCACCCGCGTCCAGCGAAGTATTGAACAACGGAAACTGCTGCAGCGCCTTGACGCAGGCACGCACGATGAAAGCAAGCGTGGTGAGCTTGATGCCGGCGCCATCGGCTTTGGCCTTGAGCGCCCTGCGTGTCTCTTCCAGCTCGGTGACGTCGGCTTCGTCGAACTGGGTGACGTGCGGCAGGTTGACCCAGCTCGCATGCAGTCGCGAGCCGGAAATGCGCTGCACGCGACCCAGGGGCTTGCTCTCAACCGTCCCGAACTGCGCAAAATCGGGCACGTTGATTCTCGGCAGCGCGCCGCCGGGTGCGCCGGCGCCACTCGCCGCGCCCGCGCCCGCGCCGGCGCCCGGGACCATCAGCGATTTGACAAACGCCTTGACGTCCTCATCGGTGACGCGTCCCTTCTGGCCCGTGCCCGTGACGCGGCCCAGATCGACGCCGAGTTCGCGCGCGAACCGGCGTACCGAGGGGCCGGCGTGCGCACGCGCGAACGCGTCCTCATCGACCGGCGGCGATGCACTTGCGCCGGCGGCCTTGGCGGGCACCGCGGCTGTCGGCGCTGCGGGTGCCGCGGGTGCCGCGGGCGCCGCGGGCGCCGCGGGCGCGGCCGGCTGCGGTGCGCTCGGTGCCGCGGCCGCAGGTGCCGGCGCAGCGGGTGCCGGGGCAGCGACCTTTGGAGCCGCCGCCGCGACCCCCGGGGCCGCGGCTTTGGGCTCAGCCGCGCCGGCAGCCGGCGCCGCACCGGCAGCGCTCTGCAGCGTTGCGATCAGCGTACCCGACGAGACGCGCGCGCCCTTGGCCACGTGCAGCTTCTCGATCACGCCGGCGTCAGTGGACGGCACGTCCATGGTCGCCTTCTCGGTCTCGAGCGTCAGCAGCGGCGTATCGACCTGCACGCTGTCACCGGGCTTCACCAGCACTTCAATGACGGCCACGTCCTTGAAGTCGCCCAGATCGGGCACGTGGATTTCTTTCGCGGCCAAGGCAATCCCCTTGAGACTCAGCTGTTGAGAGGATCGGCCTTATTGGCATCGATGCCGAGTGTTGCCACTGCCTCGACCACCGTCCTGCGGTCGATGCGGCCGGCATCCGCGAGCGCCTTGAGCGCCGCCAGCGCAATGAAGTTCCGGTCGACTTCGAAATGCTGACGTAATTCCGCCCGCGTGTCGCTGCGCCCGAAACCATCGGTGCCGAGCGTCACATAGGGCTGCGACACCCAGGGACGGATCTGATCGGGCACATTGCGCACGTAATCGGTGGCCGCGACCAGCGCCCCCTCACGCCCGGCGAGCAGCGTACGCACATACGGCACGCGCGGCGCGTCGGCCGGATGCAGCAGATTCCATCGCTCACACTCGATCGCATCGCGACGCAGTTCGCTGAAACTGGTGATGGAAAACACGTCCGTCATGACGCCGAATTGCTTCTCGAGCAGTCCTGCCGCGGCGATGCATTCGCGCAGGATCGTGCCGCTGCCCAGCAGAGTCGCACGCAGCTCGCCCGCGCCGCCGCTCTGCAGCAGGTAGCCTCCCTTGAGGATGCCGGTTTCCGCTCCGGCCGGCAGCGAGGGCTGCGCATAGTTCTCGTTCATCACCGAGATGTAATAGAACACGCTTTCGTTGCCGACATACATGCGCTGCATCCCGTCCTGAATGATCACGGCGAGCTCATAGGCGTAGGTCGGGTCGTAGGCGCGGCAGTTGGGAATGGTGGTTGCCACCAGCTGGCTGTGACCGTCCTGGTGCTGTAAGCCTTCACCGGCCAGCGTGGTTCGTCCGGCGGTCGCGCCCACCAGAAAACCGCGCGAGCGCATGTCGCCCGCGGCCCAGATGAAATCCCCCACGCGCTGAAAACCGAACATCGAGTAATAGATATAGAACGGCACCATGCCGATGCCGTGGTTGGCATACGAGGTCGCCGCCGCGATCCAGGAACAGGTCGAGCCCGCCTCGTTGATCCCCTCCTCGAGCATCTGTCCCTTGCGATCCTCGCGATAAGACATCAGCGTCTCGGCGTCCACCGGCGTGTAGAGCTGGCCGACCGCCGAGTAGATGCCGATCTGGCGGAACAGCCCCTCCATGCCGAAGGTGCGGGCCTCGTCCGGGACGATCGGCACGATGTGCTTGCCGATGGTCTTGTCCTTGAGCAGCACCGTGAGGATGCGCACGAACGCCATCGTGGTCGAGATCTCGCGCTCGGCCGTGCCTTCGAGGATCGAGCGGAACGCCTCCAGCGGCGGCACCGTGAGCGGCGGCGCACTGAGCCGGCGCACCGGCAGGTAGCCGCCCAGTCGCTTGCGGTGCGTCTGCAGATAGCGCATCTCATCGCTGTCCGGCAACGGCTTGCGGAACGGCAGATCGGCCAGATCCTGATCCGACACCGGGATGTTGAAGCGATCGCGCAATTCGCGCACCGCATCGATATCGAGCTTCTTCTGCTGGTGCGCGACCATCTGCCCTTCGGCGACCTTGCCCAGGCCGAAGCCCTTGACGGTCTTGGCGAGGATCACCGTGGGCGGACCCTTGGTGTTCACGGCCGCCTGGTAGGCGGCGAATACCTTGAGCGCATCGTGACCGCCGCGATTGAGCCGCCAGATGTCCTCGTCGGACATGTTGGCCACCATTTCCTTGAGCGCGGGATCCTTGCCGAAGAAGTGCTCGCGCGTGTAGGCGCCGCCCTTGGCTTTGAAGTTCTGATACTCGCCGTCGACGCAATCCTCCATCACGCGCTGCAGGACGCCGCGGGTATCGCGCGCGAGCAGCGGGTCCCAGCGCGAACCCCAGATCACCTTGATCACGTTCCAGCCGGCGCCGAGAAAGGCCGCTTCCAGCTCCTGGATGATCTTGCCGTTGCCGCGTACCGGTCCATCCAGGCGCTGCAGGTTGCAGTTGATGACGAAGATCAGATTGTCGAGCCCCTCGCGCACCGGCATCGTCAGTGCACCCATCGATTCCGGCTCATCCATCTCGCCGTCGCCGCAGAACGCCCACACTTTGCGATCCGAGGCTGCGACCAGGCCGCGGTTCTCCAGGTAACGAATGAAGCGCGCCTGGTAGATCGCCATCATCGGCCCCAGGCCCATCGACACGGTCGGGAACTGCCAGAAATCGGGCATCAGCCAGGGGTGCGGATAGGAGCTCAGACCCTGGCCACCGACCTCCTGGCGAAAATGCGCCAGCTGATCGTCGCTCAGCCTGCCTTCAAGGTATGCGCGCCCATAGACGCCGGGGGATGAATGGCCCTGAATGTAGACCAGATCGCCCGGATGCTTGTCGTCCGGGGCGCGCCAGAAATGATTGAAGCCCACCTCATAGAGCGTCGCTGACGAGGCATAACTGGCCAGGTGTCCGCCCAGCTCGGCGGACTTGCGATTGGCCTGGACCACCATGGCCATCGCGTTCCAGCGAATATAAGCTTCGATGCGCCGCTCAAGCGCCCGATCGCCCGGGTATTCCGGCTGCTGACCCACCGATATGGTATTGACGTAGGCGGTATTGGGCCGATAAGGCAGATAGGCGCCGGAGCGCCGGGCGCGATCGATCAGCCGCTCGATCAGGAAGTGCGCGCGCTCCGGGCCCTCGGCCCGCAACACGGAATCGATCGATTCCAGCCATTCCCGCGTTTCAACGGGGTCCAGATCCTGGGACGCTGCCACGTCCTGGGGGGGTGTCACGTCGTTCATGCATGCGATTCTAGTGCTTTTCTGAACCGGGCACGGTGGCGAAAAAAGCTTCCCGCGACGCTGTGTTAGGATCGCGCGGGCGCACCGGCCCCGCTTTGGGCGGCCGGCATGATCCGAGTTTTAATTAGCATGGTCAAGCAATCGCGGCGGTCATTGGAGACCGTCTGAAATGACGCTGCCCGACTGCACCCTGGCGGTGCTGCGGCGGCGCCGAACGCTGCCCGATGGGCGCAGAGCCGCCGCCCTCGATGCGCTGGTGGTGCTCACGCTCCCGAACGACGCTGCGTTCCTGCGGCGCCTGCCCGAACCCGCCCGCTGGCAGGGCCTGCAGCGGCGCGCCCGGCCCACAGCCCTCAGCTCGCGCAGCACGACGCTGGCCAACTCGCGCCAGAGCTTTGCGCAGCTGGCGTATGTCAAGGCCGGTGCCAGCAGCTTCGAGCGCCTGAGCCTCGCCGGCCGACTGCTGCGCGAGCTTGCGGCGCGTAAACCCCGCCGGATCGGCCTGCTCGTCAATGGCGCGGTGAGCGATGCGGCACTTTGGTATGAAGCGCTGCTGAGCGCCGCCTGGACCGAGAGCTTCGCATTGCCGGTGTATCGCAGCCGGCGCGCCAGTGCCTGGCAGCTCAAGGCGATCGAGCTGTATGCCGCGCCGGCGCTGGATATCGATCGCATCGCGGCCAGCGCCCGCGCCGGCAACCTGGTGCGCGCATTGACAGCGATGCCGCCCAACAAGCTCGATGCCGGCGCCTATCGGCGCCTGCTGGTCGAGCTGTCACGCCGCCATCGCCTGAGCCTCACCTGGTATTCGCAGGCGCGACTGCAGCGCCTGGGCGCCGGCGCCTTTCTGGCCGTGGCGCGCGGCAACACCGCACGCACCGCCGGCATCGCCCGGCTGCGCTGGCGCGGCCGCAAATCGCGCACCCGCCGCCCGCCCCCCTCGCCCGACGTCGCGCTGGTGGGCAAGGGCATCCTGTTCGACACCGGCGGCGTCAACCTCAAGACACACCGCTCCATGCTCGACATGCATATCGACATGGCCGGCAGCGCGGTCGCCCTCGCCACTCTGGTCGCGCTGGCGGAACTGCGCACGCCGATGAACGTCGACGCGTGGCTCGCGATCAGCGAGAACAACATCGGCCCGACCGCCTATCGGCCGCAGGAGGTGGTGCGCGCGAGCAACGGCATCACCATCCAGGTGATTCACAGCGACGCCGAAGGCCGCATGGTGCTGGCCGACACGCTGGCGCTGGCCGCGCGCACCCATCCGCGCCTGACCATCGACTTTGCAACGCTCACCGGCGCCTGTGTGCATGCGCTGACCGAGCGTTACAGCGGCGTATTTACCAATCGCGCGCGGCTGGCCGACCCCCTGGTGGCCGCCGGCGCCAGCAGCGGCGAGCGCGTGTGGAATTTTCCGCTCGACGAGGACTTCGACACTGACCTGGAGAGCCCGGTCGCCGACATCATGCAATGCAGTGTCGACGGCAAGGGCGATCACATCCTCGCGGCGCGTTTCCTTAAGCGCTTCATCGGCGACGAAAATCCCTGGGTGCACGTCGACCTGTCGTCGGCCACGCGCCGCGGCGGACTGGCGCACGTGGGCACGGAGATCACCGGCTTCGGCGTGCGCTTCACCCTCGAGCTGCTGCTGACGCAGCGGCTGCACGAGCGCCTGGCGGCCACATGACGCAGGAGCTGCGGCTGCCACGCCCGGACGACTGGCACCTGCATCTGCGCGATGGCGCCGCGCTGCGCGCCGTGCTGCCATTCAGCGCCGCCCGTTTCGCGCGCGCCATCGTGATGCCCAATCTCAAGCCGCCGGTCACGACCACGGCGATGGCCCTCGCCTATCGCGCGCGCGTCCTGGCCGCGCTGCCTGCGGGGGCAAGCTTCCAGCCGCTGATGACGCTCTACCTGACCGACCACACCAGCGCGGCCGAAGTGCAGCGCGCACACTCGAGCGGCGCGGTCTTCGGCTGCAAGCTCTACCCGGCCGGCGCGACCACGCATGCGGAAGCCGGCGTCACCGACATCGCCCACCTCGAGCCGGCACTCGCGGCCATGAGTGAGCTCGACCTGCCGTTGCTGGTGCACGGGGAGCTGGTTGACGGCGACATCGACGTTTTCGACCGCGAGGCCCGATTCATCGACCGCGTGCTGCTGCCGCTGAGCGAACGCTGGCCGGCGTTGCGCGTGGTATTCGAGCACGTGAGCAGCCGCGCGGGCGTCGATTTCGTGCGCGCCGCGCGGCCCGGGGTCGCAGCGACGGTCACGCCGCAACATCTGCTGCTCAACCGCAACGCGATGTTCACCGGCGGACTGCGGCCGCACCTGTACTGCCTGCCGGTGCTCAAGACCGAGGCCGACCGGCGCAGCCTCCTCGAGGCCGTCGGCAGCGGCGACGCGCGGTTCTTCCTTGGCACCGACAGCGCGCCGCACGAGCGCGGCGCCAAGGAGTCCGCCTGCGGCTGTGCCGGCATATTCTCGGCGCACGCCGCCATCGAGTTGTACGCCGAGATCTTCGAAGCCGAGGGCATTCTGCCGCGACTGCAGGGCTTCGCCTGCCACCACGGCGCGGATTTCTACCGCCTGCCGCGTAACCAGGAGCACATCGTGCTGTTGCGGGAAGCCTGGTCGCCGCCGCCCAGCTATCCGTTCGAGGGTGGCGAGCTGGTGCCACTGCGGGCCGGCGAGCGCATCGCCTGGCGCCTGCAAGGCGCACTTGTATGAGCGAGGTGCCACCGCCGCAGATCATGCTGGCAGAGGCAGTCACAGCGCCCGGCGCAGCCCCGCCACTGATGGTCCGGCGCTTCCGGGGCTTCCTTCCCGTGGTCGTCGATGTGGAGACCGGCGGTTTTCAGCCTGGGACCGACGCCCTGTTACAAATCGCCGGCGTCCTCATCGACATCGATACGACCGGCCGTCTGTATCGCGGCGAGACGCATTCCTACCACGTGCGCCCGTTCGAGAACTCGCGGCTCGATCCTGCGTCACTGCTGGTCAACAAGATCGACCCCTGGCATCCGCTGCGGCCCGCGATCGAAGAGAGCGACGCGCTGCATCGCATTTTCCGCGCCGTGCGCGCCGCGATCCGCAGCCACGGTTGCCGGCGCGCGGTGCTGGTGGGACACAACGCGGCCTTCGATCTGGCGTTCCTGAACGCCGCGGTGCTGCGCACCGGCATCAAGCGCAATCCGTTCCATCCGTTCTCGTGCTTCGATACCGCGACCCTGGCCGGTGCGGCGCTGGGCCAGACGGTGCTCGCCAAAGCCGTGGTGGTCGCCGGCCTCGAGTGGGATAAAGCCTCGGCGCACTCGGCCACGTACGACGCCGAACGCACCGCGGACCTGTTCTGCGTGATCTGCAATGAACTCGCGGACAGCTACGCACGTGCCGAGCAGCGTGCACGCCGACTCGGCTGGCAGGAACTTGCGGCGTCGCCTCCGGAACCGGAGGATGAGCCCGGCGCATGACCGGTTCCGTGCCGCTGCGCACCGGCTGCCTGGCAGTGTAGAGTCGCTGACATGGAATTTGATCTGGGCGGGATCTGCCACGTGCCGACCACCGGTGTGCGGCGCGTTCATGAAACACCGTTGGTAGTCGCCACCGAGGAGAGCCTGAAGGGCTACGGCTGCCTGGTGGACGACCCGCATGCCTTTCCCATCGAGATCGTTCGCTGGCCGGCACAGGGTTGGCGGCTGATCGACACGAATTCCGGCGATCAGGGTGGCGTCACCCAGGGCGTGTTTGAATTCTGGTGGAAGGGTGAGACGCTTTATGCGCGCAATAATGCGGTGGGGGACAGCTACCTGTTCGGCTGGAGCAACTGGCCGGAAGAGGCAGCGAGCAGCGGTCCAGCGCCATCGCGCCAGCGCGCCTTGATCTGGCGCGCGAACTATCATCCCGATGGCGGGCAGCTCATTTACCCGGTGCGTGGCCAGAGCTTCGTGGTGCCAATGGCTCTTCCGGGCGATGACGTCACGCCCGAGCGCTTCCTCACGTTCTGGTGCGACGGCAGGCATGGACTTTATATCCATCCGAACGTCTGGCACGGGCCATTCGTGCCGCTCGACGACCACGCGGAATTTCTCGATCGCCAGGGCCGGGTCCATGCCCGCGTCTCGGTGGATTTCGCCAAGGAGTTCGGCTGCTATCTTGCCGCGCCGCTGCGCCGGCCCGGAGCGTAGCGCGCGGCCAGTCCTGCGATAAGCGGCCGGGCCGACCTCGTCGCCGGCACGCGCGTCAGCGTGCGCCTCAGGCCGGGACGGCCGCGACGGCCCCTGCCTCCTGCAGCAGCTGCTTGAGCTCGCCGCTGCGGTACATCTCGAGCGCGATATCACAGCCGCCGACCAGTTCGCCCTTCACGTAGAGCTGCGGGTAAGTCGGCCAGTTCGAATGACGTTTGAGCGCCTCACGCAACTCCGGGTCATCGAAGATATTGACGTAATGAAATTGGGCGCCGAGGTTGCGCAGCGCCGCGACTGCCTGGGCCGAAAACCCGCACTGCGGGAAATCGGGGTTGCCCTTCATGAACAACACTACCGGGGAGGTAGCCAGTTCTTTGCGGATCCGATCGTTCACATCCATCTGATTCACCTGCCATGACGTATGCGTTGAATTATGGGGGGCGCTGGCCTATTCTTCAAACCGCATTTTTGGTGCTGTGGTCAAGCAGAACAACAACTTAAGCGAGGTCGACATGAACCCCCTGAATTCCGTGCGAGGCGCCATCACCACCGGCGTCATTCTGGCACTGATCATCACCTTCGTCATTCCGCCGACCGCGTTTGCAGAACTGGGGTTGGCCATCTGGATTCATATACTTGCCGGCGTCATGTGGATCGGGTTGCTGTACTACTTCAATGTCGTGCAGACCCCGGGGCTGGCGGCGGCGGCGGCCGACAAGGGTGGTCCGGGGGGTGCCGGCGTCACCAAATACATCGCGCCGCGGGCCCTGCTTTGGTTCCGCTGGGCAGCGGTGGTGACGTGGCTGTCCGGCGTGTGGTATCTGGCGCGAGCCAACAATCTCGCCAATGCCATCACGCTCGGCCATCTCGGCCAGGACTACTACGGCTTGGTCATCGGCATCGGCGGCTGGCTCGGCACCATCATGTTCTTCAACGTCTGGGTGTTCATCTGGCCGAATCAGAAGAAGATCCTCGGCATTGTTCCGGCCACCGACGAGGAGAAGGCGAAGGCGCGCAAAGTCGCGGCCATGGCCTCGCGCACTAATTTTGTGCTTTCGATTCCTCTACTGCTGTGCATGGGTGCCTCCAATCACCCGTTGCCCTTCTGAGCGGGCTGCCCGCTGACCTGTCCGATCAGGTGTCCCGCGCCCTGCGCGAGGACATCGGGTCAGGCGATGTAACGGCCGCGCTGATTCCCGCGTCCGCGCAGGCCCAGGCGCGTGTGCTGTGCCGCGAGGCGGCTGTGATCTGCGGCGCGCCCTGGTTCGACGAGACCTTTCGCCAGCTCGATCCGGCGGTGCAGGTCGACTGGCACTTTGCCGATGGCGCACGCGTGCCGGCCAACACCATTCTGTGCGAGCTGGCTGGCCCCGCCCGCCCCATCCTCAACGGCGAGCGCACCGCGCTGAATTTTCTGCAGCTGCTGTCGGCCACGGCAACCATGACGCAGCGTTACGTCGAGGCGCTCAGCGGCACGTCCTGCCGGGTCCTCGACACGCGCAAGACCATTCCGGGTCTGCGCAGTGCGCAGAAATATGCCGTGCGCTGCGGCGGTGGCAGCAATCATCGCATGGGCCTGTATGACATGGTGTTGATCAAAGAGAACCATATTGCCGCCGCCGGTTCGATCGGCGCGGCAGTCAGTGCCGCACGCAGGCACGTACCCGCGCTGCAGGTTGAAGTCGAGGCCGAGAACCTCGAGCAGCTGCGCCAGGCGCTGGATGCGCGCGCCGACCTGGTCTTGCTCGATAATTTCGAGCTGCAATCCCTGCGCGGCGCGGTCGCACTCAATCGCGCCCATGAGCGCCCCGCTCTGCTTGAATGCTCCGGCGGCGTCACGCTCGAGAGCGTCACCGCCATCGCCGCCACCGGGGTAGACTTCATCTCGGTCGGCTCGCTGACCAAGAACGTCCAGGCCATCGACCTGTCGATGCGCTTTGGGGCGCCTGGAAACTGACCGTCATGGCCGCGGTGAGCATTCAGCCGATGCAGGCGCAGCATTGGCCCGCGGTGCGAGCCATCTACCAGGCGGGCATCGACACCGGCCACGCGACCTTTGAGAGCCAGGCTCCCGGGTCCTTCGAGACCTGGCTCCAATCACACGTCGCTGAGCTGTGCATGGTGGCCGTCGATACCAGCGCAGCGCTGGGCTGGGCGGCATTAGGACCGGTGTCCAGCCGCTGCGTCTATGTCGGTGTCGGCGAGGTCAGCGTCTATGTTGACCCGGCATATCAGCGGCGCGGAATCGGACGCGCTCTGCTCGCCGCGCTGATTGCGCAGTCGGAGCAGCGTGGTTACTGGACGCTGCAGGCCGGTATTTTTCCCGAGAACGCCACCAGCGTCGCACTGCACCAGGCGCTGGGCTTCCAGGTGCTGGGGCTGCGCCGCCGCCTCGGCCGAATGAGCTTCGGCCCGCTGACCGGACAATGGCGCGACGTCCTTTACCTGGAGCGACGCAGCCAGCGAGTGGGCACCGACTAGCCGACGATCGCGCGTCGGTGCTTTGCGATCCGTTGGACTTCGTTATATAACAAAGTATATTACGCCTCTGCCGCCCACCGAGGCGTGGCCGGTCAAGCGCTCGCGACAGGCGCGGGAGATATTGATTCAACCATGAAATTCTCGTCTTTCGGGAGCCGCGCAATGCTGCGGCGGCCGCGTCAAACCGGCGCGCTCGTGGCGGCCCGGCGATATTCGATCAACTCACTTGGTGACGTTGGAGAAAGAGGGATGAAAAAGTCACTGATCACGCTGTGCGCATTGGTCATGGTATCCAGCGTCGCGCAGGCTGAAATTGGGCTCAGCAACGACGGGGTAAATATCGAACTGTATGGGATTCTGGATGCCGGTGTCGGTTCCCTTGAGCATTCGTATGGGCCCAGTCCGGTGTTTGCCTCGACCGTCAATCCATACAACTTGAACAGCTCGCCCAATAGCTTCACCGGCGTCTATTCCGGCGGTATATCGATGTCGCGCTGGGGCATCAGGGGCGACGCTGATCTGGCCTTTGGCATGAAGGCCTTCTTTCGGGTGGAGGGCGCCATTGATGTCAATTCCGGTCTGATCAGCAACAACGGCCAGTCGATCTACAACGATATCAATGGCCTTAAAACGGCCAACGGTGCCAGCGCCATCGATGGTCAGTTTTTCTCGCGCGCCGAATACCTGGGCCTGTCACATCCTCTGTTCGGCTCGCTTGAGATCGGGCGTACGACCAACCTGTCGCTGGATCAGGTCGCGGAATACGATCCGGTTCAGGCGGCCCTGTTGTATTCTCCGCTGGGCTTTTCCGGCGGCATCGGTGGTGGCTTGGGCGCCACGGAGAACAGCCGGCTGGACAACAGCCTCAAGTACGAGAACAAAATAGGCTACGTCAATATCGGTCTACAGTATAAATTCAAGGGCAGTGAGGCCGATTCGGCAGCGGGCTCTGGATATGTCGGCATGCTGGGGTACAGCTACGGCCCACTGAGCCTCAAGGCCACGTATTCGGAAACCTTCAATACGGTCGCGTACGCCACGCAGTATTCCAACGTGGTCGCGCCGGATCCCAATCTGCAGATTGAGAACACCCGCGGTTACATGCTCAGTGCTTTGTACAAGCTGGGTGATGCGGCCACCGTCAAGGCCGGATGGGAGTACCTGACCATCGCTGCTCCGTCCAATCTGAATCTGACCAGCATCGTCAATTACTACGGCCTGATCCTGCCGGACCCCGCTGCCAACGCCAGTGGCGAGCAGCATTTCGGTGTGGCCTGGGTCGGCGGTGACTATAAATTTACCCGGGCGTTCGATCTCGGAATTGGCTATTACAATATCAACACCGACAATGCCCCGGAGGTCGATAAGGAATACCGTGCTGGTGCCTATTCGGTCCTGGCGGATTACAACCTGAGCAAGAGCTTCGACACCTACATCGGGGCCATGTTCATGACTTACAGCGGCATCGGGCTGGACAAGCACGCACCGATCGTGGCCTATTCCAGCAATGCCATGTATGGGGTGGGCTTACGATTCAAGTTCTAGTAGCCAGCGGACGCAACCGATACGCGCGGCTGCGCGTGATACTGCAGCTGTGCGTGCTGCTGGCGATCGGCCTGGCGGCGGGATCCGCCCTGGCGCAGGAGGATCCGTGCGCCAGGTTTTCGTGGAACATCGAGCACGAACGAGCGCTGTTCGCCAGCGCGCCCGAGGCCGTGGCCGCCGGGCGCGACGCGGCAACCACACCGCTGCTCGCGCCCGACCGGCTGTACCAGTTGCAGCTCGCGCCACAGGACCACGTGGCCCTGGCGCTGCTGCCCGGCAAGCAGACCAAGCCGGACGGCGCCTACGCCGGCATGGCGCGCCTGCGGCTGCAGCAGCCCGGAACCTATAGAGTCTCGGTGGATCAGGCGTTGTGGATCGACGTCGTGGCCGACGGCCGGATGATCGACTCGGCCGATTTTCAGGGCCAGCACGGATGCCTGGCGCCACACAAGATCGTGCAGTATTCACTGCCCGCCGGCCGCGAGTTGCTGCTGCAGCTCAGCGGTGCCGTCGGTCCTGGCGTGCGCCTCACGATCACACCGGCGGACGCGGGCACGTCCGAGCGCACCGGCTGAAGGACATCCATGGCAAAGGCAAAACCCGCAGCACTCGCAATACACGGCGGCCTGTGGCTGGACCGAAAGGGCCAGAAATTTGTCGGCGCCCACCGCATTGCGTTGCTGGAAAGCATCGATCGAGTGGGTTCGATCACGCGTGCGGCGAAGGACGTCGGCTTGAGCTACAAGGCGGCCTGGGATGCGGTGGATGCGATGAACAACGTCGCCGACAAGCCGCTGCTGATCCGTGCGACCGGTGGTCAACACGGTGGCGGCAGCTATCTCACCGAGCACGGTCGCCAGCTGGTGCGCCTCTACCGCCTGCTGGAATCCGGCTACCGGCACCTGCTGACGCAGATGCAGGCGCAGGTGCACGACTTCCAGAAGCTCAACGAACTGATGAAGGCAATTACCATGAAAACCAGCGCGCGCAATCAGTTTCGCGGCATCATCAAGGCAGTGCGCAAGGGCGCGGTCAATGCCGACGTCGTTCTTGACCTGGGCGGCGGCCTCGAGATTTTCGCCAACATCACCAACGACGCGGTCGAGGAACTGGACCTGAAGCCCGGGCGCGACGCGGTAGCGCTGATCAAAGCCAGCTTCATCGTGCTGTCGCCCGATGCGAATATCCGTGTCAGCGCGCGTAATCAACTGCGCGGCACGGTAACCGCGGTCATCCCCGGCAGCGTCAACGGCGAGGTCAAGATTCAATTACCCGGTGGACGCATATTGACTGCAATTGTCACCAGCGACGCCTTGAAGGAGCTGGGACTGGTCGAAGGCGCTGCCTGCAGCGCACTGATCAAATCCTCGCACGTCCTCATCGCAGTAAATGACTGACCCCGGGCAGCGCGGCATGCGACTCGGCAAACGATTGCGCGCGGGCCTGTTGCTGCTCGCCGCGCTGCCGGCGCTGGCAGCGTTATCGGCGACGTCGGTGCGGGCCGAGGACCTCGATATCGCCGTCGCGGCGAATTTCTACGGCACGCTGCAGCGGCTGGCCCCGAAATTCGAGCAGGCTAGCGGCCACCGGCTGCTGTTGAGTTCTGGGGCTTCGGGACAGTTCTACACCCAGATCCGCGAGGCCGCGCCATTCGATGTGCTGTTGTCGGCCGACAGCGCTCGGCCGAAGCAGCTCGAGGCCGAGGGCCTGGCAGTGGCCGGTAGCCGATTCACCTACGCCATCGGCACGCTGATTCTCTGGAGTCCGAAAGCCGGCGTAGTCGATCGCGACGGCAAGGTGCTGCGTGGCGGCGCCTATCGAATGCTCGGCATCGCTGACCCGCGTAACGCTCCCTATGGAGCGGCCGCACAGCAGGTGCTCACGGCCCTTGGCCTGTGGGATAAGCTCAACCAGGACAAGAAGCTGGCGATCGGCGAGAACATCAATCAGGCCTGGCAGTTCGCCGCCACCGGAAATGTCGACCTCGCTTTCGTGGCGCTGTCCCAGGTCACCGACGGCAAGGCGATCTCCGGATCCTACTGGCTGCCGCCACAAACACTGTACGCACCGCTCAATCAGGACGCGGTGATCCTAACGCGTAGCGGCAAACGCGCGGCGGCCGAGGCATTCCTGAATTGGCTGCGACGCGATCCGGAGGCCATCGCCACCATCAAGGCGGCCGGTTACCATGTCAGCGAATGACCGCGAGCCTCTATTCGGCTGACGACCTGGTCGCGCTGTGGATTTCCCTGAAGCTCGCGGCGATCACCGTGATATTGCTGCTGCTGCTTTGCACGCCGCTGGCCTGGTGGCTGGCGACGACGCGCTCACGGCTGCGGGTAATCGGCGAGGCCATGGCGGCCCTGCCGCTGGTGCTGCCGCCGACGGTGCTGGGTTTCTACCTGCTGCTGTTTCTCGGGCCCTACGGCTGGGGCGGCAGGTTCATGCAGCAGCTCGGAATGCAACCGCTCAGCTTCAGCTTCGCCGGCCTGGTGTTCGGTTCGATGCTCTATTCCATGCCGTTCGTCATCCAACCGCTGCAGAGCGCCTTTCAGGGCGTCGGCGCGCGCGCGCTCGAGGTCGCCGCTACGCTGCGCGCGCCGCCCTGGGATCGCTTTTTCACCGTCGCCGTACCGCTCGCGCGCCGCGGCTTCATCACCGCAGCGGTGCTGGCTTTCGCCCATACCTTGGGTGAATTCGGCGTAGTCCTGATGCTCGGCGGCAATATCCCCGGACGCACGCGCACGGCGTCGATCGTCATCTTCAATGACGTCGAGGCGCTCGATTACGCCGGGGCGCAGCGGCTGGCGATCACCCTGCTGGTCGCGTGTTTTGCCTTGCTGCTGAGCGTCTACGCCGCCAACCGGCGAGTTCCCGAAGCCATGGCCGTCACATGAGCCTGGCGCTCGCCATCGCCTGGTCACGCCCGGATTTCCAGCTGCAGGTCGATTGCGAATTCCCGGGCCAGGGGATTACGGCGCTGTTCGGGCGCTCCGGTTCCGGCAAGACGACGGTCCTGCGCTGCATTGCCGGACTCGAGCGCGCCACGCGCGCCTCGGTGTGCTTCAACGGCGATGTCTGGCAGGATCCCGGCCGGTTCGTGCCCACGCACCGCCGGCCGCTGGGATATGTATTTCAGGAATCCAGCCTGTTTGCGCATCTCGACGTGCGCGGCAACCTGGAGTACGGACTACACCGCGTGCCCGCGGCACAACGGCGCATTGGCTTCGACCAGGCGGTGCAGTTCATGGGTCTGGACAGCCTGCTGGCTCACCGCGCCAACGAGTTATCGGGCGGTCAACGGCAGCGGGTCGCCATCGCGCGCGCCCTGCTCGCCAGTCCGCAACTGCTGCTGATGGACGAACCGCTGTCCAGTCTGGATCTGGCGAGCCGCGCCGACATCCTGCCGCATCTGGAGCGCCTGCACGATGAGTTATCGATTCCGATCGTATATGTCAGTCACGAGATCGGCGAAGTCATGCGCATCGCAGATCACCTTGCACTGCTGGAGGCCGGCTGCGTGCGCGCCTTCGGTCCGATCCACGAGCTGTTGACCCGCCCCGATCTGCCGCTCGCGCACCTGGAGGAGGCTGGCAGCATATTTGAAGGCGTCATCGTCGAACACGATGCGCAATATCACCTGAGCTATGTCGGCATTGCGGCGGGCCGCCTCGCCATCTCGCTGCGAACCGAACCGCCCGGGCGGCGCGTGCGCGTGCGTATCGATGCGCGCGACGTGAGTCTGGCGCTCAGGCCGCCCGAACTCAGCAGCATCACCAACATCCTGCCCGGCCGCGTGATCGATGTCACCGATGATCGCGATCCCGCGCAGCGCCTGGTGCGGATCGACGTCGGTGGCCGGCCGCTGCTGGCACGCATTACCCAACGCTCGGTGGCGCAGCTGGCAATCGCGCCCGGCCTTGCGCTTTACGCGCAGGTCAAGAGCGTCGCGCTGATGGACTGACCGCGCTCTGAGCGCGCGGCCTCAGTAGGTCTTATATGGCAGGAACTTGCCGGACATGCAGATGTGCACGCGATCGCCTTTCGGGTCGGCCTCGCGCTTCAGGTCCATCGTGAAGTCGATCGCGCTCATGATGCCGTCGCCGAATTCCTCGTGAATCAATTCCTTGATGGTGGTGCCGTAGACGTTGACCAGCTCATAGAAACGATAAATCAGCGGATCGGTCGGCACGCTGGTGGGCAGCGATCCCTTGTACGGCACGACCGTGAGCCACCTGCGCTCCTGTTCGCTCAGGCTGAAGATCTCGCCGATCACTGCGGCCTGCTCGGTGTTCAGAGTCATCTGGCCCAGACATGCCGCGGTAACCCATTCCTTGCTCAGGCCGACCTTCGTCGCCACGTCGGCCCACTTCAGCCCCTGCCTGACCTTGGCGGCGACGATTTTATCGGTCACTTCATCTCTGCTCACGTTGCTCTCCTTGTTCATCCACCTTGTTCATCCACCGGCGTCACTCAGCGGCCGCGTGCGCTGCGCCGCGCGGCCGTCGCGCCAGCCACACCAGGATCAGGGGCGCCAGCATCAACCAGCCCGAGATCCAGAAAAAGTCGAGTGACGATAGCAGATAGGCCTGATGAATCAGACCTTGGGACAGTACTCCGATTGCGGTGTGATCATTGCTCACGCCGAGGGCCTGCAGGCCATTGACGGCGTCCTGCAGGCTGGGACTGTAGGCACTGGAGCTCTCCGCCAACCGCGTCTGATGCATCGCCTCGTGGCGATCCCAGAACGTGGTCGTAATCGAGGTAGCAAATGCGCCGGCAACGATGCGCACGAAGTTCGAGACGCCGGAGGCTGAGGGCACCCGTTCGGGCGGCAGCCCATCGAGCAGGATGGTTACCATCGCGACGAAGAACGAGCCCATGCCGATACCCATCACCAGTTGCGGCAGCACGAACGCGACAAAGCTCGCGTCAGCGGTGAGCCCGGCGCGCATGAAGAACGAGACCGCGAACGCCAGAAAACCCACCGTAGCAAGCCAGCGCGTATCGACCTTGCCGACCAGGCGGCCGACGATCGGCGACACCAGCACCGACACCACCCCCGCGGGCGCGGCTACCAGGCCGGCCCAGGTCGCGGTGTAACCGAGCTGCGTCTGCAGCCACAGCGGCAGCAGCACCAGATTACCGAAGAACACCGCGTAGCCGATGCCGAGTGCGATCGTGCCCAGGGTAAAATTGCGTAGCGCGAACAGCGACAAATCGACGATCGGATAGCGCTCGGCCAACTCCCAGATCAGCCAGGCAAGGAAGGCGAGCACGGCCACCACGCACAGCGCCACGATCGCCGGTGACCCGAACCAGTCCAGGTCCTTACCCTTATCGAGCATGACCTGCAGCGCGCCCACCCACACGATCAGCAGTCCCAAACCCACGGTGTCGATCGGCAATTGCCGCGTGGGAGTGTCGCGGCGCCCCAGGTAGCGCCAGCAGAGAAATCCGGACAACACGCCGATCGGCACGTTGATATAGAAGATCCACGGCCAGCTCCAGTCGTCGGAGATGTAGCCGCCGAGCACCGGTCCGGCGACCGGTGCCACCAGTGTCGTAATGGACCAGATGGCCAGCGCGGTACCGGCACGCGAGGGTGGGAACAGCCGCAGCAGCAGCGCCTGCGAGCCCGGAATCATCGGCCCGGATACCGCACCCTGCAGCACCCGGAATACGACCAGCGACGACAGGCTCCAGGCCGCACCGCACAGAATCGACGCCGCCGTGAATGCCAGCACCGACAGCACGAAGGTGCGCACCACGCCATAGCGCTGCATCAACCAGCCGGTCAGCGGCACCGATATGCCGTTGCTGACCGCGAACGAGGTGATGACCCAGGTGCCCTGATCGGTGGACACGCCAAGATTGCCGGCGATGGTGGGAATCGCCACGTTGGCGATGCTGGTATCGAGCACCTGCATGAAGGTGCCGAGTGCCAGCGCGAAGGCCACGACCGCGCGGGTGTGGCCAGCCAGCGGTACCGTGTCTGCCCGCGAGTTCACCGCACCGGTGCGGCAGCCGTGCGCGCCACGGACTGCGCGGCGCGACTTTGGCCCGCGTTGAGCGCCACGATGCGATCGATGCGCGCTTGCAGGTCCGGATCATCGCCGGCGCTGGCCTGGGTCGGCTGCGGAACGTTGCGCACCTGATCGGATACCACCGGGCCGGAGGTGTCGTGCACATCCACATCCACCGTCATCGACAAGCCCACACGCAGCGGATGCGCCTTGAGCTCCTGCGGATCGAGCACGACCCGTACCGGCACACGCTGCACGATCTTGATCCAGTTGCCGGACGCGTTCTGCGCCGGCAGCAGCGCGAACGCGCTGCCGCTGCCCGCCGACATGCCGGCGAGCCGGCCGTGAAAAACCACGTCGCCGCCGTACAGATCCGCGTGCAGCGTTACCGGCTGTCCGACCCGCATGGTGCGTAACTGCACTTCCTTGAAATTCGCATCCACCCACACGTCGTTGAGCGGCACCAGGGCCATGAGTGGGCTGCCGGCCGCCACGCGCTGCCCGAGCTGCACCGAGCGCTTGGCGATGACTCCGGACACCGGTGCCCGCAGCTCGGTGCGGTGCAGGGCCAGCGCGGCATTGCGTACTGCGGCCTCGGCGTCCAGCACCTGCGGATGTGTTTCGATCGTAGTACCCTGTATCTGCGCCTCGGTGGCGTTAAGCTGCTCATGCGCGGCGTCGAGCCCCGCACGCGCCACCGCCAGCGCATCCCGCGAATGCGACAGCTCCTCGCCGGAGACGGCGCCGTCGGACAGCAAACCCTGGCGACGATCCAGATCATCCTGCGCACGCTTCAGGTCGGCCACGCGCTGCGCAATCTGCGCCTGCAACTGGTCGCGCTGCGCGAACAGGCCGCGCACGTTGCGCACCGCGCGGGCGAGCTGCGCTTCGGCGCCATTGATTGCGACCTGTGCGTCGGCCGGATCGAGCTCGGCCAGCACCTGGCCACGCTCGACGCTCTGCGTGTCGTCCACGTTCACCGCGATCACCGTGCCCGGCACCTCGCTGGTGATCTGCACGAGATCGCTGCTGATGTAGGCGTCGTCGGTGGTCTGGTGATAGCGGCTGACCAGCAGCACATGCGTCAGCCACACCAGGCCGCCGATCAGCGCCACGACGCCCAGAATCAGCAGGGCGCGATTGCGGGTGCGGTGGTTGGTCGGGGTGGTGCTGGGGGGGCTGGGTTGGTTCATGTCGATTCTCGCAACGTGAATGTTAGGCTCGCGCGCTGCCTCATCGGGCAGCCACGCTGTGCGCGGCTGGATACTGCAAGCTGCCGCCGACCGCCAGCAGCAGCGTGACCCTGGCCAGTGCCAGGGAGGCGCTCAGATCGACCTGCTGGCGGCGCTCATTGAGCACCTCGGTCTCCGCGTTGAGCACCGTCAGGTAGCCGGCCAGCCCCGCGCGGTAACGCTCTTCGGCCAGTCGGTAGGCTTCTTCGGCGGCGGCGAGCGACTCGCGCTGCTGAGCGAGCTCGTCGCTCAGCGCATCGATGAGGCTGAGCTGATCGGCAGCCTGGTGGGTCGCACGCACCACGGTGTCATTGTAATCCGCCACCGCCTGGTCGAGCCCCGCCTCGCTGCCGCGGTACTGCGCGCGCAGGCGGCCAGCGTCGAACAGCGGCAGTGACAACCCCGGGCCGGCGCCATAGCCAAAGGATTTCGCGCCGATCAGGTCCTTGAGGCTGAACGAGGCAAACCCGGCGAGCGCCGTCAGTGTGACATCCGGATAGAAGGCGGCCCTGGCGGCACGCTTGCCGGCATCGGCAGCCTCGATGCGCGCGCGCGCCGCGATGACGTCCGGGCGGCGCGCCAGCAGATTGACCGGCAATTCCATGGGCAGCGGCAGGACCGCCTCCAGCTGCAGCTGCGGGCGGGAGATCGCCGCGTAGGCATCGGCGCCGCGGCCGCCGAGCGCTGCCAGTTGATGAATCGCCAGCGCCTGCGCCGACTGCGCCTGTGTCAATGCCAGGCGTGCTTGCGGCAGCGCGCCTTCGGCTTCACGCAGTTCGACCCGGGTGTCGAGGCCGGCCGCCACCCGCCGGCGCGTGATATCCAGAATGTTCACCCGCTGCGCCTCGGCGCGCTCAGCGATGTCGGCGAGTGCATAGCTGCGATAAAGATCGATGTACGACTGCACCAGCGCTCCCGCGAGCAACAGGCGGGCGTTGTCGATATCGAGGCTCGCCGCCTCGGCCAGCGCGCGCGTCTGTACCACCTCATCGCGATGCCCACCCCACAGGTCCAGGTCCCAGGACAACACGGCGCCCAGATCGCCAAGCCAGACGGTCTGGCCGCCGGCCAGCGCCTCGGGGAAGCCCTCCGGGATCTTCAGCCGCGTTTCATCGCCCGTCAGCTTTGCTCCAGGCAGCTGGCCGGCGTGCGCCGCCGCGGCTTGCGCCTGCGCGAGGCGCAGGCGCGCGCCGGCCTGCGCCAGACCCGGGTTATCGCTCAACGCCTGCTCGATGAGCCGATCGAGCTGCGCATCATCGAAGTCTTGCCACCAGCGCTCTGGCGCCGGCGGCGCGGCCGCGCCAGCCAGTCCCAGATCCGCATCGGCGATGGCGCTACGCTGCGTGTCGCCCTTGGGTGGCGTGGCACAGGCGCACAGCACGGCGCACAGCGCCGCGAGCAGCCATTGAAAGCCGGCACCGACCGGTTTCACGCGGCCTCCCCGGGCTCGGCTCGGGCGCCATCGAGGCTGGCGATCAGTTTGATGAGCAGACGGTTCAGTTCCGTGGCCTCCGCGCGTGAGAAGTCGCGCAGCGCGAAGTTGAGTTTGTCGACCACCTTGGGCAGCAGCGCGGCGATGGTCTCTCGTCCGGCATCCGTCAAGCGCAGCTGCACCTCGCGCCGATCCTCGCGGCTGCGCTCGCGCTGGACTAGCCCGCGCGCTTCCAGCTGGTCGATGAGCCGCGTGAGCGCGCCGCTGTCGTGACGCAATTGCGCACACAGGTCGCGCGCATTGATCGCCAGCCCATCGCGCAAATGCATCATCACGACCCACTGGGTGATCGTGATGTCACTGCCGGCCACCACCGATTCGAGCTGGTCGAGCATCAGAAGATGCGCGCGCTTCAGCAGATAGCCCACGCTGCCGCGCGCCTCGTAGACTTCCGGTCGATAATGCTGCATGAGCACTTACTGCCTAAACAGTGTCTGTCTGGGCAGATATTTGGCCATGCGCAGCTCGTTACTGTCAAGTCCCTGCAAAGCATTCCGGCCCAGCGTTACGCTATCCTGCGGGTATCTTTTTGATTTACCTGACTCGGCAGACAGTAGCGCAAACCGAGAACTTATCGGTCATCTAAATTTTCTTAGGATCGTCCGGTATAGAGGATTGGCGCACCGAAATGCATCATGCGCTCGAAACTGACTAACCTGCCGGCGTCAGCGAAGGCGCTTCGGCCCAAACAACGTTTGGACGTCTTTGCTGTGCGCTCTGGAGGATTGGATGCTAGCTCAAGCCCCAGGTCGCGCGATACGAGTCGCGATGACAATTCAGACATTGATCTGGGTATGCGCATGTGCGACGGCACCGGTAGTCAGGACCGAAGCCGAACAACTGGCCGATGACGACATCGTCGCGCGGGTAAAAGTGGCATTTCTACACGATCTGCGCATCTACGACGCACACATTGAAATTACCGCCAATCGAGGTGTCGTTCATCTCTCCGGAGTGGTCTCTTACGCTGACGATTTCGCAGAAACCTGGCGCGTCGCCAAGTCAGTGGCTGGGGTGAGAAAAGTAATCAGCGATCTGCAACTCGTAGACCGTCGCTGAGATAATGAAAGCTCGAATTCTGCCCGCCATCCGCTGGCAATCCCTAACGCGCCGCGGCGGCGCGCTCGCCTCGCCGGCTCGCGTCCTTGCTCTGCTGCACAGGAATCGACAATAGCCGGGCCGTGTTGACCAACGCCATGTGCGTCAGGGCCTGCGGAAAATTTCCGAGCATGCGTTTCGCGCGCGGCTCGTACTCCTCCGCCAAAAGGCCCACATCGTTGCTCAGAGCAAGCAGGCGTTCAAACAATGCCTCGCCATCATGCCGCCGCCCGGTCAACACATAACTGTCGGCAAGCCAGAAGGAGCAAGGCAAGAACGCCCCCTCCCCGGCGGGCAGCGCGTCCACATCTGTATCAGTCGAATACCGCAGTACCAAGCCATCAACCACCAGATTGCGCTCGATGGCCTCGATGGTACCTCGAACGCGCGGGTCATCCGGAGGAAGGAAGCCCACCTGCGGAATCAAGAGCAGACTTGCATCCAGGTGCAGCGAGTCGTAAGCCTGCACGAACGAATTGCTGCGCGTGTCAAATCCCTTCTCGCACACCTGTGCTTGTATCGTGTCGCGGACCTGCCGCCACCGTTCGATTGGAGCATCAAGCCCGTCTGCCTCTGCGTCCTTGATCGCCCGATCGAAAGCGACCCAGGCCATGACCTTGGAGTGGGTGAAATGGCGGCGCGGCCCACGTACTTCCCACAGCCCTTCGTCGGGGTGTTCCCAATGCGACTCGAGAAATTTGAGCAATATGACCAAGAAACCCCAAATGGCCGGGTCCGCCTTCAGTCCGGCAACCCGCGCTAGATGCAAGGTATCCATGACCTCCCCATAGACATCGAGTTGGAATTGTCTGGATGCGGCATTGCCGACGTGCACCGGCGCCGCACCCTGATATCCGGGAAGCCAGGGAATTTCATACTCATCAAGGCGCCGCACGCCCGTCACCCCGTAAAGGATCTGGAGATCGTCGGGCGACCCCGCCACGGCGCGTAGCAGCCACTCGCGCCACGCAACGGCTTCATCGTTATAACCAGCGAGCAATAATGCGTTCAAGGCGAAAGTCGCATCGCGCAGCCAGCAGTATCGGTAGTCCCAGTTGCGCACCCCGCCTGGATGTTCAGGCAGTGAGGTCGTGGGGGCCGCTACCATGCCGCCGGTGGGCTTGTATGTCAGGGCCTTCAGCGTGATCAGCGAGCGCAGCACAGGCTCGCGCCATCGTCCCTGATAGGTACAACGATCGGACCAGTCACGCCACTCCGTCTCGGTCGCGGCCAGGCTCGCCTCGGCATCCACGCTCGGCTGTATTTCTTCGTGCGATGGACGGTAATTAAGCGCGAATGAGTGTCGCTCGCCTGCATCAACGCAAAACGTAGCAACGCTCTTCATGTTCTCAGGCGCGACTGCAACGGTCGCCCTCAGTTCGAGGGTGTCTGGCCCAGCCGTAAGTAACAGTACGTCCTCTGCCCGGCGCACCCAAGGCACGATGGAACCGTAGTCGAAACGGACGATGAGTTCCATACGAACCGTGACGCGGCCGCTCACGCCTTCCACGATTCGTACGATGTCCCAGCGCTCATTCGACAACGGCATGAAGTCAATTACCCGGACGCTACCCTCCGCCGTGTCAAATTTGGTTTCCAGAATGAGCGTGCCCGGTCGGTAGCTGCGCGTCACGCGAGTCGTTTCCGCGGCGGGCGCAAGCAGCCAGCGCCCGTGTTCAGGCCCGCCAAGCAGGGCGGCAAAGCACGCGCCCGAATCAAAGCGTGGAAAACAAAGCCAATCGATGGAGCCGTCACCACCCACCAGCGCTGCGGTATGGCAATCGCCTATAATTGCGTATTGCTCAATGGGGAGAGGCATCAGTCAATTCCCGCGTGATTCGGCCAACGACCGACCCATGGCAGCTCGCTTCTCGGCACTCAGGTCAGGCGTGATTTTATTTCTCACATGCAATAGGTGGGTGCAGCAGCACGCGCACCTCGTCACACGTTACCAGACCGATCTGGTCGAACCCGGCAAGCAGCGGCACGAACTTCGCGATCCTCTCCTCGCTGTCGACAATCTCGACAATGACGGGCAGATCTTCGGAAAACACCACGTCCGTGGTATGCAGCCGAGTGGATCGGCCGTAACCCAGCGTCCCTCTCACCACCGTGGCACCGGCCATTTGAAGTTGGCGCGCTTTGAGGACGATGGCTTCGTAGAGCGGCCGATCCGCGTGACGCTTGTCCTCGCCGATATAGATGCGCAAACGAGCATTCTTTCCCTTGGGGTCCAAGACATCCTCCCTCGCGCCTGCTGCTGGCCTGACTTCCGGCGATACTCGTAGCGGGTTCATTTTTGCGGATCATCGCTGATCAGAAGCCTGTGGAAGGTGGCCATCACGGCAGGTTCAGGGCGACGGATGGCAGGTATGTGTTGGTACGGCTCCCAGCCTCCACCGAGCGACTTATAGAGATAGATGAACGCATCGGCGGCGCTTTGCTGGGAGGCCGTGTACTGGTCCTCCAGATCGTATTGCTGGCGCTCGGCATCCACGACATTCAGAAAATCGGTCAGGCCGCGATCGTAGCGTTGCCGCGCCAGATCGACCGCCCGCCCGCTCGCCGTTATGGCGTCGGTGAGACTGCTGAGTCGCTGCTCCTGGGCTTCAAAACGCGCGATGGCCGTGTCCGCATCCTGCACAGCATCAACAACCGTTTTCCTGTAGGCGATCAAACGCTCGTGCGCCTGCAGATCGGCAATACTGACCAATGCATCCAGCGCGCCAAAATCAAGCACTGGCCAGTAGACCGACGGGCCGAAGGCCCAGATGTGAGTGCCCTGCGCGCCGATGGTCGCCGATTGTGTGCCTAATCCGCCGGTCAGCGTCACATGCGGAAACAAATTGGCCGTCGCAACGCCAATCCTTGCCGTTGCAGCGGCCAGTTGTCGCTCCGCCTCGCGCACGTCAGGTCGGCGTTGCAGCAGATCGAGCGGCAGGCCCGGCTCGAAGGTCGCGGGTAGGTTCGGCAGGGTTCCGGGCCGACTGAGTTCTTCGGCCAGATCCTCGGGATACTGACCGAGCAGCACCGCGATGTCGTATTGAGCGGCTTGAACATCGCTTCGCAGGGGCGGCAGTTCGGATTGCAGTGTTGCAAGCTCGCGATTGGCCAACTGCAAGTCCAATTCGTTGGTCAGTCCCCGATCGAAGCGGGCTTGTTCGAAATCGCGCAATTGCTGTGCTGTCGTTATGTTGTCGCCGATGATTGCGAGGCGTGTCTGCAAACCGCGCAAATCGACATAGTTGCGAGCAACGTCGGCGACGACGCTGATGAGCACCGCATTGCGCGTCGCAGCGGCCGCTTCGATGTCGTACTTGCCGGCCTCGACCGCACGGCGATAACCGCCGAACAGGTCGATCTCCCAGGTGGCGGCGAAGCCCGCCACTTGTTCGATCTGGCTGAGTGACCCCTTGTTGTCCCCGGCCCGCAGGGCCGGGGCGGCACCCGAGCGCGTCATGTCACTGCCGGTGCCGCGTCCCGCTGCTCCGCTGGCAGCAACCATCGGAAGCGCATCACCGACCAGCACCGCCTCGCGCATGCGGACCTCCTGCAGGCGCGTCAGCGCAACCTCGATATCGGGATTGGCTCGGATGGCCCGATCAATGAGCGAATCAAGCTCTGGGTCGCCGAGCGAACGCCACCATTTGGTCAAGTCGACGGCCGCCTGAGTCGCCGGTGCCGCGGAGGGCGCAGAGCTCGGCGCAGCGACAAATCCCGGCGGCGCCACCGTTTTAGGCACGTGATAGTTGGGCCCAACCGCGCAACCGGCCAAGCAGATCGCCAACACCCCCGTGTTCAGCGAGCTTCCCATATTCATCTCATTGCTCTCGCATCGCCACGCTCGAACCGGGCGGCGCATCGCCAATGACGCGCACCTTTTCGCCAGCGATGATCTGGTTGCTGATGTTGAGTACCAGGCGTTCGCCGTCGGCTACACCGGTACTCAACTCAACCTTATCGCCGTCGTCACGGCCTATGGTTACGGGTTGAAACCGCACAGTACCGTCGCCGGCGACCACGGCGACATTCGGTCCCCCGGCGCTGAACACCAGAGCCGCAGCAGGCACCTGACTCATGCCGCTGTTCTGGAGTTGGAATCCGACCTGCACGTACAGCCCCGGCACCAGGCGCCGATCCGGATTGGGAATGTCCAATTCCGCGCGAAACGTGCGCGCCTTCGGATCGACAGCATCGGAGGTTCGCGTGATGTGCCCCACGATGGGCTGGCCGGATGGCTCGTTGGTAAATATTTTCGCGGCCACGCCGACCTTCATCAGGTCAGGCGCCGCGCTTTGCGGCACATCGACAAACACTCGAATCGGATCATCCTGAGCCATGCGGTACAAAGAGGTCGTACTGTTTGAGCTCCCGGCCGTGACGAGATTGCCTATGTCGATGCGCCGCTCGACGATGGTACCGGCATAAGGCGCCGTGACGTGCTTGAATTGTTCGAACGCGGTCAGGCGATCGACATCCGCCTGATCGGAATTAACTTGCGCGCGTGCGGCCTCGAGTTGCGCCTGGGCGGACGCATCGCCCGCCTTCTTGTCTTCGCGCTCCTGTTCGGAGACGACGCCCTTGGGCGAGTCACGCCAACGAGAATAGGTGCTGGCCGCAAACGCCGCATCGGCCTGTTTGACCTTGACCTGAGCCTGCGAGATCTGCAGTTTCGCCTTGGCGGCGAGTAGCTCCGCGTCCAGCTCGGGGGTGTCGATCAGGGCTAGAAGCTGTCCGCTCTTGACGTGATCACCGATATCGACATACCACTTGGCCACATACCCGCTGACCCGCGCGTAGATAGTACTCTCGTACCAAGCCGCAGTCTCACCAGGCAGCGTCAGGCTCGCCGCTGCCGCTGCGCCATGCACGACCACGACGTCGACCGCCGGCAGCGAGGTCGCCGACGTTCGCGTCTGCTTGTCCAAACGTCGTTCGGTGTGCCACTTAGTGAAATGCATGATAAGAAAGGCAAGCAGCAGCACGACCGCCAGAGCGATCGCAGCGCGTTGCAACGTGCGTCCCATATCGTTAGATGGCAAGGGAATCTCCTTCGGAAGATACGACGTGGGGGGCCCGAACGCGGCGGCGCAGTAGCGGATAAACTGTAGGCACAAACACCAGCGTTGCGAAGGTGGCAAATAGCAGTCCGCCGATGACCGCGCGTGCAAGCGGTGCATTCTGCTCGCCACCTTCGCCAATGCCCAGCGCCATCGGAATCATCCCGAGGATCATCGCCCCGGCCGTCATCAACACGGGACGTATTCGCGTGTAGCCCGCCGTGGCAGCCGCCAGCGTCGCGTTGTCGCCGGCCGCCATCCGCTGGTTGGCAAACGTCACGACCAGAATACTATTGGCGGTGGTCAGACCAATACACATCAATGTGCCCATCAGCGCCGGCACGCTCATATGCGTACCGGTCAGATACAGCATCCACATGACTCCCCCCAATGCAAACGGCACGGCCAACAGCACGATCAGCGGGTCGAGCCAGCTCTGAAAGTTGATGACCAGGAACAGATAGACCAGTACTACGGCCAATGCCATGCCGGAGAACAGGCCGTTATAGCTCTCGCGCATGGTGTCGACCTGACCGCTCAGTACCACGGATATCGCTGAAGATCTTGCCGGTCGATCCGCGACAATTACCTGATCAATATCGGCCGCAGCGGAGTTCAGATCCCGGCCCTGCACGTCGGCATCGACGTCGAACACCGGTCGGATATTGAGCTGGGACAGCACCAGCGGCGCGATCCCTCGTCCGAAGCTGGCGACGTTCATCAACAGCTGTCCTGTGCCGCCGTTGCCGGCCGCCGTCAACGGCATGGTCCACAAGTCATGCGTGGAATCTATGTGGTAGGTGGGCAGCTGCACTACCAATGGATAACTGACTTGATTTGACGGATCGATCCAAAAATTGGGCGCACTCTGAGCGCTGCCGTTGGTCGAAATCAGCACATCATTGGCAGTGGAGCGCTGCTGCAGGCCCACCTCTGTTGCCATCGAGCGGTCCACGTCCACGTTGAGCGTCGGCGCATTAGGGACCTGAAACACGTGAGAGTCGACAATCCCCGGTACACCCGCCAGGTCGTGCGCCAGTTTGCTCGCGAGCGCATAGCTGGCCTCGCTATCCGGACCGGAAACGCGAATATCGATCGGCGCGGGCTGTCCAAAGTTCAGTACCTGATCGACGATATCCGCCGGTTGGAAAAAGAACCGCAGTTCGGGAAAACGCTCGGGCAACTCGCGTCGCAGTCGGGCCACCAGGGCCGCGGTCGGGGAATGCTTTGCCTTCAGTGACACCAGGATCTCGCCATCCATGGGTCCGACGGTCGCCGAATCGCTCAAAGCAATGTTCATGCCGCTATAGGGCAGACCGATATTGTCGAGAATCGTATCGATCTGGTTGTCACCGGCAATACCCCGGATGGCAGCTTCGACCTGCGCAAAATCGCTCTGCGTTTGCTCAAGCCGGGTGCCCGGGGGTGCGCGCACGTGCAGCCGCATCTGCCCCGCATCGACCTGAGGAAAGAAATCCCGACCCAGGGCAGGAAACAGCAGCAGCGAGCAGATGATCAGTACTGCGAAGAACGTCACCGTCCGCAACGGCTCGGACAATGTCCAGTCGAGCGTGTCGCGGTAGCGGTTGCGGAACCGCTCAAAGCCGTGGTTGAAGCCGAGATGGATCGCCATGAACGGATTACGGCGCTGCGGCCGCAACGGAACGTTGGGTGATTGCGCACCATGTGCCTCCGAGGTGTGTGAGCGCATGAGGTACTCGAACAGCACCGGTACCATGGTGAAGGAGAGGGCGAGGCTCGCGAGCAGCGCCAGACACACCGACAGCGACAGTGGCGAAAACAGGTATTTCGCAGTGCCCTGCAGCAGGAACACCGGGACGAAAACGATACAGATACAAAGCGTCGCCAAAACGGTCGGCACCGCGACCTCGCTCGCCCCTGCGACGATCGCCTCCGTCAGGGGTTCGCCCAGACCCACGTGCCGCTCGATGTTCTCGATTACCACCGTGCCGTTGTCGACCAGAATACCCACCGCCAGCGCAAAGCCGCCGAGCGTCATGGTGTTGAGAGTCTGTCCGCCGACGTACAGCGCCAATACGGCCGTGATGATGGAGAGCGGAATGGCCGCGAGGATGATCAGGGTCAGGCGCCAATTGCCGAGAAACAGCAGGATCATCAGCGCCGTGAGGCCGGCGGCCATCATACCGCCCATCTTCACGCTCGAAAGTGCGGCGTTTACGAAGATCGATTGATCGAACAGCGGCTTGATAGTCACGCCGCTGGGCATGACTTTGCGGATGTCGATCAGCGCAGCGCGCACGCCGTCGATCACCGCCAGGGTCGAGACGCCGCCGGTCTTGCGAATGGTGATGAGCGCGCCGGGGGTGCCGTCCACGGCGACCGAGTTGGTCTGCACCTGGAAGCCGTCGTGCACGTGCGCTATGTCACGCATGAAGACGGTCTTGCCGGCCACCTGCGCAACCGGAAAGGCATTGATGGAATCGATCACGTTGGGGCTGTTGTTCATCGACAATTCGTAGTCCTTGCTTCCGATCTTCACATCTCCTGCCGGCAGGATCACGTTCTCACGCTGCAGGGCCTCGCTCACATCCGAGGGCGACAGTCCCCGGGCCGCGAGGGCCTGGGCATCGAGGTCCGCCATGATGACGCGCGGCTTACCGCCGTAGGGCTGCGGCACTTCCGCGCCATGCACGACCGCCAGGTCCGGTCGAATGATGTTCTGACCCAGATCATTGAGTTTGGTATCGGGCAGCGTCTTGCTCGAGAGACTGAGCTGGATGATCGGTACATCGGTCGCCCCATACCGCAGCACCATCGGCGGAGTAATGTTCGGCGGCATGTACTTGAGCACCACAAGCGCGCTGCTGGCGATTTGCGACACCGCGCGGCTGACGTCGGCGCCTTCATGCAGGTAGACCTTCTCGACCCCTACGCCTACATAGCTGGTGGCTTCGATGCGCGAGATGTCGTCCACCAGGGAGGCCATCTGGCGTTCATGCAAAGACAGAATTCGATTCTGGATGTCTGTGGCGCTCATGCCATTGTAGGTCCAGACCACGCTAACGACCGGGATGTTAATTTCCGGGAAGATATCGATCGGCATGCGCAGTCCGGCACCGATGCCGAGCAGGCAGACGAGGATCAGCATCGCCGCCACGGTATAAGGATGATTGAGGACGAAGCGAACAAGTGACATGCAATCAGATCCTCATGGCAAAGGAGCATTCTCCGAAGAACTTACCGCTTCGATGTCGCTAACGGAGCCTTCGGCACCAGCAGGGAACGCCGCTGCCGGAGCGAGCGAGAAAATGTGCGGCTTGTGGCGCACTGCGGCGTTGCTTCGATTCGCCCGAGCACCGGTAGCTGTACCTGGCCGTGGGAACACGAGCCGGAAGCAACTACCGTTCCCTAACTCACTCTCCACCTCGATCTGCGCGCCGTGAACCGAGCAGATGGATTTTGCAATGGAAAGGCCAAGACCTGCCCCACCATCGTCACGCGAACGCGCCTCATCGACGCGGAAGAAGCGCTCAAAGACGTGCGGTAGCGCAACGGGAGGGATGCCGATACCCGTATCGTGCACCTCGAGGATACTGTAGAGGTCGTCTCGGGCTGTACACACTACTACGGTACCACCGCGGGGGGTAAAACGAATCGCATTATCGAGTAGGTTGACGATGACTTGCTTGAGCCGACCGCGATCACCGCGGACCACCGTTGGCTCCAGCGCGGAACACTCGAGCTCGACGCCACGATCCTCCGCGATCAACCGCATCTGCTCTGAAGTGCTTTCGCCGAGCGCCGCCAGATCTACCTCAGACCACTCTAGCTGCGCCTCGCCAGCGTCAAAACGCGACAGTGCGAGCAATCCGGACACCAGGTGTTCCAGGCGCGCAACCTCCTCGAGCACGCTCCCAATGCGCTCGCGCACCTCCCCCTGTACGGCGACGCCGGCGACGATTTCCTGAAGTTCACCTTTGACTACAGTGAGTGGGGTGCGGAGCTCATGCGATGCGTCGGCCAGAAATCGGCGCGAATTCCGCACCGAATCGCGCAAACGCTTCAGCATGTGATTGAGCGAAATCGATAAGCGTTGCAGCGCGTCCCCGGTCGGCATCACCGGTAGCCGGGCCTCGAGATTCTTCATGCTCATTTGCTCGGCAGTCTGGGACATCCGTTCCACCGGGCGCAGCGCCCAATTGACAAGCAGGTAGCCACCCCCGGCGGCGCAGATGACGAGCACCGGCAGCAACAATCCGAGCAGTGCCAGCAGCCGATCCTGCAAGGCATCTATTGACGCGAGTGAGGTCCCCAGCTCTATCAGATAGCGCCCCGAAGGCGCATCGATCTGCATTACACTTACCATCAGTCGCTGATCCTGCACCGTCACCGTGCGCCGGGCCAACTTGCTGTTGAGCCACTCGCTGGCGATCGATGGCACCGCCCTCGGATCGAAGCTGCGATCGGCCGGCGGCCCGGAGCGATAATTTAGCGTTGCCGGTTCTCGCGTGACGCGTACGAAGCGATTGTTGAATTCCGGGGACACCCGGGTATTTATGGCGTCCGAAATCTCGGCATTCGAGATTCCCGGTGGCCCTTGCTCGAGAATCTGCTCGACCTGCACCGAGCGCCGCCGCAACGAGTCGCGCAGGCTCGAGCGCAGATACTGTTGGAGGCCATAGAACATCCCTATTCCGACAAGCGCGAAGGTCGCACTGAGCAGCAGCGTGTACCAGAGCGCGAGCCGAAAGGCGAGAGACCGGTGATTCATTCCAATTCGGCGCCTGTAGGCTGTTGCGCCTCGCGCACGCAATAACCCACACCGCGCACAGTATGGATCAGCTTAACCGGAAAGGGATCATCCACTTTGCGTCTAAGGTGCCGCACGTACACGTCAACGATGTTAGTGACCCCCTCGAAACTCTGGTCCCAGACATGCTCTAGAATCATGGTTCGCGTGAAGACGCGACTAGGGGAGGACAGCAGATATTCGAGTAGCGCGTACTCCTTACCCGTCAGTTCGATGTTCTGGCCGCCACGACGGACCTGGCGAGTCAACCGGTTAACCTCGAGATTCGAAACCAGTATCACGTCGGTTCGTTCGACTGGAGTTCGCCGAAGCAAGGATTTAACGCGAACGACTAACTCCGCGAAATCGAATGGCTTGGTCAGGTAATCATCGGCCCCGGCCTCGAAGTGCTTCACCTTGTCGTCAGTCGCATCACGGGCGGTGAGTATGAGAACCGGCAGTGTCGGATTTGACCGCCGGACCATTCGTAGCAGCTCAGTGCCGTTGATCAGCGGTAACATCAGGTCGAGAATCAGCAGATCGTATTGATAGGAGTCGACATGATTGCGCCCCTCGCGACCGTCCGCGGCGAGGTCGACCGCAAAACCCTCGGCTCGAAGACCACGCGCGACGAAATCCGCAAGCTTTCGGTCATCCTCAACAATGAGAAGTCGCATGCAACAGGATTTAATCGACCCGAGATTAGAACTGCGTTAGCCGCGCGTTAGAAAATTCTAATGTTCGAAGCCAACGCATCGCCCGCCAATCGCGCCCGCGACTGCAAATCAGGATGATGCCTTAGGAATCAGCGACTTAATACGAGCGTGTGACGGCATCCGATTGATGCCTCGACAGGCTCGATTCCCGGCGGCTCGGACATAAGCGGCCAATCGCGCCGGCGATTTTTCACTCCGTCGCGGGGGGACGAGACCGGCGCCGACTGCGACGTCCAAGACCGCCGTCGAACACCATTCGCAGCTGATGGTCAATCATTTCGCGCGCCCTGAATACCCGAGAACGAACCGTGCCAATGGGCGTTACCATCGCCGCGGCGATCTGCTCATAAGTCAGACGGTCGATTTCACGACTCATGATTGCCGTCCGATGCGTCGCCGGCAGCGCCTCGAGCGCCGCATTCACCGCTAGCCGAATATCGTTGGTGAGCGCTAAATCCTCCGGTGTCTCCAGTTCCCACAAGCACGCTGTAAGCTCGGATGCAGACTCGTCATCTGACATGACACAACGGAACACCGGCTCGCGAGCACGCGCCATCAGTGCGTTCTTTGCGGAGTTGATCGCAATTCGATGAAGCCACGTGTAGAAAGTGCATTCCCCACGAAACCCTCGCAGTCCACTATAAGCCTTGATGAATGCCTCCTGGGAAACATCCTCGGCGTCAGAAGGATTACGCGTATACCTGAACGCCAGCTTCAATATTCTACGTTGGTACTTAAGAACCAGTAGGTCAAACGCTCCGCGCTCCCCAAGCTGGGCACGGCTTACAAGATCGACATCGCTGGAATTGGGGCTGAGGACACCACTCGAACGAGTTGGATTCGATCGATGCAGGCGCTGCGGGCGGAGACTTGAACGTAGATTTCTCATGTCGACGGGCAGCTTATGGGACGCACATTAAGGCCGGGTGAATGCCGCATTTAAAGACCGACACGGACGGCGCTGTTTATCAACGAGTCATATCCAAGTCCGTCAGCAACTTGGCGACACGACGTTAATTGTAGATGAATGCATCATTAAAACTATTGCGACACGACTCAAAGCGCGCTCGAATTCATGCCGTGATGCTGGACATTCGCCCGTGGGTATACATGCTGCATTTGCTTCTGGATCGAAATGTTCTTCACAGCGAGCGACTGCTCAGCGCGCTGTTGCGTCCGATCGGAATTCTCTGGCTTCGCAATTCTTATCGCGAAACCTGGCCCCGATGACCGCACAACTGACACCTTTCGGCTGGGACGTAGGTTACCCTTATCTGAGCCGTTTAGCGGTAATCCGTCAACGCACACGCCAGCACATTCGACATTGCGTGGCGAGCCCGGAAACGCAATCCACAACTGAGGCGGCATCGCGCTTCCTCAACGAAGCATTGGCAATTGAAATGGGTCGTGCGTGCCGCAATCGCAGTCAGCTGAAAATTGGCGACTGCGCTGTGGCCGCGGGACTGCTCTGGGCGCACGCCGAATTTCTTAAGCTCCTGGTCGCCCGCGAGCGGCGACGCCCGATCGAGCTGTTGCACGCGGTCGAACAGCGCTATCTGGCAAGCAACGATGCCTCGAAAGCTAGCAGTAGCGAGCCGACGAAGCCACCACCACGCGGCCCGAGTGCGCTGGTTTGGCATTGGCGCGATGAGGTGCCGGTGTCGCACCTCGAGGCCGGCCGCGCTCTGCTGATCGAAGATCGGATGGCATTCACGTTGCACTTCGGTTTTGACGGCTGGCAGCGGACGGAAGTGCGCACTGCAGTGATGCAGCCTTTCGGGCTTTGGGGAGTGCGCTTTTCGGCGGAGGAATTTGCCGACGTCATGTTATTGAATTTCACGCGCCGCTTCGGCGAGCGTTGGGAGGGCATCGATCATCGTGTGAGTCTGGGTCACGTGGGACTGGTACACGCCCTGGCTCCGGTTTCGTTACCACTCACCGACGGGCCACGAGTGATCACTCGCTGAGGACATTTTTCTCACCGCGTATCGACTTGACGGCGCGCGTTGTCTTTGCAGAATGTTACTTGCCATTAAAGCGGCATGAATGGCGCATTAAAACCCGGTCACGAAATGTTGGCACTGCGCGCCATCGGTCGTCGCGGCCGAAAATATAGCCGCGCTTTAACCTTATCTTCAGCGTGTCTTAATCTCGTTGGCGTAGCGTTGAATTGGGCGAGTTCCTGGTTTCCAGCAGCGAGGTGGATGTCATGAACGAACTATCGGTTATTCGAGGCTTGCAAGCCCTAGCCATCACGTTGATGACGGCGCTGGCCGTAGCCGCGCCAGCAATTGCCCACGCCGGCGGACACGGCGGAGGGAGCCGCGGGGGTGGATTCGGGTTTCACGGTGGCGGCCGCAGTGGGTTCGGCGGTTTTCATGGCGGCTATTATGGATACCGCGGCGGATATGGGGGCCGTTACGGCCGTTTGTACGGCGGTTACGGTTACGGCGGTTGGGGCTGGCCTGGATACGGTCTTTATCTATCGACGCTGCCGTATGGCTACTCGACGTATTGGTGGGATGCTGTGCCCTACTACTACGCGGATTCCAACTACTATGTGTGGGACGGACCCGTCGGCGGATACGAAGCTGTGAACCCTCCCACTGAGGTAGTGAACCAAGCGCGCATGCAACGGACCGAGACGGAGCTGTTCGCGTATCCAAAAAATGGTCAGAGCGCAGAGCAGCAAGCACAAGATAAGCAGCAATGCCGAACTTGGGCTGACGCCCAGATCGGGTACGATTCGACACAAACACTGCCAACATCTGCGGCGGCAAATACGAACGGGGCCGCGTCGGCAACGCACCGGCAGGGGTACCTGCGCGCCCAGGCGGCATGTCTGCAGGGACGCGGTTATAGTGTGAAGTGACGATCGACGGCGACGCGGGCCCGCGTTGTGCGCCCAACCACAAGTTCATGCAGGCGGTGCATCGTTGCCGGAACTTGTAGCGGCGCCGACGGTGGGTATCGAATGAAGGCCAGTGGCGCTTTCCGGCCGATGGCCAAAGAGGTCAAACATGTCCTTGCGAGATCCGAATGCTGTGTTGCGGGCAGTGGTGGCCGTACTGGCTGCCTGCGAGGTCATCGCATGTTCGACGGCGCCGCGCAGGACTGCGGCCGAACGGGTGGCGGATGCCGACATTGCCGACCGGGTGCAGGCCGCGCTGTTCGCGGACCCGAATATCTACGCGCGCCACATCGACGTCACGGTCGATCGCGGCGTGGTGCACCTCGGGGGATATGTCTGGGAGGATGCGGACTTCAGAATGGCTCGACGCGATGCCGCCTCGATTCCCGGCGCGAAGACGGTCGTCACCGACATGGAACTCATGCGCGGCGGTATTGCCGGTACCGGCAGGTAACCGGGGTTGGCCCCGACCAGCGCACGTCAGCGCCGCCGTCAACGCACGCTCAACCCTCGGCATCAGCGGTCTATCAAGTCGACCTCGTGCGCACCGATCTCACGCCCCAGGAACTCGCAGCCGATCGCCACGAACCGGGGAGCCCCGTCGGTGGCCAGAAAGCTCGCGGCCGCAGGTTGCGGCGGCGCCATCGCCGGTTGCGCCGCGTCATCAGTGCGCAGCAGCCCGCTGAATCACCCAGCAGTGCTGTGGACAGGCGTAGGTCCTCGAGCCAACGGATGCTCTGCTTCTCTTCGATTGGAACGCACGTCGGGTTGATCCTCATCTTACGCGCATTCGTGCCTTTGAATTTCTCGCGGTTCCAAAACTTGATCGCCGCGAGTCCAAGCGGCAGTCCTTCTGTCGTCATCGCCAGACTTGAGTGCATCAGGATACCGCAGGCTGCGTAGTACCGCACCGCTCCGTTGCGATACGATCCAGCGACCGCTTTCCATTTGAAACCCACGGCATAAACATCGCCACGCTTGAACGAGAACTGTGTTGTATCGTGCAGCACGAGTGCCGGCCCGTTAGTGGCAGAGAACCGCTCTCGTGTGGCCCTGAAATGTGCGGCTAGGATCTGTGCTTCGCTGACTCGCTCATTGTCGAGGAATCGGTATGCCGCTTTGGTGTTGGCCCAATCGCCATTGGACACTTCGTCGGCAGCGGACTGCCCTTGAAGCGCTCGAACCTCTTTGCTCGGCATGCAGCACGGCGTGTAGATCGCACACGGAACATCCGTATGTCATGCCATAGAATCGAATGCAAATTAAAGTGGCAACCTATAAATTGCATTCGAAAAGTAGTGGGTAATTGAAAGCTCTGGAAGGCGCTTACGCAAAGATATGGAATCTAGCCAAATACTCAATCGCTGTGCCGACCTGCGTCCCCGTGAGCCGGTGGTAATTTTCGTATCCGCTGCGTACCGTGGCCCGCTGCGAAGGATCCCTCAAATGGGGTAAAGGAGTTGGATCCGCAGCAAGAAAGCCCGGGCTCTATCCCGACGAAGCTTACGCGGCCTGGGGCCGCGGGCTTCTGGTTGGCAGTTTTGCTGACCGGTGCGGGGGCCGGGATTGCCGCGGCGGTTCTTACGCGGCTGCTACAACTCGTTCAGCACCTGGTGTGGCCTGGGTCCGATTTACTGGACGCCGCGGCGCATGCCTGAGCTTGGCGGCATATCTGGGTTTTGCTGGGGGCTGGGCTCCTGACAGGTGCGGGTCAGATTGTCCTTCACCGGCTGTCGAGTGCCAACGGCATTGATATCAGCGAGGCCATATCGCTGTTCGCGGGGCGCCTGCCGGCCTTGCGCACGCTCGGCAGTGCTCTCCTGTCGGTACTGCTCGTCGGCATGCGAGCCTCACTGGGTCGCGAGGGTGCACCGAAGCAGGCCGGGGCTGTGATCGCAAATTCCCTCTCGGACAGGGTAGTGCTATCCGACGAACAACGGAAGCTACTCGTGGCCTGCGGTGCCGGGGCAGGTATGGCGGCGGCTTATGGCGTACCCCTGGGAGGCGCGCTATTCGCACTCGAGGCGCTGCGAGGAGTGCTGGCACTGCGACTGGTCTTGCCCGCATTGCTTGCCTCAGCAATTGCCACCGGTATCTCATGGGTCGCGTTACCCGACGCTCCCACCTATCTGATTCCTGCCTATCCAACCTCCCTGTCCGTAATTCTCTGGGCGCTTCTGCCCGGCCCGGTCGCGGGTCTTGTCTCCGTCGGTTACGTGCGAGCGATTGCCTGGGCGGGTCGGAACAAACCGACCGGCTGGCATCGGGTGGTCGCACCAACCTTGGCGCTCGGACTGCTAGGGATCGTTTCCATTGCATTCCCGCAGATCCTTGGCAATGGCAAGGACATCGCTCAACTCGCCTTCACGAATCAGGTGACCCCGCTTCTACTGTTGGCACTTCTCTTCCTGAAGCCTGCCGCCACTGTAATGTGCCTCGGCAGTGGCGTACCGGGTGGACTCTTCACACCATCGCTGGCGCTGGGAGCGTTGCTCGGGGGCGTTCTGGGTTATGCCTGGACTTCGCTTTTGCCGGGCGCCCCCCATGCCTATTCGCCGTGATCGGGTCGGCTGCGGTACTGGCCGCCACCACCCACGGACCCATTTCGGCAGTGGTACTGACAATGGAGCTGACGGGCCGAGATCGATCATTCATTCTGCCATTACTGTTGGCGGTAGGCACGGCCACGGTGGTCGCTCGCACCATCGACCGCCGTTCGATCTACGATGCGCGCTTCAGCGACAAAGAAGTGAAAAAATTGCAACAGGCGCGGGCACCATCCGCCTCTTAGTTAGCTCGAGCGACTGATGCAAACATGTACACGGAACGATAGCGGCGATCGAATTTGAACGCATTTTAATGTTGCCTTCAGCGTCCTTTAATCTCGGAAAAGTAGGGTCGTCGACTATGCTGACCGTTGAGAGTCCTCCTTGGGGCGCGGTTACGACCGTCGTCGGTTCGGTTGGAGTCAACTTAAGACATTCAATGAGTTACGCCTATCGCATGATAACCACGGACACTCTTCGCATAAGTCCTCCCTGCGGGACTTAATCGCGCCAACCGGGTTCGGCGAACGTGGAATAAGGGTCAGCCTACGAACGGCCCAAGGGACGCCACCGGTTAGAAATTGTATTGGTACTTGAGGTACTGGCGCACGAACGTCATCGCTAGTCAGATTTACTTCGTGCGTTGCCGTACAGAATGGGCGCACACTAATCGGCGCTGTTCGTCGTTGCGCCGACGTGGTACGTGCCGCGACGAGGTTGAAACGAGTCGTGGTATACGACTGCGAATGGATGCGGATGAAGTGTTAAGGACCAGAGAGAACATGTCTTCTTTCGATTCATTTTCGGCAGGCAAGTCGTTGGTTCCACGACCCGCTGATGTTAGCGCCTTCGAAGCGAAGCACTAATGGTCTCGAGCTGAAGGGAGAACGGCAGTGATCCAACCGATACCGTATTGCGGAGCCCCGCCACTACCGAGCGAAATTCTCACGCGTTTCAATCTCGATCCGCTACTCATCCTTGCGCTTTGCATCCTATGCGCATGTCAACTGATCGCGTTGCGTAAGCACCGCACCGATGGAGACGGTCACTACCGAGCATATGCAGTCGGCGGATGGCTCGTTGCCTCGGTCGCGTTTTTATCGCCGCTCTGCGCGTTGTCCGTCGCGCTGTTCTCAGCCCGGGTCGCCCAGCACATGGTCCTGGTGTTGGTGGCGGCTCCGTTGATCGCAGCGGGACTACCGCCAACGCACGTATCAACCAAGTCTTGGCCGCTGTGGGGGACCTCCGCAATATTTTTCCTCGCACTGTGGTTTTGGCACATGCCAGTTCCATATGACGCGACCTTCACATCCGTGAGCGTGTATTGGACCATGCACATTACCTTGTTTGGTAGCAGCATCTTGCTTTGGCGGGAATTGCTCTATCACTCGCCGCGGCAAACTGCGCAGGTCCTTGCTGCCGGAACGTTGACCTTCGTGCACATGGGACTGCTTGGCGTCGTGCTGACCTTCGCCCAGCGACCAATGTTCCAATGGCACTTCCTGTCGACGGCTGGCTGGGGGTTGACGCCGCTGCAGGATCAACAGCTCGGAGGCACGCTCATGTGGGTGCCGGGCATCGTATTGTTTCTATGGACCGCGATACGCTCCATCGTTCATATGTGGGAGTCGATGGAACGAGAACGACCCGCGTGAAATACTCGCCTCTCGACTATCTCGGTAGCGCCGCAGGCGTACGGGCGCAGGCGATTTTGCCGTTGACCTGGTTCACTTTACTCATCTCGATTGCCGTCTGCGTGATTATCGCTGTCTTGCTCTGGGTGGCAGTACGACGGGCTCGGCCGCAAGACAATTCGCTCGAAATGCGGTCTATTCCGCTGCAGCGCGGCGACAATGGCATTCGCTGGATCAGCATTGGGCTGATGATATCTGCGGTGCCTTTAGCGGCCACGCTGGTCTGGACTATGGTGACACTTGCGGCCATCGCCGGGCCACCTGCGCACCCCGGATTGACCCTCGATATCACCGCTCGACAGTGGTGGTGGGAGGTTCAATACAACTCGGCGCACCCATCGGATGATTTCGCCACCGCCAATGAGATTCATATCCCGATTGGCGTGCCGGTGCTCGTGCGACTTCACGGTGGCGACGTGATCCACAGTTTCTGGGTGCCAAAGCTCTCCGGCAAAACGGATGTCATCCCAGGGCAGACCAATCTCAGTTGGATGCAGGCAGAACGGCCAGGTCGCTACCTCGGGCAATGCTCCGAATACTGCGGGTACCAGCATGCTCACATGCAATTCGAAGTGGTTGCCGAATCGCAAGCAGATTTCGACAAGTGGCAAATTTTACAGCGCCAACCGGCACCGCCGCCGGTGACGCCGGAGCAGACCAGGGGGCTGGCTCTAGTCGAATACCGCTGTGGACTATGCCATCGGGTGGCTGGCACCCAGGCAGGCGCCATCAGCGCGCCGGATCTCACCCACGTCATGAGTCGCCGTACTTTGGCAGCCGGCACGCTGCCCAACAATCCCGGAAATCTGGTCGGCTGGATTCAGAATCCGCAAAACATCAAGCCGGGCAATCTGATGCCCAATCAATTTCTCTCCGCACGACAATTATCCGATGCTTTGGCGTATCTGGAGTCACTCAAATGAGGCAGCTCGATTTCCGCACGCCCCTGATCGGCGTCGATAGCGTCGATCACGAAGCGCGCCTGCTGCGTCTGTGGACAACATCGCCGGGACTAAAGGGATTCTTCACCAGCGTCGATCATAAGCAGATCGGCATCCGTTACATCGTCACCGCATTCATTTTCCTTGCGCTTGGTGGGATCGAGGCACTCGTAATGCGCCTGCAGCTGGCAGGACCTAATCTGTCCCTGCTGACACCCGCCCAATACAACCAGCTGTTTTCGACGCACGGCATGACGATGATTTTCCTGTACGCCGCTCCCGTACTATCCGGCTTCTCCAATTACCTGTGGCCACTATTGCTGGGCAGCCGGGATATGGCGTTTCCGCGATTGAATGCACTCGGCTATTGGATCTATCTCGCGAGCGGCATTTTCCTCTATACCGGCTTTCTCACCGGCAATGGACCGAATGACGGCTGGTTCAACTATGTGCCCTATGCCTCCCGCGATTACAACCCGGGACTCAATGAGGACTTTTACGCTCTCGGCATGGTGTTCCTTGGTATTTCCACGACAGTGGGCGCGGCGAACTTTATCGTCACGGCGTTTCGCACGCGCGCGCCTGGCATGTCCATCAATCGCCTTCCGATCCTGGTGTGGGGAACATTGACCGCCAGCGTCGCCAACTTGATCGTGGTTCCGGCGGTCAGCCTGGCGTTCTTCTTGTTGTGGATGGATCGCCAGTTTGGCACGCATTTCTTTGATCCCGCCGGCGGCGGCCAACCTTTGCTGTGGCAGCACCTGTTCTGGATATTTGGCCATCCCTGGGTCTACGCCATTGTGCTGCCGGCAATGGGGATGGTATCGGACGGACTCCCGGTGTTTTGCCGCCGCCCGCTGGTCGGCTATTCGCTGGTCGCGCTGTCGACGGTCGCGACGATGATTCTCGGATTCGGCGTGTGGGTGCACCACATGTTCGCCACTGGCTTGCCCGGCTTAGGTCTGTCGTTTTTTTCCGGCGCCTCCATCGTCATTGTATTGCCGTCCGCAGTCGCGGTGTTCGCATGGCTCGCCACGATACGGCTCGGACGCCCCGTCATTACCACCGCCTTCCTGTTCTTTTCATCGATGATCCTGCTGTTCGTCATCGGCGGGGTATCCGGTTTCATGACGGCGAGCGTGCCGGTGGACTGGCAGCTCACGGACACGTACTTCGTCGTTGCGCACCTGCACTATGTACTGATCGGGATCAATGTCTTTCCAGTTGTCGGGGCAACTTACTTCTGGTTTCCCAAGATGACTGGGCGGATGCTCAACGAACGGCTGGGCCGCTGGAACTTCTGGACGATGTTCCTGGGGTTCAATCTCGCCTTTCTGCCGATGCACCTGACCGGCCTTCTCGGAATGCCGCGTCGCGTATACACCTATAATGATTATGCCGGATGGCACGTGCTCAATCTCATCACTTCGATCGGTGCGTTCGTGCTTGCCATCGGTGTGCTGCTGTTCTTTGTCAACGTGCTGCGAAGCCTGAGAATCGGCGCTGTGGCGGGAAGCAATCCCTGGGATGCGCCTACGCTGGAATGGGCGGTCTCATCGCCGCCGCCACCTTACAATTTTTCGGTGATACCAACACTGGCGACCCGCCATCCACTGTGGGAAGACCGCCTCGGCGGTGGGGGCGCCGTCTCCTCCATTGATCACGGGATGTTGCTCGATGAGGGAAAGGAGACGATTGGCACGTCGGCCTTGGATGGGGTGCCCGACATGGTGCTGGAGATGCCCAAGGATAGTTTTGCGCCGCTGCTGCTGACGCTCGGACTTGTGGCTGTGTTCGTCGGCCTGTTGCTCAAGGCATGGTTTGCGGTCGGAATTGGGGGCGCAGTTGTTGCGCTTGCGTTGCTTTCGTGGTTTTGGCCACGAAGCGAGTTGCGCGAGCGGGAGCCTGCTCGTGGTTGAGGCTGCGCTGTCGAGACCGGAGAACCTGCCGGTGGGTCCTGTGGGACGCGACGGCGTCGGCTGGTGGGGTGTCGGTACGCTCATCGTCACCGAAGGTGCGTTATTCGGTTATCTGTTGTTTGCTTACTTTTACACCGGCGCCACCGCACCGACCGGGTGGCTGCTGGAAACGACCCCCAGTCTGAAGCTGGCTCTACCGAATACGCTCCTGCTGCTCCTATCGAGCCTGGTCGCGTGGCAGGCAGAGCGGGGAATACTGCGGCGGCGTCGCTCGCAGGCACTGGTGGGATTCGGCCTGGTGTTTCTCATGGGGGCAATATTCGTCGCTGTGCAATGGCTGGAATGGCGTTCGAAGTCCTACGGACTCGGCACTTCAAGCTACGCCTCGTTGTATTTCGTCACCACTGGCTTTCACATCGCACACGTCATCGTCGGGCTGCTGATCCTCATTGCCCTGTTCAGCTGGACGGCGCTCGATTTCTTCAGTCCCCGGCGTCGGCTGGTCGTATCGGCAGGCGTGTTCTATTGGCATTTCGTCGATATTGTTTGGCTGCTGGTTTTTTCCACGTATTACCTCACGCCCTATTTGGGTTTTGGCCAATGACGACACCTGAACTCACCTCGAGTCGTCATTCCGCGCCCCAGTCGGATCGCGTCAAGTTGGTCGAGAGCTTGTTTGGTCTACTCGGCGGGCCCATCGCCTGGTACCTGCAGCTATGCGGCGGCTACGCATTGGCGAGCGAGCCCTGCTTTCTCGCCGGCCATAGAACATTGGCGCCGCCGCCGAGCATGCAGTGGACGTGGCCGACGATGATTTTATTGATGACGGCCGCCGTCGCAATCGCGCTTCTGTCGCTTCTCGTCTCATGGCGTGCATTTAAGCGTACTCGAGCGGACGTTCCGAGCGAGGCTTATCAATTGATGCAGGTAGATACGGGACGCAC
>Ga0302324_100000478_pt1 | contig 107637 bp, 90 predicted proteins | sample Palsa_T0_1_FD_201949 | JGI IMG/M metagenome (GOLD analysis project Ga0302324, IMG submission 201949) | Peat permafrost microbial communities from Stordalen Mire near Abisko, Sweden - Palsa_T0_1 | ecosystem: Environmental > Terrestrial > Soil > Palsa > Peat permafrost | place: Sweden: Abisko... | reverse complement strand
AATCGAAGCTTTCGGGACCGAAGGGTCTGACCTACGCCGACGGCGACAACCTTTATGTGGCGGACACCGAGAGCCATACGATTCGCAGGATTGCGCTGCGGACCGGAGTCATCTCAACGGTGATGGGCACGGGAGCGCGGGGGGATGCGCCGAACCCCGATCCGTTGAAGTTCAGCCTTTCGCGGCCACACGGCGTTTTGTTCAGCGGCGGTGTGGTGTATGTTTCCGACAGCGAGGCGCACCGGATTCTCGCGTTACGGTGACAACTGTGACTGTTGGAAGCCTCGTACGCACCAGCAAGTCCCAGCGGAAGCGCACGAATTGTCACTCATTGAGGTGAACCCGCTGGCCAACGGCGCTCGGATTGACGTGTGGGGTAGACAGAACCTCGTGACGCTGTGGAATCAATGACTTCGGCTCCTGCGTGGTTACTCGGCGGGTCACGTTACGCCGTGTTACAAGGGATGAATTTGTGCCCGAATGTAGCCGCATAATCTCATATTCCAAGATTCCGGGGAAGGCAGAAGGTGGTGGAAAATAGCTGCGCGGTGGGGCATAATCTCGGAATTGGATGCGATTTCCTGAATGGGTTGTCCCGATGGCCGCGACTCTGACTCAGGAGCGCTTTACCGGACCCGAATGGATCTTCGAACGCAAGTACGATGGCATCCGCCTGCTCGCGGGGGCGGGGTCGAGAATCAGAACTGGTTGTCTCCCCCGCGTACGAATTATTTCGTTGACAGACGAATAGATTCGTATGATACTCGAAGCGTGGCCTCCCGATCCCTTTCCAAAGAGCCCGCTCCCCCGCCGCTTCCAACCGCCGCCGAAATAGCCATCCTGGCGGTGCTGTGGCGTCAAGGCGCCAGCACCGTGCGCGAGGTGCATGAAGCGCTGGGTAAGGACAGCGGATATACCACCACGCTGAAGTTGATGCAGCTCATGTTCGAAAAGGGACTGGTGGTGCGCAACGAGCGCTACCGCTCGCATCTTTACGAAGCGCGCGCACCCAAGGAGCAGACGCAGCGGCAGATCGCGGGCGACCTATTGAAGCGCGCATTCGAAGGATCGGCGAGGAGCCTGGTGCTGGGAGCGCTCGCCGCGCAGCCGGCTTCAGGCAAGGATCTGGCCGAGATACGGAGTCTGTTGGACGAATTCGAAAAGAGGAGGGGAAAAAAATGATCACGCTACTGAACCAGCCGTGGACCGAGCGTCTGGGCTGGACGCTTTTGCATTTTCTGTGGCAGGGAATTCTGGTGGCAGCCCTCTACGCGCTCGCCCGGGCTTTGGCCGGTGGCCGCATTTCGGCGCGCGGCCGCTACGCAATTGCCTGCGCTTCGCTGTTGGCGATGACCGTGGCGCCTGCTCTCACTTACTGGTGGCTTGGAAATTCCGGGCAGGCGGCGCGGATCGGGGACCTTACCGATTGGGGCGCCCGGCAGCTTGCCCCTGGGGTTGCGTACTCACCGGTCACCGATCCCTGGCAACAGGCGATGCCGGGGATTGTAATGGCGTGGTTCGCTGGCGCCGCCGCGTGTTCCCTCCGGCTGCTCATGGGATTCATCTCCGCGGCGGCTCTGCGGCGTTCGCGTCATGCGCCGGTGCTCACCGAATGGCAGCAAACCCTCGACCGGCTGATCGAACGCATGCACGTGTCGCGAAGCGTGCGGTTGCTGGCCACGGATCGAGTGGACTCTCCTTCGGTCATCGGCTGGCTTCGCCCAGTGATTCTCGCCCCGGTGGGCGTGCTGTGTGGGCTCGCACCCGAGCAGGTAGAGGCGCTATTGGCGCACGAACTGGCGCATGTCCGGCGGCACGACTACCTGGTGAACGTTCTGCAAGGGATCGCCGAGAGCCTGCTCTTTTACCATCCTGCGGTGTGGTGGATCTCAAACCAGATCCGGGCCGAGCGCGAGCATTGCTGCGATGATCTCGCCGTTGCGGCGAGCGGCGATGTGCTGGTATACGCTCGCGCACTGGCGGAACTGGAATCAATGCGGCCGGCACATTTCAAGGCGGCGCTGTCTGCCAACGACGGTACGCTCTTGCGCCGGATCCAGCGGCTGGCCGACCCGGTGGCGGCGCACAGGCCTGCCGGATGGGGAGTGGCCTGGTCGTTGGGTGCCCTGCTGCTATTGGGGATCGCAGGAGTTGCGGTGACCGGCGCGCAAGGGCAAAGCCAGCCGGTGGTGAACCTCGATACCGTGTGGACGGACACGGTGAAGCAAGGCGATATGAAGCTGGAGGTGCGCGGGTTGGGCCGATTGACCTCCAGCCATACGGCGGCACTCAAAGTGGCCGAGACGCAGATGCAGGACGTGCGGCAAGGCGAGCCGGCCATGATTGCATTCCGGAATCGCAAGGAGATCGTTGGCGGCAAGGTTGCGGTGGTGCATCCGGAAGTGGCGAACGGCACAATGACTGTGGACGTAGTGATCGATGACGCTTTGCCGCCCGGTATCAATCTGGAGGAACCGGTGGACGCGACTATTACGGTAGGGGGGCTGACGAACGTGGTGTACCTGGGCAGGCCGGTGTTCGGCCGATCCAACAGTCGGGTTATGCTCTTCAAGCTCGAACCCGACGGCCACTCGGCGAAGAAGGTTCCGGTGCAGTTCGGCGCGACCTCGGTGCAACTGATCGAGATCAAGAGCGGTCTGCAGCCGGGGGACAAAGTGGTCATCAGCGATATGGGGAAATATGACGACGTAAGCGTGATTGCGTTGCGGTGATGGCTTTGGCAACGGTCGTGCCAGGCATGGTCTGAACGCCGCGCGTCGCATGAAGCACACCGATGATCTGCAGTGGTTTCGTTTCGTGCGGATAGACCATCGAGTACGAATGGACGAGAAAGCACTGATGAACTGGGCCAATTCTTCGGGCCAATGGCGGGTGCCGGGATTCTTCGCCAGCCTGACCATCGTCGTGTCGAGATAATCGAGAGCGCGGTCAACCCCTTCGACGCTGTCGTCTGGATGTAATACCAGACGTCTATGTCCTCTCTGGCGCGCTCATACAACGGATCCGTTACCTGGACAGGCGGGTGGATGAACTGGCCAAGAAAAGGCCATGGACAAGATCCTGAGGAAGTGAGCAGGGGTGTCGACGCTGTCATCGTCGTTTCCGCGGCGTTCTCAATGAATAGTAATCGCGGCCCCGCTCCTGAGGAACTGAGTCAACGCCGTTATTTCGACAGAGAACGAAAGCGGCGTAGTGACGAACATCGGTCCAATCTGGCTGGACACGGCAGGATCGATCTATCCTTCGCGACTACACGCGGGCAATTCCTCCCGCGTCGCGCGCGGGCTCGGTCTCACCGCAGGCGACTACACGGCCAAGTTGGAATCAGGCAGTTGCCGCTAACCCGCCGGTACGCTCATATCCGCGCTAAAAAAGCGTACATTGTGCCGTTCATCCGTCTCGCGACTCGGTCTTTTTTGGCGGTTTTTTGGGCGCTCTCTTAGTTTAGGCGCTGTTCAGTTACTTGCTATTCTATACGTCGCTGAAGTATACTTCTGTAAAGTATAATGTTCAATCGCGATCTCAGCAAGGGCAGCGCCGAACTCCTCGTTCTCACGCTTATCGAGGCGCGTCCACGCCACGGATACGACCTCGGGAAGCTGATCGAGGAGCGAACCAAGGGGCAAATTCGCTTTCGCATCGGTTCGCTCTACCCCATTCTGGTTCGCCTGGAGGATCGCGGCCTAATTGCCGGCCGCTGGCTGGAAAAATCGGGCGAACGGCGGAGACGCCTGTACCGGCTGACGCCGGCGGGACACAAATTCTTGAAGGTCCAGCGCAGCGCCTGGGACGAGTTTGTGGCCACCATCAACCAGATCGTGCGGCCAAGCCATGCCTGACTGGCCAGAGTACGTACGGCAGCACCTGCGCCTCACCGGCTTCCGCCCGGAGCGCGAAGCCGAAATCATCGAAGAACTGGCGCGTCAGATGGAGGATGCCTACTCCGAGGCGCTGCGCATGGGCGCGAGCGAAGCGCAGGCGGCTGAAATCGCGCGGCGGCACATCAGTGATTGGCAGGCACTGGCAAATGCACTGGCGGACGCGCATCACGGAAAGGAACCGATTATGGCAACTTGGCAGCAGCAGACCGAAGACCGCGAATTCGACACTCGCGGAAAACTATCGTGGTTCACCGGCTGGCGGCGGGATGTAATCTACGGCCTGCGCCTGCTGGCGAAAAATCCCGGATTCGCAGCCGTTGCCGTGCTCACGCTGGCGCTGTGCATCGGCGCCAATACCGCGATTTTCAGCGTCATCAACACTGTTATGTTCAAGGCGCTGCCGGTGCGTGATCCGAACCACCTGATGCTGCTCGAGTGGACCATGCGGTCAGGCCCGAAACTGCACAGCCACAGCTCGTACGGCGATTGCGACAACCAAAGACAGGGCGCCGGCCAGCACGGCTGCTCGTTATCGAAACCGTTCCTCGACGAAGTGCGCGAGCACGGCCCGTTTTCAAGCCTGGCGGAATTTGCGGGTGGCGGACCGATGACGGTGAGCGGCATCGGCGGGGTTCATCGCGCCAGCCCGCAGTATGTTTCGGGCGACTATTTTCGAGCGCTGGGCGTGGGAGCGGCGCTGGGGCGCGTGCTCATTCCCACGGATGACAAAGCTGGCGCGCCGGCCGTGGTGGTGTTGACATATGGCTATTGGCAGCGGCAGTTTGGCGCGGATCCTTCGATAGTTGGAAAGACGCTAGACCTGAACGGGGTGCCGTTCACAGTGGTAGGCGTGGCCGACGCGGGGTTTGCTTATCTTACGCCTGGCAATGTACGCGATTTTTCGGTGGCGCTATGGCAGCGGCGCAATCTGCAGGTTGGCCGGAGGTGGACACCCAGCCAGGAGGATGCAGGTTCGTGGTGGATTGTGAGTGCGGGGAGGTTGAAGCCGGGAATCTCCGTGGCTGCGGCGGAAAGCCAACTCACCAGCATGTTCGCGTATAACCTGCTGCATGCGGAAAAGCCCATCGCCAACGCCGAGGATCAGCCGGCCATCAAACTGCTACCGGCGCAGACCGGTTTGACGGGGCTGCGCAGCCGCATCTCCACGATGCTGTACGTGCTGATGATCGCGGTCGCGATCGTGCTGCTGATTGGCTGCGCGAACGTTGCGGGGCTCCTGCTGGCGCGTGCGGCAGCGCGGCAGAAGGAGATCGCGGTACGGCTAGCTTTGGGCGCGGCACGCGCACGGCTTGTGCGGCAGCTGCTAACCGAAAGCATCACGCTGTCGCTGATGGGAGGAACACTGGGAATGCTGCTGGCCTATTGGGGCGCGCACGGGCTCGTCGATTTTGCCCTCAACGATGCAGACTCGTGGTTTCGATTTTCCGCTGACATCGATTGGCGCGTGCTGGGCTTCACACTGGCGGCTACCCTTTTAACTGGCCTGCTGTTCGGAATTGCTCCCGCGATGCGGTCGATGCGCATCGACCTGACGCCGGCTTTAAAAGATAGCGCGGGCGGGCTGGGCGGCCGGCAGGGTCGATTCCGCCTGGGAAATGTTCTGGTGGTTGCGCAAGTAGCGCTGACTGTCGTGGTGATGGTGGGCGCGGGGCTGGTGGTACATACACTGCAGAACTTGCGGAGTCTCGATCCAGGGTTCGTCACCGCCAATCTGCTGACACTCGATGTGGACGCCACGCTCATGGGATACAAGGGCGAGCGCATGGCCGCTTTCTATCGCAATCTGCGGGACCGGTTCGCCGCTATTCCCGGGGTGACCGCGGTAAGCTATTCCAGTTCGATTCTGCTGAGCGGCAGCCTGTGGAGCACCGACTTTCACTTGCCAGGAACACCGCCGAAATCGATGAAGACTGCGGACTATATGCCAGTGGGCCCCCAGTTTTTCGAAACCATGAAAATCCCCGTGCTGCAAGGCCGCAAGTTCAAACCGGAGGAGTACGAGCTGACAGCTAAGGTGGAGGCTGATAAGCAGGCGCGCGCGAGCGTAGCGGAGCCAGTGATAGTGAACGAAGCTTTTGTACGTGCCTATTTTCCGAATGTGAACCCGGTCGGGCAGCCGTTCGGCTCTTATGTGCCAGGCGTGAATGGCGATCCATCGCCGGATGAAACGGCGAGCGCTGGATGGCAGATTGTGGGCGTGGTGCGCGATGTCAAATATGAGAGCCTGCGGAATTCCATTGCACCGACGATCTATGTGCCGGCCTCGGAGGGCGGCTCGTTCGAGTTGCGGACTTCGCGCGATCCCACGGCGTTGGCGCCGGATGTGCGCGATGTCGTGCGGCAGGCGGGCAGCGACATACCGGTGGTGAATATACGGACACAGACTGAAACGATCGAAAGGCAACTTTTCCAGGAGCGGCTGGTTGCGCGCCTCGCGAGCCTGTTTGGGGTGGTGGCGCTGCTGCTGGCGGCCATCGGGCTGTACGGCTTGTTGGCGCACGAGGTGACGCGCGGCACGCGCGAAATCGGCATTCGTGTGGCGCTGGGGGCGGCCACCGGACAGGTGCTCGGACGGGTGGTCCGGCAGGGCGTTGTGCTGGCCGCATTCGGGCTAGCGATCGGCGCGGCGGGGTCGCTGGCAGTGACGCGCCTACTGGGCCGCATGCTTTTCGAGGTAAAGCCGGGCGATCCGGTTACTTTGATCGGGGTGAGTCTGCTGCTGATGCTGGTGGCGGTGGCCGCTTGCTACATCCCGGCACGCCGAGCCAGCCGTGTAGATCCGCTCGTGGCGTTACGCCACGAGTAACGGTGGTTCAGCCGATGTAACAGGCCACCTGCTTGCTGTCTCGGGCGCACTTGGGCGCGAGGCCGGCGAATTGCTCACGAATATCGATGGCGCGGTTAAGCAAGGCGGAACGCGGCCAACGGCAGCGATGGTCACGCGTGCCGGATGGGTCGACCGACAGAACTCCAACAATGAAAGCGTGGCTTCCATTGCGGTTGCGATCAACATCATGGCCTGATGAGTCCCGCCCGCGGCCAGTTCCTGGCATGAGGGCGGAAGGTAGCTGACCACTTGGGCGCATCACGTCCGATGCCGACACGTGCTAATTGACGATCAATCCCCCCTGACGTAGGGTTTACGAATCCATGTTGACGGTTTGCCGGCTACGGTGAGAAGTGCCGATTCGGGATTATTCCTGGGAAGTCGGCTTCAGACCAGCCAACCTCCGGATGTGCGCGCTCCGGCCACGAGCCATTCACACGGCCCATAGCTACGGGCTGCATTGCGTTGTCAATGAGGCGTTGGGACTCAGTTTGTCTCTTCGCGTGGCAGGTTAGCGATGCGATTCTGATCCCATACTGACGGCCAAGCACTTGAGGCCACAAATTTTGGATCGGCCGGGCCGAGCATTACATGGTATTCCGGTGCGCCAAACTGAGCGAACAGCCTCACGAATGCGTGGATTTGATAACCTTTCTGATCGGAGTGTTGGTAAACGGTCCGAGCCCCAAGGCGGAAACGGCTGCACAAAAGCCGATCTTGGCCACCGTTCGCGCGAAATCCTCAGCCGAAAAGTTCGTATGAGCGCCGACGAAATCGGCTCCAGGATAATCTTTGCTCGCCTCCTGAAGCGTGGGACCACAGAGGTGAATCATGTTGAGATTCGCAAACACGCCCCTCACTGGTCTGCTGCTCCAAGAACTTGCGGGTGGAGGAAATAGCGGCGTTACTAGGTACGTTGGAAATTTCGTCCTGGGCACTTGGACCACTTCCTTTACACCGTCGCGCTGTAAAACAAGCGGCAGTGTCGCCGAACGCTTGTCCCGGCGACGAGTCTGCATTGCGAGCACATTGCGGGCATCAGGCCACAAACGTCTCATCACATCGTGTTCAAAGCGGGTAGTGATCTTTGCACATGTGTCACAGCTCGCTCTGAGCAGAGTCCACGGTCCATTTAGGCCGTAGGGGACAGCGTGTTCAGTGCCGAGCGCCCCATTGTGCTCGCCACAGTAGATGCATTCTCCGATGTCTCGGCCATTCAGCGAGATGTTGTTGTCGATGAGACCTTCCACGACAGAATGGTATCGCGGCACTAGAACGATGATGGACGCGTGCGAAAGGAACCTCCGAACTGCAGCGTTCGCAGTTGCCGGAGTATGTGCGCCGATGCTCATGTACTCATTCGAGGCGGATCGTCGACCAACCGGATATTAGGCCGGATTAGGACCGGGAAGTCGGCATCGCGTCGGCCAACTTCCCAAACGAACTGGAGTGCTCCCGTTGTGCCCGAACTGATCATCGGTAAACGGTGGGCGAGTGATCGTGGTAAATCGGTTTTCGACTTGCCAACTTCCAGGCGGGCGATGCAGGATTTGAGCATCGAGGTCTACCGTCTGGGGAACCAGGCGGAGTTCGTCGAGGCGCTCGACGGCCTCGGCCCTAATCAGCAGTGGACCATCCCGAGGTGTTGCTCGACTATTGCTGTAGTACCGCGAGGGCCCGATAGATAGTCGCGCCATGCAGCGGCAAGCCGGCGGATGCCCGTCCGCAGCGATTCGGGTTCGGCGATGAAAGGAATTCGAATGAAGCCAGCGTACAGCCCGGTTCCCGACATCACCGGACCAGGAAGAATTACCACACCATGCCGCAAGGCCGTCTGGGCGAGCTCGCGGGCATCTCCGGCTGGCAGCTTCACCCACAGAAACAAACCTCCAGACGACACGCGGAACTTCCAGTCGGGAAGGTGCTCGCACAGCAGAGCCGCAAGCAGGTCGCGGCGCAGTTTCAGTTGCTGCCGCCGCAGCTTGCGGACTACGTCGATCTCCCCCAGCAAGCGGACGGCTATGGCCTGCGTTAGCAGGGGGCAGCCAAGATCGATCGCGCTCTTAAGGCGGACCAGCCTCTCGACAATTGTCTGGGGCGCCCGTACCCAACCGATGCGCAGGCCCGGCCAGATCAGCTTGCTGAGCGATCCGAGGGTGATGACTGGCGCGTCTGGAGCGAAGGCAGCTATGGGGGGCGGGGGCGAGCCTTCGAGAGCAAGGTCGAACAGCGTGCAATCGTCGATGATGGGCACTCCCAGATCGGCAGCAATGCGGGCTACTTCTTTGCGCGCGACACGGGGCATCAGGCTGCCCGTAGGGTTCTGGAACGTGGGCGTCAGATAGACGAGACGGGATGAGGTGGCGATGATTCGCTGACGGAGCGTGGCAGGCGACACGCCCTGGGCTTCTATGGCCACTCCCGCGATGCGAGCGCCGGCCGCGCGGAACGCGTCCAGGACGCCGAAGTAGGTCGGGTCCTCGACCAGAGCAGAGTCGCCGCGCTGCAGGTACAACCCGGCACAGAGTGAGATGCCCTGCTGCGCCCCAGTTGTGACGAGAATCTGCTCGGGGCGCGTCGCGAGGCCGGCTTTCACGTAGTAGGACGCGATCGCTTGGCGGAGGGCGGGAAGGCCCAGCGGGTAATACCGGTGGTCATTGACCAGCGCGCCGTACTCCTCGGGCGGAAGCGTGAATAGGTCGAGCGGCAGCCCGGAAAGCGGCAGCGGAGCGCCCAAAACCAGATCCACTAAGTCCTGCGCGTCGTGCGCGGAAAGGAGACCAAGCAGGGGGCTGGCGGCGAGGGCACGCGCTTGTGCCCCGCCACGCGCTGCTGCGACCACGCCCGATCTGCTGACCCAGGTGCCGCTGCCAGTGCGGCTCTCCACCCATCCGCCTTCGCGCAACGCGTTGTAGGCGGCCACGACGGTGGTACGGCTAACGGTCAATGCATCGGCCAGATCCCGCTCCGATGGCAGGCGGATGCCGGGATTTAAAGCGCCGTGGCGAATAGCCTGCAGCAAGGCATGCGCTAGCTTCCGCTGCAGCGGTCCCTTGCCGGCGGACCAGGCGCCCAGATGGCTTACCAGGTCGTGAGGGCGCATAGCAGTCCAATTCTCCCGTAATTGGATCTTTTTTTCAAGTCCAGTTCGGAACAGAATGAACAGAGACTCTAATATGGGTACTTCTTACATGCAGGCGAGGGATCTGGAATTGCTGGGCTCCGCAGCGCGCCGGGCGATGGCCTATTTACAGAGCGTCGGCACGCGCCGCGTCGCCCCGGATGCGGCTGCGGTGCGCGAACTGGATCAGCTGACGGGCAAGTTTCCCGACGAGGCGGCCGACCCATGGAACCTGATGGAAATCCTGGACCGGATCGGCTCACCCGCGACCGTTGCCACCGCCGGCGGGCGGTACTTCGGGTTTGTGATCGGTGGAGCACTGCCGTCCGCGGTAGCAGCTACGTGGCTGGCGAGCGCCTGGGACCAGAACGCGTCGTTACGGGTGATGTCGCCTGTGAGCGCAGCGTTGGAGGATGCGGCGTTGCGCTGGGTGGGCGAGTTGCTCCGGCTTCCCGCCGAGTGCGAAGGCGCCCTGGTGACCGGCGCTACCATGGCCAACTTTACTGGTCTAGCCGCCGCGCGGCACCATCTTCTGGAGCGAGCCGGCTGGGATGTGGAGAACGCTGGCTTGTGCGGCGCACCGCCGTTGACGGTGGTGGTCGGGGACGAAGTACATGTCGCGCTCATCAAGGCGTTAGGCATGCTGGGGCTGGGCCGCCAGCGCGTGGTTCGTGTGCCAGTAGATGGACAGGGTAGAATGCGACCCGGTGAACTGCCGCCTCTCGACCGCCAGACCCTGGTGTGCATTCAGGCAGGAAACGTAAACACGGGAGCCTTCGATCCCGCACGCGACATCTGCCGCAGGGCCCGCGACGCCGGAGCATGGGTACATGTCGATGGCGCTTTCGGGCTGTGGGCCGCTGCATCGCCGAATTATGGGCATCTAACGGATGGGTTCGAACTGGCGGATTCGTGGGCTACGGACGCGCACAAGTGGCCGAATGTCGGATACGATTGCGGCATCGCGCTGACGCGCCACGCATCCGCGCTGCGAGCGGCAATGGCTGTAGGGGCGGCGTATCTGGCGCCCGGCGATCAGCGCGAGCCTTCTCACTACACACCGGAAATGTCGCGGCGAGCTCGTGGAATCGAGTTGTGGGCCGCGCTGCGATCGCTGGGCCGCAGCGGCATCGCGGAACTGATCGAGCGCACGTGCGGTTACGCGCAGCGCTTCGCCGAGGGGCTCCGCGAAGCGGGTTACGAAATACTGAACGATGTCGCAATCAACCAAGTGCTGGTGTCGTTTGGCAGCGCGGATGTCACACGGTCCGTGATCGAACGACTACAACGCGAGGGCACGTGCTGGTGTGGAGGAACGGAATGGCAGGGCCGCGTGGCGATGCGGATCAGCGTCTCCTCGTGGGCCACGACCGCCGAGGATGTCGACGCCAGCTTGGCGGCGATCCAAAGAGTCGCCGGGTGACGTGGCGCGGACTTCAGCATAAACTGCGGGCCGCCGATCAGGCGATACCCGCACTTGGCGACATCTGGCGGCTGATCCTGCTGCCGACCTGACTACAGGCGGCGGTTCACTTTCGAGTTGATCCGGCCCTTCTGTACGCCTTGTCCAAACAAGCGAGGGCATTGCCTACGTCACGTTCCCCTTCCATCTCGACAAGCTGCCATTTCTGGCCTTCGCGCCTTTGTGTTCCGGCGGGCAGCTTGTATGCGATCGCTCTGGGACGTTCAAGAGCGCGTTTGTCTGGAAGCATTGCGAATACAACGGTGCCGCGATAGAAGGCACGCATGCCGGACATCGGCCACGCGTTGCATCTGGCCAATGCAGTCTCACAGGATTCTGTGAATGCTACAAGCGGGTCCCGAGATGGGAGACTGGACCCGTTGTTTCTACCTGAGAGTTTGCGGCAGCTGGGCCGTTCCACCAGTAAGCCTTTCGTGCATGTGGCCCTGACCCGCCGATCAGAGCCATTTTCATTGAAAGGCGTTTCCGGGGACTAATCCGGTCTGGGCCTTGGGCGGCGCCTTGCTCCGAGTGGCGCGTGACTCAGGACTTGCTCTGCACTAGGGTCTGGACCACGTTAACAGTCGCCGCACGTTGGGCTTATTGCGGGTACATTGGCGTCCTGTTTGAGCATCGCTTCGAGACGCGCCGGATCGTTTGCGCACATTTGGACCGACGCCGCGAGCGCCTGGAGCGTCAAGCATTAAGAACAGAGCGGGCGACACATCGCCCGCCCCCATTGTGTCTTATCGTCGCCGAAATCCGAGCCGCGCGAAGACCTGCTGGCGGACATTCTCAGATTGCGCGATCGCTTTGAGCGCGCTTTGTCGGGCCGGCGAAAAGCTTTCGTCGTCGGCGCCGCCGCTCGGCGTCAACAGAAAGCCGTGAACGTCGCCGAAACTGGTCACGCCAAAGCCGGCGATCTCGCCGCTCGAATTGATACTCCCCGCGAACAGCAGATACAAGGGAGAATCGGCCGGGACCAGGGTGTTGAGGTCGGTCATCGTGTAGTTCTGCCAGATGAACGCCCGCAGGTTGCCCGCCGCGTCGAACGACGGGCCCACCACCACGCCGCTGTCGTTGATCCACAGGCCTTGGCTCGCCACATCCCCGGGAAGCGTGCCGAGATCCTGCATACCCGTCTCTTTGGTCCATAGGAAGGCGTCCGTCAAATAGCTCACCGTGCTGTCCGCCGCTAGGGACGAACCACCCACCACCTGACCTCGGTTATTGATGTCCAAAGCAACATTTACGGGCGTCCCGCCGAGGTTGCCGAGGTCCCTGGCCGAGCCGTCGGCTTCCCACAGCACGGCGTGCGGGCCGACTATGAGGGGAATAAGTGGGGTATTCGCACAGGAGCCCGAAGTCCCCACGGCCTGGCCGTCGTCGTTGATCGAGGTGGGAATCCCGACCGAGTCTCCGGGGAGCAAAGCGAGCTTTCGTATCTGGCCTGGCCCTGGCCCCCATATCACGGGTTCATAATCGAGAACTTGGGGTGCAGTGCACTGTGGGTCCCGAGTACTATTCTCCGCCACCCCGGCCACTTGGCCTCGATGGTTGGGATTGTTGAAGACCCCGCCGTTGTTGCCTCCCAGCAACGGAAGCGCAGTCATCACACCGTCCTGCCACAGGAAAGGTACACAGTCGAGGCCGGTACCGTAACCGCAGAAGTTTTCGTTATTTGGATCTTCAGTGGAAGTTTCAGCTTGGCCTACGATCTGGCCGGCGTTGATACCATACGCTTGGCTGTTGAGTCCTCCGAGTCCGGGCCGGCCGATGTCGATGATGGTGTGCGGGTTCCGGTGGTCCCAAAGGACGGCATGCAGCGGGCTGGTGGCGCTAGGGTCGATCGCCGACAGGCCAACCACGAAGCCATCGTTGCTCACGTTGTTCGCCGAGCTATACGTCCCACTCCCTAGCGTGCCCAGGTCCGTAACAGTATAGTGTAGTGCGGGCTGTGCGATGGCCAGCGCGGCGAACATGCTGCTGGCGGCAATCCCCCCAGTAATCAAAGTCATAATCGATTTCGTCATTGGTTGCCCTCCTGTTGGGCTGGCTTCGATTTAGACACGGGATCGTCCGCAGATCTATGCCTGCCGGATCATTTGTGGCTCAAAAAGGGGCCTCATCGGGCAAATGATTGAATGTACGGCACTTGCCCGCCCACCTCATCACCCGCCATGGGCCTCGTGGTAAACTGTGGGCTGCTCGTCGGCCAACCTCTATGGCGCCCCATCCGCAATCCGCCGCCCGGCTGGCCTTCGGACCCTTTGAAGTGAATGTTCCAGCGCGGCAACTGCTCAAGAGCGGCGTACGAATCCGTTTGTCCGGCCAGCCGTTTCAGGTTTTGCTGTCCCTGCTGGCGCACCCCGGCGATGTGGTTACTAACGAGCAACTATGTGAGCGGATCTGGAAAGAAGGGACGTTCGTCGATTTCGAGCACGGTCTGCACGCCGCGGTGAATAAATTGCGACGCGCTTTGGGCGATTCAGCCGAGAATCCACGATACATCGAAACCGTGCCTGGCCGCGGATACCGATTCATAGGAGCCTTGGGACGGCAGCCCGTGCCGATCTTCGGGAGCTTGAGCGATTTTCCTCTTCCGCAGCCGGCCGGCGTGGAACTTTCTCCCGCCGTTTCCAGGCTGGGCCGGCGCTGGTTGGTCGCGGCTCTGGTGACGCTGCCGATCGCCGCCCTGGGTATTTGGGCAGCGGCGCACTTCCGGCAAACGCCTACCGATGAACGGGTGTTGCGTCTCCAGATCAATCCGCCCGCAGGCTCCGAGTTTACGTTTGGAACCCAGGCCGCCGGCATGTCCTTGTCGCCGGACGGCAAGACTGCGGCCTATGTCGCGACGGACCACGGGAAGGCCGCTCTTTGGGTCCAGCCGCTGGACGGCACAACCGCGCGAGTGCTCGCCGGAACGGAAGACGCTGGGTCGCCATTCTGGTCTCCGGACAGCAAGTCTATCGCATTCTTCGTGCACGGCAAGTTGCAGCAAGTCGATCTGGCAGGCGGGGCGCCACAGTCGATCTGCGATATGGGCCAAGCCCGCGGCGGCTCCTGGAGCGATAACGGCCGGATTCTGTTTGGAGGCTGGAATTCCGGCCTATTCCAGGTCGCTGCTTCCGGTGGACAACCCTCTCCTCTCACCACCCTGGACGCTGCTCGTGGGGAGGTCTTCCACTACTGGCCGCAGATACTTCCGGATGGCCGCTTTTTGTACTTTGTCCGAAGCAACAAGCGTGAGAATAGCGGCGTTTATGCGGCCTCGTTCGCCAAGCCTCGCGAGCCGGTGCGGTTATTGGCCACGGACACCAACGCACTGTATGCACCAGCAGTCGATGGGGCCGGCAATCGGAAAGGATATCTACTGTGGCTGCGCGGCGGAACACTGGTGGCGCAGGACTTTGACGCGGTCGCGTTGAAGCTCTCCGGAGTACCTCATCCGGTAGCCGATCCGGTGGCCAGGATTGGGACACCTGGTCAGATGCAAGTCTCGGTATCGGCTACGGGGATCTTGCTGTACAACTCCAGTAGTCCCTTGCGCCAATTCCGGTGGGTCGACCGTAAGGGGAAGCCGCGAGGCGCCGTGGGTGAACCGGCGTTCAGCGGCTTCTTCCGTCTGTCTCCGGACGGGCGGCGGATCGTGGTGGCTCGCGGCAGTCCCGTCGGTACCGATCTCTGGATGCTGGACGTAGACCGCGGTGTTCCGAGCCGGTTCGCTTCGAGGCCGGGCCTTAACATTACCCCCGTTTGGTCCCCCGAGAGCCAATCAGTTCTATTTTCTTCCGATGCCCCGCTCAACCTATTTCGCAAGAACGCCAGCGGAGCCAGCGAGGAGCGACGTCTCACGCAATCGACGAACCCTCAATTTGCATTGGACTGGTCCCGCGACGGCCGCTTCATCCTGTACGACGAAGAAACCGTCCCTGGCGACTTGCGGTCCTTGTGGACTCTGCCCGTGGCGCCAGGTGACGCCAAGCCGAGACCCTACCTGCGGACGACGTTCAACGAAGACATGGGCCAATTCTCTCCCGACACCCGCTGGGTGGCCTTTCAGTCGGACGAATCCGGTCGGTACGAGGTCTATATCGCCACATTTCCCGAGCCGCGCGGAAAGGTGCGGATTTCCACGGGCGGAGGCGTGATGCCGGAGTGGGGCGCTGGCGGGCGCGAGTTGTTCTACATATCGCCGGATTCTATGCTCATGTCCGTCAGTCTCAAGCCGGGAACCGGCTCCTTGGAGCCTTCGGCGCCACACGCGTTGTTTCCGTTGCTGGTGATCGATACCGATGTCAGCCCTTATGATGCGGCCCGCGATGGGCAGCGCTTCCTGGTGCTCGAGACCGCGGAACATGCCGCGCAGCCGCTGACGGTGATCGTCAATTGGCCGGCGCTGCTGAATAGGGCGGCCAAATCACAATAATCAGCCGGGAGGTCTGCAACGTTCGGTCCGGTCTCACCATGGGTGAAGGTGTGCCGGCTGGAACGCCAACTTCGAACCTCTCCTCGGAGTGTTCGGCCAAACCGCTGGGAGCAGGGCCGTGGGGCAGCACTTCCAGCCCTCCGACCCGTGCTTTCAGGCCCCTGGTCGCGAAAATCCCTCGCGTGGCGCACGCCTTGCCCGCGAACGGAACTCGGCCGCGCCTAGCGCGCTATGTTTTGAAGTGGATCAGGCTATTCCGTCCGGATGGCCGGCCACTCGGAGAAAGCAGCGCTTGCGTGCGGCCGGAGGATTTCTCCTTTGAAGTCCCATTTGGGGGAAGCTGACGAAATCGGGGAATTCGGGCGCGGCCTGATCAGATTAGTCGGTATTCCCTGCGTGGTCATGTGCAGCCAGCCTTTGAACCAGTCGCGTCTCATGCCGGTGCCGAACCGCGCGAGGCCGACCGGGTTCGCGATCTCAACAGGAATGTTCGCTCGGCGTCCCGTGGGTCGGAGTCGCCACATGCTGCGCGACCACTGCTTCACCTTGTCGCCCTCTGCGAAGCTCAAGGGATATTGCCGTGCCTCGCACATTGCCTTGCTGTCACGTGAGACTGGTCGCGATCAAGCCGCTCTCGGCCCGCTCGAACACGACGTCGGCCCAGAACGCCTTCACAGTCTCAATGCCGGCGACGTCCTTGGTGCGCTTGCACTGGATGAGCATGATCGGCGGTCCCGCCTTCGCTTCTTTGTCGGTCCAGACCCGGACGTCTACGCCGCCGTCTTTCGTTCCTGGCCCGAGGTCCACCTCGTAGCCTTGCCGCCGGAAGAACTCCGTGGTGAGCTGCTCGAAGTTGCGCCAGAGCACTCGGCGCATCTCCTCGCCGTTCTTCGCGAGGTAGTCGATGTATCGCTGATCCAGGTACACGGTCGGGTCGTCGGGGATGTGCTCTCCCTCGAAGAGCCGGTTGAGCTGGACGATCCCGTCCCACGCTTTGTGCGTCCGGCGCTCGTTGAGTTGATGGGACCGGCGGCCGAACTCGCTCCAACCGGCAGCGAACGCGAGGATGTGGTCGTTGCGCTGCCCGGACATCTTGGCGATCTCGTCGATGGCCTCGTTCGTCAGGCTTTGGTAGCGTCCGGAATCCGCGACCGTGAGGAACGCGGCGGCGAGCTTTCGGGGGTTCCCGCCGGTCGCCCAAATGATCTTCGCCGCGTCCACGGAGGAAGAACTGGCCCATCTTGTTGTCGGGCAGCTCCCCAATCGCGACGCGGAGACTCAGGATGGCCTCTTCGAGCTCTTCCGCACGGAGCACTGTCTCACCGCTGGTCCTCGTGATGCCGCGCAGTTCGCTGATCCGATACCGGCCGGCAAGACGACGGATGTTCGCGTCCGAGAGCAGGACACCGCTGCTGCACGCGACCTCTTCCGACGCCACGTCGAGGAAATGGCTAAACGACGCCCGAATCCGGCCCATCCATCAAATTGTCCGACAAAAAGGGCGAGAATCCTCAGCCTACGCCGTAAATAGGGTATTCTCGCGCGGAGGTACAATCATCGAACGACAATGGCTGACGAAGAAATTTATGGGGCAGCTTTCGACGACTCCGAGATTGACGATGATGATGGGGAAATGCCGTGGGAGAGTCACGCCCGCGAGGCCATCGAGCGTGTGCTTGCGGAGGCGACGTTTGACGAGATCAGAGGCGTTATCTACGCGCCGACTTCGGAGAACCATCGCGGCGACGAGGTTATTGAAGGGTTCGATTCGGTTGACGAGTTCCTGAGAACACTCCAAGAGCTTGGGGACGAACAGTGGTACGCCTACGTTCCCTACGACGAAGGGCCGGTCTTCGATTCTACCGTCGAAGGTATGGTGGAAGGGATCGCCGATGCGCATGGCGTTCTCGACTTCTTCGAGCGCCTCAAACCCCCGAGCGAAGGCGACGAACTCGGCACCGCACGCGACCTTCTCTTGCCCCGAGCAGGCCTCGTCCTGCAAGTCGATCTCAGCGAGATCAACGATGAACTGATTAAGTACCTGGCGAAGCACCCGGAAAAGATGCAGGATCTGACGCCGAGAAGGTTTGAAGAACTCGTGGCCGCATTGTTCCGCGCGAAAGGATACAATGTCGAACTCACGCCAGCAACGCGCGACGGAGGATTCGACATGCGCGCATTCCACCGGAACGGCGTGGGAACTTTCCTCACGCTGATCGAATGCAAACGCTACGGCCCAAAGCGGCCCGTATCAGTAGACATCGTCCGCGGGCTGTACGGCGTCACGGAACACGAAAAAGCCACCACCGGCCTGATCGTCACCACATCCTGATTCACCAGAGACGCGAAATGCTTCCAGGACCAAAACAAGTACCGCATACAACTCGCCGACAAGCGGAACTACAAGCATGGCTGCGAGACCACAAAGGAAATAACAAGAGGCCTACCATGGCGTTTCGCGTCTTGATCATCGGTGGCACGGGGCAGGTCGGAGCCGCCGTGGTGCAGACGCTGGTTGCCCAGCCGTCCTGCGCTGAAGTCGTGATGGTCAATCGCAAGACGATTCCCCTGACCGCTACCGATCGCTTGCGGCAGGTTATCCTGGATACGGCAGCGGCGCAGTTCCAGTCAGAAGTGACCACGCTTGCACAGAGCATGGTGGCGCTCGGCGACCCTGTCTATGGAGCCTCCTGTGTCGGCGTCGGTAAAGGCAGCAATGCGTGGAGCGAGGAGGAATTGAAGGCCCTCGAACTCGGGGTTGTCGGTGGTTTCGCCCGTGGCTGCCATGACGGAGGCGTGGATCGGTTCGCGCTCCTCTCGGCGGTGGGAAGCACACCGAACAGCAGGATTCGCTACGTGCGAGTAATGGGGTTAAAAGAAGCAACGGTGCAAGGGATCGGCTTCAAACGTCTGGCGATATTCCGTCCAGGCATCATCGGAGGCAATGCGCACACGCCCGGCTACGTTGCGTGGCTCGGGCGTCTCATTCCGGGACGATTCGGGACGATCGAACAGGACGACATCGGACGCGCGTTCGCCGCAGAATTCATCAACAGCTCGGCCCCCAACGGCGTCGCGTACCTCGAAAACACCGCAATGAAGCAAAGGTCTCGTGAGCTCGCAAGGTCGTAGGCATCGCGGCCCTCCAGCGTTGCTTTCCCGCCCGTCAGCCCTTGCCAGCGCTTCACTACGACATCCACGTACTTGGGGTCCAGCTCGATGCCCCAGCAGACGCGCTCCGAAATTTCGGCTGCGGCAACGCATGTACCCGACCCGAGGAACGGTTCGTATACCGACTCCCGGCGCTTTGTATGATTCAGCAGCGGCCGCCGCATCAGCTCGACAGGTTTCTGCGTCGGGTGATCAAACTTCTCTTCATCCGACCCGCCCATGATGAACTTCGGCGATGGCGAATCCCAGACGGTTGTATTCTCACCCGCTTTGCCGTACCACGGCGCATTCTTCTTTCGCACGAACCAGCAAGGTTCATGGGCGAACCAATACGGCGTCCTGGTAAGAACAGCTCTGCCCTTATTCCATATGATCTGCTGATGGTGGAGAAAGCCGATCCGCAAGAGGCCATCCCAGGACCTCGCGCGTAAAGACTGAAGCGTGCCACACGTAAGCGATCTGAAGGCTGGGCACCAGCGCGAACGCTTCGGACCAGTCGGCCCGCGTGTCGCCGGAGATCCTGGTCTCGGTATGGCCCTCGGTGCGGTGCTTCATGTAGCTGGCCTCGGCGGGCCCGCATCCGTTAAGGCCGGCCCGGTCGCGCCATTCAGAGTCCAACTCGATCTCATAGGGCGGGTCAGTTACCATCAGGAACGGCCTGCGATCACCTAGCAGGCGCGATACTACTTCCGGGCTTGTTGCATCCCCGCAGAGTACCCGGTGTTGGTTCCGCCGGTTGCCACAGACCCACAGGTCACCCGGCCGGGACACCGGATTCTCTGGCAGGGGCGGCGCAGCATCGGCCTGCTCATCGTTGTCAGGGAGCGTCAGCAAATGTTCAAGTTCTCTTGGGTCGAAGCCCGTTAAGGCGAGGTCAAAATCCGCGGCGCTGAGTTCCTGTAGTTCCAGCGAGAGAGGTTCTTCGTCCCACTCGGCCCAGGTCACAGACCGATTTACCATCAAGCGGAAAGCTTTTACCTGGCTTCAGTCCACTCATCGCATAGCATTACGGGGATTCCGGTCGTGTCGCCGCCTGGCCATGATCCCAACTTGCGCGCCGCCTTGATTCGGAGGTGGCCGTCCACAACGGTGCCGTCGCTACGGGCGAGACCCGGGATCTTGAAACCGAACTCCCTGATGGAGGCGCACATGCGATCCACCGCGGCATGGTTCTTCCTGGGGTTGCTGGCGTACATGACCAACTTGTCGATTGGCCATATCTCGATTTGGTCGACCTTCGCAGTCAACAGTCAATTTGCGAGTAGGCGTTGGTCGGCGTCGCGCAGTCGTCGAAAAGGGCTGCGTAGGCAATTCTGAGTATTGTGAGTATTGTGAGAAGCCTAATGACGAGTCACCCGGCACTGCATCAAATGTCGGTTTTCTGATGACCAAATGTCGGGTTCGATGTCGGCTTTTTGGGTAACCCGACATCATTCAGGCTAACGGGATCAATAGCTTGACTCGTGTTTGTCGGAAATGTCGGGTTTTCTACGGAGGGGAGAGGTCCCATGAAATTGAAGTCACTGTTCCTGATTCTCGGATGCCTGCGGCCCGGCGTCCAAATTTTGGACTCCAGTTGGACTCCGCAGGGTAGTTTCGGGAGGGCGCCGAAACGCTAAGTCTATGAAATGTTTTGGTGGACCTGGTGAGATTCGAACTCACGACCTCTTCCATGCCATGGAAGCGCGCTCCCAACTGCGCCACAGGCCCGGGGTTCGCAATCTCGAATATACCACAGTGCCCCGAAGATTGACACGCCGCACGCCCGCTTGCCTACAATGGTATGATGTCCCGCAGGCGCGCGCGCGCGCTCCCATTACTGCTATGCCTGTACGCGCTGGCCTTTTCGTCCTGCGTCGTCCGCAGGCGGCTCATCACACGCAAAGGCGCCAAGGCTGTGCCGGTCCTCCTTACATCCGATAAAGAGACCCTGATAGCCCGTATTGCGCGCGAGTACCAGAACATCCAGGATTTCAGCGCCACCGTGGACATGACGCCCGCTCTCGGCAGCTCTGAAAAGAGCAAGATCACCGAGTACAAGGACGTTCGCGGCTACATCCTCTTCCGCAAGCCGACCGATATCCGCATCGTCGGCTTGTATCCCGTGGTGCGTAACAAGGCCTTCGACATGGTCTCGACCGGCGCCAAATTCCGCCTGTACCTTCCCTCCAGCAACCGCTTCATCGTCGGCTCCAGCGAGGCGCCCCCCCACTCACCCAACAAAATCGAAAACCTGCGGCCGCAGCATTTTCTCGAGGCCCTTCTGGTCCAGCCCATGCAGCCGGACGAAAAGGCGGACTTCGAGAACTTCACCGATGAAGACAACGCCGTTTACATCCTCCACTTCATGCATATCCTGCCGGGCGGCGAAATCGTTCCCACGCGCAGCATCTGGTTTAGCCGCCTCGATCTGCACCTGGCCCGCCAATTGGTCTTCGATGCCGCGGGCAACATCCTGACCGACGCTCGCTACAGCGATTGGCAAACCTACAGTGGCACGCCGTTTCCCAAGCAGATCGACATCGCCCGCCCACAGGATGAATATGCCGTGGTCATGACCGTGGTCAAAATGGAGATCAATCGAGGTGTCTCCGACGACAAGTTCGTGCTGGAGCAGCCGGAAGGGACCCAGCTTCAGGTGCTCGGCCAGACGCCTGCGCCGGCTCCGCCAACTCTGCCGCCCCCCGTAAAAGGAAAGAAGAAGAAGACTACGTGACCGTCAAACTCGTCCTGGAGAATCTCAAGCACAAGCCCATTCGCACTCTGCTCAGCGTCTTCCTGATCGCCGTCCCGGTGACCCTGATCCTCTGCCTGGTAGGACTCAGCCACGGCATGCTGGAGGACTCCGCGCGTCGCATGCGTGGAGTCGGCGCCGACATCATCGTGCGCCCGCCTGGAACATCCGCGCTCACCCTCAGCGGCGCCCCCATTCCCGAGAAAATGCTCGATCTGCTCCAGAAGCAGCCCCATGTCGCGCTGGCCGTGGGCATGATTGTGCATCCCATCACCAGCGTAACTTTCGTCACCGGCATCGACCTCCAAAGCTTCAACCAGATAAGCGGGGGCTTCAAATATCTGGAGGGCGGCGCTTTCCAGGGCCCCGATGACGTCATCATCGACCAATACTACGCCCGGCAAGAGAAACTGCATGCCGGCGACCGGATCACCAATGTGCTCAATCACCCCTGGCGCGTTTCGGGCGTCGTGGAATCCGGCAAGCTCACCCATGTGGCCGTACCCATGCGGACCCTGCAGGACCTGACTGGAAACACCGGCAAAATCAGCCAGATGTTTATCAAGGTGGATAAGCCCGCCGATATTCCCGCCGTGATGGCGGAGCTTAAACAGCTCTTGCCCGATTACAACATTTATACGATGGAGGAATTCACTTCGCTGTTTACCGTCGAGGGCGTGCAGGGCGGCGCGCTGCGCAACTTCATCGATGTCATGGTCGCCATAGGCGTGGTGATCGGCTTCGCCGTCGTGCTGCTCTCCATGTACATGGCGGTGCTGCAGCGCACGCGCGAGATCGGCATTCTGAAGGCTCTGGGCGCTTCGCGCTGGTTCATCCTGAAAATCATTCTGGCCGAAGCCGCGGTCATGGGCATCGGTGGCGCTATCCTGGGCATCGGGCTGAGTTTTGTCGGCCGCGCGCTGATCCAGGCTTTGTATCCCGCCTCGCTCACGCAGGCCATCACGCCGGAGTGGTGGCCTATCGCCGGCGCCATCAGCCTGATCGGCGTGCTCCTCGGCGCTCTGTATCCCGGCTTGAGCGCAGCCCGCCAGGATCCCATCGAGGCCCTGGCCTATGAGTGAGCCGCTCATTAAGATCCGCGGGCTGCGCAAGGTCTATCGCGTGGGCAAAGTGGACGTGGCCGCGCTGCGCGGTGTCGACCTGGATATTCCGTCCGGCGAGTTCCTGGCGATCGTGGGTCCCTCGGGCTCCGGCAAATCTACTCTGTTCCACATCATCGGCGGCCTCACTCCGGCCACTGCCGGCAGTGTGCGCATCGGCGGCCAGGATATCTCCGCGCTGACTGACGCGGGCCGCACCAGTCTCCGCAGGAACAAGGTCGGTTTCGTCTTTCAGAAGTTCAATCTGCTGCCCAATCTGACCGCCGGCGACAACATCGCCATCGCCCGCCACATCGCCGGTCGCGACCGTAAGCCCGAGCCCGAATTCGAGGAAGTGCTCAAGCTGCTAGGAATCTCGCAGCGTCTCGACCACAAGCCCGCGGCGCTCTCCGGGGGCGAGCAGCAGCGCGTGGCCATCGCCCGCGCGATCGTGAATCACCCCGCCATCCTGCTGGCCGACGAGCCGACAGGCAATCTCGATAGTGAAAACTCCAAGGCCGTGCTGGAAGTGATGCGCGACCTGAATCAAAGGCTGGGCCAGACTATTTTGATGATCACGCACAACCCGGAAGCGGCTGCGTTCGGGCACCGTACCGTGCGCATGCGGGATGGAAGGATAGTAGGATAAGAATCGTGCGGGTACCCGAAAGCCAGCAATGCCCTCGTTGGCGGAATATGAAAAGCATACTGGAGGCTTGGCGGACCATCACTGTCCCCCTAGCCTAGTCCTGGCGGACTCTACGATGCAACACCCGTGCAACGGGCCCGATGCGAGATCCTCGGCACCGCCTCCGGAATACGCTGGTCTGTGTGGATGGGATGCTTCACGGCATTCCTGCGAGGCGGCCGCGCAAGTAGATGATCCCACGCGGAACCCGACCGCCGGTTTCCCGAACGTGTTATCCTAGGGTCGCCGTGACCGTCACGCTCGATATCCCGGACGAGATCGCCGCCCAACTCAACACTCCCGGCCAGGAACTGTCCCGTTCCGCGCTGGAAGCGTTGGCACTTGAGGGCTACCGCCGTGACAAGCTTACGCAACTCCAGGTGGGACAATTGCTTGGCCTGACGCGCATCCAAACGGAGGATTTCCTGGCGCAATATGTCGACCTCTACGACTACGATCCCGCGGAGCTCAAACGGGAAGCCGAGGCTTTGGCGAAACTGACCGATCATTCCCAGTAGGGGGCGACTACCAGTCTCATGATGGTAGTTTCCGACACGTCGCCATTACGCTACCTGATTGCGGCAGGCCGGACAAATCTCGTAGAGCACCTCTTCGGTCGAGTTCTTATTCCGCGTGGCGTCGAGCAGGAACTTACCGATCCTTCCACACCTATCGCCGTTCGGCAATGGATGGCGCAGCGGCCCCCATGGCTTCAAGTCCGCGGAGTTCCGCAACCCGATCCACATTTGGCACGGCGTTTAGATCGAGGTGAAGCCCAAGCCATTCAGTTGGCGATTGATTTGCGCGCGGATTTTCTTCTCATGGATGAACGCCGTGGCCGTCAGATCGCTGCCGCACAGGGAGTGACCGTTATCGGAGTCCTTGGAATTTTGCTCGACTCGCATCGCCAAGCCCTGATTCAGAACCCCTTCGAGATAGTGGCCGAACTCAGGTCAACAGGATTTCGTGTCTCGCTCCGGTTGCTGCGAGAATTCGAAGAACAGATCCGTTCGATGGGCGGATAGATTCTACCCCTTACCCAGCCGCGCCCGCCGCCATCCCCCGCTTCAAAAACTTAACTCCCTCAAACGCAATCGACTCCGGCGACGGCGCGATATCCCGCCAGATAGACGCCGCGGCCGATAACTCCCCAAGCGAAAATCCGAAGCTCTCGATGGTCAGCCACCCGTCGTACCGCACGTCCCGCAGCGCCTGAAATACACCCTTCCAGTCCACGTGACCCGTGCCTGGAATGCCGCGATCGTTCTCGCACGTGTGTACGTGCTTCAAGTGCCGGCCCACCGTGCGATACGCGTCAGCCACGTTCTTCTCCTCGATGTTGGCGTGGAACGTATCGAACAGGATGCCCACGTTCGGATGATCGATCTCGTCGCACAGCGCCACCGCATCCGCCGCGGTGTTTAGGAAATAAGTCTCGAAACGGTTCAGCGGCTCTATGGCGATGCTTACGCCGTATTCGGAAAGCGTCTCCCCAATCGACTGGTAGCATTCCACCGCCCGCTTCCATTCCTGCTCCGTGCGCCGCCGCCCGGTCATCAGGCCCACCGGCGAATACAGCGGTCCGGCGATGATCTTCGCGCCCACCTCGGCGGCGGCTTTCACCGCGTCCCGCATGTGCACGCGCGTCTTCTCACGCACCGCCGCGTCCTCGGAGATCATGTTCAAGCCGCCGGTCAGAATCGAACAGATGGTACACTCCAGGCCATTCTCCTCGATCCCCCTGCGTATATCCGCCGCGGCGAACTGCGCCGGCTGGAACAGCGGCACTTCCACGCCATCGAAACCGGCTTGCTTGATCGCCGGCAGCAGCGGCAGGTTGGAGCGGTCGAAGTTCGCCGCCCAGATAAACGTATTTACCCCGAATTTCATTTCACCAGCCCCTCGGCATCGGGATTTCCCGGCCCAAAATGTTTCAGCATCACCAGGTTTTCCTTATCGCTGCGGTTTCTCACTACCACACCGCGCTTGGCTGCCCCGGCGCTCACGAACAATTCGTCCTTGGTCATCTCGCCGAAGCGGATCAACGAAGGCGTCTCCACCTCCATCTTGCCCACCGCGCCCCAGCCCTGTACCACGATCAGCCCATAGGCCGCGGCATCGCCGATCGCCGCCGAGCGGCCTGGGAACACCGTCAACTCCTTGGCGGAATAATGCGGGGTCGAGTAGGTCACCCACTTCTCCGCGTAGCCGCACTGCGCCATCTCCTGCTCGGCCCGCACGGGCTTGGGATGGAACAAACGGTGCATCGCGAATTCCGGATCGACGTTCGCCTCCCAGTCCAGCATGCCGATGATGTAATCCAGGTCGTGATGGTTTTCCGGCGGCACGTCTTTTACCAGCAGGTCCCACGGCACCGCGCGCCCTTCCACCATCGATTGGAACATGCCGAACACGTCCGAGTTCACCTGCGGCTCGTAGGTCACCAGCGACCCCGGCGCGTGCAGGATGCCCGCATCCACCTGCCATCCCGTGCCCGGTTGCAGACGGTAGGCTTTCGAATGGTACAGGATGCCGTTGTCGCCCTGGTTCCAGCGCTCCAGGCATTTCCGCACATCGTCCTTCGTGGTGCCCGGCTCCAGGCCCATGAATGTGTATGGGAAATTGTTGCCCTTGAAGTTGTATTGCGGCGGAAAATAGTAGGCTTCCGGCTTGCCCTTGCGGCCGACTTTCTTGGCGTGCTCGTCCATCTGGTGCATGTGATGCGGAATCGGCCCCAGGTTGTCGAAGAACTTGCAGAGCACGTTCCAGCCGCCGTATTCCGCCATTACCTCCGGCCCTAGAATCTCGTCGCCGATCGCATCCACGGCTTCCTTCAGCAGCACTCGCTGGCCATCGATGGCGATGTAGCTCAGGCCCTCGTCTTCGGGAGTCCCCGGGCCGTTGGCGGCATTGGTGGTCGAGGAGAACCACCGCTCGTCGATACCGCCGCGATGGGCCCCCAGCGCGTAGAGATCGCGCGGATCGAGTTTCAATCGGCCGCCGGGCATCAGGAAAGACCGCGGCACCCAGCAGGGCGCAAGTCTGACGATGCCCTCGCCTGCCAAGAGAGCTTCCCGCACTAACGGAATGTTCGACATGGTTATTTTTTGGCCGACACCTTGAGCACGATCGCCTCGGAGGCGTATTCGGTCTGCTGCCCGCCGGCGCGCGTTTCGATATTACCAGATAGCACGATGGGCTGGTCAATCGCTTCGGCGTTCGCCAGTGCCTGCAAAGTAAACGTCACGTGATTGTCGTTCTCATGAATCAGAACGCCGTTCAATCCCACGTTGGCCACAATAACGGTGGGCGGCAGATTGTAGACTTCCACCGGCACCCGCCCGCCGAAATTATTATGGCGCTCGATGGCCACTTCCACCGTAGCCGTCTTGCCAGGCTCCAGAACCACTTCGCGGGTCTTCGCCTCCATCGCGATATCGGGCTTGGGCATCAGCGCGATCAGCTTCAGCTTGTCTTCCGGATTGGCCCAGTGCGCGATCTGCCGCGCGCCGACCTGCGCCTTTCCGCTAACCTGCAGCGGCACGGCGGTCTCGAGACGCGCATTCTCGTCCGCGCTCAGCAGCAAAGTCGTGTTCACCTGCCCGGGCTCGATCACGCCTTTGGTGGCCGAAAACCCGGCCGGCAGGTTTTCGATGGCCACTTGAATCGGACCGTCGAAATCGTCGAGCCGCAGCGCTGTAACAGTCACCGGAATCCGCCCGCCGGCGGGCACATTCGGATTGCGCGGTCTGACGCTCAGCCTGAAATCCGGAGAGGGCGGACGCACCGTCAGCCGATATGCGTAATCCTCGCCCTTAAGGCCCCGCACATCGCGCAGGCGCACGATATACTCGCCATCGGCCGGCGCCGTGAAGCGCAGCCGCGAATCCTTTCCATAACCCGGCCCGCCATCGTCATTGCGATAGGGCAGATGCACCAGCGGCAGTCCGTTGGTCACGAACGCCGTTTCAGGCGGATGGATCTGCACTTTGTACACGGGCGCGTCGATGGCGTGCGCTTCGGGCGTGGTATCCAACAACCCCAGGCGCTGCCCGCCGAACGCCAGAAATTGTATGTCGTCGTCCGGCCCGCGCGGCATGGCTTCCACCTGGATAATCTCGCTGCCCACCATAACGGTATCGCCCACCGCAAATCCCGTCGGCGAAATGATGCGCAACCCGCTCGATACCGAATCGCGATCGGCCAGCGTGATGGCGGTTTCGAGCTCGCATCGCACCGTGGCTCGTTGCACTGGGCTGCCCTTGGTATCCAGCACTTCCAGCAGCGAATCCAGTTGCGACCCGAACCGATTGGCGTTGACCTCGAAGACCAGCTTCTCGCCTTTGCGCGCCTTGAACCGGAAGTCATTTTCCTCAGCCAGCAGCTTGCCGTCTACCGTGATCGGCGTAGCGATCGGTTGCGCCGCGGCGGGCGATGTATTCTTCCCCGTGGATGCGACTTCCGGCTCGTCGCTCACCGCCACTTTCAATTCATTGAAGGTCTTGCCCGCAGCCACTTTGGGCCGCAGAATCACCGACTGCTCGTCCTCAGGCGACGGCTCGCCCTCGACCGCCAGCTTGCCCGCGCCAAGGTTATAGCCGCTGAGCGTGACCTGCTCCGTCTTGCCCTTCTCCACGCCCAGCGGATATGCCGTTAGCGCCAACGGGAACTTCCCGACCATGATGCGATAGAAATGCCGCGCGCTGCCGCCCTCCTCGAAATCCGAGATCTTGATATAGTACGCGCCGTCCTTGTCGAAGCGATGGGCGAACGAACGTTTCGCGCGGCCGCCGTCCAGGCCATACTCTTTGATCAGATTCTGGTCCGCATCGTAAATGCTCACCACTGGCTGCAGCTCCGAGCCCAGCATGACCGCGCCGTTGTCGAACACCAGTTGTTCGCCGGCCTTGGCGTTGATCTTGTAATAATCCACATCGCCCGGTTTGGAGATGGCGCCCACCAGGATGGTCGGCGTGAAGGCTTCGAAAGCATCCTCGGGAGTGTCGTTCGGTTCGCGATCGGGGCTCTCTCCGTAGTACGGCTCCACGAGAAAGCGCGCCTCGGGACTGGTGCCCAGCGGCGTTTGCAAGCGGAAGTCCACCGGGCCGATGTCGGCGCCCGGGCTGATGTCCAGCTCGAGCGTGACTTCGTTGCGCGGCGGCAGCGGACCCAGATCGACGGTCGAGATTCCACCGTTCGAGCCCAGCCGTATGTCCGGCAGATCGGGCAGTTCCTTGATGCTGAGGATGCGCGCCTTGATCCCCTTCTGGCTGAAGAAGACGGTGCTAGCCTTCGCCAGATTGAACCCATCCACAGTCAGTTCCACGGTGCCGCCGCGCGGCAGGCCCAGCGGCGAAATCGAATTGATGGTGGGCGGCGTGGTGCGATTTCCTGTCGGCCAGTCGGTAGTGGTCTCCGCGCCAAAAACCGCCGCGGCGCACGCGATCAGAAGTAGCTGTTTCATGGCACCCTCAAATCCCCGGGTAAATCTGATACGATCCATCGAACCGCCCCACCGCGAAGCTCTTGCCATCCGGCGCGAATTCGAGCGACAGCGCCCAGTCCGGCTGGTGCAAGGTCTTCACCATGCTCAAATCGTCCGCCTTGAAAACCTTCAGATCCTTGTCGGCGGACGTCGAAATCAGGTACTTGCCATCCGGAGACCAGGCCAGTTGCAAAATAGAGTCCTCATGCGCGATCAGCGAATACAGCAGCTTCCCGCTCTTATCGCCCAGCGACCAGACGCGAATGGTCCGGTCGAGGCCGGCCGCCGCCACGCGCTTGCCCGTGGGGTCCAGGGCCAGCGTATTTAGCCCGTCGGTTGGTTCGCTCAGCGTATACAGCCGCTCTCCCGACGCTACATCCCAGACTTTCACGCCGCGGTCCGCCGACGCGGAAACCAACCGTTTGCCATCCGGCGTGAACGCCAGAGCATAGACCGCGTCGATATGGTCCTTGAGTGTGCGTATCTCTTTGCCGGATTCCACATCCCAAAGCTTGATGAGCTTGTCGTAGCTCGAGGTCGCGATGGACTTACCGTCCGGGGAAAACTCCACTGCATAAATGCAATCCGCATGGCCCTGTATGGTGCGCAGCTCGGCGCGCTTCTCCACGTCCCAGATCTTGACTTCACCGCCGCGCGCGGGCAGGCCGCCGGCCGCCGCCAGCAGTTTGCCGTCCGGTGAAAACGCCACCGCGCGAACATCTTCGGCTTCACCTGCAAGCGTCCCGACCACCTTGCCGCTCAACGGGTCCACCAGCCGGACTTCCTTAAACTCGCCCAGGGCCAGCAGCTTGCCATCCGGGCTATACGCCAGCGCCCCGATCAGAGGCTTAACGGGAACCAGCGGCTTAACATCCGGAATCACAGGCGCGAGTTTGGCAATGATCTCACCGGGAGCCGGAGGCCGCGCCCCGGCATCGATCCACTTGCGGATCGTCTCAATCTCGCCATCCGCCAGCTTCTTCCCGGTCAGCGGCATAGCAGGAGCCAGCTTGCCGGTGATCATCAAATACAGCCGGCTCTCGTCGCTCTTGCCCGGAGTGATGACCTCGCCATGATGGCCGCCCTTCTGAAGACCCTCGAAAGAATCAAGATCGAGGCTCCCCATCTGAACGCCCGCCGCGTGGCACCCCGAGCAATTCGCGGCAAAAATAGGAGCGACATCCTTGGCAAACGAAGGAGACTCCTCCGCCAACAAAGGCATCGAAAAACAAGCCAACGTAGCTATCCCCGCAACGATAAGTCGCCCGCTCGCCCACTCGCCCACTCGCCCGCTCATTCCCAAAACCCCTCAATAGTTGAACAAAAATTCTTTACTCGTCAGCATCGCCCACATCATATCCTCCAGCGCCTGGCGATGCGCTTCACGCTGTACCTCCGGCGAGCCCGTCGTCGCCCGAGCCTTGCGCAGCGCGGCCAGCAAGGGCTGCTTCTCCGCTTCCGCCGGGTAACGGCTGAATGCGGAAAGGAACAGATGGTCCAGAATGCTTGAATCCGAAAGCCCCAGCTTCACCGCCAGCGCCGCATAGCCGTTCGCATCACTCAACTTTTTATTCAGCGTGTCGCCGTTGATCACATGCAGCGCCTGCGCGATATTCGGCTCGCTCGACCGCTCTCCCGCATCGCAGATGATGCGCTTCGGCCGTCCGAACGAAGCTAGAAATTGCGACTGCACCAGCACGTCCGGCAGCTGCAGCGCGCGCGTCCCCACGGGATATCCCGCGAACCGCGTCGGCACTCCAGTCACCTGCGACATCACATCCAACAGCACTTCCGCGGGCAGCCGCTTCACGAAATATCGCGAATAATATTTCGTATCCATCTGGTTGTCCGCGTTGGAGTCCGCGGAAAGCTGGTAGACCTCGGAATTCATAATCGTCCGGATCAGCCGCTTCACGTCGTAGCCGCTGGCCACGAAATCGTCGCTCAGCGCCGCGAACAGCTCTTCGTTCGAAGCCGGATTCGTAGCGCGCACGTCGTCCACCGATTCCACCAGGCCGCGGCCCAGGAAATTGGCCCACACGCGGTTCACCAGCGAGCGAGAAAAATAGCTGTTCTTCGGGCTCACCAGCCAGTCGGCGAAATGCACCCGCCGGTCGTCGGTCGCAGTCAGCGACATGGGCGTTCCATCCAGCGGCGTGGGCGGCAGCGGCCTGAGCAGCCGCGGATGATTCACGTCGCCCGAGTCCTTGGCATACACCACGATGTCGCCGGGCTCCGAGCCGTTCTTCAGCCCCACCCGCGCGAACAGATTGACCATCGAGTAATACTGCTTCTGCGTCCACTTCTCCAGCGGATGATTGTGGCAGCGCGCACAGGTGATGCGGTTGCCCATGAACGCCTCCGTGGCCGTTTCCGTCAGGTCGATGGCATCTTTGTGCAGAACGTAATAGTTCAGTGCGCCGTTCTGCCGCGTGTCGCCGGACGACGTGAAAATCTCATACGCGAACTTGTTCCAAGGCTTGTTATCCTTCACGCTGTCGCGAATCCAGTCGTAGAACGACCACATGGCGTTCCCGCGCAGCTTGCGGCTCGAAACCAGCAGCAGGTCCGACCACTTGTAAGCCCAGTAATCCACGAACTCGTCGCGCTCCAGCAGCCGGTCGATCAGCTTCGATCGTTTGTCCGCGGCATGGTCGGCCAAAAAGTCTTCGACCTCCTCGGAGCTGGGCAGAATGCCGGCCGCATCCAGGTACGCGCGGCGCACGAAAGTCGCATCGTCCGCCGGCCCCGATGGCGCGATGTTCAGCGCCTTCAGCTTCGCCAGGACCAGGTCGTCAATGTAATTGTGGCGTTCCAATTTCGTGTAGACGGCCGGGTCCACCTTATTGGCATACGGAACCCCTAGGCGCGCGTACAGCACGCGGCTGGAGTAGCCGAGCGTCACCGCTGTTTCGCCGCTGCCGTTCATCTTCACGTGCCCGGAATCGTCCACCGCGGCTACGCCTTCATCGCTCGAGCTGAACCGCACCCAGCGCGTCACATCGCGCACGCGACCATCGGAGTACTTCGCCCGCACCACCATCTGCTGCTCGCCGCCGAGCTTCAGCACAGCGGACGCCGGGAAAACTTCGAGGCCGGTCACTTGCGGATCCTGCTCGGTCGGCCGAGGCACTCCCGCCGCGATCCATTGCGAAATCACGCGGTATTCGAGCGAATCGGTGGAGAAGCGTTTGCCGCCGCCGTGCGGCACCGCGAACGTGGGCTTCAGCAGCATCAGGCTGTGCGACGGCTCCGAAAGCGAAACCCGCCGGCCGATCGATACGCGCGTCAGCGCGTCGTAGTCCTGATCCGGATCGTAGCCTCGCAGCGTCAACTTGAATCCGTTCTTGCCCGCCGACGCGCCATGGCACGCCCCGGAATTGCAGCCCATCTTGGTAAGCACCGGAATGACGTCGTTGCGGAAGGTCCAGGCGAAAGGCGCATGCGCATTCTTCACTCGCACGGTAAGCGAGGCCGTTCGCCCCTGGGACTTCACCGTAATAGCGGCCTGGCCATCCGCCACGGGTCGCACCATCCCCGTCTGATCGATCTTGGCAATGTTCGGATCGGACGAGGTCCACTGCGCCGCGCGGGTCCAATCCTCCTGGTGCCCCTCCACTGAAGCTTCCGCCAAAAGCTGCTGGTAAGCTTCCGGTCCGTCCAGATCCACGGAGCCGGGCAGTATGGTCAAATCCGCCGCAAACGCACTTACCGCCAACAGCAAAAATAAGTATCGAAGCATCTCCAAGGTCCTAAACGAACAGTTCTTTAATCGGCTCGGTGCCACGCTCCACCAGCGGAATCGGCCGCCCTTGCGCGCCGGGCAATTCCAGTTCGAGCGAAATCCCCAGCCCGTCGTAAATGGTCGCCGCCACTTCGGCGGGATTGGTGGGCCGGTCCTTCGGCGAGGCGCCGATGTCGTCCGACGCGCCGATTATCTGTCCGCCTTTCACTCCGCCGCCCGACATGATAATGCTCCAGCACTGCGGCCAGTGATCGCGCCCGCCGGCCGGGTTCACCTTCGGCGTGCGTCCGAATTCGCCCATCGCCAATATCATGGTATTGGTCAACAGCCCGCGATCGTGCAAGTCTTCGAGCAGCGAGCTATAAGCCATATCGAACATGGGTCCCACCAGGTCGCGATAGCAACTGATCGGGCTGAAGGGCTTCGAACCGTGTATGTCCCAGGTGATCTCGTCGAACACCGTCTCGAACATGTTGACCGTCACAAACCGCACGCCGGCCTCGATCAGCCTGCGCGCCAGCAGGCAGCTTTGCCCGAAGCGGTTCTGCCCGTATTTCTGGCGCACGTTTTCCGGCTCGCGCGCCAGCTCGAACGCCTCGCGCGCCTTCTGGGAAGACATCAGGGTGTAAGCCTGGTGGAAAGTCGCGTCGAACAATCGGGCGTCCTGCGAGGTTTCGAACTTACTCACCGTTTGATCCACCATCTCCCGCCAGTTCTTGCGGCGGTCGACGCGCAGCGCGGAAAGATAATCCGGCGGCAGCATGTCCGGCACCTTGAAATTCGGATCCGAAGGGTCGGCATTCAGAACAAATGGATCGTACGTCTTGCCGAGGAATCCCGCGTTCTGCCCGTGCGGCATGTTCCCGCCGGTATTGCCTATGGGACGCGGCAGCAGCACGTGCGGCGGCACGTCGCCATTGGGCCCCTTGAGCTTCGAAAGCACGCAGCCGATGTGCGGATACTCCACCCCGCCCTGGAACAGACGCCCGGTCTGCATCATCTGGTGGCCGGTGTCGTGCACCGCCGCGGCCGTGTGATATACGCTGCGGATTATCGCGTACTTGTCGGCGTGCTTCGCCATGCGCGGAAAGTTTTCGGAGATCTCGATGCCCGGCACATTGGTCTTGATGGGCTTGTACGGTCCGCGAATCTCGATGGGTGCGTTGGGCTTCATGTCCCAGGTGTCGAGCTGCGAAGGCCCGCCCACCAGGAACAGCATGATGCAATTCATGTCTTTTTTTGGATCGACCGCGCCCAGCGCCTTCATCGCGAAAAGGTCGTTGAGCCCCAGGCCCAGCATGGAAAGCGCACCGGCGTGCAGAAAATCGCGTCGGCGCAGGCCATCGCAGAATTCGACCGGCTTATCGGAATCTAAACGAAACATCCAGGCCCTCCTATGGGGAGTCTGGTATCATTTTATCGCTTTCCAGCGCTCATGTTACAGCAAATGGAAATTTACTTCGATGGTCGCCGCCGCCACGACCGGCCTGCCGTCCTGATATCCGGGGCGAAATTTCCATTTCTTCACCGCTTCAATGGCCTTCTCGTCAAGGCCCAGCCCGAGCGCCTGAACTACGCGCACATTGCGCAGCTTGCCGTTGGTGTCGACCTCGCCATACAGGATGACCACGCCCTGGTGCTTGGCCTTGCGGGCCTGTTCGGAGAACTCCGGCTCCACTTTGAACAGCAGTATAGGGCTACTGATCGCACCCCCCACGCGCAGAGCCCCCGTACCGCCGTGTTCGCCCGGACCCAAGCCAGGGCCCTTCCCAAGACCCACGCCAGTGCCATCGCCGACGCCAATCCCTCCGCCCGAACCCGGCCCATTCGACCTGGGACCAAGCCCTCCGAACGGATCGCCCAACTCCGCGAGATTCGTTTGCGGCAGCTTCATTTCCGGCGAGAGAATCAGCGTGGGCTCCATGGGCAGCTTTGGATTGGTGTTATTGAGCACAGCCATGGGAGGCGTGAATTGCCGTGGCGCGATTTTCGGCAGCCGCCCCTTGCTTGCGGGAAGCGGCGATCTGTCGCCGCCTCCTCCGCCGCCGCCCTTAGCTGTGGAAAGATAGGGCGCCATCAGCGAAACCGCGTTCGTCGTGGGCCGCAGCGCCTGCCGTATCGCCGGGTTCGTCCCGACCAACAACAATAGTGCGGCAACTCCGCAATGAATGGTGAATGACAGCGCTGGTCCGCGCGCGGATTCGAACATAGCGTTGATCCACCGGCATTCCAGGGACCATCGCCTATCTGGTTGAAGCGGCGGCCTGTCGTGTGAGTTCGCTGTCGTTTAGCCGGATACAGGTGTTGAACACACGATACAGCTATCGCGGCTGCCGATCCTGAACGTCCGGCAGCGTCTCGGGAATCGACGATCTGCGCGCGACCGTGCCCGTGTGCGCCTCGGCCAACGACACATGATTCGCATCCAGGATCACGCCCAGCGTCCGGTCGAGCGCCACGCGCGCCGCGCTGTAGGAAACCTGGGCCGCGATCTCCGTCGATTGGGCCGCCAGCAGGTCTCGCTGCAGTTGGATCACGTTGAACGGCACCGACGCGCCCAGCTTGAATTTCTTCTGCTCGCTCGAAAATAGCTCCTGCTGCAGAATCCGGTTCCTGACGGCGGCGTCGTATCGCGCGCGAGCCTGCCGCAAGGCCACCGCATAGTTCTGGATATCCACCTCCACCTGGTTGAGGTCCTTTCGCGTGGTCAACTGCGTCTGCCGGAATTGCAACTGGTCGATGGCATAATCCGCCTGCGCCTGCCTGTTGCGCAAGGGCCCTGAATAGAACAATGCCGCGCTCTCACTGGGGAAATTGCGGCGGAATACCTGACCGAGAGCCGTTCCAATCCCACCAACAAAATAAGGATCCGGCGGCGCTTCGCCCGACACGGTATGCGCGGTTCCGGCCAAGCCTGCCTGGCTCGTGCTCGCGAACACGCCGGCGCCCGGCAGGACTCCGTTCCTGGTGCCTAGCGTTGATACTTCGGCGGCGGCTTCATTCTGCCGTTCGCCAGCCAGATCGCTGCGCTTGGCGATGGCCTGCTTGACCATCTCTTCGAGCGGAGGCAGGTCGTCTTTATCGGGAACGGCAATGGGGTCGACGGGCACGATGCGCGCCGTGGACAGTGCCGGATCGCCGGTCCCCATGCGGCTGATCAGGTTCTTCAGTTGCAGCTGCTGCTCGGTGAGGGTCGCCTCCGAATTCACCAGATCCAGGCGGCTCGAGACCAACTGGGCTTCCGCATTGATGGCCTCCGATGGCGACAGCGCACCGAGCCTGGCCTGCTCCTTCACGTTGGCAAAAAATGTTTGCGCGACCTCGGCCGCGTCTCTCTTCGCTTTGACGTCCGCGATGGCCCCCGCCAGACCGTAGTAAGCGTTCAATACCTGGACCACCACGTTGACCACCTGCGTTTGAAACGTCAAATCCGAAATCCCCACATTCATCTTGGCTACAGTAATGAAGCGGGCGTTCACCGCCACGCCAAAACTCTGCAGGAAATTCTGCTGAAACGAAATGGAAAGGGTCGGCGCCGAGGACGGGTTGAAGGTGTCTGTCGGGGAATTCTCGTTCAAGTAGTTGTCGGTGTATGTGAGGGCGACGCTGCCGCCGGTGAGCAATCCCTGTTGGTAGCTTAACAAGCTGGCGCGCGTATCCATCACCAGATTAGGCGTTTGGCTTTGCTCCGCGTCCGGCTCCAGGTAGCTGATATGGCTGAGCGTGCTGCCTTCCTGGATGATGGGATCCAGTGTTGGCGTGATGGGGCCAATCTGTTGAATCGTCGCGTTGGTGTTCCCGCCACGGTTGGAACTGGTCCCAGGGATCGCGGCGACGCCGGCGGCCGCCTGGCTGCCTGTGACGCCCTGCCCGCTGGCCACCGCGCCGGCTTGGGAGGCATTGCTTGGAACGCCCGGCAAGGACCCGCCAGCTTGGTTGCGCGTAACGTTCCAAGCCGCTATCAGCGGATTGTAGCGGGCCACCTCGATGTCGATGTTGTTCTCGAGCGCCAGCGCAATGGCGTCCTGCACGGTGAGATAAAGGTTTCCGCCCCGCACCAGCTCGCTCAGCCGGCCCGAATTCGCGAGGCGCACCGGCGGGATCTCCGGAGCGAAATACGGCCGCACGAGGGCCGGCGCCGAGGGCGCCACTGGCGCAATCGGGAGCTGCTGCGCCCATCCCGCCGATCCAATGTAAGCGGGACAAGTGAGAGAGAGCGCGGCAGCCAGGCATTGGCGCTTCGTCATGGGCGCTCCTCCTTAGGCAGGGCGGGATCGGGCAAGGCGGGCTTGGGCAAGTCCGCGGGGAGCACGGACGTCCGCGAAAGACGCCCTCCCAAGGCTTCGTCGGTGGCGATGCGATTGACCTCCAAAGTCGTACCCAGAGCCTGGTCCAGGTTGATCTGGGCGTGCGTGTAATTCGCCATGCTCTGCACCTCCGCGCTCTGCGCCGTGGCCAGGTCGCGCTGATCCTGCACTACCTGGAAGGAGACGGTAGCGCCCAGGTTGTACCGCTTTTCATCTCCGGCCAGGGTTTGCTCCTGGAGCACGCGGGATCTCGCCGCCGCCTCGTACCGCGCGCGCGCCTGCTGCAGGCCAACCACGGCGTTCTGCACGTCTACCCGGATCTGATTCACGTTCTTCCGCAGGTTCAGTTGATTTTGGCGAATCTCGAGCAGACTGGTCGTATAATCCGCCTGAGCGGCGCGATTGCGTAGCGGTATGGTGAGTGACAGGCCGGCCGAGTAATTGGGATAATTCCTGCGGAGGATTTCGGCAAGCAGATTGGAATATCCTCCGATCAGATAGCCGACGCCGCCGGGCTGCGTAGCTCCGAATGCAGTGAGGTCGCCAGTCAGTCCGTTATTGGTCAGCTCCGCGAACGCCTGCAAGGTCGGTTTCAGGGAATTCTTGATCCCCACCAGATTCATCTCGTTACTCTCGAGGTTGATGCGGGCTTGCTCCATCTCGACCCGTCTCGAGAGCGCTTCGTGGATCAGGTCCTCAAGCGGACGGATTTCATCCCGCGCGGGGATCTCGATCTTATCCAGGGGAACGATGTGCACATTGGTCAGGCCGGCTTCGGCCACGCCGTTGCGCGTCAAGGCGTTTTTCAAGACCATCTCCTGTTGCAGCAGATTGGTCTCGGCCGTTACCAGATCTTGCTGGCTGGTGTACAACTGGGCTTCCGCGCGAGTGATTTCGATGGGCGCCGCCGTGCCCGCGTTCACCAGTTTCTTGTTGTCCTCCAGAAGTTGGCTCGCGGTGGACACTTCCCTACGACGCGCGCGCGCGTCTTCGTCGAAACTCACCAGGTCCCAATAAAGGTTGAGTGCGGCGGAAACGGTGGTAATCACCTGCAGTTTGAATTGCAGGTCGCTTACCTTCATGTTGTTCTTCTGCACGCGGATGTTGCGGCCGTTGACCGCCCGTCCGAAGCCCTGTAGCAGGTTTTGAGTCACTTTCAGATCGAGGGAGCCGATAGTATAAGGATTCAAGTTGAAAAACGGGCTATTCACTTTGGCGTAGGTGCTGGAGTAAGTCAGTACCGCGCTGAGACCGAAATCCCAGTTTTGAGAATATTGCGCCTCGTAGAAACGCGTGGAAGTCACCAGCGCAGTGTTCCCGGTGAGAAACGTATTACTCTGCGGTGTAGTGCTGTGCCCGAAATCGACAATGCCAGTCACGGTGGGATCGAGAGCCAGCAGCGGCGGCCCCAATTGCGTCACAATTCCGCCGCCGGAGCTGACTCCATTCCCGGCGGTGAGCCCCAGGCCCCCGGACGTGTTCACGCTGACGCCTGTCAGGCTGACGCTTTGTGGGCCCGCCGCAATTCCAAGGCCGACGCTGCGCAGCACGCCCCCGGACTGCGCGCGTAACAGGACCGCCTTCGCCAGCAACGGGCCATAGCGCTGGATTTCCACGTCGATGTTGTTTTCGATGGCCAGCGCCACCACGTCCTGCGCCGACAGGTAAAGGTTGCCCGCCCGCACCAACGACGCGAGACGGGAGGAATTTTCCAGGCGTATAGCGGGAACGCTGCCGGCCTGATAAGGATGCGTGAGCGCACCCAGCCCGCCCGTGGCGGGACGCAGGCTGATTTCACTTTGGGCAGCCATGCATCCCGATAGCAGCAGGACGAGCCACGAGGTTCGAATGAGCCTTAGAGGTGACATTAGAATACCTGGACGAGAGACATACCAGTTTATTACGCTTGACGCGCAGTAAACGTTCCGAAACACCCGCGACGTTACCGAGCCGGTCCCTTACCGCAACTCTTCCATGATCTCGTCGAGAGCCTGTTTGGGCGGCCGGACTTTGGCTTCGGGCAGCGTGGCCAGCGGTTCTTCCGCCAGGTGCAGCATCTCCAGGAAATTCGGCTTTGCCGTGTTCACGTAAAGCACGCCGGTCAGCACTTCACCCCTCTTCTCGGCATCCTCTATGGCGGCCAGCGCCGCCAGCTTCTGGGTCGGGTCGTAATCCCGGTTAAGCTTGCGTATGCGCAGGTGCGAGCCGTCGTGCAGCTGCACATCGCGCACCTCGCCCTCCGGAATCTCCACGGTGATCTCGTCGTACGCCGGCACGAAGTCCAGCTCATGCAGCACCTCTTCGTGGTCCTTCATGTAGCTGTAGCTTTTCGTGGATCCGTCGTGATCGTTGAACGTCACGCACGGCGAAACTACGTCGATAACCGAAAGCCCGTTGTGCACAATCGCGGCTTTCAACAGCGTCTGCAACTGCTTCTTGTCGCCGGAGAAAGACCGGGCCACGAACGTAGCCCCCCACTTCAGCGCCAGCGCACAGCAGTCGAAAGGCGGCAGATCGTTGATCACCCCGGTCTTCAGCTTCGAGCCGACATCGGCCGTGGCCGAGAACTGCCCCTTGGTCAAGCCATAAACGCCGTTGTCTTCGATGATGTAAATCATCGGCAGATTGCGGCGGACCAGGTGCATGAACTGGCCGATCCCTATGGAGGCCGTGTCGCCGTCTCCGGTGACGCCGAGGCCGAGAATCCGGCGATTGGCCAGCATCGCGCCGGTGGCCACCGACGGCATGCGGCCATGCACGGCGTTAAATCCGTGCGACATGTTCAGGAAGTACGCCGGAGACTTCGAGGAGCAGCCGATGCCGGAGAACTTGCCGATCCTCCAGGGGTCCACGCCCATCTCGTAGAAGCATTCGATGATGCGCTCCGAGATGGAATTGTGGCCGCAGCCGGCGCATAGCGTAGTCTTGGCGCCCTTGTAACTCAGGACCTCGAGTCCGGCCCGGTTTACCTTCTTGGGCGCTGCCGTGGTGATGGTGCTCATCTGCCCTCCTGGCGGATCACTTCGTCGGTAACGGTGCGGGCATCCAGAGGCAGCCCGCCGTAGTATCGTATGCTCCTCAATTTCGCGATTTCTTCCGGAGCCATTTCCATGCGCATCAGCATCAGCAATTGCGCGTCGCGGTTCTGGTCCACCACGTAGACACGCTCGTGGCGCCGCACGAATTCGAGCAGCTCCGCGTTGAAGGGATACGCCCGCAACCGCAGGTAGCTGGCCGGAATCTCGTGCTCCGTCAGCAGTTGATCGCAGCTTTCGTCCACCGCGTAATGCGATGTGCCTGCCGCGATGAAGCCGATCTCGGCGCCCTCATGGTATTTGACAACGGGCGCCGGCACGTAGTTCCGCATGGTCTCGAACTTGTGCGTCAGCCGGTCCATGTTGTGGATGTAGTCGTCTTCGCGCTCGGTATACTGGGCCCGCTCGTTATGCCCGCTGCCGCGCGTAAAGTAGGCCCCCGCCGGGTGGTTGGTGGCCGGCAGCGTCCGGTAGCCCACCCCGTCGCCGTCCACATCTTTATAGCGCGCGAAGCTGCCTAGCCTTTCCAGGTCCTCGGCGCTCAGGACTTTGCCGCGGTCGATGGGCTTTTCGGGATACTCGAACGGATGGGCCATCCAGTTGTTCATTCCCAGGTCCAGGTCGGTCATGACAAATACCGGCGTCTGGAAGCGTTCGGCAAAGTCGAAAGCTTCGATCGACATGGCGAAGCATTCTTCCGGAGAATAAGGAAAAAACAAGGGATGCCGGGTGTCGCCGTGCGAGAGCAGCGCTGTTGACAGGATGTCGCCTTGCATGGTGCGCGTCGGCAGCCCGGTCGAGGGCCCCACGCGCTGTACGTCGAAAATCACCACGGGCACTTCCGCGTAGTATCCGAGCCCCACGAATTCCGCCATCAGCGAGATTCCCGGCCCGGCGGTCGCCGTCATGGCACGGGCGCCAGCCCATCCCGCGCCCAGCGCCATGCCGATGGAGGCCAGCTCGTCCTCGGCCTGCACCACCGCGTACGTGGCCCGGCCGGTCTCCTGGTCGATGCGGAATCGCTTCAGATAGCCGATCAGGGATTCGACTAGCGAGGAGGACGGTGTGATCGGATACCAGGTGACCACCGTGACCCCCGCGAACATGGCGCCCAGCGCGCAGGCGGTATTGCCTTCGATGATGATCTTGCCCGCATTCTCGTTCATGCGCCGGACCTGATAGGGGTCGGTCTTGGTGAAGGCGGCCGCGGCGTAATCGTAGCCGGCCTTCGCCGCGCCCCAATTCAATTCGGCGGCTTTGGCTTTGCGCTTGCCGAATTGCTTCACCAGCGCAGCGCGGATCTCTTCCATGTCGATGGACAGCAACTGGCTCACGATGCCGTCATAAATCATGTTCCGCACCAGCTTGCGCAGCTTGGCATCCGGGCAAACCGGCGCCACCAGCTTGTCGAACGGCACCGGGTAAAAGTGCAGGTCCGAGCGCAGCGCGTTGAGCTTGAGTGGCTCGTCGTAGACCACGGCGGCGCCGCTATCCAGCTTCATTACGTCTTCGCGCGCCGTTTCCGGGTTCATGGCCACCAGGAAATCGATCTCCTTCTTGCGGCCGATGTAACCGTGCTTGCTGGCGCGAATGGTGAACCAGGTGGGCAGCCCGGCGATATTGGACGGGAACATGTTCTTGCCCGACACCGGCACCCCCATCTGGAAAATCGAACGCATCAGCACGGTGTTGGCGGTCTGGCTGCCGGATCCGTTTACGGTTGCGATCTGTAGGGAAAAATCGTTGACAACTCTCTGCCTGGGCTCGCTCGAGCGAGGCTCCGCCGGGGACACCTCTAACGTTGACATCTATGACGGTCCTTGATGTGGGAAATGACCCTCTTCACTAAATCTTCCTCTTGATTATACGGCAAAATCGGGTGTCCGGTTCAACGGGTACCGAGCCGGGCCCAGGGGGCACCCCCGTCTGGAAGCGGTTCCGCGATTCTGCGATCCACTCAGCGTCCATTTCAAACAGGCATCGTCCTCCATAACCACCAGTACTAATACGTCACAGCCGATGGCCTTCCGGCGACCGACCCGCCCACTATTCCTTATCTTCTTCTTATCTTTTCGTGTTACACTCTCTCGAAGTCCAAAAAGGAGAATCATGCGTAAGAATTATGGCGCCCTGAGCCGACGTGGCTTTCTGGAGGGAGTCGGGGCGACGCTTGGCGGTGCGACTCTTTCCCAGATATTGAACCAGGGCGCCCCCGCCGCGTCACAAGGTAGTGCCACTTACGATCCTGGGTCTCCGCAGAACGCGGCCGCTTGGAGCGCGCCGCACAAACTGACTAATCCGAATATCCTTATTGTCATGGTGGACCAGATGCGCTGGCCGCAGTGGGTAAGCCAAAGCCAAACGGCCGTTCTGACTCAGCAAATTTTGCCCAATATCTTCGGCAAGCTCCGGAACTACTCTTACGTATTCGAGCAGTACTATACGGCAGCCGCCAACTGTTCGGCGGCCCGCGGCACTCTACTGAGCGGCCTGTATGCCCCGCAGACGGCCGTGTTTATCGACGGCGGCTCCAGCCGGCTCGGCTCCCAGCCACCGCCCCTGGTGCCCGCTTTCCCAACCTGGGGCGAGGCTGTGGCGGCGCTCAATCCCGCATATCAGAACAATGTCTGGTGGTTCGGTAAGTGGCACCTTTGTAACTGCACGACCTCCCAGCCCTTATTGGGATACGGCTTCAACACGAGAACTTACCCCGGCGGAGCCGCGGACAATCCGTCACCCAACGGCGCCCCCAACGAGGGCACCGACGGCGGCTCGTTTAACGGCGGCCCGGTATATGCCAGCGATTCCCAGATTGCCGGCGATTTCATCGGCTGGCTCCAGGGCCAGTTGCCCACTCCCGCACCCCCGGCGTCACCCTGGTGCGCCACGGTGAGTCTGATTAATCCGCACGATATCACGCAAGCCCCCGCCTGGTTACAGAGCACCCCGTTTCCGCCTACCAATGTCCCGCTGCGGGATCTCTATTTCCCGCCTCCGGCCTTCCCGCCCGCCTCCGGCGCTCCCGCGCTCTACTCGTCGAATCCCTCTCCCTGGAATTACGAAAACCTCCAGGTGGTGACTGACAAACCCCCATTGCAATATGCTTTCCAAACGGCAATGAATAACGCCTGGGGGCCGGTGACCGACTGGGTGACTTTCCTGAACCAATATTACTGGCTGCAAAACTATGTGGATCAGCAGGTCGGGCTGGTCCTGAGCGCGCTGAACAACTCCCCGTACGCGGCGAACACCATCGTCGTTTTCCTCGCCGATCACGGCGAATACTCCGGCTCGCATGGTCTGCACGATAAGGGCGACGCCGCCTACGATGAATCCATCCGGGTTCCGTTGTATGTGCATTTTCCCGGGCAGGCCAGCAGCATCGTCATGGACCAGATGTGCTCGAGCGTGGACTTTTTCGGGCTGGCGGCCGACCTGGCGACTGGCGGCGGTGGCTTGTGGCAGAGCACCTATCCGAGTCTGGCATCGCGGCAGTCTGTCTGGAACTTCCTGTACAACAATACGCCCGAGACCCGGATTGCGCCGGCTCTGGGCGTCCCGTACATCTTCCATACCTTCGACGATACTACTGTCGTTCCGGGATTTGGCAATTCACATATCGTTTGTCTCCGCACCAAGACGAATCCCAGCAACACCGCCCAACCCGGCGCTAAGCTGGCCATCTATTCGGAGTGGGCTACCTGCACCACCATACCGGGCAGCGTTCCGCCGAATTATGAGTTCTACGATTACAACCCGGCGACCGAGGACAATGTCAAAGAGTTGGGCAATAACTACACCAGCACCAACACTACGACGCAAGCCACCATTGCGGAGTATAAGGCCCAGCTGGGCAATTGGGGTCCGCCGGCCACCGGGTTGATTGCCAGCGAGCTGGACCCGCCATTAGTCGGCAACGGTACCGATGGCAATCCGCTCAGCCAGGCCCAAGCCACCGCCCGGCAGAACTACTTCAATTTTGTGGACGGCGTCGGCAAGTGCACGGGTTGAAGCCTTCGAAGGCGCCCCTTCCTCCCCTTCACTTCCAATCGGCGCTCTGACCGGCTTGCGGCGCCTTGCCACGCAAGCCACTAGTGCGGAGTAAGTGAGCCAGCTCGAGAGTTGCGGTCCGCCGGCCACCATTGACCGGCCCCTGCGAGAGTTTTGACACTAATTTTTCCTTGCCCAGCCTCCAAGCCCAAGTTAAGAAGTGCGCAACTTAACATTCTTGGTTGCCGGACTGCATCCGAACGGCTCCGAAACTGCAATAATTTTTTTAGAGAGAGAGAGAGAAATACCCCAAATTAGTGTTCCAAAAATAGAAATGTGGCTTTTCAAGGAGGAAAAAAACACTATGTCCCGATCACAGACACATCAATTCCTTACGATTTCGTGTTTCCTGGTATTGCTAGGAATGGGAGTCCGGCCCGCGGCTTCTCAGACGACGCCGGCGCAGTGTTCGTCGGTTCCGTCCAACTACCTTACGATGTGCACGGAGGCGCAGAGCTACCTGGACACCTTTACTAGCTCATCCCTTTCCGAGTGGGACGGAACCAAAACACCGGTAGCCTTCGCGACCGAACTCGAGTCCACCAATTGTAATCTGGGGCCGAGTGCCCTTTTGAGTTCAACCAAGTGGGCCCAAGTCCTTGCCGAGTTGAACGGTTTTGCCAATGTGGGCGTGCAAGCGGTCACCACCTGCATGTCGTTTCCTATCGCTTACCAGCCGTTCTATCAATCTATTAACGACACGCAAGACTTCGCCAACGTCGTAACTTTCTACCAGAACGTGGTGAAAGAGGCCCACAGGCGCGGTTTGAAAGTGGTGATTGAAGAATCCGTGATGTTTCCCGCGGTTGCCACGAGCTTGCCTCTGCAACAATATTTCAGCGGGCTTTCGGAGGCGCAGGTGACCGCGGGGCGCGCGCAGAATGCCCAGGTCATCGCGCAGCAGGTCCAGCCCGACTGGCTGAACCTGGGATCGGAGCCGGATACGCAGTCCGTTCAGTTGGGCCTCTCCGCCGAATACACGCCGCAGGGGTATGCCGCCGAGATTTCGGGCATCGTTACGCAACTCCGGGGCGCCGGCGTCAACGGCGTACCGCTGCTCGGAGCCGGCTGCGGCGCCTGGCAAACGAACGGGAGTGCGTACATCAATGCCCTGATTCCTAGCGGGCTGGACTACATCGATCTGCATATCTATTCAGTCAATATGGGGTTCCTCACCGATGCGGTTCAATATCTGGATCTGGCCATCACGGCGGGCAAGGGTGTGGCTATCTCCGAGGCGTGGCTTAACAAAATGACCGACGCCCAACTGCAGGGCAAGGGCGACTTGGGAATTATTGGCGTTCTAAACAGCGCTACCCCGCTCAACGCCTACAGCTTCTGGGCGCCACTCGACCAGGAGTTTCTCGGGGACCTGGTGGACCTGGCGTATTGGAAGCACCTGTTGTACGCTTCGGCCGACTTCAGCCAGTATTTCTTCACTTATGCCGACTACACCCAGTCTGCCAGTTTGAGCACCAGCCAGGTCACTACGCAAGTGGATACCACGGAAGCGGCCGCCTTTCAAAGCGGAGGTCTGAGCCCCACCGGCCAAGCCTGGTCAACCGCCGTGACGCCGCCAACCCGCCCCGCGACCGCTTCAGCGGCCAGTGGCGCGACTGCCGTGGCTGACAACTCGATCGTCAGCATTTACGGCAGCGGCCTGGCAGCCACCGGAACGTCGGCCACCTCGCTGCCCCTGCCTACGACGTTGGATGGGGTGACCGTAACCGCCACCGATGGCGCGGGAGCTCAAATTCCCCTGCCCCTGTTCTACGTCGGTCCGTCGCAGATCAACGCGGAGATCCCGCAGACGTTGAAGACTGGCTTGGTGGCGCTCACCATTACTGCGCCGTCCGGTAATATCACCACTCCGGTGATCACCAACTCGGTAGCCCCCGGCCTGTTCACCGCTAATGAGAACGGCAAAGGTGTCGCCGCGGCGCAGTTTGTCACTGACCTTGCCAACGGCTCTCAGACCACTGTGCCGGTCTTCCAATGCTCGGCAGGAGCCGGTTGTCAACCCGTTCCTCTCAATCTGTCACAGGGTGGTACCGCCGCCCTGGTGCTCTACGGCACCGGAATTCGCAATGCCTCGCTTTCCGACGTTACCGTGCAGATCGGCACTATGTCGCTGCCCGCTTCCTTCGCCGGGGCCTCGCCAAACTTTATCGGCCTCGATCAGGTGAACGTTGCGCTGCCCCAGAGTCTCGCCGGTAGCGGCACTGTGGACGTGACAGTTTCTGTCTCTGGAACAGAATCGAACGTCGTGACCGTGGACTTCCAGTAGGCCTCGACACCCGCACCAGCCCGGGCGTCTCATTGATTATTGGTGCTCCGGATGTATCCAGGGCCTTGGACACAGCATCCGGAGCACTGTCTTATGTAAACGGAGGAAGGTACAAGCTGGTCATCTGCCACTCGCGATAGCCTTCCGTGTCTTGGAGATTAAATACAGTTGTGCCAACGGTTGTCCCCGCAGTGGGAAGGATTTCGATGCCGTAGCTGGCTTCTTCGTTAATGTTTACGACCACGTCCACTGCCCCGAAGAAATAGTTGCCATCCGCCTGCAAATCGGCAATGCCTCCCGAAATCGAGTAAACTCCCAAATCGGTACTGAGCACCGGCGTAACCGTCATGCTGGACTCATCGACGGTCAGGGCCATGCCGCGGCTATTGCAGTCGGAGGGTTCACAGCCGGGGGAGCCCAACCCGAGCGGCGGAGGCGAAATCCGGGTATTGCCGTTGTCGAAGCACGTCAAGGATCCGGTGCCGTTATTTTGAAAGCTGACGTCGTGCTGCCCGGAGAACCACGGCCACGGATCGTTACTGACGATCGTGAAGTTTCCGCCGTTGCCCATGCGCCACAAAAGATTCCCGGTGCCTGTGCCGTTTTGGTAGTCCATCTTCACCACCCAGTCCTGATTGCGCGAGGACCAGATTATCTGGCCCGCAACGCCTTCCTGGTCCATCGGCCAGTAATAGAGACTATTGCTATGCAGCCAGTCGACCCCCAAGGGGGAAATGCCCGGGCCCAGCAGGAACATCAACGCGCAGCCATCCTCGTTTTTCGAACACGTCTCACCTAATACCGGCGGCCGAGTGATGTCCCATTGCGTGGGGCCGGTATCGTGTAGAAACGCGTCATCGTAAAAGATCACCTGCCAGTCGCTGTTCAGGACAATGACCATGTCTCCGACCACGTCCACCGGCAGACCGCTGGTGTCGCCCATGGTTCCCGGCGGGAAAATTTTTTCAATGGCGGCGAGGAACGCGGTGTCGCCATTCGGCAGCGTTTGGATGGCCTCGTGATGAAAATTGTCCAGGCACCCCGACCCCACCGGCGCCGGGCTCGGAATCGCGCTGCATGGGCCGCCGTCCACCGATCCCATGGCCACCAGTTCCTGCTGGATGATCCCGGCATTGGTTTGCCGGATAATGTTGCCCGCCAGGTCGATCTGCTCCAGAATTTGCAGCTTACTCCCAGCCGGGGCCCAGGCAGCTTCGTTCTGAATGGTAAGCATGGTGCCATTCGCCAGGGGGCGCCCCAGAATCAGGTTCTGCGCCGGGTTGGTAGCGTAGTACCAGATGATATTGCCTGCCAGATCGGTCGCAAAGTCAGGGTAGGTCGGCCCGCCTCCGAACTGGTGAGGATCGAAGAGCAGCACTGGAAGGGCGGTATCGGTCTGCGGACCAGGCTTCACGATCTGCTTGGCGGTCGGGAAGGAAATACCGGTCGGAAGAGCGCCGGTAGTGAAACTTGCCGAAGGCCCGTTGGTGATCTTGGTTCCAGTCTCCGTTTGAGCGAACATCTCGTAAGCCGTGCTGGGATACATGCCCGCTATCTCGAAGTTCATCGTTGTGGAACCATTACAGGCCACCCAATTAGTGACAGTCGCCGGTTTGCTCTTGGATTGTTCCTGGAAGCTGACCCGCATCTGGCTGCCCGTCGCGCACAATGGCGAACTGAACAAGGCCACCAGTGGATTGGCTGTGGCTGTCACCACCGGCGTGCTTCCGGTCGCCAGCGGAGTCATCTCGAATTTTACGGTCTTGGTAGCCGTTTGACCGGAATTAAAGTCCTTGACGTTAACCTGAACCTGGTAGACGCCTTCGATCTCATGGCAGGTGAGCGCGTCCACTCCGTTAGTAAGCGGTACTTCAGCACAGGAGGTCGGGGCCCACACGAAAGGCTGTGAAGTCCAGGTGCCGGAGTTGAGAGTGCCTACGTTGTAGTCCTCTATCACCTGAAACTTTCCACCGGGGGCAGCCACCTGGAATTGAAAAGTCAGCGGACCGGCGCTGCTGTCCGTGGCCGTCGCGGAATAGGTGATGATTTTGCCAATGGCTTGAGGCGATTTAGCCGAAGGCGTTACCGACACAAGCTGCACCGTCGCAAAGGCAGGGGCAGACAGCCCCGCTAGTAACGCTATGAGAAACGACGATCTATTATTCGATATTTTCATGACGTCTTTCCTGGACCCCGAAGCTATCGTACAACATCCTGCAACATCCTGCGCTGAGCGTGTCAACCAAAGCCGGGCACGGGGTTTTTGGAGTAACTGTCGTAAAATCAGCCGTGCAGGGCAGTTTTTCCGCGGTTGGCATCGTGCAAAGTCTACGCGGATTTAGGAGCGGCGTCAACCGATAAACTACTGGTATTCTCAGAACTACTGGTGGTGTAATCCTAAGGGTGCCACAACCCATCAGCCATCACCTCTGCCAGCCCGTAGCTTTCTCACTTCCTCGAGCCGCTCCCCAATGCGCTTCTCCGCGCCACGGTCCGTCGGCTGATAATAGCGCTTGCCCGCGAGCGACGGCGGCAGGCACTCCATTCCTGTGATCGCATCTTCGAACTTGTGCGCGTGCTGGTACCCCTCGCCATAGCCCCATTGCTTCATCGCCGGCGTCACGGCATTGCGCAGGTGCAGCGGCACGGGCTCCGCCATGGTCGCCTGCACGTCCGCCTCAACGGCGCCCAGCGCGCGATACGCAGCGTCGGACTTGGCCGCCACCGATAAGTAAATCGCCGCCTGCGCCAGCGCCAGGTCGCCTTCCGGAATCCCCAGGAAATGTACCGCCTGCATGGCTGCCACGCTCTGCTCGAGCGCCCGCGGATCGGCCAGCCCGATGTCTTCAATCGCCATACGCATCAGACGCCGGGCGATATACATGCGGTCTTCGCCGGCCTCCAGCATGCGCGCCAGCCAGTACAGCGCGGCGTCCGCATCGCTCGACCGCACGGATTTGTGCAGCGCCGAGATGAGGTTATAATGCTCCTCGCCAGACTTGTCGTACAGCAGGACTTTGCGCTCGATAGCGTCCTGCACGGCCTGCTCGGCCAGTTGATGCGGCGGCGAGGCGGCCACCGCGGCTTCCAGCGTGTTGTATGCGGTGCGCGCGTCTCCATTGGCGAAAATCGCGATCTGCTCCAGCCATTCCGGCCGCGCCTCGATCTCTAACTCGCCCAGACCGCGCTCGCGATCCGCCAAAGCGCGCTGCAGCAGCCCTACAATGTCAGGCGGCGCCAGCGCCCGCAGGGCATATACCCTGGAACGCGACAGCAGCGCCGCGATCACTTCGAAGGACGGGTTTTCCGTCGTGGCGCCGATCAGCGTGATGTCGCCGCGCTCCACGTACGGCAGGAACGCATCCTGCTGCGCCTTGTTGAAACGGTGAATCTCGTCGATGAAAACGATGGTCCGGCGGCCCAGGCGTCGCAGCCGCTCGGCATCCGCCATCACCGCCTTGATTTCCTTAATGCCGCTCAGCACCGCGCTGAATGGAATGAACTCGCCGCGCGTGAGCCGCGCAATCAGCCTGGCGAGGCTGGTTTTACCGACGCCCGGCGGTCCCCAAAGGATCACCGAGCTCATCTCGTCGTGCTCGATCTGACGGCGCAGCGGTTTGCCCGGCCCCAGCACGTGCTCCTGGCCCGCCAGCTCGTCCAGCGTGAGCGGCCGCATGCGGTCGGCCAGCGGACGTTTCTTGTCTACCCTCTCTGGTTCACCGAGCGGTGCTGTATCGAACAGGCTCAAGCGGCGAGCGACCTCTGGCGCCGGGCTTCGTACAGCAGGATGCCGGCCGCAACCGCCGCGTTCAGGGATTCCACGCCCAAGGTCGGAATCGAGATATCGAGCGCGGCCGAGCGCAATTCCGGGCTCACGCCGCGCGCCTCGTTCCCGATCACCAGCGCGCATCTACGGGAGAAATCCACCTGATCCAGCGGCTTCGAAGGCGTGCCCGCGCTGGCCGGCACACCCGCGTATACATCCAGCTTGTTCTGCTGCAATGCCGCGCGCGCCAGCGCCGTATCCAGACCGTAAGCGAACGGCACCCGGAACAGCGAGCCGGCGGCCCCGCGCAGAGCTTTGGGGTTAAATGGACTTACGGTGCCCTTCAGGAACATCAGACCGCTCGCTCCGAAGGCCTCCGCGGCGCGCGCGATGGAGCCCGCGTTGCCGGGGTCCTGCAAGCCATCCAGCACCACCACCAGGCTCCTCCCGCGAAACAATTGCGGCAGGTTCCACACCGGCGGGCGCACCAGCGCAATCACTCCCTGGCTCGCTTCGGTCCCGGAAATAAATGGGAAAAGCTGGTCCGCTACCACCGCCACGCGCAGCCCGGTCAGGCGCTTGACATGACTCTCCACCGCCGATTGCACCGACTCCGAGCACAACACCACCTTCACCGCGCAATCGCTGCGCAAGGCCTCCTCCAGCAGGTGAAAGGTCTCCGCCACCAGGTAGCCTTCCTGCGTCAGACCGCCGCGCCCGATGGCGCGCCGCACGTCCTTCAGCAGCGGGTTGACGGCGCTCGAGATGATCTCGACCTTAGGCATCTTACAATGTGTCTGGGATCAGAATAGCGCAGATGAAACGGGCTGTATGGGATATCGTCGCGGTGGCCATCTCGCTGGCCTTGGTGTATACCGCTTGGATCTCGATCGAAATCGAGCGGCAATCCACGCGCAATGAAGCCCAGCCCGCGGACGTAATCCTGGTGCTGGGAGCGGCCGAATATCGTGGCAACCCGTCGCCGGTTCTCAAGGCGCGCCTCGATCACGCGCTCGAGCTCTACCACAGCCGCCTGGCGCCGCGCATCATGACCACGGGCGGCGCGGGCGGCGATCCCGTCTTCACCGAGGGCGAAGTGGGCCGTGCATACCTCAGCGCTCAGGGAGTGCCTTCCGAAGCCATCGTGGTGGAAAGTCAGGGCGAAAGCACGGTCGCTTCCATCGCTTTGGCTGGTGAGATCATGCGGCGCATGGGCCTGACCTCCGTCATCGTGGTAAGCGACGGATACCACATTTACCGGGTGAAGAAAATGCTCGAGTCTCGCGGGCTGAGAGTGTACGGGTCGCCGCGCCGGGAACATCCGCACGACAGTCTGCGTGAACGCTGGAACTACGTCAAGCAGGCGGTGGGGTACATCCTATGGTCGTGCGGCGTTCCGTTGTAAGAGGTGAGCGGGGGAGCGGGGGAGGGGGCGAGCCGGCGAAAAACCTACCGTGCCGCGCGATACTGAAGGTTTTTCGCCCCCTCGCCCCCTCGCCCCCTCCCCCGCTACAACTTCAACAGCTCCCGTAACCGGCGTGTCTGCACCCGGCTCACCGGAATCTCCGTATGCTTCTTATCGTCCATGCGGAGCTGGTAGCTGGACTTGAACCACGGCACCACCTCTTTGATCTTGTGAATATTCACCAGATATGAACGGTGTACGCGCCAAAAGGTCTCCTTGTCCAGATTGGCCTGCAGGTCCTCGATCGTGCGGTAATTGGAATGCCCCTCGACATTGCCCGCCACCAGCGTGATCAGTCCGTTGTCGATAGTGGCATAGATCACGTCCTGTGCGTCCACGATGAAGTTGCGGTTGGCGTTGCGGATCAGCAGCTTGGTGCGATGCGGCGTCGGCGCCGCGGGGGACTCCGGCGTCGCCGTTTTTTGCTTCTCCTGCACCGCGCGGCGGGCGCGATCGATGGTCTCCGCCAGGCGCGCCTTGTCCAGAGGCTTCAACAGGTAGTCCATGGCCTCCAGGCGGAAAGCTTCCACGGCATACTGTTCGTACGCGGTGACAAAGATGATGTGCGGCAGGGCTATGCCCGATTCCCGCAACTCCCGCACCACTCCAATGCCGTCCTGCCCAGGCATGTGGACGTCCATGAAAACCAGGTCCGGCTCGGCCTTCTGGATCAACTGCACCGCTTCCAGGCCGTTGCGCCCGGTGGCCACTACCTCCACTTCGGGAAAGTCCCGCAGCAGGTAAGCCAGTTCGTCGCAAGCCAGTTGCTCATCGTCAACCAGGACGGTAGTCAAAATTGCCGTCGCGCGCTCTCGCATCGAGTTGGTATTATAACATTTCGCCCCGCTTCGGCCCGGATGCCGTGGTGTGGTCAGGTACCCTGCCTAAATTGAGAGGAGATAAGCACTTGCCCAACCAAGAGAATGTGCCGATCGCGCCGGCACAAGGGAAGCTAGGAGTCCTGGTCCCCGGTATGGGCGCCGTCACTACCACGTTCATCGCCGGTGTCGAGGCTATCCGGCGCGGCCTCGCCAAACCCATCGGCTCGGTCACTCAGATGGCCACCATTCGCCTCGGAAAGCGTACCGAAGGCCGCAGCCCGCGCATCCATGACTTCGTGCCCCTGGCCAGCCTCGACGACCTGGTCTTCGGGACCTGGGACATCTACGAAGACAACTGTTACGAAGCGGCTGAGAAGGCCGGCGTCCTGGAAATGCCTCTGCTCGAAAAGCTGCGCGATCCGCTATCCGCGATCCGGCCCATGACCGCCGTATTCGATCGCGAATACGTCCGCCGTATCGACGGCCCCAATAAGAAGCCGCGCGCTTCCAAGCGGGATCATGCCGAAATGCTGATGGAAGACATTCGCCAGTTCCAGCAGAGCACCGGCGCTTCCCGCCTGGCCATGATCTGGTGCGGCTCCACCGAGGTTTTCCATAAGCCCGCCAACGTGCATCAGACGCTCAAGGATTTCGAGTGCGGCCTGCAAAAGAGCGATCCCGAAATCTCTCCCAGCCAGATCTACGCCTATTCCGCGCTGCAGATGGGCGTCCCCTACGCCAACGGCGCCCCGCATCTGACTACGGATACGCCGGCGCTGCTGGAGCTGGCCCGCGAGCGGCAAATACCGATCTGCGGGAAAGACTTCAAGACCGGCCAGACGTTCATGAAGACCCTGATCGCCCCGGGCTTGAAGTCGCGAATGCTGGGACTCAATGGCTGGTTTTCGACCAACATTCTCGGTAACCGCGATGGCGAGGTGCTGGACGATCCCGGCTCCTTCAAGTCCAAGGAAGAGACCAAGCTCGAGGCGCTCGATCAGATCCTGCAGGCGGACCTGTATCCGGATCTGTACAAGAACTTTTACCACAAAGTGCGCATCAACTATTACCCGCCGCGCGGGGATGCCAAGGAGGGCTGGGATAACATCGACATCTTCGGCTGGCTCGGCTATCCGATGCAGATCAAGATCGACTTCCTGTGCCGCGATTCGATTCTGGCGGCGCCCCTGGTGCTGGACCTGGTGTTGTTCATGGATCTGGCGCAGCGCGCCGGCATGCGCGGCGTACAGGAGTGGCTCTCGTTCTACTTCAAGGCCCCCATGCACGCGCCCGGCCTCTATCCCGAGCACGATATCTTCATCCAACTCATGAAGCTGAAGAACACGCTGCGTTGGATGCGGGGCGAAGACTTAATCACGCACCTGGGACTCGAATACTACGATTAGGTGGCTACCATCACCCGTCACCCAACCACCACCCTCTTATGAAGGTTCTAGTCATCGGCGGTACTTTGTTCATCGGCCGGCAACTGGTCAAGGAATTGCGCAATGCCGGGCATGACGTAGCCGTACTGCATCGCCAGCCCCAGCACGGCATGACGTTGCGCATCGAGAACCTGGTGGCGGACCGCAACGATCCCGAGGCCGTCCGGCAGGTCTTGGCCGGCCGGCGCTTCGAGGTGGTCTACGACAATGTCTACGACTGGGAGCGCGGCACCACCGCGGCCCAGGTGGAGGCTACCGTGCGCGCCTGCGGCGACCGCCTGTCGCGCTATGTCTTCATGTCCAGCGTGGCCGCCTACGGTGATGGCTTAAATCACTATGAAGGCGACGCCCTGGCTCCGGACAACCACGCGGATGCCTACGTCCGCAATAAGGCCATGACCGAGCGGATGCTGTTCCGCCTCCATCAGAAACATGGGCTGCCGGTGGTAACCTTCCGCCCTCCGTATGTCTATGGGCCGGGAAATCCCTATTACCGCGAGGCATTCTTTTGGGATCGCATGCGCCTGGGCCGGCCGATCATTATCCCGGGTGACGGCCACCGCCTGATGCAGTTCGTCTACGTCAAGGATTTGGTGCGTGCCATGGTGCGCGCCATGGAAGTGCCCAATGCCGAAGGCGAGGCGTTCAACATCGGAGACCCCCGCCCGTTGACCCAGGCGGAGTTGGTGCATGCCCTGGCCGCCGCGGCTAACAAGAGCGCCAACCTGGTCCGCGTCCGGCGCGAAACTATTTTGCAGGCGGGCGGCAATCCCATGGGCGAGCCGGCCTATTTCGGCGTCTACTTCGACCTGCCGCCCATCACCGAAAAAATGGGCAAGGCCGCGCGGGTCCTGGGCGTGCGCCCCACGCCCTTCGAAGCCGGACTCAAAGAGACCTGGCGCTGGTATCTGCGCAATCGCAAACTGGCGCAGCCGGGCTTCGCCTTCGAGGACCGCTTGCTGGATCTGGCGGCCGCCCGGACCGCCGGCGTGTTTTAGGGACATGGCTCTGCAATTAGACGACGCCGAAGTGCGCGTGCTCGGCGCGCTAATGGAGAAGGAAATCACCACGCCCGAGTACTATCCGCTCTCGCTGAACGCGCTGGTTAACGCGTGCAACCAGAAATCCAATCGCGATCCGGTGGTGGCGTACGACGAGCAGATCGTCGATGCCGCGCTCGCGGACCTGCGCGCCAAAGGACTAGCGGTGCGCATCAGCGGCCCCGATATGCGCGTGCCCAAACATCAGCACCGGCTGTCGGAGTCTTTCAACCTTGGCCGCCGGGAAGCCGCGGTGTTATGCACGCTGATGCTGCGCGGGCCGCAGACCGTGGGCGAGTTACGCGGGCGCACCGAGCGGCTCTTTGAATTCGACGATCTCGCGGCCGTGGAAGCCTGCCTGAACCGGCTGATAGAGTGGCAGCCCGACCCGCTGGCCGCCACGCTGCCGCGGCAAGCCGGATACAAGGAGACGCGCTATGCGCACCTGCTCTCGGGCGAGCCCCGCGTGCAGGCGGCGCCGGCCCCCGCCCTGCGCGACGACCCCGTCGCGCGTTTGCAATCCACCGTGGAGAATCTCGAAAGAGAGGTTGCGGAATTGCGGCGGCAGTTCGCGGAATTCCGGAAGCAGTTTGAATAAGCGGCCTTAACAAATCTTTACTGTGAACGCGGGGCGCGGCGCGTATACTCTGAAATATGGCACGTGATTTTTCCATGCTTCACCTCAGCCGGCGAGGCTTTCTCATCGGCGGAGCGGTGGCTCTGGCTTCCGCAAAGGGAATGCCTTCTACGCCCTCCTGCACGCTGACCGCGGAACAGGAAATTGGCCCTTACTATATAGACGACGAGAAACTGCGGCAGGACATAACCGAAGGTAAACCGGGTGTGCCGGTTAAGCTGCGCGTTGCGCTGGTGGATGCGGCGCGCTGCTCGCCGCTCGAAAACGCCTCGCTGGATATCTGGCATTGCGATGCGCTGGGCGTCTACTCCGGCTTCACTGCCAACAGTCCCGACGGCGGTCCGGACGGTGGCATGCGGGGTCCCGGTGGACCTCCGCCCGGCGGACCCGGCGGACCCGGTCGCATGGGACCTCCCCCCGCGCGCCAAACCGATGCCACCCGCTTCCTGCGCGGCGTGCAATTGACCGATCGACAGGGCATCGCCGAATTCGCCACGCTCTATCCGGGCTGGTACCACGGCCGCGCCATTCACATCCACCTCAAGGTTCACCTGGGCGGCCACGTCTCCCACACCGGACAATTATTCTTCCCCGAAGAGGTAACCGAACAGGTTGCGAAGCTCGCGCCATACGCCAAGCGCCTCGATGTGCATCGCACTCTTCAGAGCGAAGACCACATTTTCGAGACACAGCACGGCAGCGCTTCCATGGTGAGCCTGACCAGGCTTGAAAAGGGCTCCGACGCCGGCGGATTCCTGGCCACGGTAACGCTGGCGGTCGATCCGGAAGCGACGCCCTCTCCGGTCGGTGGGTTCGGGCCGCGCTAGCCGCGTTCCATTTGGTTTACAGTATTTCGTCTATTGCGAATAACTTCGTTTCCATGCTAATCTAAATCGGAGGCCACCATGGTCGAGGACATCATCGCAATTCAACCGCAGGATGCCGCTAAACTCCGCGACGTGAGCCAACTCCTACGTCTTGGCTTGCCCACCCTCGTCGGCTCGAAGGGCGAACACGCCACTCTGCCGGCGCCGCTCTACGACTTGCTGAAGGACATCGTCCGGAACCTGGAGAATGGCCGCTCATTGATTCTAATGCCGGAGGAGCGGCAACTGACCACGCAACGAGCGGCGGAGCTGCTTGGCATGTCACGACCCTATCTGATCCGCCTCCTTGATGCGGGGGAGATGCAGTATCATCTTGTCGGCAAACACCGCCGGATCGCGCTACGTGATGTGCTGGCCTATGCCAAGCGCCGCGCCGCAGGCCGCAGGGCCGCTCTCGACAAGATGGCCCGCGACGCGTTCGAAGCCGGCCTTTATGACCACGCAACGATTCCCGAGGGCGGCAGCGACGAATAGCGCAGTGCTGTGAAGAAACGCCCGGTAGCGGTTCTCGATGCGTGTGTCCTGGTTCCCATGCCGGTCGCGGACACCTTCCTGCGTCTGGCGGAGCCACCAGCGCTCTACGAAGCCCGTTGGACCGACCAGATCCTCTCGGAAGTCACGCGCACCCTGGTCGGTCGGTTTGGCAAGACACCAGAGAAAGCCCGATACCGCGAAGTCGCCATGCGCGAGTTCTTTCCCGATGCGATTGTCGATGACTACGAATCTCTCGTCCCGAAAATGAAGAACCACCCAAAAGACCGGCATGTGCTGGCCGCCGCCGTCGCGTGCAGCGCGGATTACGTGGTCACCTTCAACCTGAAGGACTTCCCGTCTCGGGCTGCCGATAAGTACAAGATAGCCGTGATCGGACCTTCAACCTTCCTAAAGCAACTCTCTGATATAGATCGTGCCGTCGTCGAGGAAAGACTGGGTCACCAGGCGGCGGCGATCGGTGTCTCGGTTAAAGACCTCCTCGACCGTCTCGCGGCCTCGATTCCTGGCTTCATTTCGATCCTTCGCAAGCCTTGACGCCCGGCATCCCCATCACGAAGAGGACGACACAAAAGGAATCCGCCACTTCCGGCCGGACTCCTTAGGCCTCAACAGGATCACTTCGGGCTTCTCTTCGGCATCCGGCTCAACATCCTGCGATGGCCGCGGCGGCTGCGCCGCGTGTGTACCGTTGGTGGGCCCATTGGAGGGCTCAACCGCCGGCACGGGCTTCTCGAAGATCTGCCCGATGCCCGCAATCAGATCCACGACGCTCTGCTCGGCGCTAGCCGATTTCTGCCGCAGCTCGCCGATCGATTCGGGCGTCAACGACGGCTCCGTGCGCTGCAGCAAGCGGCTCTCGAGCGATTGCCAGACCCGCTCAACGGCCCGGTCCACCGTCTCATCGGAGCTCGGTTGCGGCTTCTGTTCGAGCGCCTGTATGCGGGCCTCCAGAACGGACGAATACTGCACAGCCTTCTCCAGTTCAGCGGTGCCCGCTACCGTGCGCGCTTCGAGCGCCTGAATCGCGCTGGCCAATCTCGCCTCTATCGACTGGATCTGCGTCCGGTGCTGTTCCTCCAGCGCCTGCAGCTCCGCCCCCACCCGTGCGTCCAAGGCCTCCCGCACCGCATCCACAATCGCCTTGAACTTGGGCGGCAGCTCTTCGTGCAAAAGCGTCAGCTTCCGATCCAATGCGATGACTCGCTGATCGTCCGATTCGAGGCGGGCGGTCACAGCGCCCATAGCCTCCCGCAGTTGCGCCAGGCCCTCTTCCAGCACGGGCGTTCGCAGTTCCGCGGCTATCCTGGCGTCTATGGATTGCCGCACCGAATCCACGATCGCCTTGAACTTGGGCGGCAGCTCTTCCTGCAAGACCGACAGCCGTTGTTCGAGCGAGCTCCCCTGCGCGGCATGCTGCTCCAGGCTGGCCGCGTGGTCCGCCGACCGTTGATCGCCCGATTCGAGGCGGGCGGTGACAGCACCCAGAGCCGCCCGCAGTTGCGCCACGCCCTCCATGGATTCCCGTACCTCCTCCGCTATTGATGTCACCACCCGATCGCCCGCGCCCATACGGGCATCCATGGCGGCCTCTACCGCCTCTACGATCTGCCTGATCTTCGGCGGCAGCTCCTCCCGCAGCATCGTCAGCTTGCCTTCGAGCTGCTGCAGGGCCTGCTGCGTGGGCGCCGCCAGCGCCTGCAGCTCCAGCGCCAGCCGCGCCTCCATGGCTTGCCGCACTGCGTCCACGATCTCGCGAAACTTGGCCGGCAGGGCGTCCTGCAGCGCGGTCAGCTTCTCGTCCACCCCCAATATCTGCTCCGCGCCTTGCCGCTGGACCGCTTCCATCGAGGCGCGCACCTCCGCCTCGATCTGCTGAACCGCTTTCTCGAAAGCGCCATTTTGGGAAGCCGCGTGATTCAGCACGGCTTTCAGGTCGATAGCGACTTGCGCGTCCATCTCCGCGATGCGCCGCTCCACGTGCCCGACGTGCTCCGTCAGACGGGCCTCCAGGGCAACTATTACCTTGTCGAGAACACGCCTGTCGAAGCCCTCGCCGGGCTTCATGAGGGCTTCTCCGTCCATCGTCTGTGCCTGCCGATCCTGGTCTTCCATTTTTCTCAGCCTTTCCGCCAACCGGCCCAGGCCGGTCGTTTGTTCTTCCCTGCGCTTGGTGGACCCTTGTACAAGTTTCACCGCCACGCCGAACAGGAGTCCGTCGCCAAATGCCATGGCGAGACTCTTGAGCAACGAGAACTGGTTAGACTTCTCCATCTTTAGAGAAGAATTCAAACAAAAATCCTCAGTTTAGCGCCAAAAACTCCTGAATTACAGTGAGATCGGCGCCGTATCTATCTCCGGGTACTCTCTAATTATAGTCTTTAATGAGGAAAGGCGCTCAAAAGAAGGTGCTTGCGGCACGCTACCGAGCCGGTAGGGTATCCTGAATTCTATGCCCCGCGCAGCACTGACCTTCAGCGAGCCGGCCAAGGCCGAGCCGTACGCCGAAGCGCTGCGGCAGGCCGGCATCGAGCCAGTCCTGATCTCTCCCGGGCAGCCTGCCCGGCTCAACGGCCTCGATGGTCTGCTGCTGACCGGCGGTTGCGACCTAAACCCTGCGCGTTACGGCGCCGCGCCCCATCCCGCCAACGAGCCGCCGGACGACCAACGCGACGAGCTCGAAACCGTGCTCCTCCAGCAGGCCCTGGACGCCCGTCTGCCGGTGTTGGCCATCTGCCGCGGCCTGCAACTGTTCAACGTGGCGCATGGCGGAACGCTCGTACAGCATCTGGATAACTCCGCCGTCCATGTGGTCCGCGGGGACGATCCCGCCATGCCCGCCCACGAAATTCTGGTCGCGGCGGATTCCCGCCTGGCCGCCATCCTGGGCGGAGGCGTGCACGCCGTCAATTCCCGGCACCACCAGGCCGTCGAGCGGGTCGGCGCCGGACTCACGATCTCTGCCCGGTCCACCCCGGACGGCGTCGTCGAGGCCCTGGAGCGGAGCGACCTCCCCTTCGCCGTAGCCGTCCAATGGCATCCGGAGGACCAGGTGCGGCGCGATCCATCGCAGAAGAAGCTGTTCGCGGCCTTTCGAGAGGCCCTGCGGCAAGGCTGAGGCGGAGTGTTATTGCAAACGAGGCCGGTTCTGCTCGTTCATCACCAGCCCGTCAAAGATGGCCAGAACCTGCTTGCGATAAATGTACACGCGTTGCAGGTTCTCCCGAAAAGAAGACTCAAAATCGTGGGCCCGCATCCACTTATCGAGCAGCGACCGGGGCACGTCAATATCCTGCCGCAAAGTCTCGACAGAGTGGCCGCGCAGGAAAAGTCCGTAAAAAAAGGCGGCTTCCCGTTGAGGAGCACAAGGGTCGAAATCGTCTGTCGCCAGCATAAGCGCGGTATCGGCGAAAATGTCAGTATAGCCGCGCCGCCTGGATTCCGGCAAGTCCCCTCTGGGCCTGGGCGGAATACACCGTGCTTTGGTCATGTTAGCCTGATGGCATGCGTTGCCTGACGGCTTTGATCCTGCTTCCCCTGGCGGCGCTGGCGCAGCGCCCGGACGACTCCTCCTTTATGAAGAAATCCGCGTTCGAAGACTTGCCTGCCCTGGTGCTGGCCAACGGCAAAATCCAGCTCACCATCCTCACCCACGGCGGCGCCATGGCCAGCCTGGTGTTGCTGGACGATCCCCAGCAGCTCAGCCCGCTGTGGAATCCCATTCGCCTGGCCCGGGAGGCCGGCCAGCCCAACAACTTCGGCGGCTCAATCGGCCATTTCGTCTGTGTGGATGGTTTCGGCCCGACCTCGCCGGAAGAAAAAGCAGCCGGCTTAGAGGGCCACGGCGAGGCCTACGAACAGCCCTGGAATCTGCGCCACTCCGGCAAAGAAGGCCACACCGCCACGCTCACCTTTGCCGTGAAGCTGCCTCTGGTCCAGGAACTGTTCACCCGCACCCTGCGCATGGTCGATGGCGAAAGCGTGGTCTACGTTGAGAGCGAACTGGAAAGCCAGACCGCCTTCGACCGGCCCGTTTGCTGGGCCGAGCATGCCACCATCGGCGCTCCCTTCCTGCAGCCCGGCGTGACCGCCGTGGATATGTCCGCGCACCGCGCCAGGACCCGGCCGCACGACCCTGACCCGGACGGCGGCCTGCATTACCGCCTGGCCTCCGGCAAGGACTTTTCCTGGCCGCAAGCGCCTGCTATCGACGGTGGCGAGCTCGACATGCGCGTCTCTCCAGCCAACGGCGGCTGGACCGACCACACCACCTGCCAGATGGACCCTGCGCGCGCCCTGGTCTTCGTCACCGCGCTCAACCCGGAGAAGAAAATGCTCTTCGGATACGTCTTCCGGCGCGAGGATTATCCGTGGCTGCAGAGCTGGGAATACTATCCGGCCAACGGCGCCTGGGCTCGCGGTCTGGAGTTCTCCACGCAGCCCTTCGACGTGCCGCGCCGCGAAGCCATCCAGATGAATTCCCTGTTCGACACCCCCACCTATCGCTGGCTGCCGGCCAAAAGCCGTATCGCCACGCATTTTCTGATGTTCCTGACCAGCGCGCCCGACGGCATGCGCAAGGTCGACGACGTGCGCCTCGAGAACGGGCGGCTCATCGTCGAGGACCACGGCGCCGGGAAGCAAGTCACGCTGGCGGCCTCCCTGCCGCTATAAAATTACAATATGAGAATCACGCTGAGTACCGGAGTTCGGTACCCGGCTCGGGGTTCGGTTCACTATCGACCTGGAGCCCGTGGACGAGGATGAAGGGCAATTCCTGGTCGAGACTTCCGCGCACAGCACTTCCCTTCCCAAGTGATGCGTCGCGTTACACTCAATTGCAGCACCTATCATGAATTCCGTCCATTCCGACAACTACACCTATTCCGACGTAGCTAAAACCATCGACCATTCTCTGCTCAATCCGGCCCTGGCGGTCGACAGTCTCGAGCGCGGCATACAGATCGCCTTGGCCTACGACGTGGCCAGCGTTTGCATCTTGCCTTACTACCTGCGCCGCTGCTCGCAGGCGCTCGACGGAAGCCATGTGAAAGCCAGCACCACGATCGGTTTTCCGCATGGCGGACATGCCACCGCCATCAAGCTCGCCGAGGCCCGCCAAGCGCTTTCCGATGGTTGCCAGGAGCTCGATATGGTGGTCAACATCAGCAAAGTCCTTAGCGGCGACTGGAGCTACGTCCGCGACGACATCGGCGTGGTGATCGACGCCGCGCATGACGCCGGGCAGCAGGTGAAGGTGATCTTCGAGAACTGCTACCTGAACGACACCCAGAAGATCCGGCTCTGCGAAATCTGCGGCGAGCTGCGCGCCGACTGGGTCAAGACTTCCACCGGCTACGGCACCGGCGGCGCCACCATGGAAGATCTCATGCTGATGCGGCGTCACGCCCCGGACCACGTACAGGTGAAGGCGGCCGGCGGCGTGCGCGACCTCGACACTCTGTTGAGAGTGCGCGCCTTGGGCGTCACCCGCGTCGGCGCCACCCGTACCGCCGAAATGCTCGACGAATGCCGCCGCCGTCTCGAGAGCCTTCCCGCCGCCGTTAACAGCTGCCGCTAATTAGGCCATTGAGATAGTTGACACAACCAATTTGTCTCTGTTACTTTATCGGTCAATCATAATGAGGAGTGCCGTGGCAAGGGCTTCCTGATTTTCGCTCATGACCGGAACATGAATATTCGGACGACCGTTGACTTCCAAAACCTGCGCTACTATAACCCACCCAGGATGCCAAAGGCATCAAATAGGCAAATCTCGACGAGCCTTGCCTTCCAAAACATGCAGTGGTAGACTCTGAGGCCAGCGCAGACAAAAGGAGGAGTATGATGTTTTGTACAGATCGGAAGAGGATTCAGAACATCGCGTTTGGTTTGCTGCTTACCGCCTTCTGGTCAAGCGCCCTGGCTGGCGACGACACTACCTCGTACACACCGGTTGCCGAGGGTTCTACGCCTACTCCTCGGTCAGTGACGGACACCTTTTCTGGGCAGGTAAATATTTACGTCGGCGGTTCTTTTCCGGCTGGAACGAATCTCCTTTACCTCCAATTCCTTTTTGATCTCACGACAGCGGGAAACACTTTCGGTTACGTCACACCTGTGTTGTTCGAATACAAGCCCGTTGAGGCTTTCACGGTGTACACGGTCGTAGGAATCGGTAGGAGTTTTGAGGTGAAGCTCAATTCGGTTGCGCAGTCGATTCCGTTCGATGTGATCGAAGGGACGAAGGTGCCCACAAATGGAAATTTCACGTTTGGCTTCGTTACTGCGATTGTGAATTCGAGCGGAGTTCCTACCGCGACCAGTCCGGGCGTCGTGGATTATGAAACCTCCTCCGGCGGTCAGGGCGTAGGCGGACCGCTAACCACAAACGATTGGGCGATTACGCTAGGAGAGCCGGGGCCATCTCCGGTTGTCGCCTTGGGGACAACCTTCGGTGTCTACGGAGCCGACTACGCATTGAACTCACCTGCGGCGCAACAGTTTTATCGGACCTACTCAGCGCAAGCAATCGGAGTACTTCCCGCACAATAGCCAGAATCTGGAATCGTCATTTCGACACCGACTTTTTGCCTGTCAGCCCTTTGTACGTTAGCCGCTTGCCAAAGGGTTTTCGGTTCAACGGCGGTTGTGGCGCTCTCAACCACGCACCCAGTTCAGCAGTTTCTGGTTGTCTCAACTATATCAATACCCTAATTAGCGGCCGAGACCACCACCGGGAACACTGCCGGTTTAGTGGGTGACTGAGGATTCCAGACCGTGACGGTCAATTGATCCCCGGCTGCCAGCGGACACTGTCCATTCTCATTCACGTTCGCCACCAGTTGGATCCGATTGCTGGCCCATGAGCTGATGGATACGTTACAAACGTCCGTACCGAAGCCCGCGTCCCAGCCTTGCGTCGCGTCGTTGATCTCGAGATAGTTCGAAACGCCCGTGAAGGGGACTGCGTAAGGGAAGTTTCCAAACCCGCCGCCCACGATGGTCATCGGAGGAGTAGGCTGGGCGACAAACTGGGTACAACCGGGAGCCGGGCATTGGCTGACCACGTTGGTGATGGTGGCCGGTGGAGGAATGAAGATTCCACAATTTGGGACTACTCCGGCCAGCCCGTTCGGGAAACTGCCGCACGAATCCGGCTCCACCAGGGGCGACGCCGTCTGCGGAAGGGTGGACGCCATCGGGTAATCCACCACCGGCAGGTAACCGCCCATCAACCCGCCGGGGGGAGTGTAATCCAACGTGCGGTATGGAACATATTGACCGGTACAGTTGAATGTATTTAACGGAAGGATATTCCGCAGAGCGAGCAGGTTCAAATTCAGGTAGCTGTTAATAGTCGTCAAATTCAGGAACGTATAGTAATTGGCCGGCGTTATCCAGGGTGGAATCGTCGCGCCGGTGCCGACGATGAGCGTTACATAGCCGCCGCTGGTGGTAGGGGTCCCGCTGAGGGTTTGCTGCGCGAAAGCACTGTCTGCAAGGCTCGCCAGCGTGATTCCTCCGGGACTTTGGAACGATAGGCTGACGTATCGCATCTGCTCGGTCCCGGACCGCGAGCACCCGTTCGTGCACGGGGTTGGCGGCGTAGTCGGCAACTGGAAGCGGATCCGCATCACTTCTCCCGCCGCGGCGAGCGTCGCCGGAAGGCCGGCGGGTACGGTCGCGTCCATATAGCCGGTGTTCGGATCGTTGCCTGGCACGTATTCCGTTTGCCGCAGCCACGACAGGTTCGACGCGTTGTTTAACCAGCAAAGCTTCGGCAGATAAGTGTCTTCGTAAAAATTGTGCGCCTGGCATTGAGACTTTACAACCCACGTGTTGCCCGTAGTCGCGTTGGTAGTCACAACATCCTGCAGTGTGTTCATCACATACGCAGCCGGATACGCGCAGCCCGAGACCGGGTCGCGCACGATGATATGAGGATTAGTGGTGGGACCCGGCGCGGTATCGTCCAAATAATTCCGGATCAGTATCATTCCGCCGCCGTTCGGATTCGTATGTTCCGGCGTATCGACTACGTGGTCGGCGAAGTCCGGATATTCCGTGAACACGCCCGCGTCGGAATTCCAGTCCATCCCGGCATGCCGCTGAGTGCCGTCCAGCGCATTTCCGTTCACGTTGAACCCGTTCATCGAGCAGCCCGGCTGGATCTTACCGGGAGTGCCTCCGAAGTTGATGGGCACCGCGTATTGTTGCCCACTCACGTAGGCAGCCCCGGGCAGATACGGATTGACATACTTCGAGTTCAAGGGCGCTATGTTCGCATCCGTAATCTGCCGCGAAATCGCCTCGTGCTCGTCGTAAAGCGAAACCGAAAAATATCGCGCCTGCGGGAAAGTGCCCAGAATAATAAGCTGGTAGTTTGGACTGACTTTGAAATAGATCTGGTTATATAAGCTGTTGAGATCGGCATATTCACCGGTCTGACCGGGGCTGCCAATGCCTGTGGCGAAGGGGATGAAGTAGCAGTCATTGCTGAAGTTGCTAAAAAAATTGCCGGTTGGAAATTGACCTCCGGGGAACGAAGTTGGAAGACCCGTGCAATCGATGGCGGCCGCATTGCCAGGCATCCAACAAAGTCCCATCAAGAGTAGACCGGCAGTCATCCCCGCACGCACGGCCCGCGGGCCCCGACCGGGATCGTAATCTTTAGACCTGCGCGCGCTCAGGTTCCACACACTCAACATCAAGCTTACCTCCAATTCGTAATTAACCGTCCAGAATTGTCAGTATTATACATCTCGACCACCCGGCTGGCAATGGATTTCAAACGGCCACTCGGCTAGTACCCTAGCTCCGTATTTTCCACCACCGCGTGGTCACGGCTATCGCTGGACTATCCCCTCCGGCGGCGAACAGGTAAAATCTCTTAAGGGCACGTGCTCCCAAAACCCGCCCCGGAGAACCATTCATGACCGCAGCCGAACCGGCAATTCAAACTGTGAAATTCTTCGTAAACGGCAGGTGGGAGACGCCGGGAGAGCGCGTGTTCTATCCGATTGCGAACCCAGCCACAGGGCAGGTCATCGCGCAAGTCCCCTATGCTACCGTGGAAGACGTCGATCGGGCTGCCCACGCCGCGCATGCGGCCTTCCTGAAGTGGCGCGAGGTCCCCGTGGTCGATCGCGTGCAAGTCTTCTATCGCTATAAGAACCTGCTGGAGAAGCACGCCGAAGAGATCGCCCGCACGCTATCGACCGAAAACGGCAAGACCCTGGAGGACGCCCGGGGCAGCGTACGCCGCGGCATCCAGATGGTCGAGGTAGCCTGCGGGATGCCCAGCCTGATGATGGGGCAATCCCTCGATAACGTATCCAAAGGCATCGACTGCCAGACCATTCGACAACCGATCGGCGTGTGCGCCGGCATCACCCCCTTCAACTTTCCGGCCATGGTACCCATGTGGATGTTTCCTTTTGCCATCGCCTGCGGCAACGCCTTCATCCTCAAGCCCTCGGAAAAAGTGCCGCTCACTCCCACGCGCACCGCTGAGCTGCTGGACGAAGCCGGCCTGCCCCCAGGAGTCTATAACCTGGTGCACGGTTCCAAAGAAGCCGTGGATGCGCTGCTGGCACATCCCCTGGTACGCGCTGTTTCCTTTGTCGGCTCGAGCCCGGTGGCGAAATACGTCTACCAGACCGCCGCGTCGCACGGAAAACGCGTACAAGCTTTGGGAGGCGCCAAGAACCACCTGGTGGTGATGCCGGATGCCCCTATCGAACAAAGCGTCGAGGCGATCATGAGTTCGGCCTTCGGCGCGGCCGGTGAGCGTTGTCTGGCCGGCAGCGTTCTGATTGCGGTCGGCGCAGCCGCCGGGCCGCTGCTCGACGCTCTGCTGGCCAGGACCCGCGCGCTGCGGCTGGGCAACGGGCTCGAGAGCGGCACGGAGATGGGGCCGCTGATCACCGCCGAACACCGCCGGCGCGTGCTCGGCTATATCGAGAAGGGCGTGGCGGAAGGGGCCCGGCCGCTGATCGACGGCCGCGAAGGGCCGGCCCACGGGCACGCCGGCTTTTTTCTGGGACCAACCATCTTCGACGATGTCCGCCCGGAGATGACCATCGCGCGCGAGGAGATCTTCGGCCCCGTGCTGTCGGTCATCCGCGCCAAGGATCTTGATGAAGCCATCGCCATTGTCAATCGCTCGGCATTCGGCAACACTACGTCGATCTTCACCTCCGATGGCAAGACCGCGCGCGAGTACGCGTCGCGCATCGAAGTCGGCATGGTGGGAGTGAACGTGGGAGTAGCGGCGCCCATGGCTTTCTTTCCATTCTGCGGTTGGAAGGAATCTTTCTTCGGCGATCTGCACGCCCACGGCCGGGATGCCATCGCGTTTTACACCGAACAGAAAGTTATCGTCAGCCGATGGCCTTAGCTGTCGAGACCCTGCGCTCCCCAGTGGGCTTTCTGCGCCATATGCTGGGTCCGCTTCCCCGTGAGCCCGCGCTGCGCGAATACGAAGCCTGGTGGGAAACCGAAGGCAGTCGCATCTCGTAAGCCACCGACCGCGGAACTCGGTTAACGACGGGTAAGCTGATGGCCCGGCATTAGGGCCAGGACTTGCACGCCGGCCTCGGCGCTGAGGATTCCACCGGCTTTGTTCCAGGGCCATCAGAACCACCCTGAACGTGTGGGTGGCCGGCCACGATCCGATCCGAGGTCGCTTTCCTACTCGCCTGCGGCACCCAGATCGCCGTGCCCGCCACCACCATTCCACACCGCAACGCCCGCGGCGAACGACGCGACCAGGGCCGCGCACGCTCGTCGATCACCTACCGCTTGACGTGGGAGGACGTGGCGGGCACGTGGACGGACCGCTCGAGCTTGAGTTCCAGCCTCGCGAACAGGATTGGCGAACGTGTCCGCCAAAATACATCACCAACACCCGGAACCCTCGTGTCGCTGGCCGAGTTTCTTGGGGACATTATCTGACGCCGGAGCAGCTAAGGCTGTAGGCAGTTGCAGCCGATTAATACCTTGAGGAGTGCCATGGCCGACCGGTCCTGGAAATTACCGCAGAATCGACCGATTATGCCGGTTTCGGGCCGCTTATCGATCTTTCGTCTCACGGCTACCCTTGCCTGTTTCGCTATGGCGGTGGCCAATAGGGGCTATGGCCAGCAGGTCCTACCGCCCGCTCCCGGACTGCCCATCCTGACCACTGCCGAGCAGATCCGCGAGCTTACCACGGAGCAGGCCAACCGGGGGTATCCCGTCCGCTTGCGGGCGGTCGTCACCTACAGTGATTTCGCCGTCGGGGACTTCTTTGCGCAGGACGCCACCGCCGGCATCTATGTCAATGAGAGCGACCGAAGTCTTCGCTTCCAACCTGGAGAGTTACTGGAAATTGAAGGGGTCACCGAGGAGCTGGACTTTGCTCCGCAGATTGCGAAGGCTCGATACCGGGTGTTGGGGCGGGCGCCTCTGCCCCGGCCTCGCAAGGTGCATTTGGGCGATCTATTGTCGACCCGTGAGGATAGCCAGTGGGTCCAACTCGAAGGCATCGTGCAAAACGTCGAACCTGAAGGCGACCATCTGAAGCTGGACATAGTCAGTGAGGGCAGGAACCTGCTTGTCAACGTGATGGATCCCGCGGGCTTGGATAGAGCCCACCTGATTGACACAAAGGTGAGAGTCACCGGCGTTTGTGCTGCGTTGTACAATCCGAACAATCAGTTGATCGGGATATGGCTGGCCGTGCCAACCTCTCGCCAGATCAGCGTCGAGGAACTGCCAGCGGCCGACCCCTTTTCGGTGCCGGTTCGGCCGATCAGCAGCCTGATGGCCTTCACGGCCAGGAACACTTCGGAACACAGGGTGCGCGTGCAAGGGACGGTCACCCTCCAGCGGCCGAAGGGCGTCTTCATCCAGGATGGCCGTCACGGGCTCTACATTCCCAGTTTGCCCAAGGCGCCACTTCGGCCCGGCGACCGCGTTGACGTGGTCGGCTTCGCCGATATGGGCGATTATACGCCGGTCCTTCGGCACGCGCTCTACCGGCTAACCGGGTCCGCTCCGGTTCCACCGCCTCTCTCGGTGACGGCCCAGAGCGCGCGCTCCGGGGTCTTCGATACTCTGCGTGTGCGCCTGGATGCGACCTTGCGCGATGTGCGACGGAGCGAAAACGACCGCACGCTTTTGCTGCAAGACGGTGACGTACTATTTGAGGCGAGGATCACTGAGAGCAAAGCCTACCGGAACTGGTCCGGGCTCCTGGGGAGCCGCTTGAGGCTGACGGGCATTTGTTCCGCCAACGTGGACCGCAATCGCAACCCCGACTCTTTCAACATCCTTCTTGATTCGCCGGACAGTGTCATCGTGCTGGCGAGGCCTTCCTGGTGGACATTCCGAAACATGGGGGTTGTCCTGGCGTCGCTGGCTGGGCTCATTCTCGCCATCGGCGTTTGGGTGGTGGTGCTACGCCGCCGCGTCCGCGCACAAACCGAGGTCATCCGGCGCCGCCTGGAGAGTGAAGCGGCCCTGGAAAAGCGATTTCAATACGTCGCCCGCGCCATCAACGATACGATTTGGGACTGGGATCTGGTGACGCAGGCCGTTTGTTGGAATAGCGGAATCCGAAACACCTTTCGGTACACGACGGACGAGGTTGGGCCGGGGGCTGCCTGGCGGTCTGAGCGCCTGCACCCGGAGGACCGCGAGCGAGTGGAAAACAGCCTTCAGGCGGCAATCGCGGGCGGCGGGGAGAGGTGGTCGGCGGAGTACCGATTCCTGTGTGGCGATGGGCAATACGCCTACGTCCTGGATCGAGGCTACGTCATGCACGACAACTCTGGCCGAGCGGTCAGAATGATCGGTGCCATGATGGACATTACCGCCCGCAAACAAGTCGAGAAAGACACGCAACAGGCGAGGGAGGCGGCGGAAGCAGCGAACCGCGCCAAGAGCGAGTTCGTGGCCAACATGAGTCACGAAATTCGCACTCCCATGAATGGCGTCCTGGGAATGACCGACCTCCTGCTGGACACGGAATTGAATTCCGAACAGCGCGACTATGCCGGCATGGTCAGAGCCTCTGCCGAGTCGCTGCTCACCATCGTCAACGACATCCTGGATTTCTCCAAGATTGAGGCCGGCAAGCTCGAACTGGAAACCATCGACTTCAAGCTGCGAGCCAGCGTCGAGCCGGCCCTGAAGACGCTGGCCACGCGCGCCCACCAGAAAGGCTTGGAGTTGAATTGCAGCATCAAGCCAGACGTGCCTGATACTTTGCTTGGCGACCCCAGCCGGCTGCGCCAGGTTCTGCTCAACCTGCTGGGTAACTCGCTGAAGTTTACCGAGAGAGGCGAGATCAACCTGACGGTCCAAAGAGAGTCTGGAGATGAATCGGTCGCGGGGCTTCACTTCAGCGTCCAGGATACGGGTATCGGCATCTCTGCCGAAAAGCAGACCCGCGTCTTTGACGCCTTCACGCAGGCGGATGGCTCAACCACCCGACGCTTTGGGGGCACGGGTTTGGGATTGACGATTTGCCGCCAGCTCGTGCAAATGATGGGTGGCCGCATCTGGGTCGAGAGTGCACCCGGCCGAGGGAGCACCTTTCATTTCACGGCCAGCTTCGGCGTTTCCCAGGCCGCTGGGTCTCTCATTACTTTGGAAAAGGCCCAACTGAAAGGAATGCGGGTGCTGGTAGTGGATGACAATCTGACGAATCGCCGGATTCTCGAATGCCTGCTGGCAGGTTGGGCCATGCAGCCGACGCTTGCAGGGGACGGCGCGGAAGCGCTGCGAACCCTCGCGCAGGCGTCCGAAGCCGACCAGCCATTCTCGCTCGTCCTGACCGATGCCAACATGCCAGGAATGGACGGATTCCAGCTAGCCGATAAGATCCGCAAGAATCCAAAGCTCTCTGGCACCGCGATCATGATGCTGACTTCGGCGGGACAACGCGGCGATGCGGCGCGATGCCGCGAGACTGGGCTGGAAGGCTATCTTACGAAACCCGTAGGTCAATCGGAATTACTGGATGCCGTTTTGCGGGTGGCGGGCTCGAAGCGCCCCGAGGCAATGCCGGTGTTAGTGACCCGCCCCTCCCTACGGGAGGAAGGAAGGTCTTTGCGCCTTCTGCTCGCCGAGGATAACGTGGTGAACCAGCTTCTGGCCACGCGCCTGTTGGAGAAGCAGGGTCACAAGGTGGTCACGGTCGGCAACGGACGAGCACTGCTCGAGCGCCTCGAAAAGGAGACCTTCGACCTCGTCCTCATGGACATCCAGATGCCCGAGATGGACGGGTTCGAAGCCACGGCGGCCATTCGAAAAGAGGAAGAGTCTACCGGAAAGCATCTCCTGATCGTCGCCATGACGGCCCATGCTATGCAGGGCGATCGCGAGCGCTGTCTCGCCGCCGGCATGGATGGCTATATCGCCAAACCCGTCCGCGCCAAGGATCTGATTGACGCCATCGAGAACCTCGGTCAGTCTCCCGCCGTCGCCGAGGTGGCAACAATGGTAGAGTGCCGTGAGCAGGCGTCGTAAGATTCCGATCTTCCGGGCGTCGAATTGAAAGCTTGGCCGATGTTTGTGGACTCCGCCGAAACTGGTACGGTGACTTAACGCGGCGACAATGCGCGCCCCCCGATCACCGCAATGGTACGCCCGCGCCGAAACGACGCGACCAGGGACGCGGACGTTCGACGACGGCCTACCGCCGGATGGCACGCCGTGTGGCGGCGCGTGGCCACGGCAACGATGCGCCGCTCATCGGCGAACGCGCCACGACGCGCGGGCGCATCGCAACGGAAGGTGGCGATGAGCACGCCGGTGTAGTGCGCGTTTATCTGTTCTAGCGCCGACCATAATCTCGGACCTTTCGCGACTCCGTTTCGCGAGCCGGGGCAGTGTCCAAGTCCGCTGGAATTGCGCGATGTGGGCGCGAGCGGGCAGGGCGGGGCTACCGACGTGCCGCGGACGGCATCCGCATCTACGGGTAGCGCCGCTCGATGAGTGCCTCCTGCCGGTCCAGCCGATTACGCTTGGCGCGACCAATATGTGGTTTTCGCGGACCCTCTCAGCGCTGTCCATCCCCTCATCTGCAGATCCGCGGGAGCAGGTAGTAGAGCAGGATCTGACGGCATTATTCGAGGACGCGGAGTCGGAGCCCGACGTCAAACTGGCGCGCAAGGGCCACGCGCGATAGGACGCTTACACCGACGCGCAAATATGGGCGGCCGTTCAGAGTTGCGGGCGATCGACGGATCTGGTCCGATGCCTTTCGCGATGGCTTGCCTGGCTACCTGACCGGTATCATCCTGGGTGAGATGAAAGCTCATCTCATCCGCGGCCAGCCGGTAGGATGGGATCCCGCGCAATGGCGAGGTCTCCGTGGTCGGATATCGTGGGCCTTTGCCTTCCAGGAAATCGGCGTGGGACGCGTCGGAGAAATAGTACAGCTTTTTCGGCTGCCACGGGCGCAGACCCTCGGTAAAGTTGACGATCCCCTGGCGATGCGATCTGTTCCGCGAAGGCCGTCGCGTCTCCCGCCATTGAAGGCCTCGGTCGCGATGACACCCGACCCCGTCAGCAGCTCGCAACCATGCATGTTGTATCCACGGCCACTCTGTTTTGCAGGTCTTCCCATCAAGTCTAAACATGAAGAAGAAGGAAGATCTATTTCGCCCATGCGGACTGGAATGCGAGGCCGGTTAGAACCAGCAGGGCCACTACTGTGATGGCCAGCCCGTAGCGGAAGTAGTTGGACCGAAACTCGAAGCGGATTTCCCCACTGCCGGCTGGCACGACAGCGCCCATTAGCGCGTGATCCACACGCACTATGGGGATTTCGTTGAGGCCGAGAAAGGCTCGCCATCCGGGATACCATGATTCGCTCAATTTCAGCAGGCTGGGCGAAGCGGCCTGATAGCGAACGCGATACGACTTTGGGTCGTGAGCAGCGATCGATGCAACCGCCGCGGGGTCCTGCCGCACCGCGGGATGGAGTTCGAGAACTACAGAGCCCGCGGCGGGGTCGAGCGTCTCGAGCGCTTGCCTGGAGGCTCCGTCGCCATGCACGTTGGAAATGGTTTTCGGGAAATAGGCTCGCGGCAACATGGCCGGGTTGGTATCCAGAGCACCGGTCCGGAGGTTTACAAAGCGACTCACATTAAGCCCGTCGCGCAGCTTGGGGTTGCGCGACATGGCACTGGCATACTCATCGGCCAAGGCAGGCTCCAGGGCAAAATACCCGTACGTAGTTTCGAGTTGGATATCGAGCGGATGGTCGAGCGGGCCAAGGCCCGGGAAGGCGCGCGGGCCGTCGAAGCGGGTGAGCGGGGGTTGGGTTGCGGCGAGCTGCCGCCGTGCGACGTCTTCGCGCGCGCCGTACAATTCGGCAAAGCTGGCGCGCGCGTAGGCTAGCGGATTATTGAACGAATTCCAATACCAAAGATCGGCGAATAATAGCGCGACCAGGATGAAGGGAAGCGCCGATGCGCGCCAACGGCCGAAGATCCAATCGGCGCCCGCCGCCGCCAACATGGCGAGGGCGAGCGCGGCGATGAACCAGCCCTGGATGGGCGCGCGCACCTTGTGCAGACCGGGGATGATACCGGCCATACGGTAAAAGCCCGCAGCCGGTCCGGCGAGATACCACAAGGTGGGGATGAGAATGGTCAGGGCCGGCCATCGCATGCGGGTTTTGACTGCGCCGACGGCAGCCAGGGGAACCAGCAGCAGGCCTCCATAGAAATAATACTGGGTGATATCAACGGGCCCCGTGTAGCTTCCGGAGATGGCGCCAAGCGCATCGGGCGCGAATAGAGTCAGCAGCGGCCGCAGATGGAGGGTCCCTTCCGTGCTGGAGGAGTAATCTGCCTTGGCGCGGATCGAATTCGCCGTTAATTCGAGGCCAGGTAGCACCTGAACGGCAGCCACCAGAGCCGCGCCGGCGGCCATCCCACCCACGATCAGCATTGACTGAAGCCAGGACCGCAGCCAGCGCTCGCGATTGGACCAGAGGCCGGAGAGAGCGTAGAGTCCCAGAGCTAGGAATCCATACAGGGCGGTCTGGAAGTATCCCGCCAGGATCATCATGCCGCCGGCGAGTGCGCCGAGTGCCGTGTATCGGATGATACTGGCTCCGGTAGCGCGCTGGTACGCGGCCAGAAGCCAGGGAAGCCAGGCGGCGGCGCAGAACAGACCCACATGCGAGCTGTGGCCGGCGAAGAATCCGGAGAGGCCGTAAGCCAGCGATCCCAGGAGCGCGGCACTGCGCCGCAGCTCCAGTTGGGACAGGAAAAAATAAGCGCCCAGACAGGCAATGAAGGCATGGAGGCCAATCTCCAGTTGGAGGACGCCGGGCGTAATACCGGTCAGGTAGAATGGCCAGTGCGGCAGATACCAGGCGGCCACTTCGGTGTTCGCCAAGAGGGGGTATCCCGAGAAAAGATAAGGCGTCCAGAATGGCAGGACACCGGCGAGCAGATGGTCCGAAAAGTATTTTTGCAGGGGATAGTGCATGTCAGCCGCATCCCATTGAATGCTGGTGGAGGAAGAGGTAAGCGGCGCCCAATAGAAGAGAGCCACGCAGGCGAAAATCATCGCGGGAAAGGTCCAGGCGGGCAGGGCGCGGGCGGGCGGGGCAACTACGGCAGGCTTCGTAGGATGCTTGCGGCGGCGCTTCACCGGTTCATGATAGCGCGAGGCAAACCGGCCAGCGGGACGGGGCTATGATTGGAGATCATGCGTAAGGCGATCGCTCTGATATGCGCGTCGGCCGTTTCTTGTGTGGCCGCGAACCTCAGGCTGGTGGAAAACGGGAAATCGAACTACTCGATCGTGATCGCCGCGGATGCGCCGCCATCGGAGCGGCACGGCGCCGAAGAGCTGCAGAAGTTCCTGGAAGAGATGTCCGGTGCGCGGCTGCCCATCACCGCGGAGCCGCGGCGCAGGATGGTGCTGGTTGGCAACAGTCCGGCGCTCGAAAAGCTTAACCTGCGGATACCGTTTGCGGAATTGGGGCCGGAAGGGTTCGCGTTGAAGACATCCGGCCAGCACGTGGTGATCGCCGGCGGCCGTCTGCGCGGCAGCATGTACGGCGTCTACACGTTCCTCGATAAATTGGGCTGCCGCTGGTTCACGCCGGAGGTGAGCCGCATCCCCAAAACCCGCACCATCACGGTCGGCCCGCTCGATGAAACGCAGACGCCGGCGTTCGAATACCGCGAGACCTTCTTCAGCGAGGCGCTCGACCGCGACTGGGCTGCGCGTAACAGGACCAATGGCTCGTTTCAGCGGCTGGACGCGAGCGTAGGCGGTAACGTGCAGTATTATCCGTTCGTCCACTCGTTCGACCTGCTGCTTCCGCCAAGCCGCTATTTCGATCAGCACCCCGAGTACTTCTCGCTGATCGATGGTCAACGCCGCGCGGAAGGCGGCCAACTCTGCCTGACGAATCCCGACGTATTGCGGCTCGGCATCGAATCGGTGGAGCGATGGATCGCCGCGAATCCCGAAGCCACCATTATTTCGGTTTCCCAGAACGACCGCTATGGGTACTGCGAGTGCGACAACTGCCGCCGCGTGGAACAGGAGGAGGGCGGCGCTCATTCCGGCCCGTTGCTGCGTTATGTGAATGCGCTGGCGGAGCAGATCGAGAAGAAGCATCCGGATAAGCTGATCGATACGCTGGCTTACCAGTACACCGAAGACCCGCCCGCCGTGACTCGCCCGCGCCGCAATGTGCGCATCCGGCTCTGCCCGATCGGTGCATGCGAAGCGCACCCCTACGAGCAGTGCCCGTACAACGCGTACTTCATGAAGAACCTGCAGGCGTGGTCAAAGATCACCGATCGGCTCTATGTCTGGCACTACAACACGAATTTCGCCCACTATCTGCTTCCCTTCCCCGATTTCGACGAGCTGGCCACGGACATCCCGATGTACAAGCGGCACGGCGTGGTGGGCCTGTTCATGGAGGGAGCGGTCAGCAAAGGGGGCGGCGCCGAGAACGCGGAATTGCGCTCCTACGTTATGGCCAAGCTGCTGTGGGACGTGAAGGCGGACGTGAACAAACTGGTGAACGAGTTCCTCGACGCCTGCTACGGCAAGGCGGCCAAGCCCATGCGCGCCTACTTCGACCTGATGCAGCGGCAGGTGCGCATAGCCCCGAACGGGCTGGGCCGGCATGTGTGGATTTATGACTCGCCCAGCGCGCCGTATCTCAGCGACGAGTTCCTGGCCAGCGCGCGCGAACTCTTCCGCCAGGCCGAGGCTGCGGCCGATAACGATGCCGTGCGTGCCCGCGTGCGCGAGGCGCGAATCGGGATCGACTACGTTGCGTTGACCCGCTCCAAGAAGTTCACGGTGGAGGGCGAGTGGTATCGCCCGGCCGATCTCGAAGGGCTGAAGGAGCGCTGGAACGCGTTCATGTCCAGCCTGCGCCAATTCGGCATCACCAATATCAGCGAATCGACGGTGGGTACGCGCGATGACGAGGACTTTGCCCGGTACATGCGCCCCTACCGGATCGTCACGCTTGAAAACAGCCGGCTGCGCGTGTACCTGGCGCCAGACTTGGGCGGGCGGATCACTCACATCATCGATCAGGCCAGCGGCAGAAACCTGCTTGCAGAGCCCGAACCCGGCGCTAAGCAATATCCGGATTTGGGTGGTCTTAGAGTCTTGCCGTACATTGACTATGTGACGCGCATGCCGGGGACCGCCATGTGGGTGCTGGATGCCAAGGCGTCGGCCAACGAGGTATCGCTCACGGGGACATGCCAGAACGGGTTGAAGCTCAGGCGCAGGCTGCGCCTGGACGGGGCCATGCTGCGCACCGAGACGATCCTGGAGAACGCAACGGCAGCTGCACTGACAGCGGCCGTGCAGTCGCAGTGGGACGTGAACCCGGGCGACCTGGCTTCCGTGGTCCTCCGATATCGCAAACAGGCGGGCGGCGCAGTGGAGAAGGCGTTCATCGAGCCGGAGAAGATGCCCTCCGGTTCGGAAGTTTACAGCGGCGAGGACCAGCCTGATGGTGAATGGCGCGTCGTGAACCGCCAGGGAGGGCCGATTTGGGTGAGCCGCTTCCGGAAAGAGCAGGTCGGCCGCTGTTACCTGAGCTGGACCGCGAAGAGCGATAACCGGGTGAGCATGGCGGCCTCATCCGTCAGCCGCTTGCTGCAGCCTGGCGAACAACTCACGCTGGCAGTGGACTACGGAACCGAATGATCATCCCTGACGCGCGTAAATGTAAAAACCTGCGTACGCAGAATTAAATGTAGTCCCGGTGAGACCCGCATGATGTATACTGGGCGGGATCACTCACGACTTGGGTGACATCGACACCAGAGAGAGGGTATACATGGTATTGAAACGATTAGGAGTTCTAGGCGCGCTTGCCATCCTTCCGGCAGTTGCGCAGGTTTCGGACACGACCGCAAAGGCCGCTTTGCTCAACGCATTCCGGCTGCGGCACGGACCGATCAGAATAGTTGAAAAGCTCGACAATGGCTCGGTTACCAGCACCAACTGGAGCGGCTATGCCGTGACCGGCACCGATTTCACGACTGCCACTGGCTCCTGGATACAACCGGCTATCACATGCAACAAGAAGACAGACAGCGAATTGGTTGCCTTTTGGGTCGGCATCGATGGGTACAACGATGACACCGTCGAGCAAACGGGAACCCTGGCCGGGTGTGTCGATGGCGTAGTGACATACTCGGCCTGGTACGAATTCTATCCGTTGGAGGACATCATCGAGATTCCCGGCATCACGGTGAACCCTGGAGACAAGTTCAAGACGGAAGTAAAGTACAGCGCCGGCGAGTTCACTCTGTCGATCTCGGATGTAACCACCGGAAAGCATTTTAGCACTACGGGCACTCAGTCCGGGACGGAGCGGGCCTCGGCGGAATGGATCACCGAAGCTCCCTGCTGTATCCGCAGCGGCGCCGTCTACCCGATCCCGGATTATGGCACAGCGCTCTTCGGCAAGGACAGCACGGGCTTTGCCGGCACGAATTCCGCCGCCGATAGCACGCATAGTGGTCCCTTCAACACGTTCCCCAGCGCCGACGTGTTTGCCATCACTATGGTCAACGCCAACACCAGCGCGTCGGAATCGGTGCCGTCGATTCCGTCGTCGGATGGGACTAGCTTCTCGGTACAGTGGGTGTCGCCGTAGCGCCTTGGCGACTCCAAGCCTTGCAGTGCGTGGAAGCGAGACCGGCTGATAATTCAGTTCGGTCTCGCTTCGCGAGACAGTAACCCGCCCGAACGAGCACCGCTACGGCAGCCGCAAGAATTGCCTCAGGCGCTCTTCGGCGTGGCCCATCGCGCGCGCCAGCGTTACTTTTGCCAGGTTCGATGCGGCCCTTCAAATCGTCGAGCTCGGCGCGCCGCTAGCCCACTCCAAAGCCTTGACGAATTCAATAGTTCTACTATAATAGAACCATGGAACCGTCGCGCCTGAAAGATACGCCCGATACTGATCGGACGGCCAGCTATGCGGATATGTTCGCCGCGCTCGGGTCGGAACCGCGCTTGCGAATTCTGCGGGTGCTCCTGGCTGCTCATCCCGAAGGCATGGTGGTTGGGGAAATTCAGAGCGAACTGGGCATTACCGCCTCCACTTTGTCGCATCACCTGGAAAAGCTCAAGAATGAGGATCTCATCGCGGTGCGTCGCGAGAGCACCTTTCTGCGATATACGGCGAATATCACGGTGTTGGAGGAACTGCTCGGATTCCTTTACGCCGAGTGCTGCACCCGCAACAAGGCCATCAAGCCGGCCAAAATCACCAAGGTATGCAAGTAGGGGGAGAGAAGTATGGCGATTAAACCGAGGGTCCTGCTTCTTTGCACGGAGAACTCTTGCCGTACCCAGATGGCGGAGGCGTTTTTGCGCGAGCTGGTCGGCGATGAATTGGAGATCGTCAGCGCGGGAGCGGAACCGGGCCGCCTGGACCCGGACGCTGTGGTTGCCATGCGGGAGGTAGGCATCGACATCTCATCGGCGCGGACCAAGGCGGTTGATCCATACCTCCGTGAACGATTTCACTATGTGATCACGCTTTGCGACCGGGCCAAGGAACGGTCGTGCCCCATATTTCCTGGCGCAATCCGGCGGCAGATATGGCCGGTCGAGAGCCCGGCGGCGCTGGAAGCGGCGGGCCTCGATCACTACGTGGCGGTGCGTCACACGCGCGATGTGATCCGCCGGCACGTCGGTGAGTTCGTTGAGAAATACCATCGCCCCAAATCAGGGAAGGAAGAATCCGCATGGAATTGAAAGAGCAAGTACGAGAGAAGTACGGCCAGGCCGCATTACGCGTCAAGACTGGCGGAAGCTCCTGCTGCGGCGCGTCGGCGGCGCTGGATGGCTGCTGCGACCCGATTACCTCCAACCTCTACGACGCCACGCAAACCGGCGAACTGCCGCAGGAGGCGGTACTTGCTTCGCTCGGCTGCGGCAATCCTACCGCACTGGCGCAGCTCAATCCAGGAGAAACGGTGCTTGATCTAGGCTCCGGCGGTGGCATCGACGTGCTGCTCTCGGCTCGGCGCGTTGGGCCTGGGGGGAAAGCCTATGGCCTCGACATGACCGACGAAATGCTCGCGCTGGCCCGCGAGAATCAGCGCAGGGCCGGTGTAGAGAATGTGGAATTTCTGAAAGGTGAAATCGAGAATATCCCCTTGCCGGACAGCTCCGTCGATGTGGTCATCAGCAATTGCGTCATCAACCTGTCAGGCGACAAAGACCGCGTGTTGCGCGAGGCGTTCAGGGTTTTGAAGCCGGGGGGCCGGTTCGCTGTTTCCGATGTGGTCACGCGCGGGGAAGTGCCCGCCGAAGTGCGGCAAAATATGCTGCTTTGGGTCGGCTGCATCGCAGGCGCGCTTGAAGACTGGAAATATGTCGCAAAGCTCGCCAAGGCGGGTTTTGACGATATCGACGTGGAACCGACGCGCGTTTACAACATCGAGGACGCGCGCGCGTTTTTGAGCGGGCAGGGCCTCAACGTGGACGCAATGGCCTCAGTGGTCGAAGGCAAGTTCATGAGCGCGTTCATCCGTGCCGTGAAACCGGCCACGAAGGAGTGTTGTGGCCCGACGTGCTGTAGCTGAGGCGATCGGAACAGCGTTCCTACTGGCCGCGGTTGTCGGATCCGGCATTATGGGCGATCGACTGGCCGGTGGGAATGTCGCGATCGCGCTTCTGGCGAACACAATTGCAACCGGCGCGGCTCTCGTCGCACTGATTCTCACGTTCGGGCCGATCTCGGGAGCGCACTTCAACCCGGCGGTAACGCTTGCCGACGCCTGGCAGGGCGGTCTTGCCTGGCGCGATGCGCCATCGTACCTTGCCGCACAGGTCGCCGGCGCCTTTGGAGGCGTTATCGCCGCCCATCTGATGTTCGGCGAGCCAGTGTTTTCCGTTTCGCACCACGCGCGATCCGGTGGCGCTCAGCTCTTTAGCGAGTTTATCGCGACGTTCGGTCTGCTCTCGGTCATCTGGGGTTGCGCGCGGCTCCGGTCTTCCGCGGTGCCGTTTGCGGTCGGGGCCTACATCACCGCGGCGTACTGGTTCACCGCCTCAACGTCTTTTGCTAATCCCGCCGTGACGCTGGCGCGCGCAGCTTCGGATACGTTCGCCGGCATCCGGCCCGCCGATGCTCCGGGCTTCATCGTCGCGCAGCTGGTGGGCGCCGCCGCAGCTACGGCTGTATTTCGCTGGCTTGTGCCATCGCTACCGAAGGACGCGCGAAAGGTCGTTATCCCACACACTCAAGGTGAGAGCACCCATGCCCGATAAGAGTCGAGTTCTCATTCTCTGCACCGGAAATTCAGCACGCAGCCAAATGGCCGAAGGCCTGTTGCGGCACGACGCGGGCGACCGCTTCCAGGTATTCAGCGCCGGGACCAAGCCAAGCCAAATTCGACCCGAGGCAATTGCCGTAATGCGCGAACTGGGCATTGACATTTCCGGCCAGCGCTCAAAAAGCGTAGACGAGTTCACCGGCCAATCGTTCGATTATGTCTTGACCGTGTGTGATAACGCCAGGGAGAGTTGCCCCATCTTTCCGGGCAGGTCCGCCATGATTCACCGGAACTTTGAAGATCCGGCTGCGCTCGCAGGCTCCGAAGAGGAGAGGCTCGGCCTGTTCCGACGCGTCCGTGACGAGATGAGGCAATACCTCTACGGTTTCCCGGCGCCCTGATCATCTTGCCTGGCTATCACCGCACGCTTCTGTAATTCTGCAACAATGGTTTTGACATACTTTGACAATTGCAGTACTATCGAACCGACCATGGGTCTTTAAAGTCTCCGCTCGATTCAAAAGGCCCGTTTGCAAATCAATGGAGTAGAAAACATGTATGACGGCACAGTCAAACCGGGGATAGCCGCGCTTGCGGCTTCCCTTGTTCTAGCCACGGTTGGATGCAACTCGGCTTCGAACTCCACCGAGACCTCGCCGTCGGCGACCGCTCCGGCGAGTGCGATCGCCGGCGCCGGCAGTACCTTCGTCGCCCCGCTGATGTCCGCCTGGATCGACGGATACCAGAAAACCCACCCGAAAGCGCAAGTGACCTATCGTGCCATCGGCAGTGGCGGGGGATCGACGAGTATAAGAAGGGTTGGCTCGGCTTCGGTGCCAGTGACGCGCCCCTCAGTGACGAGCAGATCAAGGAAATGCCTCCTACCGTCCAACTCCCGGCCACTGCCGGGCCTGTCTGCCTCATTTATAACCTGCCAAACTTGGAACGACCGTTGAGGCTAAGTCCCAGAAGCTTAGCCGGGATCTATCTCGGGCGCATCATTAGCTGGCAGGACCCGCAGATCACAGGAGACAACCCGGGGGCTCGGTTGCCGAAAGCTCCTGTCATCGTCGTACACCGGTCGGACGGCAGCGGTACGACGAATGTCCTCACGACCTATCTCAGCAAGGTCGATCCAGAGTGGTCTTCGAAGCCGGGCCACGGACTTTCGGTCAGTTGGCCCGTTGGGCTTGCCGCCGAAGGTAGCAAGGGCGTGCTCAATCTCGTCAGGCAAACACCCGGAACTATCGGCTATCTTGAACTCAGCTACGCCATGGGCAACGGAGTGCCCGTTGCCGCAGTAAGGAACCAGGCGGGAGAATTTGTGTTGCCAACCCCGGATGGGGCTGCTACTGCCATCGCTGCTTTCGAAGGAGACTTGGAAAACGACGTGCGCACGCCGATCGTAGATCCCCCTGCTTCAGCCAAGAAAGCTTATCCGATATCAGGATTTACATTTCTGCTGATACGCAAGGAGGGCGCTATAAAAGACGAGCAGGCGGCCGTTAGGGATTTTGTCGCATACGCAATTTCGACTGGGCAGGACTCGGCAGAGCGTCTTTCGTACGCAAGGCTGCCACCTTCTGTCCAGCAAAAGGCTCAGGCGTTGTTAGCTCAGTTGACCGCGAACGTGCAGCCCTCGAAGTGATTTGGCTGTGCTTGCCTTCGATGAGTTTTGCGATAACATAGTTTCCTCTTTGCGGATCGTGTCGGCATGGGCTTGGCTCTCCGGTAAGGAGCCTCCGCCGGACGAAATCAATTCGCGTTTTTGCCTCCGCTTTTCGAGACCGTCGATGCCGAGCGCCTGCTGAAACTGCTAGGGCAGCCGCAAGAATTGCCCCAGGCGCTCTTCGGCGTGGCCCATCGCGCGCGCCAGCGTTACTTTGGCCAAGTTGTGTGCAAAGAGGCTGGTGATGTAATCCAGGTCGGCCGCGGCTACGGACTCTTGCGCCTGAGTCACCTCGACGGCGTCGGTAATGCCCGCCTCGAAGCGCTGCCGGGTCAGGGCCAGGGTCTCGCGCGCCACGCTCTGATTGTTGCGGGACACCTCCATCTGGTTCGCGGCGGTCTGCAGATCCAGGAAGGCGTCGCGGACATCGGCCTCGATGCGGCCCTTCAAATCGTCGAGCTCAGCTCGCCGCTGGCCCACGGCGGCGTCCGCTTCCTGGATCTCGCCCTCGGTTCGCCCGCCCTCCCAGATGGGGATGCGCAGCGTGCCGACCACCGTGAACGTCCCGTGCGATTCCCCCGGATTGATGCCGATCGCGCCATAGTCGGCCGAGAACGCCAGCGATGGCAGCCGCGCAGAGCGTGCGGCGCTCCGGGCACGGTCGGCAGCGCGCACCTGCGCTTCCGCGGATTTGAGATCAGCGCGATTCTCGAAGGCCTGTTGGAGCCCTTGCTCGAGTGTCAGATCGGGCGGCGGCGAGTAGGGAATATCGTCGATGACCTCGTAATTGTCAACGGGAGGCAAGCCCACAATGCGAGCCAGGTTGATCTTCTGCTTGGCCAGGTCGTTCTGCAAAGACATCAGCCGCTGCCGCTCCGTTTGCAACTGGACCTGACTGCGATTTACGTCGATTTGCGGCGACAGCCCCACCGAGCGGCGGTCCTGAGTCTGCTTGAAGAGCGCCTGAGCGGTATCGATCTGCGCCTGGGCGGAGAGCACGCGCGCCTGGGCCGCAATCACCTGCAGGTAAACGCCGCCGACCGCCAGCACCACCAGGTCGCGAGCGTCGCGCATGGCGGCCTCGTTGGCCTTCACCAACTCCTGCGCGGAGCGGTAGTTATTGAATGCGGTGAGGTCCGCGACAGTCTGCGTGAGCGTGGCGCGCAGATCGAAGTAGTTGAACGGCCCTACGATGGTTGGAATCGAGATGCCCGGAATGGGAATGTGGAACCGCAAGCCCTCAGCCATCAGGTTGACCTGCTGCACGGATTCGCGCAGCGCTCCATTCAGATTCGGCAGCAGAGAGCTGCGCGCCACGCGTGCCTGTCCGCGCGCCTGCCGCATGGCTTCGGTGAGTCCAACAGTGCCCAGGTTGTATTCCAGTCCTCGCGCCACGGCCTCGCGCAACGACAGCTTGCCGGAAAACGGCTTCTGAGTCCCGGCCACGCTCCCCGCGTACGGGCCTTGTACCTGCACTGATGTGTTCAGGGTATTGACGCTCGAAGTGACCCCGGGCACCGGAGTCTGCACGGTATTCACCGAGCTGCCCTGCCCGCCGCGTCCGGATAACGGCAATTGCGCCGGCTCCGTGCCAGGCGGCGGCCCCTGCGCCCGCGCGAGCGCGCCCAGGAACAACAGAAGTGTAAGGCTAAAACGTAAAGTCATCTTGAGTTATCCAAGTTGCTTGCGGAAACGCCAGATGCTGAGCGATACCAGCACCGCCGCAAAACCGATGAGCGCCAGGAAATTGGGCCAAAGAACGTCGATGCCGCTGCCCTTCAGCATGGTCCCGCGCGTAATGATCCCGAAATGCCGGATGGGGTTGAACAACGTGATCGGCTGCATCCACCTCGGCATGGCCTCCACCGGCGTCAGAGCGCCCGATAGCGTGGCCAGCGGAGGGTTGATAAAAAAAGCGGTCAACTGCGATTGCTGCGCGGACTTGGTGAACGTCGCGACGAACGTGCCGATGCCGATACCGCACAGGACGCACAGAGCCGCGCTCAGCACCACCAGCAGCATGCTGCCGCGGACCGGAACGGCGAAACCCAACTTCATGACGCCGATGGCCAGCATCACCATCACCATCAGCATCACGAACAGCGGCGTAATCTTGGCGACCACGATGTCGGTGGTGCTGGCCGGCGTCATCAGCAACTGCTCCACGGTTCCGGCCTCGCGCTCCTTGATCATGGCGGTCGAGGCCACCAGCGAGCCGTTCAGAATCAGGAGCACGCCGAACGTGCCGGTGACAATGAACCAGGCATTCACCAGTCCCGGGTTATAGAGAAATGCGGTCACCGTGCTCACCATGCCGCGCTCGCCGGGCGGCGCCGAGTCCACCATTCGGATACTGGGCCGGATGCCTTCCGCGCCGAGTGTCTGGTTGTAAGACTGGATCAAACCTTCCGCGTAGCCCTGGCCAATGGTCGCGGTGTTGGCGTTTACGGCGTTCAAAAGAATCTGCACGTCGACCGGCCGGCCACGCCGAATTTCGCGCGCGAATTCGTAGGGGACCACGATGCCCGCATCGAGGCTCCCCCGGCTGATGGCTTGCTCGAGATCTTTGGCAGATGTGTAATAGCCGCCCAGCCGGAAGCTCTTACTCTCGGTAAACGAGGAGACCAGCTCGCGGCTCTCGGGTGTGCGGCTCCAGTCGATCACCCCGAGACGCAGGTTGGAGACGGTGGCATCCAGCGCAAAACCAAAAAGGAGAATCTGAACCGTCGGCGGGATGATCAGGGACACCGCCAGGCGCTTGTCCCGCCGGATCTGGCTGAACTCTTTGCGGATCAGCGCGCGCAACCGGCCGCCGGCTCGCATGGCATTTTCCGCGCTCATGCGCTCACCTGCATGCGACGCATGCGCAGCCACGCTAATGTATAAAATACTCCGCCGATGACCCCGATCATGAAGACGGAAAACCAAACGGCCGGCCATCCTCCGCCCTGCAGCAAGGCGTCGCGAACGATGGTGATGTAATACTTGCCCCACACAATATTGGAAAGCCAGCGCAATCCGCCAGGGATATTTTCCACCGGAAAGATCAACCCCGAAAGCAGCCACACCAGGAGAAATCCACCCAGAGCCACCGCCTGTATGGCGGCCGCCTGGCTGGGAATACTAGCCCCCACCATGGTCCCGAAGCTGGCGACGCAAAACGCGTATAGCACGCTGCCCACCAGCAGAGGCGTGGGATCTCCGGCGATGTGCAAACCGAATACGGTAAGCAAGGCGACCATGCCGAGCACCCATTCGCAGGCTGCGATGACCATGAAAGCCAGGATCTTTCCGAGCAGAAATTCGTGCGCCGAGATGCTCGATACGTACACTTGCAGGATGGTCTTCTGCTCGCCCTCCTTGGCCATCGCCAGAGCGGCCAGCAGGGCGGGAAACATCGAAATGCCCACGACAAAAATCCCAGGGCTGTAGAACATCGGCGAATCGCGGCCGGGATTGTACCAGAGCCGTACCTGAGCTCCCACCAGGACCGTACCCGCCATGGCTCCGGACGCCTGATTGAACCCGTTGGTGATCTCGCCGGCATAGCCGTGTACGATGCGGGCGGTATTGGAATCGGTGGCATCCACCAGCAATTGCACCTGCGCGTTCGCGCCGCGCGCGAGCTCGCGGCCGAAGTTTTTCGGGATGATCAGCACGCCGCGCGCCTTGTTATCGGTGAGGGCCAGTTCCGGGCTCCGATCCGTGGGCCAGGAGACCACATGGAACGAAATCGACGCGCGAAAGGCATCCGCAAAACGCCGCGATGCGGAGGAATCGTCCAGATCCTGTATGACCAGGGGCAGGTTATGTACGGTCAGCGCGATGGCGGTGCTCAACAGGAACAGCAGGATGAGCGGCAGCACCAGCGCCAGCGCCAGGGCCAGCCGGTCGCGAAGCAGTTGAGTCAGCTCTTTGCGGGCTTGTGAAATGATGCGCCGCATACGTCAATCCTCCGAGGCAAACTTGCCTTGCCGCCGGGCCTTCTCCACCACGGCGATGAAAACATCCTCGAGCGAGTAGCTTTCTTCATGGACGTCGCGCACTGTCAGGCCCGCGCCGCGCAGCCGTTCCACAATCTGCTTTTGGCCGGCGGCCGCGTCGTCATCGACGATCACGTGCAGGCGATCGCCGAACAGCGCTACGCGCCACCGGTCCATCTGCTCTTTCAAGAGGTCGGCGGCGCGCTGCGGCTGGTCCACGCGCAGTTCCAGCAGATGCCCGCCCTGTGCGGCCTTGATGGCTGAAGGGGCGCCTTCCGCCACCAGTTCGCCGGCCACCATGAAGCCCAGCCGGTTGCACTGCTCGGCTTCTTCCAGATAATGCGTGGTCACCAGAATGGCGGCGCCCATATCCGCCAGCCGGTTGATCATGCGCCAGAAGGCGCGGCGCGCCAGCGGATCCACACCCGAGGTGGGCTCATCCAGAAACAGCACGCTGGGCTCGTGCATGGTGGCCGCGCCAAACGCCACGCGCTGTTTCCATCCGCCCGGCAGGCTGCCGGTAATCTGCTGCTGCTTGCCTGCGAGGCCGGAGAATTCCAGCACCCATTGTTTCTTCTCGCCGCGCTCTTGCTCCGGCACGCCGTAAACACCCGCAAAGAAATCCAGGTTCTCGTCGATGCTCAGATCGTCGTAAAGCGAGAACTTCTGGGACATGTAGCCGACCAGCTCGCGCACCGCTTCCGAGCGTATGTCGCCCTGCCCGCCGGCCAGCTCCGCGGTGCCCGTGGTGGGCGCCAGCAGTCCGCACAGCATCTTGATGGTAGTCGTCTTACCCGCGCCGTTGGCTCCCAGCAGGCCGTAGACTTCGCCGTAGCGCACCTCCACGTTGATCTGGTTGACGGCGGTGAATGCGCCGAAGCGCTTAGTCAGATTCCTGCCGCCGATGGCCACTTGTCCGGCAAGCTTTTGATGTGGATGGCGGCCGGGAAAAGGCGGCGCGCGCAGCTCCTGCCCCATGGCCCGCAGCTCCGCGACGAAGGTGTTCTCGAGAGTCGGATCGGCCACCCGTATATCCCGCGCGGCGAGCCCCGCCTTGGCCAGCGTTTCCTCCACCGCCGAGCGGCCCGCCGCGGGATCGCGCACCAGCACGTCCAGCCGGTCTCCGAAGCGCTGCACGTCGCTGATGCGCCCGTCCTTTTCCGCCGCCATGAGGAGGTCTTCGGCCTCGCTCAGCTTGTCGGTATGCACCTCGATGCGCCGCATACCGAGGCTCTCGCGCAGCTCGGCCGGCGTGCCGGTTTGATGCAGCTGGCCCAGGTGCATCAGCGCGACCCGGTGGCAGCGCTCCGCCTCGTCCAGATACGGCGTGGCGATCACGATGGTCAAGCCGTCGGCCGAAAGATGCGCCAGCGTGTCCCAGAATTCGCGCCGCGATACGGGATCGACGCCGGTGGTCGGCTCGTCGAGCAGCAGCACGCGCGGTTGAGCCACCAGCGCGCAGGCCAGCGAGAGCTTCTGCTTCATGCCGCCGCTCAAACGCCCGGCCAGCCGGTCCGTGAAGCGGTCCATATCGAACATCTGCAGGTAGCGGTTTCCGCGCGCGGCAATCTCGGCGGGCGGCACGCGCCGCAAGTCCCCCACGTAACGAATGTTCTCCGCAACGCTCAGATCCGCGTAGAGGCTGAAGGTTTGTGTCAGGTAGCCGACTATGGAGCGGGTCTGGCGGGCAGGCTCGCCAAATACTTCCGCCACTCCCGAGGTAGGCTGCATGATTCCTCCGAGGATTTGGAAAGTGCTGCTCTTCCCCGCCCCGTCCGGTCCGATCAGGCCAAAGATTTCGCCCTCCCGTATATCCAGATCGATGCCCCTCACGGCTTCCAGAGGCCCGTAATTCTTGCGCAGCTCGCGCACCCGAATGGCGGTCACTGCTGGCGGTTTCCTTGCGGCCAGGTATCGCCCGAGACCAGAATCTCACCGTCGGCCGGCATGCCCGGCTTGGCGTATCCGAAGCCCGTTTTCAACCCCAGTTTTGCGCCCACTACCTGCTTCACGCGGTCGTCGCGGAAATAGGTGTTCTCGGGTGTGAAGGTGGCCTGCGGATCGATGCGCTGAACATAGGCGTCGACCGGCTGCTTGGGATTGGAGTCCAGATACACGCGCGCGGGCTGGCCCACTTTCACGCGGCCGATCTGTCCCTCCGGAATGTAGCCGCGCAAGTAAACCTTGCGAAGATCCAGCAGAGTGATGATGGGCGTGCCCGCGGTAAGTACTTCACCCGGCTCGGCGGTTCTGGTCACCACGGTTCCGTCGAACGGAGCGGTGACGGTCAGGTCCCCACGGTTCTCCTTGGCCTCTTCCAGCTCCGCGCGGGCCTTTTGCGCATCCGCCGCGGCGCTGGCGATATCGGATTGCTGCTGTTCGATTTGCTGGCGCAGCGTGGCCGCCTGAAGGGAGTGGATGTCGGGATTGGATAAGGTCGCCTCGGCCCAGGTCAACGCGCCGCGGGAGGCCTCCACGCGCCGCTTGGCGGCGGCCACCAGCGCCGCTTGCGTCTCCGCCGTGGTCACGGCCTGTTTGCCCTGGCGCTCGGATACCGCGCCGGTCTTGGCCAGGCGTGTGTAGGCGTCCTGATCGAAGAGCGCGAGTTTGTAGGCGGCCTCCTGCTGGGCCAATTCCGCCTCCGCGGCGGCCAACTCGGCTTGTGCCTGGCTCACGCGCCCCTGGGCATCCACCTTGGACTGCCCGGTTTCCGCAGTGATCTGGCGTATCTGATCCTCCAGGACTGTGATCTGGCGGCGACCCGACTCGAGGTGAGCTTCGGACTGCGCCAGGGTGGCCTGGGCCTGCTCCACGCGCGCGCGCATCTGCTGGTCGTCGAGGACGGCGATGACATCGCCGGCTTTCACCAGGTCGCCTTCCCGCACTTTGATTTGGAGCAGACGTCCGGTGGCCTTGCCCGAGACCGCCGAGTCGTCACCCTCGATGCGCCCGCTAAGGACGATCGTATTTGCGGGCGTGCGCGGCTTGGCCAGCACCACCCGCCAGACGGTGACCGCGGCAATGGCCAATACCAGGACAATGCCAATCACTACTGTTCGTGCGCGGCCCGCTGCAACAGAATTACTCATGTGGTCGCTTTCCTCCTGCCTGACTTTCGTTTTGGTTTACGCATGCTCTTTAACGCCGCCCAGGAGAACGCCGCGATATGGGCGGCCAGCTCATCCAGCGTCTCGGGAGTGAATCTAAGCTCCGGCCAGAGCCTCTTGATTACCTCCCGGCCGTGCGCATAAATTACGAGCTGTCCCATGATGCTCTGCGCGCACAGACGGGTCATGCGATGGTCGACCGGCCGGCCGATGACGCCGGCCACCAGTCCCCGCAGCGCATCGTACCTGGGGCGCATTATTTGCTCAACGACGCCTTCAAAAGCCGGCGTAGGCTGCGCCAATTCGTGAGTCATCAGCCGTACCGGCCAGGCCGGTTGGCCCTCACCGTACATGTGCTGCAATGTGCCGCGCGCGAAGATGCGCAGTTTCTCTTCCGGCGTCTTGCCCGGCAGGCTGTGCTGCAGCGGCGCGGCGCTTTCGGTCGCGCACATGGCATAGCGCAGGACTTCCCTGTAGAGCCCCAGCTTGTCGCCGAAGTGGTAGTTCACCGCCGCGATATTTACTTCGGCGCGCGCGCAGATGTTCCTTACCTTGGCTGCCTGGAAGCCTTCTTCGGCGAAGATCTGGCCGGCGACTTCGAGCAGGCGCGCGTGGGTGCCGTCCAGTTGGGTGCGGGCCGCCATGGATCAAACAACATTTTAAAACAACGGTTTGAAATTAGCAAGAGCCCTTTGTGGCGTGCGATACTGATTCGCGGCCATGCACGATTTCCCCGAATTCATGAAAAATCCCGTCAACAGAATCGCGAAGACCAATCAAGCGACCCCGGGAGTCGAAGGTTACGTTTTCGACGGGGCGGACGGAAGCCAGATGGCGTTTTGGACTTGCCGCGAAACGGCGACATCCGCGGCGCACGCTCACGATTACGACGAGTACATGATGGTGGTCGAAGGGTGCTATACCCTGATCGTCGGCGAGGAGCGCATTCTCTTAAAGGCCGGAGAAGAATACTTCATCCCGCGAGGCGTGGCGCACAGTGGCGAGGTTGTGGGCGGCACCAGGACGATCCACGCATTCGGAGGCCACCGGGCGGATCGGGCCTGTCCTACTAATCCAACATCCGCGTGAGGGCGGCTTGCAGTTCTTGCGGGTGAAATCCGAACGGACCAGGTCCGCTCTTGTACGCTACGCGGCCGTCGCGGTCGATGAGATAGAGCCGGTCGGGCCAGCCTGTGTAGGCCGCTTCAGTGGCGTCGCGGAAGCCATCGAGCAGCGCGGGAATTTCGATGTGCAGGTTGCGCACGCAGGAGTCCGCCACCGCTGTCCGTTCCTCAATGCTGCGGGGGCTCGCGAAGACAATGTTTTGTTTGATATTGGACGGCATCTGCCAGACGTCGCTGGCGTGCGCTTCGAGAATATACACGATGTAGAACGCGGCGCGGTCTTTATACTGCCGATATAGCTTGTCGAGCGCGGGAGCCTCCCGGCGAAAGGGCGGTCAAGTATAGCTGCCGAAAATCAACACCACGGGTTTCTGATGCTGGAAGGACGACAGCCGCACGCGAGCCGCCCGGTCGAGCGTTTCGAGATCGAAGTCCGGCGCGGGGTCCCCTGCGCGCAGGTGGCCGCCCCGGGCGACAGACCAGAGCGGCTCGAAGGGCAGCACCCCAAAGAATGGGCCGGGAACTTTGGCGATGATCCGGGCGAAACGGCCTGGCGGCTGGCGCATGATCACCAAGAGAGCGGCGGAGAGGAGCACATAGGCGGCGGCTAACCCGGCGAGAACCTTCAGCGCTATGCGCATTCTCTCAATTCTACTAACAACACTTGGCGCGCGAGTACTTTGCTCGCAGCCGCGCCTCCGAGAAACGGCGCCATTCGACCGCGGAATGCACGCAGCCCTGGCGTTCCAGGTAGCGCCGGTAGGCGTTTTCGTCCGCCAGCTCACGCAACAGTGCGGCCAGCAAGCGGCCCAGCGCGCGCAAACGCTTCATAGCTCCTCCACGCGCAGCCGCGATAGCACGAAAGGCGCCTCGCGCACCTGGGCTTCGCGCGTGCCGCGCAGGATGGCGATCCACACACGGACGGAATCCGCCACAATGGTCGTCACCAGCACCAGGAAAATGCCGCACAGCGTGGCATCCAGGCGCGCGTTGAAGATCAGCGCGCGGGTCTCAGCCGCCTTTGCGCCCATGCGCAAGGCAGTCTCCAGCTTGTCCGCCTGCGCCAGGAAGCCTAAGGCGGGCGCCGCTGAGAATATCTTTTCCCAGGCCGCCGTGTAGGTCACCAGGAGCAGCCAGCCGAGCGGTACCGCGGTGATCCACAGGTAGCGCGCGCCGTGCATCTTGATCAGGATGGTGGTGGCCACGCATAGCGCGATGGCGGCCAGCAGTTGATTGGCGATTCCGAACAACGGCCACAGCGAATTGATGCCGCCCAGCGGATCGCGCGCGCCTTGATACAGGAAGTAACCCCAGCCGGCCACTATGGCGGCGCTAAAGCCGATCACTCCCGGCATCCAGCTGGTCCGCCCCAGCGGGGCCCAGACGTGCCCCAGCAGGTCCTGCAGCATGAAGCGGCCCACGCGCGTGCCGGCGTCCACGATCGTCAGGATGAAGAGCGCTTCAAACATAATGGCGAAGTGATACCAGAAGCCCACCAGCGCCTGCCCGCCGCCGCCCCGCGCGAAAATGTGGGCCATGCCCAGCGCCAGCGAAGGCGCCCCGCCGGTGCGATAGAACAGCGTTTGCTCGCCTACGCTACGCGCCAGGGTCTGCATCTCCGCGGGAGTAACGGGAAATCCCCAGGCAGTGATGGTGGCGGCCGCCGCGGCGGGGGTCGCGCCCACGATACCGGCCGGAGAGTTTACCGCGAAGAACACGCCGGGCTGCATTACGGATGCCGCAATCATGGCCATGATCGCCACGAAGCTTTCGAGCAGCATAGAGCCGTAGCCCACTGGCCACGCGTGCCATTCTCTCGCGATGATCTTCGGCGTGGTGCCGGAGGAGATCAGCGAGTGGAAGCCGGAAATGGCGCCGCAGGCGATGGTAACGAAGCAGAACGGAAAGATCTTGCCGGCAAAGATGGGACCGTTGCCGTCGACGAAGCGGGTGAGCGCCGGAAGCTGCAGTTGCGGGCGGACGAAGAGGATTGCAACGGCCAGCAACAGCAGCACGCCCAGCTTCACGAAGGTGCTGAGATAATCGCGCGGGGCCAGCAGCAGCCACACCGGCAGCGCGCTGGCGAGGAATCCATAAACGACGATGGCGCCGGCCAGCGCCACGCCGGAAAACGTGAACCACGGCGCGAGCGCCGGCGACTGCGACACGCTCTGGCCCAGGAAGATGCTGGCCATCACCAGAACAAATCCGATGATCGAGCATTCCAGCACTTTCCCCGGCCGCCAGTAGCGCAGATACAGCCCCATGAAAACGGCGATGGGCATGGTGGCGGCGATGGTGAACGTCCCCCAGGGGCTGCCCTTGAGCGCATTGACCACCACCAGCCCGACCACCGCAAGCAGGATAATCATGATCAGCAGCACGGTGGCGAGCGCCGTGAATCCGCCAATCTTGCCAATCTCTTCGCGCGCCATCTGGCCCAACGACTTGCCGTTGCGGCGCATGGATGCGAACAGGATGACGAAGTCCTGCACGGCGCCGCCGACAACCGCGCCGATGATGATCCACAGCGTTCCGGGGAGGTAGCCGAATTGCGCCGCGAGCACGGGGCCGACCAGCGGGCCAGGGCCGGCGATGGCCGCGAAATGGTGCCCCAGCACGATCCACTTGTTGGTTGGCTCGAAGTCGATGCCGTCGCGCAGGCGCTCGGCGGGCGTGGCCCGCTCGTCGTTTAACGCCATCACGCGCGCCGCGATGAACTTGCCGTAGAAGCGGAATCCCAGCGCGTACATGGACACGGCCGCCACCACCAGCCAGATGCTGTTGATGGGTTCGCCGCGCTCGATCGCGATTCCCGCCAGACAGACGGCCGCCGCCACAGCAACGGCGCCCCATGCCAGATACCCCAGAACTCTCTTCACTCGAATGAGTCTACTAAAACCGCGGGAGGCCGCGCAGCAACGAGTCAGTACTGCTGAACGTGCGTAGCGGCTTCCAGTTCTCGTCGAGCGTGCCGATGTAAGAGGCTCCTTTGCGATCGGCGCCCATGAGGATGACTGTGTAGGCGCGGTCCGTATAGGAAAGCGCGCGGTACTGTATGGCCCCGGTCTCGCTTTGCCAGCGGTCGCGGGCGGGCGCGCCGAGTTTGCGGACCACGGCAGGGTAATCGTCACTGGCGGTAAGATCCAGGTAAGACTGATCTTTGGCGGTGTAGATAATGCGCGGCCGCGGCGCCCCGCCACGGTAGAAGTTCATCACGAAATAGGCGGCCACGATGCCCACTACCAGCGCGCCGCCCACCAACCGGAAAATATTCGAATCGGTCTTGGATTCGAGGCGAATCCCGACCACCGGAGCAGGCTCCCTCTGGAGCGGCCGGACCGATGGCGCGGCCGCGCCTACCGCCATGGGCATCTCAATGACGCGCCGTTGATGGGGCCACACCGCGCCGCTCTTGTATTCCAATTCCCTGACCAGGCCCACGATCACCACGGGGTCCTCGATGCGCGAGACCTCGCCGAGGAAGCGGCGTGGAATCCAGACCTCCTGACCCGTGCGCGCGTTGACTACCAGGACTTCCGACCATGTGGCTTTACGGTAGCGCCACTCGTTGTGCTCGATGTCAAGGATGGCCGGATAGAAGGAGAACGGCCGGTGGCGAAGCGCTTCGAGCGGCGGCGGAATGGGCGGGGACATGCGTCGAATATTTATGTTAGCATCGGCGGCGGGTGGGGTTGGGCGGCGCGTGATACGCCTGGGCAGGGGTAAAATATTAAAGGGACACCGTCCTTCGGAGCAAGGCTCTTATGAATGTTCCTCTGACTAGCGAGGCCGCTAAGGTCGTGAACGAGAGAATCGAACGCGGAGAGTTTCAGAGCCCCGCCGAGGTAGTGGATGATCTATACGCTCGACCAGCAACTGAGCCGTGAAGAGTTTGCCACTGGTTGGAGACACATCCTCATGTAAGCCAGGGAAGAAACGCGGAGGGTTTTCGCAGACCCTTAAAAAGGCCCACAATCCGGGCTGTTTCCGGATGATTTCGGTCAGCGTCAGCTTAATCTCCGAGTGCCGCGGAACCGGCGCTCGCCTTCCATTCTTCGGATTGCGACAAACGTCGTGGTTGCCGCCGTGTCGCACGAAAAGGCAGCCAGCATCCGTCAGCTCGCGAATGAAATCGCGGCGTTTCAAATCACTACCGCGATGTCCTTCGTTTGCGCGTCGGGGTGTGGCGTGGCAGCCGGATCCTCTTCGAGCATTAACCGGTAAGCCTCCCGACGAACCAGCCCTCATCAGGCCAATACTCAAGCGTGAATTGCTTCACCATTGGGTTCCGCTCACCTCTGTTGTCAACATAGCGCACGCGGAGCGGGCTGGCAATGCACGCTACCCCCCCGTCATCCCCAACAGCGCATTAATCACAATCGACGCCATGCCCACCGGGATCATCACCTTCCAGCCGATGTTCATCAACTGGTCGTAGCGGAAGCGCGGGAAGGTGCCTCGGAACCAGATCATCAAATATATGATCACGGACACCTTGAACAGGAACCAGAACACGCCGATCGCCGCGTCGTTGAACGCCGGCACCATGTAGATGGCGCCTATCACCACTAAGAGCGCCGCCACGCCGACCAGCACTTTCTGCTGCAGCGGATCTTTTAAGCGCCGCACCAGCACCAGGCTGCTCAAGCCCGTCCCGGCGAATACTACCAGCGGCGCCGCATAATTCACCCACGCCGACCAGGATTTGTTTGGGAAGGGCCGCAGCCATCCGCCCCAGAACAGCGTCACTGCGACGGACGACACTACGAAGATATTAGCGTACTCCGCCAAAAAATACAGCGCCCAACGGAAGCCGCTATACTCGGTATGAAAGCCGGCCACTAACTCGGACTCCGCTTCCGGTAAGTCGAATGGCGCGCGATTAGTCTCCGCCGTGGCCGCGATAATGTAGACCACAAACGGCACGATCATGAAGCCATAGTTGGAGAAGACGAACCAGATGCGCTGCGTCTGCTGCGCCTGAATGATGCCCTGCATGCTGAGTGTGCCGGCCACCATCACGCCGGAGAGCAGCGCAAACGAGAGCGCCACCTCGTAGCTCACCAGTTGCGCCGCGCTGCGCAACGCGCCCAGCAGCGGGTAGTGGCTGTTAGACGCCCATCCGCCCAGGATGATTCCCAGAATGCCCACGGCCGACATGGCGGAAATCACCAGCAGGCCCACGTTCACGTCCGCCACATACAGATGCTTGCTGAATGGAATCACGGCAAACGCCGTCAAGCCGGTGAAGGTAGAAATCACGGGAGCGATCCAGAAAATCGACTGGTCTGCCCCGGCGGGAATGATGTCTTCCTTGATCAGCAGTTTCAGCGCATCGGCGATGGGCTGCAGCAGCCCGTGCGGACCGACCCGCATGGGTCCCAGACGCACCTGAAAATCCGCCAGTACTTTGCGCTCGATCAGCACGATATACCCGGCCACCAGCGGGAACAGCGCTATGATCACCAGGGTAACCACGATCGGCGTGAACAAAGAATTTTGGAAGATCGTTTCCATATGGGCCTAACGGAACAGCGACGTATTTGCCAGCCGCAGGAACGGCTCAGGATAAAGGCCGATCGCCAGAGTGAGTGCGCCGCTCACTCCCAGCGCCACGCGCAATCCGAAACTGGTGGATAGCGGCGCGGTCTCGGTGAGGTCTCGGACGAACATGCTGCGCACCATGCGGAAGTAGTAGTAGATGGCCACGGCCACATACAGTGTGCCGATCACCGCCAGCGTGTAATGGCGCGTCTCGATCAACGAGAGGAAGATGTAATACTTGCCCAGGAAGCCGGCGGTCGGTGGGATGCCGGCCAGCGAGAGCAGGAAAATCAGCATCAGGATCGCGTAACCCGGGCTCTTCTGCATCAGGCCGGCGAGATCGTCCACGTCCTCGCCAAGGATGCCTTTGCGGCGCAATGCCACGACTACAATGAACGCGCCCAGGTTCATGAATGTGTAGACCATCACGTACACCGCCACGCCCTTGAGGCCGTCGCTGTTCCCCGCGATCAGGCCCAACAGCATGTAGCCGGCGTGTGAGATGGAGCTGTAAGCTAACAGCCGCTTGATGTTGTTCTGATTGATGGCCGCGAGGTTGCCTATGGTCATGGTGGCGACTGCTACCGCGCTCAGAATCGGCTCCCAGGCCTCCCGCGCGGACGCCAGCGGGCCCATGAAAATGCGCACCAGGAACGCGATGGACGCCGCTTTGGAAGCGACCGACAGATAAGCCGTCACGGTTGTCGGAGCGCCTTCATAGACGTCCGGGGCCCACATGTGGAACGGCACGGCGGAGATTTTGAAGAGCAGCCCAACCGAGGTAGTGGCCAGCGCCAGGAACACCAGCGGGTCGAGCGGCGAGCGCGCGGCAATGGCCTCGGCAATCACCCCCAGCTTAGTCGATCCGGAGATGCCGTACATCACCGAGAAGCCGTAGACCAGGAAGCCACTCGAGAACGCACCGAGCAGAAGATACTTGATGGCTGCCTCATTGGAGCGCTTGTCCGTGCGCAGGAAGCCCACCATCACGTAGAAGGCCAGCGCCATCAATTCCAAGCCGATGAACAGCGTAATCAGGTCCGTGCCGGCGGCCAGAAAGAACATGCCGCACTGGGCGAACAGCATGAGCCCGTAATACTCGCCGTGATGCTCGCCCTCCACCTCGAGGTACTTGTACGACACGATCGCCACAATGAGCGTGGCGGCGATGAAGATCCAATTGAAGAAGATGGCGAAGCCATCCATGGTCAGCGAGCCTTGGAAGGCTGGGATCTCGTTCAGTCCGTTGATGGACAGGTAAGCCTGCTGGCGCCACAAGCCGAAGCCGGCGAATACTTCCCCGAGGATCACGAAAAACAGAAGGTACTTGCGCTGACGGGGATCGGGGAAAACCAGGAAATCGAATAGCAGGACGGCGCACCCGAATAGCGCCAGCATGATCGCCGGAATCAAAACGAAATGATCGGTGGTTGTATAGTACTGGTTCATCGTGCAGCCGCCCCCGTTTCTCCTTGTGTCCGCTCCCTGACGGTCACGGCTCGGTCAGCCAGCGCTCCGCCCTGGTAATAGTCAGGCCGCACACGCTCCACAATCTGCTGCACAGGCTTCTTCAGCAAGTCGAAATACGGCTTGGGATAAACGCCGATCCAGATGGCCCAGGCGATCAGCGGCAGGAACAGGGCCATCTCGCGCACGCTTAAATCCGGCAAATGCAGGTTCTTGCTATTAGTGATCTGCCCCAGCATGGTGCGCTGATAGAGCCATAGCAAATAGGCGGCGCCCAAAATCACGCCGGTCACCGCCAGGGCTGCCCATGCACGATTGGCTTCAAAGGCGCCCTGCAGAATCGTAAACTCGCCCACAAAGCCATTGAGTAGCGGCAGCCCGGCCGAGCTCAGCATGGCGATCGCAAAAATGACGGCGTACTTCGGCATTACGTGCGCCAGGCCGCCATATTCCGCAATCTCGCGCGTGTGCCGCCGCTCGTAGACCACCCCGATGATCAGGAACAGCATGCCGGTCGAGATGCCGTGATTGATCTGCTGCACTACGCTGCCGGCGAGGCCGTTGGGGTTCATGGCAAAAATGCCTAACGTGCAAAAACCCAGGTGACTCACCGAAGAATAGGCCACCAGCTTCTTCCAATCCTGCTGCATCAGGCTCACCAGCGCGCCGTAGATAATCCCGATGATCGAGAGCACCGCCAGGATCTGCACGATGGTTACGTTCACCGACGCTTTCGGCAGCAGCGGCAGGGAGAAGCGGATGAATCCGTAAGTCCCCATCTTCAGCAGCACGCTGGCCAGGATCACGGAACCGGCCGTGGGCGCCTCGACGTGCGCGTCCGGCAGCCAGGTGTGAAACGGAAACATGGGCACTTTGATGGCGAAGCCCAGGAAGAAGGCCCAGAAGACCCATTGCTGCAAAGCGAGCGGCAGGGTCAGGTTCATTAGTTGGGCGATCTCGAAAGTGTAAATGCCGGACTGACTCCCGTATTGGAAGTAGAGTGTCAGGATGCCCAGCAGCATCAGCACCGAGCCGGCCAGCGTGTAGAGGAAAAACTTGATCGCGGCGTAGAGCTTGCGCGGGCCGCCCCACACGGCGATGATGAAGTACATGGGCACCAGCACCAGCTCCCAGAACACGTAGAACAGGAAGAAATCGCGCGACATGAATACACCCAGCATGCCCGTTTGCAGCAGCAGGAACATGCAGTAGTATTCCTTCAGGCGGTCGTTTACAGCGTTCCACGAGGAGAGAATGGCAATGAAGCCGATCACCGTGGTCAGTATGATCAGCAGAAGGCTGATGCCATCGATGCCGATCAGGTATTGCGCGCCGAGGCTGGGAATCCAGTTGGCGCGCTCCACGAATTGAAAAACCGGAGCCTGAGCGCTTTGATCAAAGCGGGAAACCAGCGGCAGCGAAATCAGGAACCCGGCGAAGCTCGCCAGGTTGGCCCAAATTTTGATCAGTTCCTTCTGGCGCGACGGAATGAACAGCAGCACCAGCAGCCCGGCCAGCGGGGTAAACAGCACCATGCTGAGTAAGTGGTTGTCCATCTATTTACCCGCCACGAAATATCCGAAGAAGAGCAGCACGCCCACGATCACGGCTAGCGCGTAAGCCTGCACGCGTCCGGTCTGGAGGATGCACACGGGGTAGGAAAGCAGCTTGACGGTGAAGGAGCCGAAGCGCACCGCGCCATCCACGATCCAGGTATCCCACCACATGGAGATACGCGAGGAAAATCGAGTCAGCCAGCCCGCGCCATTCACCGCGCCGTCCACTACGTTGCGATCGAACGCTCCCAGCATCCGGCCGCCGCCCTTGCCCAGACCATTGACGAAGAGGAAGTCATAGACCTCGTCCACGTAGTACTTGTTGTAAAGCAGGTTGTGCAGCGGCCTCAGGCTCTTTTCGAGTGTGTCGGGAACGTGCGGCTTGTGGTGATAGAAGTAGCGCGCCACCGTGATTCCGATGATAGCGACCGCCACGGAGACAGCCATCAGAATCCACTCGGTGGATGCGTCGTGCTCGCCCAGCCTGGACGCTTCTATCGCGGCCGAAGCGAAAGCCGGTTCCAGCCAGTGCTCGAAGGTCTGGAAACTGTCCGGAAAGTACGTCCAAAACTTCGGCACGCCCAGCCAGCCCGCCAGAACGCCGCCGGCCGCCAGCGCGACCAAGGGAACGGTCATGCTGGGCGGCGATTCGTGAATGTGCGCCGCCACTTCCGGCTTCACGCGCGACTTCCCGTAGAAGGTCATGTTCATCAGCCGCCACATGTAGAATGCAGTCAGTCCGGCGGTGACCAGGCCGATGATCCAGAGCACCTTCGATCCCGATGGCGAGCTATAAGCCTGCCATAGAATCTCGTCCTTCGAGAAAAAGCCGGCGAAGCCTGGAATCCCGGCGATGGCCACCGAGCCCACCCACATGGTCCAGTGGGTGATGGGAATCTTGTCTTTCAGATCGCCCATGTGGCGCATGTCCTGTTCGCCGCCCAGCGCGTGAATTACCGAGCCGGAGCACAAGAACAGCAGGGCTTTGAAAAACGCATGCGTGAACAGGTGGAAGATAGCCACCCAGTATGCGCCCACGCCCAGCGCCAGGAACATATAGCCGAGCTGGCTGATGGTCGAGTATGCCAGCACGCGCTTGATATCGTTCTGCACCAGCGCGATAGTCGCCGCCAGGATGGCCGTGAACGCGCCCACCGCGGCGACCACCGTTGAAGCACTGGGCGCCAATTGGAACAAGGCCGAAGAGCGCGCCACCATGTAGACCCCCGCCGTAACCATGGTCGCGGCATGGATCAGCGCGGACACCGGCGTAGGACCTTCCATGGCGTCCGGCAGCCAGACATACAGCGGAAATTGCGCGGATTTGCCGGTCGCGCCGACGAAGAACAGGATGGCGATCGCGCTCAGCACGCCGAAGCCGGCGGTCTCCGCATGGAAGTGGCCGATCAGCTTTTGATTCACCTCCACGAAACGCGCCGTTCCCAGCAGGCTGTACATCAGGAGCAGGCCCATGATGAATCCGGCGTCACCGATGCGGTTCACAATGAACGCCTTCTTGCCCGCATCGCCCGCCGATTTCTTCTGAAAGTAGAACCCGATCAGCAGGTAGCTGCACAGCCCCACGCCTTCCCAACCAACGAACAGCAGCGTGTAGTTGTTGGCCAGCACCAGCATCAGCATGAAAAAGACGAACAGGTTGAGGTACCCGAAGAAGCGGTAGTAGCCTGTATCGTGAGCCATGTAGCCGACGGAGTAGACGTGGATCAGGAAGCCGATGCCGGTCACCACCAGGATCATCACGGCGCTGAGCGGGTCGAGCAGGAAACCCCAATCCGCGCTGAAGGGGAGGGTCGCCAGGTGCCCGTTCATCAGGTGGAACCGCAGCCCCGCCAGCCAGGTGAACTGGATAACCTCTTTCACTTTCCCCGGCTGGCTAGACAACTGCAGAACCGCGCCGGCGGAAAGCAGAAACGAGATAAGCACCATGCCGGGGCATAGCAGGCTGATCAGCACTTTGAGTGGCGAGCCATGATGATGATGGTCATGGTCATGATCATGGTCGTGCCCGGTGGCATGCTCATGCGAATGGGAATGCGGGTGGCCGTGATGATGATGTTCGTGCTCGTCGTGAGTGTGCTCGTCGTGAGTGTGTTCGACCCCCGCCGCGAGCGCCACCGTGGAGGGCGGCTGCGGGTCGAGCAATCTCCCGAACAACAACATCAGCACCGCGCCGCACAGTGGGAACAGTGGAATGAGCCAGATCAGGTCCAGGAAATTGAAATTCAACGAGTCTCTCCCCGCCCTACCATTTCAATAAGTCCACTTCATCGGCCAGCACGGTCTCTTTGTTGCGGAAGAGCGCGATTAGAATTCCCAGGCCGACAGCGGCTTCCGCCACCGCGTCGGTAATGACGAAGATGGCGAAGACCTGCCCGTCGAGATTGTGCAGGGCCTGCGAGAACGCCACCAGGTTGATGTTCACCGCGTTCAGGATCAACTCGATGGACATCAGAATAATCACGATGTTCCGCCGGGTCAGCACGCCCACGGTCCCGATCAGCAGGAGGGCGGCGCTCAATGCGATGTAGTGCGCTGTGGTAATCGGGTACACGCTCAAATCCTCTTTTTGGCCATCACCACCGATCCCACCACCGCCACCAACAGCAGGATGGAAGCGATCTCAAACGGAAGCAGATACTCTTTGAACAGCGCTTCGGCCAGCAGTTCGGTGTTGCCAAGGCCGGCCGGCGGAGCAGTTACCACCGGACTGGCGATCCGGAATGCGCCGGAGCCCTTCGCCAGGAAGTAGAACACCTGCGCCGCGACCAGCGCCACGCACACCAGCGCGATCAACCACTGTTTGTTGAACTGCTTTTCCTTGGCCGCCTCGTCCAGGTTGACCAACATGATAACGAACAGGAACAGCACCATGATGCCGCCGATATATAAGACAATCTGCACGGCAAACAGGAATTCCGCCTGTTGCAAGAGGTACAGCCCGGCGACGCCCATCAGCGAAACGATCAGGAACAGGGCGCTGTGAATGGCGTTCTTGCGGGTGATGGTGAGCAGGCCGCCGCCCAGCGTCATGGCGGCGAAGACATAGAAGAAGATGGCCTGGGTTAGCATCTGTATTGAGTCGGCTTGGGACCTTCTTCGAGCATCTGGCGGTCCCAGATGGCGCCTTCGCGCGTGTAGCTGGCCAGCTCGAAATCCTGCGTCAGCTCCAGCGCGTCCACCGGGCAGGCATCTTCGCAAAGGCCGCAGAACATGCAGCGGGACGTGTCGTAGATGAAAGTGGTGAGCTCCTTGCGCCGGGTCACTTCGCTGCGCTCGCTGGTGACCACGATCAGCGTCTCGGGGCAAGCCAGCGCGCACAGGTTGCAGGAGATGCACAGAGTCTCGCCGTTGTCCGGGTTGATGTTGAGCCGCGGCGCGCCGCGATAGCGCTCACCTATTTTGGGCCGGTCGCCCGGATACTGCTCCGTATAAATGCGCTTGGGATCCTGGTTGCGAAAGGTCACCCAGAGGCCTTGGAGGAGATCTACCAGGAAAATTGTTTTGAAAAACTTCGTTATCATTTGCCGATCCTCGATGCTGAGCGGGCGACACGGCGAGGGGGCGATTCGGCGAGTTTTTCTCCGCGTCTCCGTGTCTCCCTATCACCGCGTCTCATCTGTCCACCTCGCCGAGCACGATATCCAGCGTACCAATAATCGCCACCACGTCGGCCACGAGGCCCCCCCGCACCATTCGATCGAGCGCCTGCAAATTCACGAACGACGGCGGCCGCACGCGCATCCGGTATGGCTGCGTGGAATTATCGCTGACGATGAAGTAGCCCAACTCGCCCTTGGGCGCTTCGATCGAAACGTAAACCTCCCCCACGGCCGGCTTCACGACCTTAGGTACTTTGCCCATGATCGGACCGCTCGGGATGCGCTCCACCGCCTGCCGTAGAATGCGCGTCGACTGTCGCATCTCCTCCATGCGCACGGTGTACCGGTCGTAAGTGTCGCCGTTCTCCGCCGTGGGGATGTCGAAATCGTAATGCTCGTATCCCGAATAAGGCTGCGCCTTGCGCAGATCCCACTTAACGCCTGCGGCGCGCAGCACCGGACCCGTGACCCCGTACTCCTTGCACTCATCGGCCGTCAGCACGCCGACGCCTTTGAGCCGGTTTAACCAGATACGATTGTTGGTCAGCAGTCTCTCGTATTCATCCACCTTGGGTATTAACCAGTCGCAGAATTTCCGGACCTCCTCCTCGAATCCGTCGTACGTCTCGTATTGCAGCCCGCCGACGCGAAACGCGTGCGTGGTGAGCCGCGCGCCGCAGTAATTCTCGAAGATCTTGAGCACTTCCTCGCGCTCGCGCAGACAGTAGAACACGGGCGTAATGGCGCCGATATCGAGCGCGTGCGTGCCCAGCCAGAACAAGTGGCTGGCGATGCGGTTCAGTTCGGTCAGGATCACACGCACCGCCTGCGCGCGCGGCGGAGCTTCAATGTTCAGCAGCTTTTCAACGGCCAGGCAGTAGCCCAGCGCGTTCGAGACCGCCGCGATATAGTCCATGCGGTCCACGTACGGGGCGAACTGCTGATAGGTGCGGTTCTCGCCGATCTTCTCCACGCCGCGATGCAGATAGCCGATCACGCACTCGGTGCCAATCACCTTTTCGCCGTCCAGCTTCAGGATCACGCGCAGCACGCCGTGCGTGGAGGGATGCTGCGGCCCCATGTTGATGACTAATTCGGTGGCGTCTAAGAAGGTGGCGTCCGGCATAGAAGATTATTGTCCGCTCTCGATGCCCAGATTCTCCCGCACCCAACGGTCGTCCTGCTGCAAAATCCCATATTCTTTGCGCAACGGGTAGCCCTCCCATTCCTCCGGCAGCAGAATGCGGCGCATGTCGGGATGGCCTTCGAACTCGATGCCAAACATGTCGAACACCTCGCGCTCCAGCCAGTTGGCCGTGGCGTACACGGGAACCGCGGTGGCCGGGCGATGGCCATCCGGGATCATGGTTTTGACGCGCATGCGCTCGTTGCGGGGGAAGCTATAAAGAATGTAGACCACATCGAACCGCTCGGGCCGCTTGGGATAGTCGACCGCGGTGATGTCCACCATGTAATCGAAATCCAGCTCCAGCTTCAAGGTTTCGAGAATGGGGATGACCGCTTCGGGCTGCGCCACCAGGAAATTCTGCCCGAGGTAGGTGGAGAACTCCGTGACGGCGGCTCCGAAGCGTTCCTTCAGAAGAACGGTGATGTCGCTTTCCCACGGCGTAGTGACCATGACCGCTGGAGGCTTGGGGGGTGCGGCGTGCGCGGCCGCAGCGGGCTTGGGAGGAGCGGGTTTCGATACTGGGGCAGCGGGCTTTTCGGTGGGGCTGGCGGCCTCTCTCGCGGCGGGAGGAGGCGCCGGCGAGCCCTCGGGCTTTTGCTCGTCAGCCATTTGCTTTCCAGGTGAAGATCACTACACATAACACTTGCCCTATAGGGGTGTCAAACGCGAGTGCATGGATAGCTCCATCGCCGGCCGGCGCACAGCCTGATGGCGCTGGATCTGTTGTAGAGCTGCGCCGTGCGCTGGTTGATAAGTTGTTTGTCAGCAGTGCATTAGCGGTAGGATTGGGTTCGCGTCGTAATTTTCGGGACCGCGGCGATTGGGCGTCGTTGTGCAATGAATTTGGCTGCACATGGGGAGGTACGTCACTTTCTGAATAATTTGGCATTTAATGATTTCGGCCGGAGCGCCGCCGATGAAGATGCCATGACAGACGAGCAATCCCGCAAGGAATTTTACCTTCGACGAGCCCGCAGCTCCAGTACAGCGTGCCGGCGAACTCTTGATGGAGGAGTCGGTGCGCGGAATTTCAGGTCGTCCTCAGAGGTATCTGACGACGCAGCCTTAGCGAGTGGTCGGGATCGGGCGCGTGGCACGCCGCCCTGTCAAGGCTTGAGGGAGTGGCCGATCTATCCCACGCGCTCTAACGAACCTTGTCTCGTCCGTGGCGCGCAGCAGATTGCACCGGATCGGTTATCAGGTTGACGCGGGGGACCGGCCGGACCACAGTGAACCGATTAGTAAAGTGGATGGAGATATTTTCGCCGCGCGTTGCCATCTCCGAGATGTCGTCGGCGGTGGGTCGCCGGCACCGGCGGCTTGGAGCGAGCGCTGAGCCTCGACCGTGAGGACGCGTTTTTTGGGCTGTTGCCTTAGGTGTTTTCCTGACGCGTGCGGCTCAGAATGCCCTATCCTGGACCTGATGACCAAAGTCCAAATCCACTTCGGGCTGGAGCGGCCCCTCGACGACGAGCTCATGACTCGCATCGCCTATGTCTATTCGATTTACGGGATTCAGAAGATTCAGGTGGCGCCGTCGCTGGACAGCTTGACGGTGGAATACGATGCGACGCGGCTTAGGCCGGCTGAAGTCCAGTTCGCTCTGGCGAGCGCCGGTATCCCCATAGCCCCAAAATGATGACCGGCGGGCTAGGAGGTCGGTTTCGTGAGAATCCAACTCCCAGCACCGCCGGTTCGCGCCACTTCAACTATAGGTTAACTAGCAAGCACCGGGCCAATCGAGTGCGCTATGCATTAAAGAGACTTAACGCCGGTCCCAAATTCTGCGGGGAACGCTTTACACGCTTCAGGATGAAGAAATTACACGAAGCGGGCAGGAAGGTACGAGCAGATCTCACCCGATCTCCTCTTGGGCTTGGCTGGCGTGATGCCGCACGTCCACGCCCTTCACCAAAAACACCACGTCCTCGGCGATGTTGGTAGCGTGGTCCGCGATCCGCTCCAGGTTGCGCGCGACAAAAATCAGGTCCACCGCGGATGGCACCGTAGTCGGGTCCCTTTGCATATACTGCACCAGCTCCTGGTAAACCGCGTCGCGGAGACTATCCACCTCGTCGTCGGCTAGCAGCACGCTGAGCGCGACCTCGGCATCGCCTTTGACGAAAGCGTCCAGCGAGCGCAACAGCATGGATTCGACCAGTTGCGCCATCCTGGGGATATCGATCAGCGGCTTGACCGGCGCTTGCGCGATCAGCGAGAGCGCCCGCTGCGCGATATTCACCGCCAGATCGCCCATACGTTCCAGGTCGGTGTTGATCTTCATCGCCGCCGTGAGGAAGCGCAGATCCCTGGCCATCGGTTGGCGCAGCGCCAGCAGTCGCGTGGTGAGATTGTCGATGTCGATCTCCATCTGGTTGATGCGGGCTTCGTCCCGCAATACCTGGCGAGCCTGCTCGGGGTCCCGTTCCACCAGGGCCCGCACGCTGCGGTGAATGGCGGATTCCACCTGCCCACCCATCTGCAGCACTTTCTCGTGCAACTCGTCCAGCTCAACGGAAAATTGTCGCAATTCAGGTCTCCTATCCGAATCTGCCGGTGATGTAATCTTCGGTTTCCTGCCTGGCTGGCGTCTTGAAGATAATCTCCGTAGTATTGTATTCAATGAGTTTTCCCAGCAGGAAGAAACCGGTGCGATCGGCGACGCGCGCAGCCTGCTGCATGTTGTGCGTGACGATGACGATAGTGCATTGGTCCTTCAAGGTGAACAGCAGATCTTCGATTTTGGCGGTGGCGATGGGGTCGAGCGCCGAACAGGGTTCGTCGAGCAGCAGCACTTCCGGGTCGACCGCCAGGGCCCGCGCGATGCACAGCCGCTGCTGCTGCCCGCCGGAAATCGCGTAGGCGGATTTGTGCAGCTTGTCCTTCACCTCCTCCCACAGCGCGGCGCGCTGCAGGCTGCGCTCTACGGCCTCCTGGAGCGACCCGCTGAATCCATTCACCTTCAATCCGTAAGCCACGTTATCGAAAATGGACTTTGGAAACGGGTTGGATTTTTGGAAAACCATGCCCACGCGCCGCCGCAGCGCCGTCACGTCTACCTCCAGCACATTTTCGTCATCCAGCAAGACTTCGCCTTCCACGCGCGTATTGCGGATGGTTTCGCTGATGCGGTTCAGCGTGCGCAGGAAGGTGGACTTGCCGCATCCGGAGGGCCCGATCAGCGCGGTGATGCGGTTGCATGGGATCGCCAGGTTGATCCCGTGCAGCGCCTGATAAGCGCCGTAATAGAAATTCAGGTTTACGGTTTTGAGCTTGCACAGCGCCTCGCCCGTTTTGCCGGCGGCGGAATTCGCGGAAGGTAGGTTAGCGGTGCTCATGGTCATAGTCAGTTCATCTTTGTACCGAAATTCCCCGGGACAGGATCAAGCGGGCGGCCACATTGGCGATCAAAACGAGGGTCAGCAGGACCATGCCGGCCGCCCACGCCTGGCGGTGCCAGTCCTGGTAAGGTGAAGTGGCATAGGTGAATATCATCACTGGCAGCGATGCAGTCGGCTGGCTAAAGCCCGCGCTCCAAAACTGATTGTTCAGACTGGTGAAAAGCAGCGGCGCGGTTTCGCCGGCGATGCGGGCAACCCCCAGAATCATGCCCGTGGCGATGCCCCGATAAGCGGCGGGCACTACCACCGTGGCAAT